>Ga0302320_10000682_pt1 | contig 80362 bp, 68 predicted proteins | sample Bog_T0_3_FD_202130 | JGI IMG/M metagenome (GOLD analysis project Ga0302320, IMG submission 202130) | Peat permafrost microbial communities from Stordalen Mire near Abisko, Sweden - Bog_T0_3 | ecosystem: Environmental > Terrestrial > Soil > Wetlands > Peat | place: Sweden: Abisko, Stordalen Mire...
CCGGCACACGTAAGGAAGAGCTGCTGGTGCCCCGTGATGAGTTGAATCGCATCTGGGTGCTGCGCAAGGTGCTGAACCCGCTCTCACCCGTAGAATCGATGGAACTCATTATCGATAAGCTGGGCAAGAGCAAATCCAACCAGGAATTCCTCTCCTCCATGAGCAATGGCGGCGGCCCCGGCGGACGGATGTAAGCGTCGGGGTTCGGCCTTTCGGGGTTTGGAGATCTTTTCGCTTGCGGTTGGAACTCTGAACCCGGAACCTGAGCCCTGAAGCGGTTATCCTGAAACCGGAAGCAGCAATCCAGGAAGAATTCCGACTCACCTCGAACAGTCTTGCCACGCGGACCCATCCCTTTGGGTCCGAGTTTTCCATTGGAGTGAGTAATTTTTACCTGATTCCGTCCGGAGCAATTTTCCTATCCAAAACCATTGTGGCGATTCCAAACATACTGCGGCAGGGGGACCATTTCCCGGCGTGAATTGCGGGAAATTGACTAGAGGAATTTTCAGGGAGAAAACTCAAGACAAAATCGAGGGCGAAGTGCTGCTCCCCGCCCGAAGGCAGCCAATGCCTCACATCAATTGGCGGCTTTGGGCGAGGGCGAGGATCTGTTCCACCACCTGGTCCGCGAGGAGATTTGTGGAATCAATCTCCACGGCATCGGCGGCGGGTTTGAGGGGCGAGATCTTCCGTTCGGAATCGAGCTGATCGCGGCGGCCGATTTCGTACGCTGTCTTCTCGATGGTGGCTTTGCTGCTGTCGTGCGAGTCCTGTTTCAGGCGCCGGCGCGCGCGCTCCTCCATATCGGCCTTGAGGAAGATTTTGAGCTGCGCCTGGGGGAAGACGACGGTGCCGATGTCGCGCCCCTCCATGACCACGCCGCGATCCCGCGCGAACGCACGCTGCATCTCAATCAGCTTGGAGCGCACCTCCGGCAGGCGGGAGACCTGCGCGGCGGCCAGCGTCACCTCCGGCGTGCGCAGGCGCGCTGTGACGTCCTGGCCGTCCACCAGCACATGCGGAGCCCCCTCGCCGGTGGTCACGCGCACCTCGGTGGAGGCGATGATCCTGGCAACAGCAGGTTCATCCAGCGGATCAACGCCGGCTTCCAGCACCTTCAGCGCCGCCGCCCGGTACGTGGCCCCGCTATCGACATAAGTCAGTTCCAGCCGCGCCGCAAGCTTCTGCGCCACGGTGCTCTTTCCCGCGCCAGCGGGACCATCAATCGTAATTACTAAGGGTTCTGGCATAGTTGTCCGGATAGTCGTCAGTCGTCAGTTTTCAGTCGTCAGTCGTCAGTCGTCAGTTGTCGGTTGTTGGTTGTCGGTTGTCTGTTGTCGGTTAAACCATATATATTGGCAGATCTCGGCGTCGTTGGCTGCATCGAACTCGTGCAAAAGGGATGCTCTTACTGATGACTGATAACTGATGACTGATGACTGATGACTATATCCTCTTAAACGCCTTCATCAAATCTTTCATTCCGTATTTCAACACCGTGGGCCGGCCGTGGGGGCAGGTCATGGGGCAGTCGGTTCCCCCTAAGGCTTGCAGCAGCCAGTCCATTTTGCTGGGCTCCAGCGTCATATTCACTTTAATCGCCGCATGGCAGGAGATCGAAGCCGTAATTTTGCCCCGCAGCTCATCGAGAGAAAGCGCGGCGTTCTCCGGACAGGCGCCATCCAGAATTTCCACCATCAGCTTTTCCACTTCCTCCGCCGGAAGGTCCGCCGGGGCAGCCTTGATGGCCACGGTGCGCTGGCCGAAGGGCTCAACCTCAAAACCATTCTCCGCCAATTCATCAGCAATGGATTGAAAGGTCACCTGCTGTTCCGCATTCAACTGCACGATGATCGGCATCAGCAGGCGTTGAACATCCAGCTTCTTTTCCTTCCGCCTCTGCGTATGGCGGTCAAACAGGACGCGTTCGTGCGCGGCGTGCTGGTCAATAATCCAGAGGCCCTCGGCGTTTACTGCAACGATAAAGCTATCCTGAACCTGCCCCAGGGGTTGAAGATTCAGCGGCAGTTCGCGCGGAGTTTGGATTGTCGCCGCACCCGCAGCCCCGGCATCTTCGGGAGTCATGCCCAGGGGAAGAATTGGCTCATAGGGCGAGAGCGCCGAATCCAGCGGCAACCGCTGCGGGCGGGGCTCCAGGCGCGCTGGCGAGAGATAATAATCGTTTCGAGCTCCTCTGTCCGCCGGTCGCGCCGGGGGAGCGGGCATCTGGGCGCCATGTATGACGGGCGGCTCTTCCGCCAGGCAATCCTCCACATCCGCTGCCTCCACGGCCATTCCCACGGGTGCGGCGGACCTTGAAACGGGGAATGAAGCCACCGGCCGCGTCGCCAGCAGCGTCTGGCGAATCGAATCGCGCACCAGGTCATGGATAAAGCTCCCGTGGCGGAAGCGCACCTCGGTCTTTGACGGGTGGACGTTCACATCCACTTCGTTGGGAGGTATATCCAGAAAGATTAATGCCACGGGGAATACGCCCACGGGCAGGATATTGCGGTAGGCCTCCGCAATGGCGTGCAGAATCAGCCTGTCGCGCACCAAACGCCTGTTCACAAAGAAGTAAATATTGTTGCGGTTCAGCTTCTGCACTTCCGGCCGGGAGATGAATCCCTCCACCCGGATCAGCGGCGCCTCGCCTGCGGGTTCAGCCTCCTCGCCAGGCTCAGGGTACGTGGGCAACACACGGCGCTCCACCGGCGTCATCTCCATCAATTGCTCAAGCATCTGCCCGCCCAGCACCTGATAAAGGCGCTCGCGGTGGCTGGCCACAGGCGAGACTTGCAATATGGTGTTGGTAAGTGAGCTCAGCAGGAAACCCTTCTCAGGGTGGGCCAGCGCGTAGTGGGTGACCAGCGTGGCGATGTGGCCAAGTTCGGTGGATTCCGACTTCAAAAACTTGCGCCGCGCCGGAGTGATGAAGAAAAGGTCGCGAACTTCAATGCTGGTGCCCTGCGGCCAGGCGACTTCTTTCACATCGCGCAGCTTGCCGCCGGCGAATTCAATGCGCGTGCCGGAATTCTCCGATGCGTGTTTTGTTTCCAGCACCAGTCGCGAAACCGCGGCGATTGAGGGCAGAGCCTCTCCGCGAAAACCGAGGGTGGAAATCTCAAACAGGTCTTCGGCGGAGCGGATTTTGCTGGTGGCGTGCCGCTCAAACGCCAGCAGGGCATCGTCATGCGTCATTCCCTCGCCGTCGTCAACGATGCGAATCAGGCGCTTGCCGCCGCCTTCCACGGTGATCTCCACGCGGTTCGCGCCCGCATCCAGGGAGTTTTCCAAAAGCTCCTTCACCACAGACGCAGGCCGCTCCACCACCTCACCAGCGGAGATCTTATTGGCAACGGCTTCGGGCAAAATGCGGATGATGCTCAATGAAATTCCTTCTTTGAGTGCATTAGCAGCAGCTACCGCACTCAAAGATTATCAATTCAAGCAACGGCGAGTTGAATCAATCCTTCTTGATCGACAGGCCCAGGTCGTCCAACTGTTCGGGGTCAACGCCCGCGGGCGCTTCGCACATCATGTCGATGGCGCTGGCGGTCTTGGGGAAGGCGATGACTTCGCGGATGCTCGCTTCGCCCGCCATCAATGCCACAATTCGGTCAAGGCCGAGGGCAATTCCGCCGTGCGGAGGTGTGCCGTATTCCAGCGCTTCAAGGAAGAAGCCGAAGCGTTCGCGCGCCTGTTCGTCGCTCAAGCCCAGCATCTTGAACACCTGTCGTTGCACGTCCTGGCGATGGATACGAATCGAGCCGCCGCCGATTTCCGAGCCATTCAAAACCAGGTCGTAGGCGCGCGCTTTGACGGCGCCGGGGTCGGTCTCCAGTTTCTCCAAATCCTCTTCCCGCGGCGAGGTGAAGGGATGGTGCATGGCGGCAAAGCGCTTTTCCTTCTCGTCGTAATCAAACATGGGGAAGTCGACGACCCAGAGAAAATTCCAGGTGCCGGGCTTGATGAGATCGAGCTTGCGAGCGATGTCAAGCCGCAGGTCGCCCGAAGCGTTGTCAAGCATGCGAAACGCGCCGGGGCTGGAGGCGGACTTGAGTCCCAACACCAGGACCAGGTCGCCGGCCTCCGCGCCAACGGAAGTTGCCAGCGCCGCCACGGCAGGCGCGCCCAGCGGCTTCACCAGGGGCGATTGCGGTTCCGCGGCGCTCACCTTGATGTAGGAGAACCAGTCCGCGCCCAGTGTTTTCGCGGTCTCCTGAAGCTTGTCCAACTGGCTGCGGGAAGCTGTGCCCCATCCCGGCACGCGCAGTGCCTTGACGGGTTCAGCCACGCGAACCTTCTCCGCGTCGCCGGGGGCAAGGCTGATCCGCTTCCATTCCAGCCCGAAGCCGGTGTGCGGCTTGTCCGAGCCATACTTTTCCATCGCCTCGTCATACGCCATGCGCGGGAAGGGCAGCGTCACTTTGACGTCGACCAGCGCAAAGAGTTTTTCCACCAGATTTTCGATGATGCCGAACAGCTCCTCGCGCTGGGGGAAGGCCATCTCAACGTCCACCTGGGTGAATTCCGGCTGGCGGTCAGCGCGCAGATCTTCATCGCGGAAGCAGCGGACGATCTGAAAGTAGCGGTCGAAGCCGCCAATCATCAAAAGCTGTTTGAAAAGCTGCGGCGATTGCGGCAGCGCGTAAAAATGGCCGTGATGCAGGCGGCTGGGAACCAGGTAATCGCGCGCGCCCTCCGGGGTGGAACGGGTCATGAACGGCGTTTCAATCTCCTGGAAGCCGTGCGCGTCCATGTGCGTGCGCACCGTCTGGCTGGAGCGATGGCGCAGGCGCAGGTTGCGCTGCATGCGTCCGCGGCGCAGGTCGAGATAACGGTAGCGCAGGCGAGTCTCCTCGCTGGTTTTGATTTCGTCTTCAATGGGGAAGGGCGGCGTCTTCGCTTCATTTAAGACCAGAAGTTTGCGCGCAATAACTTCCACATCGCCCGTGGGCAGGCCTGAATTAATTGTTCCGGGCGCGCGCAGCACCACTTCGCCCTCGACGCCCACCACGTATTCGCCGCGAATCTCCTCGGCGCGGTCATGCACCTCGGCGCTGATGGCGGGATTGCAGACGATCTGGGCGCGGCCCGTGTGGTCGCGCAAATCGAGGAAGATCAGGTTGCCGAGGTCGCGGCGAACGTCAACCCAGCCCGCGAGGAAAACGGTCTGCCCTGCGTGCTCCTTGCGAATTTCGCCGCAATGGTGCGTTCGTAGTCGATCACCGAGAAGGTCGAGTTTCACAATCACCGCCGTTTATGAAATTACGAATTAAGAATTACGAATTACGAATTCGGAATCAAGAGTTCGGAATTAAGAACTAAGAATTGACGAAGGCCTTAATCGTTTCAGCAATTCGTAATTCTTAATTCGTAATTCGTAATTTGTCTCTTACAAACTCTCCAATAAGCTCGGGCGCGAGTTCCGTCTGCTCGCTTGTGGCCATGTTCTTCACCTGGTATTTGCCGCTTGCGAGTTCGCCTTCGCCGATGATGATGGCAAAGCGCGCCTGGAGTTTATTGGCGATCCCCATGGCTTTCTTGATCTTCATGGAATCGTAATCGATGCCGACGGTCAATCCCTGGGCCCGCAATTCGCGCACCAGCCGTGCTGCGGGAGCGAGCGTGGGCTCTCCCATCCAGACAACGTAAGCAGCAAGCGGATTCCCGGGTTGAAGCACGGCCGCGGCCTGCACGGCGAGAATCAGCCGATCCTGGCCGATGGAAAATCCGATGCCGGGAGTGGAGGGGCCGCCCAACATTTCCGAAAGGCCATCATAGCGCCCGCCGCCCACCAGCGCGTTTTGAGCGCCCAGGGCGCCGCTGGTGATCTCAAACGTCGTGCGCGTGTAATAGTCGAGCCCGCGCACCAGGCGGGGCGTCACGTGGTAGACAAGGCCGCGCGCTTGCAGCTCGCTTGAAACGCGGTCGAAATGCTGGCGGCACTCCGGGTCGAGATGATCGATGATCTTGGGCAGCTTTTCGATAATCGCCTGGTCCGCTTCCACCTTGCAATCCAGCACGCGCAGTGGATTGGTGTCCGCGCGGCGCTGGCAATCGACGCACATGGCGCCCTTCACGTCCTGAAGCGCCACTCGCAGGGCTTCAAGGTAGGCGGGGCGGCAAGTGGAGCAGCCCACCGAATTGACCAGAAGTTGATACTCGCGGATGCCCACGCGCTCCAGAAAGAGCACCAGCATTTCGATGACTTCCACATCAACCAGGGGATTCTGCGAGCCCAGGACTTCCGCGCCGATCTGGTAGAACTGGCGGTAACGCCCTTTTTGCGGGCGCTCGCGGCGGAACATGGGGCCGATGTAGTAGAGCTTCTGCACGCCGCCCAGGTTGTAGAGGCTGTGCTCAATGTAGGCGCGCACCACCGACGCCGTGGCTTCCGGGCGCAGCGTCAGCGAATCCTCATGATCGAGAAAGGTGTACATCTCCTTCGTCACGATGTCGGTCTCCGCACCCACTCCGCGGGCGAAGAGCGCGGTCTCTTCCAGAATGGGCGTGCGGATTTCGCCGTAATGATAGGCGGCAAAGATGCGATGGGCCTCCGCCTCGACACGCTGCCACAAGCTGGTATCCGGCGGCAGCAGGTCGCGCGTTCCCTTCACTGAACGGATTGGTTCAATTCGATTGGACATGAAGTGTCTTTCGCCAGGAAATCATTCCGGCAAACAGCAAAAGCATTTCACGCAAAGACGCAAAGCAGCAAAGACGCAAAGAAACAACTGCAATTCATCAGTGCGGCCCATGCGTCAAGGCGAGGGACTGGTTATGCTTTCCCAGCCAGATAATCTTTTTTGTAGCGCAAATAATTGGTGGCATGCATGTCAATGTATGCCAGTTCCTCATCGGTTACCGCGCGCTTGAACCGGGCGGGAATGCCCATGTAAAGGCTGCGCGGGGGAATCACGGTGTTCTCCGCCACCAGCGCGCCCGCCGCGATAATGGAACCTTCGCCGACCTGCACATGATTCAGCAGCACCGCGCCCATGCCAATCAAACAATGGTCACCCACTGTGCAGCCGTGCAGCAAGGCCCCATGGCCCACCGTGACCCAATCACCCACAATCGTGGGCGCGCCCTTCATGGTGTGGATGACGGTTCCATCCTGAATATTGCTCTTCAGTCCCACGCGGATGGGTTCAATGTCGCCCCGCAATACGCACTGGAACCAGACGCTGGAATCCTCCGCGAGTTCGACATCGCCAATCACATCGGCGCTGGGGGCGACATATACCGAAGCGCCAATTCGCGGAGTCCGCCCCGCCAGGGTGAGAATCATCCTGCCCTCTGTTCAACCAAAAATCCGCTGAAGCCTCAAACTTACGATGTTAGCACTGAGGTGAGAAAAGCCGCAAGGCGCAGTCAATTTTGGATTTTGGATTTCGGATTTTGGATTGAACAGCGGGATGATTGATTTCAAACTCGCAGCTTCAGTGCGGCTTGGGAAGCAATTCGAGCGGCTTTCCTTCCGCCCAGGGCTTATAGGCGTTGGCGAAGTGGATGCGCTCATCGAGCGGTGGGTGGGTGTAGAGCCAGAACTTGATGAAGGGGTCGGGATCCGGGTCAGCCAGATCGTCCTCGCCCAGGACTTGGAAGGCGCGGGCCTCGGCGGCGTTGGGATCGGCAACGATTCCATAAGCAACCTCCAGCCCGAACTGATCCGCCTGATGTTCGTAATGGCGCGAGATGCCGTTCACCAGCGGGTCAGACAGAACGCTGAGCAGCGTGAAGACGATTAGAACGAGGGGGATCGTCGCCATGTCGCCCAGGCCTTCGACGCCGGCGCGCGGGCCCTTCCGCTTTATCAGTGCATTGATGGCGAAGAATCCCAAAATGAAAAAGAATAGGGCTACGGCTTCGTCCAGAGCGAATTCCTTGGGAATATGATTGAGGGCGTAGTGGCCGGTTTCATGCCCCAGAACCAGCAGTAACTCATCCGGCGCCATGCGCTTGAGGGTTGTGTCCCAAACCACCACGCGCTTGCTGGCTCCGAGGCCGGAGACGTAGGCATTGAGCTCCAGAGTGCGCGAACTTGCGTCCATTTCAAAGATGTGGGAGGGCGGAATGGAAACCCCGCCATGGTTCAGCATCGCTTCAATCTTCGCGGTCAGGGCGGGCTGGGTCCTTTCGAGCGGGGTGAAGTTGTAGAAGAGCGGCTCAATGACGTAGGGCTCAATGAGCATCAGGGTGAGAAGCAGCGGAATGGTTGCCAGCCAAAAGTAGAACCACCAACGGCGTGGGCTGCGGCGCACAATCGTATAGAAGACCCAAGCCAAAACAATGCCCGCCGCGACAACGATGCCCAGGCTCTTCCCCCAATCGCCAAACCATGACGCGAGCCCCTGCGTGGAGAGGCCGAACCGGTGCTCAATGACATAACCGGAATAGAATTCAAGGGGGAGATTCAGCACGCTTACGACCAGCACCAATAATGGAACGATGATCAAGCACTGCACAACGTGGCGCTGCGAAACCGCGCACGCCCAGCGGCGAAAGACCACGGATATGCCCGTCCTCCAGAGCAGAACGTAAATGCCCAGCGATAGCAGGATTCCGACAAAGTAGAGGGTGTAGCGCAACTGTGAATAGGCAATGGCCTGCGCACGACGCTGCGGCGTGAGGGTGTAAGTGGTAGGTGAGGCTACCGCAGCTTGCGTCTGATCCGGGGAAGGAGTTGGCGATGCAATGGACGACGCCGGGGTGCGTGAGTTGCCGGCTTGGGCGTACCCCTCCTGCCCTTCCACTATGACGAGGAAAGATGCCGCCAACAGTACCCAGACGAGGTGTTTCATGAGGGCAGCTTGTCGCGCTGGTGTCCCCACGCGCGCTTCAAAATTAACGCCAACGGGAATGGACTCGCTACAGGGTAAGTCCACGCATTCCCGTCGCAGATTCAGGATTGGCGCGGGTGGGGACACGCGCTACAACTCTTCCTACACCTTTGGCAGCACGATTCCCTGTTGGGACTGGTACTTGCCCTTTTTGTCTTTGTACGAGGTCTCGCAGACTTCATCCGATTCCAGGAAGATGATCTGGCAGAGTCCCTCATTGGAATAGACGCGGGCGGGCAGGGGAGTGGTGTTGGAGATCTCCAGCGTGACAAAGCCTTCCCATTCCGGCTCAAGTGGCGTCACATTTACGATAATGCCGCATCGGGCATAAGTAGATTTGCCAACGCAGATGGTCAACACATTGCGCGGGATCTTGAAGTATTCCACGGAGCGCGCCAGGGCAAAGGAATTGGGCGGAACGATGCAGTCCGGCCCGGTGAATTCAACAAAAGACCGCGCATCAAATTTCTTGGGGTCGACAATCGTCGAATTGACGTTGGTGAAAATCTTGTATTCGTCAGCGACGCGCAGATCGTAGCCATAGGACGAGAGCCCGTAGGAAATCACTCCTTCCCGCACCTGCTTTTCTTCGAAGGGAAGAATCATTTCGTGCTTGGTTGCCATCTCGCGAATCCATCGATCGTTTTTTACCGGCATTTCATCTCACCTCGTTTAAAGTGCGGGTTCGTGGCCGTGTCATTCGCGCACGGATTCGTTCCCATTGTGCAAGAGAAAAGAGGGAAATCATAGCCGAGGAGAATACTCTTGACAATGCTTCTCTCTCTTCTTAGACTTAAAGCCTGTATTTTCAGGAGGTTTGCGTGATAAAGCTAGACATCATCAATGAGGTCGTCAACCGCACAAGCATCACCAAGACAAAAGCTGAGATGGCCGTTGAAACTGTGTTCGATTCCATGAAGAAAGCACTGACGCAGGGCGACCGCATTGAATTGCGCGGTTTTGGCGTGTTCAATGTGAAACCGCGCAAGACCGGCATCGGGCGCAACCCTCGAACCGGCGCGGAAGTCAGCATTCCACCCGGAAAAGCTGTTCGTTTCAAGCCCGGCAAGGAACTGCAATCTCTTTCCTAAGTGCAATGAAGAGTGGCGGGCGCTTTTCCCGGCACTTGACCGGTGTTGTTCTCCGCCTGTCACGCGTCACTCGTCGCTGCCCTTTACACATGGCGAGGAGCGGGTGAAAATGGGATTCTTCCCCACTTTCATATGGGCGATGAATCCCAATTCGGGCGGATCAGCCAGCCGGAGGTCAGCGAGACACCTTGGGCCACTCCAATGTGGGTCCCTGTCCGCTGGAACCCACGGCCACGCCGGCGCTGGTTTAACGCCTTTCCGTTTCACCTTGTCCTGCTGCTGCTGACCATCCTGACAACCTTGATTGTGGGCACTCATATCGCCCAGAACTATGCCCAAAACGTCCCGGTTTTTGATTGGGACGTCTCGCCCTCGTACTTTCGTGAATTGCTGCACCACCCGGGGCTTCTGCTGTTGGGCGCGCCGTTCTCCTTGACGCTGCTGAGTATTTTGTTGGCCCACGAACTCGGCCACTACCTCACCTGCCGCCACTATCGGATTTCCGTCACCTACCCTTATTTCATTCCCGCTCCCACCCTGATTGGAACCCTGGGCGCATTTATTCGCATCAAGTCGCCGATTGTGAACCGCCGTGAGCTTTTTGATGTGGGAATTTCGGGGCCCATCGCGGGATTTGTCTTCGCCATTCCCGCCATGATTGCGGCGATCTTTCTCGCCCGGGGCACGATGCCCGTCGTCACGCCGGATTCAATCACCTTGGGAAATCCGCTTGCCCTGATCCTGCTTGCCAAGTTGTTCCGGAGCGGGCTCAATCCTTCGGAGATCATTTTTCACCCCGTGGGTTGCGCGGCATGGGTGGGCCTCTTTGCCACCGCATTAAATCTGCTTCCCGTGGGGCAGCTTGATGGCGGGCATATTCTCTACGCGGTGTTTGGCGATAAATGCCGAAATATTTCGCGCGGCCTCTATCTGATTTTATTGCCGTTGGGATATTTTTGCTGGTATGGCTGGCTGGCCTGGGCCTTGATCCTGCTCTTCCTGGGCCTGCGCCATCCGATGCTGATCGACCCGGACGAACCCCTTGGACGCAAGAGGAAGATTCTCGCCATCGTCGCGGCGCTTATCTTCATTCTCACGTTTCTTCCCACACCATTTCGATTTCAATAGCCGATTTACGAAGCCGGCGCGAGACTATCTTTCGCGGGCAGCTTCTGGAGATTGCGGGACCAGAGGATCAGGCCTGGTCCCGCAACCCATTTCACTTAGTCCGCTCTGCGAGCGTGACCACCCAGCCTTCAGGATCTTCAAAGGCAAATTCGCGCATGCCGTAGAACTGCTCCTTTAACGGCATAGTGATCTTTGCTCCCGCGTTCGTTACCGCGGCAAGCACCTCTTCAATCCCTTCCACTTCAATAAACAACGTAAGGCTGCCGCCAATCGGTTTGGCGCCGAGAGCGGGATAGTCTTCGGCCACGGCTTTCTGGTCATTGAAAAAAATTTCCACGCCGTCCGCCGCTCCTTCTTCTGACACAACGGAGCCGAACACGTAGGGCGGTGTGTCGGGAACGGTAAAGCCCAACTGAAATCCAAGCACGTTGCGATAGAAGTTAATGCTGGCCTCGACGTTGGTGACGACGAGGTTGGGTGTGAGTTTCCTGTATTTCATTTTACTACCTCCGGTTTGGATTGACCCGGGTGAGTGAGCGCAATGGAGGGCTGCACCCACACTTCAGGGGTGCTCGCAGCTCCTCCATCCACGGTCCTTGCGAGGTAAGGTAACGTAGGTAGGGCTGCCTCATTGTAAGTGGCGGCATCAAGTTGCGGACGCCGCGCGGAGCCCGCGAGGTACAGGGGAAGAATAGCATAGGCCGGGGTACGCTGGGCCTGGATTTATGAAGGGCCGTCGCGGCGATTCTCACGTTTCGGCCTACACCACTTAAATTTCAATCAGGAGGCAGAAGTCAGGATTCAAAATTCAGAAGAAAAGCAGCGCCATTCTGACTCCTGACTCCTGTTTCCTGCTTCCTACATGATGTTTGTCGGATCCATATCGATCATCAGCGATCGCGGGGGAACGCCTTGCTGGTCCGTGTAAGCCATCAGGCGCTGAAGGATGCTGCTCAAGCGGGCGCGCGATGTGCACTTGATCAGAAATTGGATGCGGAAGCGGCCCTCCAGCTTTGCCAGTGGCGCAGGCGTGGGGCCAAGGATCTTCAGCCCTTCAATGGTCTTTTCCAGCGGGATCAGGAAGTTGCCCACGTGTTTCGCCACCACGGCGGCTTGCTCCAGCTTGGAACCTTGCGCAATCACGTTGGCCAATGCGGTCATGGGCGGATAGTGCATCATGCGGCGGAAGCGCATCTCCTTGTGAAAGAAGGCTTCGTAGTTCTGCTCCGCCGCGAGGCGAATAGCGTAATGCTCAGGAAAAAAAGTCTGGACTAAAACACGCCCGGGTTTTTGTCCCCGCCCGGCGCGCCCTGCCGCCTGCGTGAGCAGTTGAAAGGTCCGCTCGGCGGAACGAAAATCCGGCAGCCCCAGGCCGATGTCCGCAGAGACCACGCCTACCAGCGTCACGCCGGGAAAATCATGCCCTTTGGCGATCATCTGCGTGCCCACAAGCAGATCGATTTTTCCCTGGCGAAATTCGCTGAGGATCTGTTGGAACTGGCTTGGACGGCGGGCCACGTCGCGGTCCAGGCGGGCCACACGCGCAGTGGGGAAGAGTTCGGCGAATTTCTTCTCCACCTTTTCCGTGCCCTCGCCCACGTAGTGAAGGTGCTCACTCTGGCAATTGGGACAACGTGCCGGCACGGGCGCGGAAAAACCGCAGTAGTGGCAGATCAGGCGATGCTCGCGGCGATGATAGGTGAGGGAGATGGAACAGTTCTCGCAGCGCTGCGTCTGCCCGCAACTGCGGCAGAGAAGAAACCACGAGTATCCGCGCCGATTCAGCAGGATCATGGTCTGGTGGCGGTTGGCGATCTGCGCTTCGATCTCCTGGTGCAGGCGCCGGGAAACCGGCACGCTGGTGTGGGTTTCGCGAAACTCCTGGCGCATGTCGACAATTTCCACCTCTGCCAGTTTTCGTCCTTCCACGCGCTCGGGAAGATTGGCCAGCCGGTATTTCCCCTCGCGAGCGTTCCAGTAGGATTCAAGCGACGGCGTGGCGGAACCGAGCACAGCCAGAGCACCCGCCAATCGCGCGCGCACCACGGCCACATCTCGCCCGTTGTAGCGCGGCGTCTCATCCTGCTTGTAACTCGTGTCATGCTCTTCATCCACAATCACCACGCCCAGATTCGTGAGTGGAGCGAAAATGGCTGAACGCGTTCCCAGCACCACTTTCGCCTCGCCGCGGCGAATGCGCCACCACTCTTCGTGACGCTCGTTTTCAGACAAGGCGCTGTGCAGAAGCGCCACGTTTGAGCCGAAACGGGCGAGAAACTGCGCCTGCACCGAAGGCGTGAGGGAAATTTCCGGCACCAGGGTCAGAGCGGTGCGGCCAATTTCAAGGCAGCGGGCGATGAGGCGGAGATAGACCTCAGTCTTGCCGCTGCCGGTTATTCCGTGAAGCAGCACGGTCTGAAACTCTCCTGACTCCATCTGCTTCGTCAGATCGTCGAGCGCCGTGGTCTGCGCGGCCGTCAGGACAAGCGATGAATCCGCTTCGGCCCAAGCTTCCTCGGGTGGGGATGCCTTCTTTGCCGCCTCAAGTTCGATCAGGCCGGCTGCACTCAGCTTCTTGAGAGCGGCCAGGTCCGCGCGCGCGGTGTTGAGAAGTTCGCGATGATCTTCCGCCGTGCCATTCGTCCCCAAGGCCTCCAGGATTCGTTTGGCTACGGGGGAGAGCCGCAACGGTTTTTCCGGCATCGGGCCGGTAATTCGCACCGAATAGATCTGCCGTTGGGTGCGCTCGCGGTCCTCCTCATCGATGATCACCCACTTCTTCTTCAGTGCTTCCAAAAATGGATCGGAGAATTTCTGGCGGAGCACCTGAACGGAAACGCTGCCGCGCGTGGCAAGGTAGTTCAGCAGGTCGCTTGCGGGATCAGGCGTGCCGTCCTTCGCTTCGTTGATTTCAGAGAGCTTTTGTTGCCCCAATTCACTGAGGCGGATGGAGCGCGAGCGGCGCGTCTCCGCCCGCAGGGGCAGCATGGCTCGATAGACTTCGCCGATCGGCGCAACGTAGTAATCGGCAATCCAGAGTCCCAACTCCAGCAGTTCCGGCGTAATAACTGGTTCGGCATCCAGCACGCGCACAATGGGGCGGGCGGCAATGCCGGGAGGAAGTGTGCTGCCCGCGCGCAGGACAATCCCTGTGGCCTTGCGCGTGGCAAGTGGAACCTGTACGCGCTGCCCCGGCTGAACAGTGATGGAATCGGGAACCATGTAGGTGAGGGTATTGCGAATTCCCGTCATTACGGCAATGTCCACCAGGTTCGCACGGCGCGCGCGAGGTGCGGATTTTGTAGGAGAGGGTGTTCGATCCACGAAAGTATTCTACTTCACGGGAGGATTTAGGATTCAGGAATCAAGAGCAGAATTTAGGATTTAGGGTCAAGACACTCGAGACTCTCATCATTGTACCTTGTGCCTGAATCCTAGATCCGCATTAGCCCTTTTGCTCTGAGACTCGGCCGCAATCCCGCGAACATCCAGTCGACTTATAAAGTTTGATATTGAAAAGTCCTAAGGCTTCGGCGTAAAGTGCCGTCCGTGACGAAAATATCCGGTCCAGCATTGCTCTTGTTCCTTATAGGCGGCTTAGCTTTGGGGCAGAATCTTCCCCAGCCCCAACTGATTTCTTCTCAGTTGCCTCAGTATCCAGCTATTGCGCGTCTGGCCCGGGTCACAGGTGATGTCAAGGTTGAATTCATATTGAATTCCACTGGGGAACCAATTTCTGCAAAAGCTGTATCCGGAAACGCCCTTCTGCGTCCTGCCGCAGTGGAAAACGTAAAGTCGTGGCGGTTCGAACTTCCTAAGGACCTGTACCGAAGTGAATGGGACTTTAGCACGACATTTCACTTCAAATTCTCGGATGATTCCGACCCTTACGCTGGCCCTAAGTTGACGGTCGTTGCCAATTCCTTTCACGATGTTGAAGTCATCACAAACCCGCCGTCCGACAAGTCAGCCTACGATTGTCCGTCTTACGACGAGTCCCAGCCGCCAGCGTCATTGTTATCCGGGGATTACGTGACTCTGTCACGAACCGCTTGCATGGGGACATGCCCAGCATACGAAGTGACTGTCTCTGAGAATGGTGACGTAACCTGGAATGGCATCGCCTTCGTCCAATCGACCGGCGTGATCCATTCCACAATTGACGCTGAGGCAGCCCGCGCTCTGATTCAACAGTTTCTACTTCCAAAAGTCTGGGCATTATGCAGAAGATACAGCCGAGCCATCACCGATAACCCCACTACACAGATTCAGCTTCACCTCGGCGGGCGGTCCAAGACTGTCTCGAACTATGCGGAATCAGCCCCAGATTGGGTGGGGACATTTGAGGAAGCAATTGATTCCGCAGCAAATACTCACCTTTGGAGGCATGGCGATCCTCGGAGTGAGTCACTCAGCAATATTTTGGAAGATGGCTTCATGCCCAAGCCAGGCGTAACTCCACTCATGAGAGCCGCCGCGAGGGCGGATACCGAATCAATGAAAGCGGCCCTGGTGAAAGGTGCTGCCGTCGATGCAGCTGATTCCAGCGGTTGGACGGCTTTAATGTATGCGGCTGCGGGTTACAATTCCATGCCAGTGCAGCTATTGTTGAAAGCCGGGGCCGATCCCAATCATGTATCCCCAAGGGGCGATACTCCCTTGATGGCATCGGCAATTGGCGGCCAGTTCGATGAGGATTTGTTCCACGCTGGTGCAAAGATTAATGCCAAAAACTCCGAAGGGGTCACCACCCTCATGATTCTCGCCGCAAAAGGTGAGGCAGATGACGTTAAGAGCGCGCTTGAGGCGGGAGCTGATGCTATCGCCAAGGACGTTAAGGGACGTTCCGCGCTTGACTATCTCCAGCTTGCGAATTGCGGTAAAAGCCCAATTATTGAGCGCCACACATTCGAAACAGGCGAGGGATGCGACCACTTGGACAAAGATGATGTTCATGTGGTCGCCAGACTTCTGAAAACAGCAAAACGAAAATAAAGGAACCAAGTGCTGGTGCCAGCCACGACTGCGCTTTCAATCTAAAATCCAAAATCTAAAATCCAAAATTCTTTTGGATCAAACTTGCATAGAGATTTCCGAGCCGATCCAGCATCGCGAGTGAGGGCGTAAAGTTCTTGCGGGTGATGTGCTCAATGTTCAGGCCGATGGGGGGCGGGTCAGGGGGGAGATTATCAAACACGTCCATCAGGATGCGCTGGGCCAGATTGATGGAGCGTTCCAGGCAGGTCTCAGCGGACGCCGCTGCATCCTGCTCAGACCCGATCAGGAAGCGGTCGAGGTCCTGGGGAATATCAACGCCCAGCCAGCGCAGGAATTGCAGGTCGCGGCGATTGCTGATGGGAGCAAAGCTGATAAAAATGCGCGCCTCCACGCCGTTGAGCCGTTGAATCAGCCAGACGAGGTCGTTCGAGTCAAACATCACCTGGGAGGTGAAGAAATTCACCCCTTGAGAATGCTTCTTGCGAATGCGATCCGGCTCATTGACGCGGCTGGGGATGGTGATTCCACCCAGTGAAACCGGCAGGTTCAGTGACTTCACCAGCTTTGCGGCTTCAGCGGGATTGGGGCCGGGATAAGTTATCTGCTTCGATTCGCCGCCCACCAGCACCCAGTTGGGAATGCCCCACTCGCCGCAGGTTTCGCGGAACCAGCGCTCCGGCTGCGCGTCATGAACCGTGACGCGGTTGATGACCACGTCAATTCCCAGTTCGCGCTGGATGCGCGCGCCGAGAATGCGCGGCTCAACCCGCTCAATGAACTTACTGGTGCGCTCACCGGGGCGGTCCTCATCATGAATCTCCGGAATGTTGATGGCATCCACGCGGCCGCGCAACTGCTGCAGTTCGTGCAGAGACAGTTCCAGCGCCTCGGGCTTTGCCGCGGCAGGGGGAACCACCTCAAACAGCGTCACCGGAACGTCGGGATGCAGCAATGATTCTTGAAAGCCCATGTGAGAATGATCCGCAGATTTATCCGATTTCACAGATTACGAAAGCTCGTGCTAATTAGCAAGGCGGGCGCGGGTTAGAGTCCCAGCACCTCGTCGTAGACCGCCAGCGTGGCCTCAGCCGTGCGCCGCCAGGTGAATTCGCTGGCGCGGGCCAGCCCCATTTGTATAAGGGACTTTCGCAACTGCGAATCCTCCACTGCCTGCATGACCTTCTGCGAAATGTCCACGGGGTTGTGCGGATCAACATACAGCGCGGCTTCTCCGCCCACTTCCGGCATCGACGAAACGTTGGAGGTCACCACGGGCACGCCGTTGGCCATCGCTTCCAGCACGGGGATGCCAAAGCCCTCTTCGAAAGAAGGAAACAGAAAAACGTTGGCGGCCTGATACAGCCGCGTCAGTTGCACGTCGTCGATAAACCCGAGCAGGATGACGCGGTCGCCCAGCGATTCGGCACGAATGTATTCGTGGATGGCCTCCGCCCCGTAGCCATTGCCCCCGGAGAGAACCAGCTTATAGCTCTTCGGAAGGGCCTTCAGCGCCTTCACCATGTTCAGCGTATTCTTGCGGGTCTGAATCACTCCCACACTCAGGATGAGCTCGCCGTCGCCGCCAAGAATGCGGGCGCGCTCCTGCAAGCGTTCGGTGGGTGAGAGGTTGACGGGCGGAAGCTCGACACCCAGAGGAATGACGCGAATCTTCTCCGGCGGAACTTGCGCGTGCGAAATCAGCAGGCTTTCCGTGGCATGCGACGACGTGATCACCCGCGCCGCCCTGCCCGTGGCCTGCAACAGGAGTTCAGAAAATTTCTTGCGAAAGTCGGGCGTGGAATAGTTCTCCCCAGTGATGGGGAAGATGTCGAAGACGGTCACGATCTCCCGGCGAAAGTGGAAGGCGGGGGGGCGTTGTGCCAGGCTGTGGAACAGCGGCGCCCGCCACGGCAGCCAGAACGTGAGGGGTTCCTGATAGACGCACGTAGAATAATGCGCCTTGGCCTTGGGCACCGACCCTGGTTTCAAAAAGTACTGCCGCTTGCCCAGCCGCGAAAGACGGTAGCAGAACAGAAACCGGTGCGGCGTCTCCAGCGTGGGCAGGGTTTCAATCAGGCGGCGCGAATAGACGCCGATGCCCGTAAGGTTCGGTTCGGCGCTGTAAGTGGCATCAAGGGCAATGGTGGCCATTGTTCAGGTCAGTCCTACGGTTCCTTTGCATCAAAGTTTAACTTTGAATCGTAACTGGAAATGAGTGTGATGTCGAATCGAGGGTTGACCCAGGGAGTTCCTGACCTGATGCGGACACTTTCCAGCCAAGCTCGGGGCGAAGAGATGTAGGATGGAATTTTGGGAATGCTGATGACTGACGACTGATGACCGATAACTTCCGATTTACGCCTCCGCCTGCCCCACATCGATCCCGTATTCTTTGAGCTTGCGATAGATGGTGGTTTTGCCGATGCCGAGAAGTTTGGCAGCGCGCACCCGGTCACCGCCCGTGGCCTGGAGCGCCTGCCGAATGGCCTGCTGTTCAAGCGCCTGCAAGGTGTTCAGGTCCGCGCGGGTGGAAGACTTGCGTGCGAGGTGGTAGAGCATGGCGGAGGGCAGATCCTGCATCTGGATGAAGGTGCCGGAGCCCAGTGAAACCGCGCGTTGAATGCAGTTCTCAAGTTCGCGGATGTTGCCCGGCCAGTCGTAGCCCATCAGGCGTCCCAGTGCTTCGTCGGATATCTGCGTTGCGGATTTGTTGTCGTAGCGCGCAAGGAAGTGCCGCACCAGCGCGGGGATATCCTCCTTGCGATCGCGCAGCGAGGGCATCTTGATGGTCACCACGTTGAGCCGGAAGAAGAGGTCCTTGCGAAACTTGCCATCCTTTATTCCCGCTTCAAGGTTCTGATTGGTGGCGGCGATGATGCGTGCCTCGAACTTGATACGCTCATTGCTGCCGAGAGGGCGGATTTCATGCTCCTGAAGCGCGCGCAGCAGGCGTGATTGCAACTCGATGGGCAGTTCGCCAATTTCATCGAGAAATACGGTGCCCGAACCCGCCGCGGCCAGCAATCCCTGCCGCGATAGGGCCGCTCCGGTAAACGCGCCTTTGACGTGCCCGAACAATTCGCTTTCAATCAATGTGGGCGGCAGCGCTCCGCAATCCACCGGGACGAACGGTTTGTCGCGCCACGGCCCCTGGGTGTGGATGGCCCGTGCCACCAGTTCCTTGCCCGTGCCGCTTTCGCCCATGATCAGCACCGGGTGCCGCTGCAAGGCCACCTTTGAAATCAGCCGATAGATCTTCTTCATCCTCTCCGAGATGCCCACCATATCCGCGAACTCTTCCGCCGCGGGCGCCTGTGTCGCCACGGTTTGTTCCAGAACAGGTGGTGGAACCTCTACCACCTGGGCTTCCAGCGCCCGCGCCAGCTCTTCGATTTTCAGTGGTTTGGTGAGCAGCGGAAACCCGCGCAATCGCAGGGGCTGTTGTGAAGGCGCGGTGCCGGTTGCATCCACCATCAGGATGACGTTAATTGCGGGTTGAGCGCGTTTGATGGTGGAGGGAAGGTCGTCATCGCCCAGGCTGGCCATGCGAAAATCCACCAGAGCGGCGTCGAACTGCTTGCTTTCGACGAGCGTCAGTGCGGCGGAAGCGGAATTTGCCGCATTCGCTTCGCACTTGCAGTCTCGCAAGACGCGGGCGCACTGCTGCTGTGACGACGGATCGGGATCGACGAGCAATACTTTTCTGATCATGGCGGCTCGATGAAGCCTGACGGGGTCAGTGCCTCCACCCGTTGCGAGGGCGCGCCTAGTGATGCGGCAGTATATAGTTCATACCCGATAAAGTCAAAAATATTACCATCCAGCTAACCATCCTGAACGAACCAGCCAAGCGTGAGTTGGCGGAAGCAGTGTAATATAGCTTGAGTGTTGGAGGCCCGTACGTGACCAAGCTGGCGAAGATTCTGGTGGTGGAAGATGATCCCAACGCGCGCCAGGGTTTGTCAGACCTGCTAAGCGCCTGGGGCTATGAAACGGATATGGCAAGTGATGGCACTGAAGCCTTGCAGCGCATTGCCGCCTTCAATCCCGCCGTGGTGATTTCCGACCTTCGCATGCCGGGCGTCAGTGGCATGCAACTGCTTCGCCTGCTCCACAATTCGCGCCCCAGCCTTCGTTTTATCATGCTCACCGGCCAGGGCACCATTGAAGACGCTGTTGAAGCCACCAAGCTTGGCGCCTACAACTTCCTGGAGAAGCCGGTTGACCCCAAAAAGCTCCAGGTGGAATTGCGCAACTGCATTGAGCGGCTGGAGAGCGAACGCCAGTTGGAAATCGCCCAGCGCCGCCTGCGCGATCTGGGCGTGATGGGAAGCCTGGTGGGCCGTTCCATCCAGATGCAGGAGGTCATGCGGCTGATCGGAATGGTGGCGCCCTCCAGCGCTTCGGTTCTGATCACTGGTGAAAGCGGCACGGGCAAGGAGCTTGCGGCGCGCACCCTGCATGAACTCAGCCCCCGACAGTCCAAGCCGTTTGTGGCGGTGAACTGCGCGGCCATTCCCGAGTCGTTGATGGAGAGTGAAATCTTCGGCCACGAGAAGGGATCATTCACCGGAGCGGTGGACCGCCGCATCGGCTGCTTTGAGCTGGCGGATGGCGGCACTTTGCTGCTGGATGAAATTGGTGAGATGCCACTGGCCACGCAGGCCAAGCTCCTGCGCGTGCTGGAAGACTCCAAGGTCCGCCGCCTGGGAAGCCGGTCGGAAATTTCCGTTGATGTGCGCGTGCTGGCCGCCACGAACAAGGTTCCTGAAGACGCCGTCATGCAGGGGCAACTGCGCCGCGACCTCTATTTCCGCCTCAATGTTGTGAACGTCGTTATGCCCCCCCTGCGCGAGCATCTTGACGATCTTCCTGAGTTGACGGCTGCCCTGCTCGACAACCTCAACCGCAAGCACGGCCGCAACGTGAAGACCATCTCCCCCGAGGCGCTCGATGCCATGCGCAAGTACCGGTGGCCGGGCAACGTGCGAGAGCTGCGCAACGTTCTGGAGCGGGCGCTGGTAACCTGCTCGGGCGACGCCCTGGGAAAAGAAAACCTTGGCCTCGACTTCGGGCGCAACACCGTGCCGGGCGCGGTTGACGGTCTGCGTTTGCAGCCGGGAATGACCGTGGCGGAGGCTGAGCGCCGCCTGATTTTTGAAACCCTGACCTACACTGAGAACAACAAGACGCGTGCGGCGGAAATGCTCCAGATCAGTTTGAAAACTTTGCACAACAAGTTGAAGGAATATGAGGCTGAGCCTCAAAGCTAAACTCACCGCCCTGATCACCGCGCTGGTCCTGCTGGTGGTGGTGGTCACCTCAACCGTCTACATCTCCAACCTCACGCGCCAGGCCCTGCTGGAAGTTCAAGCCAAGGGTGAATACGTTGAGAGTGAGGTCTATCACCAGGCGCACGCCGTGCTGGCGGAGAGCCGCATGCCGGAAGGTCAGGACCCCCAGGACTTCCAGTCTTTACGCAGCTTTATTCAATTGCGTCTCTCTTCTGATGCGGGCCTGGCCTCGCTGATGGAATCTGCCGTGGGATATTCGCCGGTGGTGGATTACGTGGCCATCACGGATACCAATCTGACCGTGCTGGCCCATAGTAATTCGGATGAGGTTGGCCATCGCCTCACCCCTGCGCCGCCTTTTTCGCAGATTGTGAGGGCGGGCATGGTGCGCCAGCTTCGCACCGTCTTTGGCCCCCCGCGCGTTTATGAAGTCACGCTGCCCATCGCCATCGGGCCCCGGCCGCTCGGGGACGTGCGCGTGGGCGTCTCCACGGTTCTGCTGCGCGATGAAATCTGGCCGAACCTGCGCGCCGCCCTGCTGCTGTCACTCATGGCGATTGTGATTGCCACGCTTTCCGCCGCACTGGTCTCCTATCGCGTCCTGCGCCCGCTGGAGAATATTGCGCAGAGCGTTGACCTTCTGGCGCGCGGTGAATTCTCCGGCCCTGCCACCCTCAATCGCACCGATGAGTGGGGCATACTCTCCTCCAAGCTTCACCTGCTGGGCGAGCAGATGCGCGGGGAGAAGGCTGCCTTCGTCCGCCTGCAGGAAAATCTGGGCCAGATCTTCTCCAACCTCAGCGATGGACTGCTGCTCTTTGACCAGCATGACCGGCTGGTGCTGGCTACGCCCGCGGCAGAGCGATTCCTGGGCGCGGCGGTCAATTCCCCCGCGCATCGCTCCGCGCAGGAAGTCTTCTCCACGCCCACGCCCCTGAATCAGTTGTTGTTGGAAGTCTTTGAGACGCGGCAATCGCTGCTGTGGAAGACGCTTGAACTGCCGGGCGAGCCGCCCACCCGCGTGGCCGTGAACGCGCAGTTTGTGGGCGCGGGAGCTGAACGCATGGGCTGCCTCATCACCCTGCGCGATACTGGCTCGCGGGCGGAGATTCGCGACCAGATCGACACCACCACCAAGCTTGCCGCCATCGGCCGGTTGATGCAAGGCGTGGCGCATGAAGTCAAGAATCCGCTGAACGCCATGGTGCTGCAACTCGAAGTGCTGAAGGCAAGGCTGGGAGAGGATGGCGACCGCGTGCGGCCGCAGGTGGATGTGCTGGCGGAGGAGATTCGCCGCCTCGACCGCGTGGTCAAGACCTTTTTGGATTTTACCCGCCCCGTGGAGATTCATCTCGTTGAGGTGGAGATTGAGCCCCTGGTGCGCCGCGTCTTCTCCCTGGCGGAGCCGCAGGCGCAAAAGAACAACGTGAAGCTGATTCTGGCGGGCGAAGGGCCGGTCCCCCCGGTGCATCTTGACCGCGACCTGATGAAGCAGGCGCTGCTGAACCTGGTTCTCAACGGCTGCCAGGCCATGCCCGGGGGCGGGGAATTGACCGTCACCGCGCGCGCCCTGCCGAACGCCGTCGAACTGGAAATTGCCGACACGGGCGTGGGCATCCCTCCCGAAGCGCAGAAGAAAATCTTCTCGCTCTTCTACACCACCAAGCCCGGAGGCACCGGAGTGGGACTCGCCATGGCTTTCCGCGTGGTGCAGCTCCACAACGGCACAATCGATTTCACCAGTGAAGTCAACCGCGGCACAACTTTTCGAATCACTCTGCCCACGTGGGCACCGCAAAATTCCAAGCAAGCGTAGCAGAGGTTTGTAGCGCGGGTGTCCCCACCCGCGCTTTCGTGACGGGTGAACGAATATCAGGTGCGGGTGGGGACACCCGCGCTTTCATGACGTGTTAACTAATATCCGGCGCGGGTGGGCACACCCGCGCTACAAGCCTCCCATCCCTCCCACCCCGAAAACACACAATCCAAAAAGTCCATTTCCGACCGGTCGGAAGTCGCAGGGACAAACTGGCGCTTTTACCGAATATTTCCGCCCGATATTGGAGGATTCGCCAATATTCACCTTGACAAGTAGTCTGGCCTCTGGGCTAGGCTGTAGGGGAGGTGTCAGGTGTCTGGGACGGGATACGAGGCACGGGCTACGGGACATGGGGCCAAGGTTTCGAATGGGACCCCTAATCCCCAATCCCTAACCCCTGACCACTAGCCATTGACCACTAACCACTGCCTTTAGGAGGCTCGAATGTCATTGCTGAAAAACCGACCCTTAACGGAAAAGATGATTTCTTCCAATCAGGCCAATGCAAAGCGATCGACCGGCCCCAGAGCGGAGGGGCGCGCGAGGATTCGTGACGCCAATCTTCGCCACGGATTCTACTCGCAGGAGAGGGACAAGGCCTTGCGGGCGCTGGGGGAGAAACCGGAGGAGTTTGCCGCCATGGTGCAGGCGGTGGTGGAGGAGTGGAAGCCCGCGAGCCCGTTTCAAGATCTCCTGGCCATGCGTCTGGCGCGGGCCCTGTGGCGCGCCAATCGCGCCGACCGCATGCAGGAAGGCTATGCGCTGCGCCAGGTCCGGGAAGTGGACAACCTTCGGGAGGACCGCCTGCACGCGGAAATGATGCGGTTGAAAATGACGTCCGGCAGTTTGCAGTCACTCGCCCAGGCGGTGGCGCAGGCTCACTACGTCACCACCAAGGCCCATCTGGAGTTGATGCAAAGCCTGTGCCATGAGGGGGTGGTAAAGGAGATGGGCGAGATTTCCCAGGCACTCTTCATTCAACTTCAGGAGCCGGGCAAAGACGAGCAGGATGAGGAGGCGGAGAGCTACGAGAGGAACCGCCGCGCCCTGCGAAGGATCAAGGAGATCTTTGGCCTGGCAGGGGATACTCCACCCGTTCCCCGCAACCGCCAGGTTCCCGGTGAACCAGGCGTTAATCCACCAGTGCCCGCGGCGAATTCCAGCGAATCCGTTCGAACTCCGGAAATCGAAGAGGCAAAGGCTCCAATATCCGCGGCGGCGCGGTATCCCCGCATCACGGCGGCAGAATGGCAGGCGCGGGAGCCGATACGGCAGCTTCTTGAGCATCTGCTGAGGAGGCAGGTGGAGATCTGCGAGGCGCGGCGCAACGCCACCCTGCGGGAGTCCCTGGCCGGCCCCACGCCCTACGAGCGGGCAGCGGAAATTGCTCCCGCCAACCCCAACGCCCGGCTGGTGCAGCGAATGGAAGATTCCAACTTTCGGCAGGTCGCACGCGTCTCGAGCCTGTTCCTGAAGATCAAAAGACAAGCCGCCCGCGAAGAGGAGCGTCAACAACAATTCTCACAAAGCCGAGAAGTTGATGAAAATAAACAGTTTAACGAGAATTAGGGCCGATACTATGGACTTGGCGCAAAAGATGCCGATTGAAAATAAAGGGTTTATCTCTCGTGTTGGGGGGAGATTGACGAAAAAAAAGGGGGCCCCAAAATGAAGGGATATGCCGAGAAGTTGATGAAAACAAAGGACCGGTTTTCCACAGCTTTTCCCGAACCCGAGAAGTTATACAAAAATAAGGGGCTTAGCTTTGCAAAGCCGTGATGTTACAGAAAAATAAGGGGGTTGGGGGAAATTACCAATTACGAATTACGAATTAAGAATTGGTTCGGAGAAAGGGGGGAAACGGCAAGGATGAAGGGTGAAAGCTAAAGGGTGAAGGATGAAGGGGAAATGATGGGGGATTTGAGGGGGTCGTTAAGCCGAAAGTCTGATCAGAGAATTACCAATCACCAATCGCTAATAGCGATTCACAAATTGCAAATTTCAGATCTCAAATTGGCATTCGCAAATCACCAATCACCAATCGCCAATCGCCAATCACCAATCATCCCGTGATTCCCTGTCCGGCTACGGCGATGCTATTGCGGGAGGAGTTCTTGACCAGGTACATGGCTTCGTCGGCTTTGCGCAGAAGTTCCTTGCGGGTGCGGCCATCCACGGGGAAGGAGGCGACGCCAAAGCTGGCGGTCACCTGGATGTTCATCTTCTCTTCCGTGAAGTAGACGCGATTGATCAGCAGTTCGCGGACGCGGCGCACCACCATCAAGGCATTTTCCTTGGAGGTTTGGGGCAGCAGGATCACGAACTCGTCGCCTCCGTAGCGAAAGGCATAATCGATCATGCGCAGGTGGCCCTTGATGGCGTCGCCGATCATCCAGAGAAGTTTGGAGCCCACCAGGTGGCCGTACTTGTCATTCACCTGCTTAAAGTGGTCAAGGTCAATGAAGATGACGGAAAACTCGTAGCCGTAACGATTGGAGCGGTAAATTTCCGTATCGAGCACAAAGTTCAGATGCCGGGCGTTGTAAAGGGAAGTGCAGTCATCGGTGATGGTGAGGGCGTGGATGCGCTGCACGTAACGCGCGTTTTCAAGGGCGATGGCGGCATAATCGGCCAGGCTTTTGAGGATGGGGATATCTTCCGTGCCGAAGCTGGGTTTGCCCAGGGCGTTGACCAACTCGATGACGCCCAGCACGTGGCCATGCGCTTTGATGGGGACGCAGACGATGGAACGGGTTTCCGTGTGGGTCAGCTCGTCGACCTTGGGCGTGAAGCGGGCATCATCGCGCGTGTTCTCAACCAGCAGGGGCTCGCCGTGTTGGGCCACCCAGCCCGCCACGCCTTCGCCGAGCTTCAGGCGAACGTCGCGCAGCTTCTCCGCGCCGCTGCCGATGGCGATTTCAAAGTAGAGCTCCTGCGTGTCCTCATCCAGCATCAGCAGCGACCATGTGTCAGGCTGGAGCAGATCGCTGATCTTCTCCATGATCGTCTGAAGAATCTTCTGCAGGTCGAGTGTGGAAAAAAGAGCCTTCCCCACCTCATGAAAGAGGGAGAGCCGTTCCACCTGACGTTTCAGTTCAAGTATTTCTTCGTCTTGTCCCATCACTTTTCCACAGTCCCACCGGATAAAGGCGCGTATAGACCTTTTAAACTATTGGGCCACGCTTTTCAACCCTTTTGTCAGAGTTCGGTCATTTGGAGAGAATTAAGGGCAAGCCGTTTAAAGCATTTGACACCGTTATGTGCTGGAAAATATGATGCAAGAGGCTGGATTGGCAGGAAGTTACTAAGGTTCCCCCCTATGTCGGCATTTGGTGAGAATCTTCGGCGTGAACGAGAGATGCGAGGCGTGAGCCTGGAAGAAATCTCTTTCGCCACGAAGATCAGTTTGCGTTTTCTCGAAGCTATTGAACGGGAAGATTTCTCCAAGCTTCCCGGCGGGATATTCTCGCGCAGCTTCATCCGCACCTATGCCCGCTATCTGGGCCTGGATGAAGAGCGCATCGTGGCGGAATTTCAGTTGGCCGCGCAACCCCAGACAGATTTTGACCTGCACCGGATGGCAGCGGGCAATTCCACCACCGGGCGTCCTGGCGACCGGACGACTCTCATCGCGACGCTGGCGGCCGCGGTTCTGCTGGCAGGTGGTTATCTGCTTTTTCGCTACTCGCGGCGCGCCGCCGAAGCTCCGGTTCCACAGCCTGCTCCGGTGGTGAGAGCCACACCTGCTGCTCCCCCACCCCTTCCCGCTCCTCCACCAACAAACGGAGATGCGGGCGCCACGCCGGGCGAAAATCCTGCTGTTGATGGATTGACTCCTCTCACACCCCCCGGTACGACGGCGGCCCCGGGAACCACTCCCACTCCTCAGGACAAGCCTTCTGCCGGCTCAAATCCCGCGGCCCCAACCACTCCGCCATCCGGAAGCGGGCAGGATGTGAAGCTCGCTGCTGATTCGGATCTGGTGCTGCAAGTGGCGGCCACGGAACGCGCCTGGGTGGCTGTGGACGCTGACGGGAAGACTGTGTTCCAGCGCGTGCTGAATCCCGATGAAGTGCAGACTTTGAAAGCGCACAAGTCCTTTGACGTGACCACGGGCAACGCGCAATCCGTCATTCTAACCTTGAACGGCGACACACTGAAGCCTCTGGGCCGGCGCGGCGAGGTGAAGTCAATTCATCTCACGCGTGACGATTTGAAGAACACCACACCGTGAGGTACTAACATTTCCGCGCGCCTGGTGGATTTAATTCGCTTCGGCAAGGTACCCGAGGTTATCTGTCGCAAGGGTGCCACGGGCGAACTGCCTTTGCCGGCTGAAGACAAGATTGAAGTCCTGGTTTTCCTTGCCTCCGGCCCGAATCATCGCTGGCATGCGGAGGCATTCGAAACCCTTAAAACATGGGACAACGCGGAGGTGCGGCGCGTCATGGCCAGCCCGCAAACGGCTCCTGATGTTCTTCGTTTTGGGGCCGAGCATCTTGCCGCGGATAACGAAGAATTGCGGGATATCCTGCTCTGGAATCCCAGCCTGCCCATTGATTCCCACATCCGTCTGCAACACACGATTGTTGTGAATCCTCCCTCAATACCAGAGGTTGTGCCGCCAGCAGTGTCCGAGCCTGAGGTCATCCCTCCAACTCCTCCAGCTGAAGTGGTGGAGGAGTTGGCCGCCACCCCTGCTCCTGAGCCTGTGCCTGAACCTCTGCCGGTGGTTGCGCCTGAGGTGGCGCTATTGCCTGAGGCTCAAGCTGGGCCAGAGATTCCGCCTGCCCCGCCGGTTCAGCCCACTGTTCCCCTCAGCCTTGCCACGGAAGAGGCGGCGGTTGAAATTCTCGCCAAGTTGGCGGCGGGTGCGCAGCTTGAGGACGTGACGGGTGTGGCGGTTGAAGCGCCGCCCGAAGTCACCAAGCGCGATGATGAACTTACGCAGAAGGACCGCGAAACGTTGATTGAGAAAGTCAACCGCATGAGTGTGGTGGAAAAGATCAAGGCGGCGCTGACGGGAAACATGGAGACGCGCGTCCTGCTGATCCGCGATTCCAACAAGATCATTTCGCGCGCGGTTTTGCAGTCGCCCAAGATTTCAGACACGGAAGCGGAGAGTTACGCCGCCGCCAAGAATGTTTCGGAAGAAGTGTTGCGGCTGATCGCCTCCAACCGCAAGTTCATGAAGACCTATTCGGTGATGCGCGCCCTCATCAATAATCCCCGGGCTCCCATTGACGTCACCATGCCCATGTTGGGGCGGATCAATGAACGAGATCTGAAAGGACTTTCCCTCAATCGCAATGTGCCGGAGGTCATCCGCAGCCTGGCCATCAAGATGATGAAGCAAAAGGAGGACGCCGGCAAAGTGAAGCTGCCGGGCAAGCACTAGGCCCGCTGTCGTTCCAATGCGCCTATTTCGGCGGGTATTGAGCAAGGATTTCGGCAAAGGTCTTGAGCATCTGATCGTGGACCAAACCGTTGGAGGCAAACACATCGTCGCCCAGCAGGTTGAAGGTGCCGCCGCGAACGTCAGTCACTTGCCCGCCCGCTTCGGTGACGATCAAAGTGCCCGCGGCTTTATCCCACGGATTCAGCTTGAGCTCCCAGAAGCCTTCGAACCGGCCGGCAGCAACCCAGCAGAGATCAAGCGCGGCCGAGCCCGCCCGCCGAATGCCGTGCGAAAGCTCGGTGAAGCGGAAATAGAACTGGACGTTCAAATCATGATTGCTGGCGAAAGGAGGAAAGCCCGTAGCCACCAGGCTTTCACTCAGATTTTCCGTGGGTGAAACGTGCAGTCGCTGGCCATTCAGAAAAGAGCCTGAGCCGCGCTCAGCGGTGTAAAGGTCGTTGCGAGTGGGATCGAAAACCACGCCGGCCACCACTTCGCCACGATAGGCAAGGCCGAGCGTGACGCAATAGACAGGGAATCCGTGGGCGTAGTTTGTGGTGCCATCCAGGGGATCAACGTACCAGCAATAGTCGGAAGTGGATTGATGATTGCCGCCTTCTTCCGCCACGATGGCGTGGTCAGGAAAACGCTCTCGCAAATGGCCAACGATCAAGGCCTCAGAACGTCGATCTGCCACAGTGACCAGGTCTGACCGGCGTTTCTCCTTAATTTCCAGTGGCTGATTAGCCAGCTCGGAGATCAGCGCTCCTGCTTCCCGGGCAATTTCCGCTGCCGCGTTGAGAAAATCCGTCATGATTTCAATTCACCCATTGGTTTGAATTTTGTGCGATTTGGCCCGTCGGCGCTGCATTGCCGCAGATGATTTCCAACTCGCGATTACTTACGGGGTTCCACCAGAATGCGCGTTTGCCCTTCACCTTCCGCCCAGACGGCGCCATCCGCGAAATATTCTTTTTTCCAGATGGGCACAATCTGCTTGAGCCGGTCGATGGCATATTGGCAGGCCTCAAAGGCGGGTCGGCGATGCTCCGCCGTAACGATGATGGCCACGCTGGTTTCACCGATTTCAAGGCGGCCCAGCCGATGAATCACGCCAATCCCGTCAATCGCAAACTTCTGCTTTGCCTCGGCCCCCAACTCTTCCATTTTGCGGAGGGCCATGGGCTCGTACCCCTCATATTCCAGGTAAAGTGTGGCACGGCCGCGCGAATGATTGCGAACAAAGCCTTCGAAAATTACCACCGCACCGTCATTCGCGGCGCGCAATTGCGTAGCCAGTTCAGCGGCGGAGATCGGATCGCGAGTGATCCGGTAGAAATCACTGCCCGCGCCCCCGCTTACCGGAGGCATAAACGCGACCTCGTCCCCATCGTGCAAGGGCGTCGACGCGCTGGCAATCTCCTGGTTAACCGCAAGCAGCAGTGCGTTTCCCACTGCGAGCAGAGCGGGGAAGCGGCTCTCATACCGGCGCCGCAAGCCCCCCAGATTTTCGCCCTCCGGCAGTTCCAACTTTTCCTGGGAGCAACCTGTCAGGTCATGGGTGACGCCGAAGAACAACACGGTGACTTTCATGATGGGTTTATCACCCCGCTCCCATACGAAAATTCCTGCATGCTTTTAGTATACACGCCAGGTGCGGGGATGGCATGGTTAAGCTGTCTTTCCCAGCACGTGCTGAAGGGCGCCTTTGAGCTCAGGAAAGCGGAATTCATAACCGCTATTCAGGAGTCGGGTGGGAGTAACGCGGGCGCTGGCCAGAAGGAGTTCAGTTGCCATCTCTCCCATCGCGATGCGCGCGGCGAAGGCAGGCAGGGGAAAGATCGTGGGACGCCACAAGACACGGCCGAGAGTTTTGGTGAACTCCTGGTTGGTGACGGGATTGGGCGCCACGGCATTCACCGGGCCGCGCAAGGAATCCGTAAGAATGGAGTGCGAGATTGCGCCCACCAGATCATCAAGGGCGATCCAGCTCACGTATTGATGCCCATTTCCAATACGACCGCCAACCCCCAATTTGAAAGGGAGAAGCATTGTGGCCAGGCCGCCGCCCGACCGGCTGAGAACAAAACCAATGCGCAGGTTCACCACGCGAATGCCATGGCGTTTCGCCGGCTCGGTGGCGTCTTCCCACTCTTTCGAAACCTCGGAAAGAAAAAGCGTGCCGGGGGAACTCTCTTCGTCGAGCAACTGGTCCCCGCGGTCACCGTAGTAACCGATTGCGGATGCCGAGACCAAAACCATGGGGCGGCTCCGCAATTGCGCCAGCGTTTCGCAAAGCAACCGCGTGCCTTTTATGCGGCTGTCACGAATGCGCGCCTTTTTCTGTGGCGTCCACCGGCCCACAATGGATTCGCCCGCCAGATGCACGACGGCGTCGAAGTTTTCCAAATCATCTTTATTGAGGATGCCGGCGTCGGGATTCCAGAAGACTTGGTCACCACTGCCATGCGCCTTCGAGCGAGTGAGGGTGACAATCTCGTGGCCGTCCGCCGCGAGGAAATCAATCAGTGCATGACCAATCAATCCGCTGGCGCCTGTAAGGAGAATGCGCATGGAAGCAACCTCGTAACCGGGTGGCGATTGGGGCGGAAAACACGCATGCCCAAAAGCCCTTTCCAATCGTCACCTGATGCGCATCATACCTCACGGAGCAATCTTGCACCATCAGCCGCGTTAGGTATGGCGGGCCAGCGAGACAGCCGCTCATTCGGCAGGCTGTTGTTGGGTGAGGCAGTGCAGGGTTCCCAGTCCCCAGACGAGATCAACGGCGTGAATTCCCACCACCGGCCGGTCTGGAAACAGCTCCCCGAGCGTGCCCAGGGCAATGATGTCGCGCGGATCATTGAACGTCGGCACCAAAACTGCGGAGTTGGTGATGTAGAAGTTCGCGTAGCTTGCGGGCAGACGGTGGCCGTCAAGGTAAACCGGAGACGGCATTGGCAGGGGGATCACCTCAAGCTTCGACCCGTCTTGCAGGCGCATGTTTTGCAAGCGTTCCCAATTCTCCTGGAGCGGCGCATAGTTCGCGTCGTGCGAATCCCTCTCCCAGCAAATCACAACCGTGCGGGGGTCAATAAAACGGCACAAATCATCAACGTGCCCGTGCGTGTCGTCGCCGGCAATTCCCTTTCCCAACCACAAAACATTGGTTACCCCAAGGTACTGGCGGAAGACGGAGGCAATCTCTTCGCGGCTGAAGCCAGGGTTGCGGACTTGCACGGCGGGATCAAGCAGGCACTCTTCCGTGGTGAGCAGCGTTCCGAATCCGTTGACGTCAATGCTGCCACCCTCCAACACAAATCTTCTGCCGTTCACCACCACATCAAACATTCGGCGCTTCAGTTTTTGCGCCACCCGCTCAGGAATCTGGCAGTCCTTGTGCCAGTTGGGATACTTGGCCCAACCTGTGAAGCCAAACCTCGCCACGGCCACTTCGGGGCGCGGCGCATCACGCTTCACGAAAATCGGGCCGAAATCGCGCGTCCAGCCGCGATCGGTGGGGAAACGGAAAAACTCCACGCGTGCCGGATCAACGCCAATCCTCGCGAGAATGCGTCGTGCATTCCCTTCGTGCTCTTTCGAGTTGACCAGAATCCGCACAATTTCACCAGGCACGATGTGCCGGACGATCTCGCCATAGACCCAGGGAATGGGTGCGAACTTCTGTGGCCAATCGGCGAGGTTGTGCGGCCAGCCAATCCAGGTGGCTTCATGCGGCTCCCACTCCGCCGGCATGCGATAAGAGCTTGGGGAATGGGTTCTGGGGGCTGGGCGCTGGGGAATGCCCGCAGTTTGGCCTTTATTCCCGAGCACCCGGTCCCCAGCCCTTATTTTTTTTGCCATGGATCCTCGTCCAGGAACCGGTTGGTAATTTGAGAGTACGCATCAATTCGACGGTCACGGAGGAAGGGCCAATTACGACGCACGTCTTCAATTCGGGCAAGATCGATTTCAACGAGCAGGGTTTCCTCGCGCTCCGTGGAAGCTTCCGCCAGGACCACGCCAAAGGGATCGCAGATGAACGTGGAGCCCCAGAATTCCAGGCCAGCTCCGGCATCAGAAGTTTTCTCCAACCCGACGCGATTGACTGCTGCGACGTAAACTCCGTTGGCAATCGCATGGCCGCGTTGAATCGTCCGCCAGGCATCGCGCTGCGAAGGCCCATACTGTTCCTTCTCCGCCGGGTGCCAGCCGATGGCCGTGGGATAGAACAGAATGCTGGGGCCTTGCAAAGCCGCGAGGCGCGCGCCCTCCGGATACCATTGGTCCCAGCAAATCAGCGTGGCAATGCGGCCCACCTGCGTGTTGAAAGCTCGAAACCCAAGGTCGCCGGGAGTGAAATAGAATTTCTCGTAGTAAGCCGGGTCGTCCGGAATGTGCATCTTGCGGTAGAGGCCCACCACCTCGCCATTCGCGTCAATAATCGCCGCGCTGTTGTGATAGACGCCCGGGGCGCGGCGCTCAAACAATGGAGCAACAATCACCACGCCTCGCGCTTTGGCGATTTTACTCAAGGTTTCAGTGGTCGGTCCGGGAACAGTGTCCGCCAGATCAAACAAGGCGATGTCTTCGCGCTGGCAGAAGTACTGGGTTTGGAAGAGTTCCGGGAGGCAGATGACCTCCGCGCCACTTTGAGCTGCTTCCTCAACCAGTGCCACAGCCTTTTGCAGGTTTTCAGCCGGATTCGGCGTGCACGACATCTGCACAAGTCCGGCGATGTATTTGGGTTTCAAAGGCATCAGACTGAGACTACACAAATCGCGTTGTTTTGCCAAGATTGCCAAGGTGAAGTCCGGCAGAAAACAGCATACGGCGAATGGGAGGATTTTGTAACTTGTGGAGGAGCATCATGGCGGGAACTTTGTTCGTGCTTTCCCCGTATCTCAACATGGAGGGTCAGCCATGCGAGTATTTCTGATTACGTTAGTGGTGTCCATTTTTGAGACCATCGGCCTCTGGTCGTTTGGCTTGGCCCAGAAGATTTGGCCAAATCATCCCATCCTTGCCATTACCCTGATCGCCGCTGTTTCCGGGATCGTGATCCAGGCGCTTCTCAGCACTGAATCTCGCAAGCAGAAATCCAGCGGGGTGCTTTAGGGCGGGGTTCTGATTATGCCTGCTGGGGAAGCGAAGTGGATGACAATCCGTAATATTCTTGCCCGGAGCTATAAGCTCCGTTCGTCCGCCCTTCCGAGATGTTATACCTCTCGTATGCTGTGTCAAGCCGGATGATCGACTTCATGCCGACATGGCCGAGGTGACTCATGGAGAGCGGGATCTCCATGCCCACGGCATCACGCTCTGGGGCGGTCCATCAAATACGGATCGAATTTGTTCATTGTCAGTTTGGCTCCAAATTGAGAATCTATTCCCGGGCGGCTATTCTTCCGGCAGCCGCCTCTTCTGGCCGTTCTTTTCCTGAAACTTATTGAATTCCCGGATCATCTGGCGCGTCCACTCGCCGTCAACCTGGCCCGAAGTGTATTTGCCCTCGCGGAGCATCTGATGCCCCCAGGCATCGATTTGATGAGTAAAATCGGCGTTGTCGATGACTTCCTGGGCAAACTGAGGAGGGATGAAAGTGATTCCTTCCGAGTCGCTCACCGCCACATCACCAGGAAGCACGGTTACTCTGCCCACACGGATGGGAACATTGATTCCCATCAGCGTGACGTCTTGAAGCGTGGAAGGGTCAAAATCACGAACGAAAACATGCATGCCTTGGATTTCAGCAAGTTTTGAGCCACTGCGCACTGCACCGTTCACCACCAATCCGTTGTGACTTTTGGCGAAAATTGCCGTAGAGAGCTTGTCCCCAGCGTAGGTCCCGTCCTTGATTTTTCCAAAGAGATCAACGACCAGGACATCTCCCGGCGATAGCATGTCGATTGGCCAGGCGTTCTGGGCCCCGATGCGCCCTTCAGCCTTGCCCATGTCGTTGATCACGTTATTCACATCCGGTCGCAGGGGCATGAATACAGCGGTGAACACGCGCCCCACCATTCTTCCCCCTGGATTGATCTCGCGCCAGCCGGGTTCGAATTGCGCCTCGAAGCCATGCGGCACCAGGGTTTCGTCCGCTTCCTCGGCGTCCACGTTCTTCAATGCTTCGAGGATGGAATCGGGTGCTTTGGGGCGGCCGTCGGGAAATCGCTCACCCTTCCAGTCGCGGGTTAGGGCAATTCGTTGTTTCGTGGAGAAAGTGCCCAGTTGAGAAAATGCCGAACTTGCGAATGAAAATACCAATGCCAACGTTAATGAAATTCGAATCCCTGTGGTCAGATTTTTGCTCCTGATAATAGGTTTGAGATTGATCACCACCGGAAGGGGCTCAAGTGCGCACAGATGAAGGGCAACTCGAACGTCACGTCCAACCCGGCCTGGGAGTGAAACTCCCGACCCTCCCCAGAAACCAAAACTCTGCTATTCTGCGAAGTCCGGAAGCGGCAACTGGAGAGGTCATCCAGAATCGTTCGGGAGCGCGGGAAAGTCAACTACTATATAAAGGACCACGCCATGAAATCACACACGGAGTATCTTTGGTTCAACACGAAAAAGCATCGCGAGTTCATCAACATCACTGACGAGGTTGAGAAAGCGTTGGCCAAATCACAAATCAAGGAGGGCTTGATTCTGGTTTCGGCCATGCACATCACTGCGGGTATTTACGTGAATGACGCGGAAGACGGTTTGATTGCCGACATTGACGAGTGGCTGGAGAAACTGGCGCCCTTCCGCGCCGATTACCGCCACCACCATACCGGCGAGGACAATGGCGATTCCCACCTGAAAAGCTTGCTGATCGGCCACCAGGCCATCGTGCCGGTTACCAATGGCAAGCTCGATTTCGGCCCGTGGCAACAGGTCTATTACGCTGAGTTCGACGGCCAGCGGCGAAAAAGGGTGTTGATCAAAGTCATCGGAGAGTGACGAAAAGAAGGGTGAAGTGTGAAGGGTAAAGGTTGAAGCAAGAAGCTCGCAAATTAGCCTCCACCATTTATCCTTCACCCTTCACACTTTAACCTTTAGCGATAAGCCTTCACCCATCGGACTCTGCTAGAATTTAAGCCGTGGGAAGCGCCTGGTTCGGCGATTCCCTTTGAGGATACTTTCTCCGCATGCCACCGATTATTGAAGTCAAAGATTTGGTCAAAGAATTCCGCACCTTCCGCCGGCGTGAAGGCGTCCTGGGCGCATTGCAGAATCTGGTGGTCCGCGAGTACATGACCGTACATGCGGTGGACCACATCAGCTTTTCGATTGAGCCCGGCGAGATGGTGGGTTACATCGGCGCCAACGGGGCGGGGAAGTCAACGACCATCAAGATTCTCACTGGCATCCTTTCACCCACGGGCGGCCACGTGGTTTCAAACGGCTTTGTGCCTTACCAGGACCGCCGCCACTATACAAAGCACATCGGCGTGGTTTTTGGCCAGCGCACTCAGCTTTGGTGGGACATAGCCGTTATCGAATCGTTCAGGCTGCTCAAAGAGATCTATGAAATTCCCGACGCGGATTTCGATCGCCGCCTGGGAGTATTCGGCGAACTGCTCAACCTGAAGGAATATTTGCACACGCCCGTGCGCAAGTTGAGCCTTGGCGAACGCATGCGCTGTGACCTGGCCGCGTCATTGCTGCACAATCCGCCCGTGCTTTTTCTGGATGAGCCCACCATTGGCCTTGACGTTGTAGCCAAGGAGCGGATTCGCGAGTTCCTGAAGGAGGTCAATCGCACGGAAGGCACCACGGTGTTGCTGACGACGCACGACCTCTCCGATATCGAGGAACTCTCGAAGCGCATCATCATTATCGACAAGGGAAAGATCCTCTTTGACGGGGATCTGGAGCAGATGAAGCAGCGCCTGGCCACCTACAATCAAGTGAAATTCTTTTTGAAGGACCGTTCGCAGGTTCCCCGCCTGGCGCAGATTGAATCCGATGGCATCGTCTGTCAGCGCGTCGATGAGCTTACCTATTTTATTCGCTTTGACCGGCACAAGCATTCCAGCGCTGATGTGATCCGGCAGGTTGTGAACAAGCTTGAAGTGCGCGACCTGCTGGTGGAAGAAGAGCCCATTGAAGAGATCGTGAAGCGCATCTACCTGAAGGGTGAGGTGGGCTGATGCCGGTGGCAATCGCCAATTCAATCCCAGGCAAGGGGACTTCTGCGTCACTTGCGCGGGTCGTGCGGCTCTACTGGGCATTTGCCCGCGTGGGCTTTATCAATACCCTTGCCTACCGCCTGCGTTACTATACGGGAATTGTTACTTACTTTATTTATGTATCGGTGTATTACTTTATTTGGAAAGCCATCTACGCCCACAGCACTTCCATTGAAGGTTTTGATTTCGCCCACATGCTCACCTACATTGGGGTGGGATGGATCATCCGGTCATTCTATTTCAACAATATTGACCAGGACCTTGCTTATCAGGTGATTGAAGGCCGCCTGGCGATGGACCTGATCAAGCCCGTGAATATTCAAATCATGTACGTGTCACGGGCGGCGGGCGAATCGGTTTTTCGTCTGGCACTGCTGACCATTCCCACCGCGGTGGTCCTGTTCCTGGTTTTTCCCATGCTGCGGCCTGCCAGCTTTGGACACGCGGGCGCATTCCTGGTGAGCGTCAGCCTGAGTTTTCTGATCGTAGCCGCCATCAATTTCGCCGTGGGCACGTTCGCCTTGCGTCTGCAATCCATTCTGGGACTGATGCGCGCCAAGTTCTTCCTGCTGGAGCTGTTTTCCGGACTGCTGCTGCCCATTAGCTTCTTCCCGCACATCGCGCAGAAAATCATGGGCGTGATGCCCTTTGAATCCATCAGCTACGTGCCGATGTTGATTTACCTGGGCAAACTGAATGGCGGCGGAATGGCACGAGCCATGGCGCTGCAAGTTGTCTGGGTGGGGGTTCTGTTTGCGATTGGAGACGGCCTGTGGCGCTGGTCAACACGGAAGGTGATTATTCAGGGAGGGTAGCTCCAAAGGGGAAAAGCGTAAGGCAAAATTCAAAACGCAAATGGCAAAAGGCAAAACGCAAAAGTGAAAGACCCAGCTCAGGAATTGCTCGCAAGGGAAGGAGGCAAATGAAACGACACTTAAGGCTTCTGCTTCAATACTTCGCGCAGTACGCAAAAGTGCGCTTGGCTTACAAGGCGGATTTCATCATCGCCTTCTTCTCCTCCATGGCGGCGACGGTGCTGGGGTTTGGGTTCGTCCTGGTCTTATTCACCAAGATACCGCGCCTGCAGGACTGGTCATTCGACGAGATCATGTTCCTTTACGGCTTTTCGCTGATCCCCCTGGGCTTTTTCAACGTCATCAGCTGGAATCTCTATGATTTCAGCGAGCTTTACATAGTGGAAGGGAAGTTTGATCGAGTGCTGCTCCGCCCCGTATCCACGCTGTTCCAGGTGATCTTTGAAAAGTTCCGCCTCGAGTCGTTGCAGGAAGTGGCAACCGGCTTCGTCGTTGTGGCCATCTGCCTCCGCCACTTGCACCTGGTGATGAGCATCGCCGATTGTCTCTGGTTCGTGGTGATGATCTTTTGTGGCAGCGCCATCTACCTTTCGGTTTTCCTGATTTTGACGGCGGTGTCGTTCTGGTTTGAAGATCGTGTGGGCATCGTTCCCCCGGTTTTCAATATGCTCAATTTCAGCCGCTATCCTCTGACCATCTACAACGTTTTTATTCAGTTTCTGCTGAGTTGGATCATTCCCTTTGGCTTTGCCACGTTCTACCCCACCACACACTTTCTCGGAAGGACTGCGTTCACACTCTATTTCCATCTGGTGCCCGTGGTCGCGGCAGTTTTTGTGACGCTGGCAATCGTCGTGTGGAATCGCGGCGTGGGGAATTACAGCAGCACAGGAACGTAGCAGGTGGCAAGAAAAGGTCAAAGGCAAAAGTGCAAGGCAGGCGTTGCGTGACGCTTCACAATTGAAGTCGCGCTGTACGTTACTTGAAGATTTCCGAGAGGAGCAATGAAAATCCGGGGAGCATTTCCGGCTCTTCGAACCGCCCGCTGGTCTCAACGCTCCGAACTTCCGGATCGAGTTTACCCGCTACGTAACGGTAAGCAAGTTGGGTGCCTGGATAGAATAGCCAAACGGCTTGAACTCCCGCTTGAAGGTACTGCGAGACTTTCAAATTCAGATCGTCGGCGCGGTCGTTCCTGGATACGATTTCGATGGCAATATCCGGAGCAATCGGCAGCGGAACTCGATTGAGATCGATCCCTTCCAGATGTCCTTTTTGGATAAACGCGACATCGGGCCTTCGAACCACGTCGGCGTGAAGAGTCATGTCCATTTCACTGACAGCTTCCCCATGGGGATTCGTGTCGAGAAATGCCTGAATCCGAGCATTCAACCGGTCGCGCGTCTTGTTGTGAAAAAAGTTGGCGGAAGGTGTCACGATCAGCTCCCCCTCGCTTAATTCATAACGCACCCCGACGGGTTCCTCAAGCGCGCTGTATTGTTCGATGGTCAGCAAGGTATTGGTCGCCATGGATCAACTCCAATGAGTTCAAGATTACCACGAACAATAACGTGGGACACGGGGAAAGAGCAGAACAATGCAGAGTAAACCCCCTGGAGCAACTCCGCCCCAGGCGTCAGCGCTTCCGTGGATTGCCCTACGTCCCCTTCAGGAAATCCCGAATCTTTTCAAAATCCTCAATCAGAATCCTCTCCTCGCGCATGTTGCGCAGGACGTAGGCGGGGTGGACGGTGGGCAGCGCCTTGATGGAACCGAAATTATAAAAATTCCCATGCACCTTGGTGATGCCTTCCTTGATGCCCAGCACAGTGCGGGCGGCAGGCGCTCCCAGGCAGCAGATCAGGCGCGGTTTGATGGCGGCAATCTGGCGATAGAGGAAAGGCGAACAGGTTTCAACTTCATCCGTCTCCGGCGTGCGATTCATGGGTGGGCGGCACTTGACGATGTTGCAGATGTAAACTTCTTCGCGCTTCAGGCCCACCATCTGCATGATCTTGTTCAGCAGTTTGCCCGCGCGGCCCACAAAGGGAATGCCTTGCTCGTCTTCGTCGGCGCCCGGCCCCTCGCCAATGAACATCAGCTCTGCATGCGGGTTTCCATCGCCAAACACAATGGTCTTTCGCGTGGGCGCCAGCTTGCAGCGCTGGCAATCACCAAGATCCGCGCGAATCTGTTCCAGCGTTTCCGGGCCGGAGGCCTTGGGGGCCGGCGCCTCAAACAGACTTGAAGCCGAAGCTGGAGGGCGGAGGATGGGGCCGGAGTTCGGAGTCCGGGGTTCGGGGTCAGCGATGCGCGTGACTTGCGCCGGCACAGGGGGCGCTGCAACACGAGGCGAGGCGGGCGTAGCGGCCACAATCTGTGGCGCCGCCGATGCGGGCTGCGGAGGCACGACCGCTACAGCCGTGGCTTCGGAAATCGAGATTCCGGATTCCAAATGCTCGCGGCGATAGAAGCCCTCAATGCCGAGTTCCTGGTAGAACTCCAGCCAGGCCGTTAATTCCTTGCGCGTCTCGTCGTTCATAAAAGACAGTTCGGAGTTCGGAGTTCTGAGTCTGAATTCTGACAACCAAATTTGGGAGCATTGGCTTTCGAGTCTGTCTCAATTCGTGCCTTCGACTCCTGACTTCTGACTCCTGACTTCTGGCTTCTTCCTTATCCCCACTATTTCGTCCAGCACCCGTCCGGCGACTTCAAACTTGCTCATCTTTTCCAGTTCTAACTTGCGCCCTTGGGGGAAAATCAGGGTGACGATGTTCGTGTCCACGTCGAAGCCTGCGCCTTTCTGGCTGACGTCATTTGCGACAAGAAGGTCCAACTTTTTTGCGTCGAGTTTGGCGGCGGCGTTTTCAACCAAATTTTCCGTCTCGGCGGCAAATCCCACAATGATTTGCCTGTCGCGCCGCTGGCGCGAAATTGCGGCAAGGATGTCGGGCGTGGGTTCAAGCGAGACAACCGGAACGCCATCCTGCTTTTTGATTTTGCCCGTTTGAACGTTCGTGGAGCGAAAATCAGCGACGGCGGCGGCCATGATGATAATCGTGGCCGCGTCGGCGTGGCGGGAGACTGCGGCTTCCATTTCCGCGGCGGTCCTGACCCGTTCGAGAACTTGAACCGAGGGCGGTTCCGCGCGCGTGGGGCCCGCAACCAGTATGACTCGCGCGCCGCGGCGGCGGGCCGCCTCCGCAACGGCATAGCCCATCTTTCCGCTGGAGCGGTTGCTGATGTAGCGGACCGGGTCAAGAGGCTCTTCCGTCGGGCCTGCTGTTACCAGAACCGTTTCTCCCGCCAGATCCTCGCGTATTCCCAAGGTTTCAAGGACGGCATGAGCGATCAAGGCGGGTGAAGCCAGCCGTCCGGCGCCGGTCATGCCGCAGGCCAGGTACCCCTCATCAGGGCTGACGATGCGCACGCCGCGGCTGCGCAACGTCTCCAGGTTTTGTTGCGTGGCGGCATGCTCCCACATGTTCACGTTCATGGCTGGAGCCACAATCAGCGGCGCTTTGGTGGCAAGGGAAAGGGTGGTAAGGAAATCGTCGGCAATCCCGTGGGCCATTTTGGCCAGCACGTTGGCGGTGGCGGGAGCGATGACGAAGGCGTCAATCGCTTGGGCCACAGCGATGTGCTCAATGGCGCTTTCGACATTGCTTGAGCCCTGGACTTCGCCAAACAACTCGGTGATGACCTTGTGCCCGGAGAGAGCGGCAAAGGTGAGTGGCGTGATGAACTCCCGCGCGCTGCGCGTCATCACCACCTGCACCTCCACGCCCTTGTCCTGAAGCAGGCGCACCAATTCCGCTGCTTTGTAGGCAGCGATGCCGCCCGAGACGCCTAAGGCCACTCGCATAAAAGAAGTGACGAGTGACGTGTGAAGAGTGACGAGCAAGCGCACCCACCGGTTGGGAGGCGATCTGCCTGCTCGTCACTTGTCACTCATCACTCGTCACTGTTCCCCTTACTTTGAACTCTTCTTCTTTTGGATCTTTTCCATTGCCGCCAGTCCCACAAACTCAATGGGTACCAGTCCCGCGCCAACTTCCTGCTGTGCCACCCGCGTCATCCTCTTTGTGGCAGTCTGAATCAGCGGTTTGGCGCCGGCCTGAAGCTGGCGTGCACGCCGGGCTGCGACCAGAATGAAACGAAATTTACTGTCCAGATTTTGGGGTAGTTCCATTTGATATTATCCTCCAAACTTGTCGATGATTTTTTCCACCCGCCCGGCCTGGCTGGGACGGCGAAAGCGTGCTGATCGAATGATAGTCCGCAAAGCCTGGGTGGCATCCTTCAGGTGATCATTCACCACCAGGTACTCGTATTCAGACCAATGGGCAATTTCCTCGCGAGCCGTCTGCAATCTCCGCTCAATGTCTTCCGGAGTGTTGGAGCGCCGGTTGCGCAGCCGCCGTGACAACTCTTCGAAGGACGGCGGAAGTATGAAGACGCTCACAGCTTCCGGAAGCTGCTGAAGCACCTGCTTGTGACCCTGAACATCAATGTCCAGCAGGATGTCCCTGCCGGCATCCTGTGCAGCCTGAAGTTGTTTGTGCGCCGTGCCGTAAAAGTGCCCGTGAACATCCGCCCATTCTACAAACTCGTCGCGTCGGACCATGCCTTCAAAAGTCTTGGGTGACACGAAAAAGTAATCCCTGCCATGTTTCTCGCCGGTTCGTGGGGCCCGCGTGGTGTAGGAGACCGAGAATGACAGCCCCGCAGTTGCGGCCATCACTCGTTTAACCAGAGTCGATTTCCCCGCGCCCGACGGGGCCGAAATCACGAAAATGCTGCCCCGTGTTGGTGGGGTCTTGGGATTTTTTTTTGCCACGTTAGAAATAGTTGAAAGTGACAAGTGACGAGTGACAAGTGACGAGCAAGGACGACCGCAGCGGCCAAAGTTGATTCTTATCCCCGTCACTCATAACTCATCACTCGTCACTACTCTTCTCATTCGATGTTCAGCGCCTGTTCGCGCAGTTTTTCAATTTCTGTCTTCATCTCAATGGCCTGCCGGGTTATCTCAAGCCCCACGTCAGGCACATCGGTGGTTTTGGAAAGCAAAGTGTTCGCCTCGCGGTTCATCTCCTGAAGCAGGAAATCAAGCTTCTTCCCGACTTCAGAACTATCCAGCAGGAGGTGCCGAACCTGGTCCAGATGGCTTTGGAAGCGCGTCAGCTCTTCCGCAATGTCCGAACGCGAAGCGAGATACGCAACTTCCTGCGCCAGGCGAGCTCCGTCCATCTCCGCGGTGCCGGCAAGATCACGGATGCGGCCTTCCAGCCTCTGCTTATAGTATTGCGGTGCTTTCTCCGCCAGTTGGGAGACGCTGGCGCGCAGCTCTTCCAGGCGGGCGAACCGTGCCTGCAAGTCGCGCTCAAGGGATGCCCCTTCCCGGGCGCGCATTTCGTTCAGCTTCTCCAGGGCTTCCGCCACGGCGCGTTCCAGGGCGGGACGCATGCTTTCAAACTTCTCCTGGTCCATGTCACTGCTGCCGGCAGCCACGATGCCGGGCACTCGCAACAAGGCCATCAGGTCAGGCTCTGCGGCGGAGCCAAATTCCTGCTTCAGTGTCTGATACCCCTTCAGGTAGGCAGCCAGAAGCTTTCGGTCGATTTCAAGCTCCGTGACGCCAGCGGCGCCATAGCCAATTGAAATCTCCACGTGGCCCCGCGAAATATGCTCCTTCAGCAGGCGGCGCACGGTGGGCTCCAAGGCTTCCACGCTGGAAGGCAGGCGCACCTGGGGGTCAAGAAAGCGATGGTTGGTGGCGCGGATGCTCACCGTGATGCCAAGCCCCGCTTCTTCAATTTCCACCCGGCTGTAACCGGTCATGCTGCGAATCATAGGTAGTTCTCAGTTCTCAGAAAGGGTTGTGACGAGTGACGTGTGACATGTGACGAGCAAGAAATCTGCTCAAGGCAAATCATGAACTCGAGACCTGGCCAAAGAACGATAAAGTTGACGATGCCTGCTTGTCACACGTCACATGTCACACGTCACTTCTCTTACGGCTCAACATCCACGAATTGCAAATTATGGAGGCGGTTGTAAATGCCTCCCTGGCTCACCAGATCCTCGTGGGTGCCGGTTTCACAGATGGCGCCACGGTCAATCACCACGATGCGCTCCGCCCGGCGGACGGTGGAGAGCCGGTGGGCGATCACGACCACCGTGCGGCCCGCCATCAGGTTTGCCAGGGCACGCTGCACCAGCATCTCGGATTCGGTGTCGAGCTCGGAAGTCGCCTCGTCCAGAATCAGAATCGGCGGGTTCTTCAACAACGCCCGGGCGATGGCGATGCGCTGGCGTTGCCCGCCTGAAAGCCGTTGACCACGCTCACCGATGATGGTCTGGTAGCCGAGCGGCATTTCCAGAATGAACTCCTCCGCCAGGGCTACCCGTGCAGCGTCATGAACCTGGGTCTCCGTGGGAAGGCGGCTGCCGTAACAGATATTATTGTACACCGTGTCGTTGAAGAGAATCGTCTCCTGCGTGACGATTCCGATTTGGGCGCGGAGGGATTGGAGTTTGAGGTCTCGAATGTCGTATCCGTCCACCTTGACGCTGCCTTGCGTCACGTCAAAGAAGCGTGGAATCAGGCTGGCCAAAGTCGTCTTACCCGCGCCGCTGGAACCCACCAGGGCTACTACTTCGCCTTTGCCAATCCGCAGGTTGATGTCGCGCAGCAGGGGGAGCCCGGCTTCGTATTCGAAAGCCACGTTCTCAAAGGCAATCTCCCGCTCGAAAGGCGGCATGATGACGGAGTCTGGCTTATCCACCATGTCCGGTTCGGAATCGAGATAATGGAAAACCTGTTCGGACGCGCCGAGCGCCTGTTGATAGGAGTTGCTGACGCCTGTCAATCGCTTTACCGGTTCATAGGACTTGAGCAGGGCGTAAAGGAAGGCAATGAATCCCCCCGCTGTCTGCGCATGGTGCAGAATGCGCTGGCGCTCGTAGAACAGTAGGCCGGCGATGGTGATAGCGCCCAGAACTTCCATCAGGGGGGAAGATACGGCCTGGGCCCGAACCCATCGCAGACTGACGCGCAGCAGGCGGCGCGTGGTGGTCTTGAACTTTTCGATTTCGAATGGTTCCATTGCGAAGGCCTTTACGATGCGGATGCCCGAAAAGGTCTCCTGCAAGACGTTGTTCAACTCGCCCATCCGATCCTGGCTGCTGCGGCTGGAGGCGCGGATGTAACGTCCCAGTTTTGCCGAGGGGAAAACGACCAGGGGGATCAGGATCATGGAGATGGCCGCCAGACGCCAATCCACGTAGAAAATGACCCCCAATAATCCAACTAAGGTGAATGATTGCTTCAGCATGTCGGCCGCAGTTTGGGATACGGCGATCTGAATGCGTTCAATATCGCTGGTGATGGCGGACATCAGGCGGCCGGTGGGGTTCCGGTGAAAAAAGGCGATGGACTGCGCAATGATCTTGGAATAGAGCAGGTTGCGCAGGTCGCGCACCACCGAGTGGCCGATAAAGTTGATGAAATAAGTGGCGAGGAATTCTGAAATACCCTTGGCGAGCGCAACCCCGATGATGGCGAAGGCGACGACGGTCCAGACATTATGTACCCAGTGGGGGAGAAAATCCTGCAGGAAGACCCGGTGATTGAGATAGGGGATTCTGAAAAGGACAATTCCTGAGGTTTCCGAATCAGGGGAGAGAACGCGGTCAAAAATCGGCTGGATCAGGAGCGCGGTGATCGCCTCGCAGGCCCCCACGACCACCATGAGGCATACCGCCAGGAACAAGCGGAAGCTATACGGTCGAATGAAACCGAGAAGGCGATTGACTTGATTCATTCCGTCTGCCGCCCCCAAGGCGGAAATACCCCCTAACCCCTTTAAAAACCATAATGTTAGTGACCAAGCGGGGGGTTCGTCAAGAAAATAGCAACAGGAGGTGGGTAGCGAAAGCGGGGTGCTTGAAATAGGCCCTTTGTTTGCAATGGGTTACGCTGCTAATTTCTTCCGTCTAGGGTGATTACCCCCTGGTAAGCGGGGCCGGCTTGAGTCGAGACGGAAGAATTAAGCAGCCGAATGCATGATGAAGCACTATTCCCACCATGCGTTTTTAGGGCCCCCCCCCACTCTGAATCCAAAATTTTCGTCAATTTTTACTCCAGCTCCAAACCCATGGCCGCGGCGCCATAGAGGGCGGAGTAACTTCCCAATGCCGCCGTTACGATTTCAGTTGAGTAGGTGATAGTGGGAGATGCGAGCTCGTCCAGAAAAGTGCGCAGGGTTCTCAAGAGCAATTCCCCGGATTGCGCCACCCCTCCACCCAAAACGATGACGTCGGGATTCAGGATTCGAATGACCATTAAAATCCCACGCGCCAGCCAGCGCATCGTCTCGTTCAGAATGTGCGTGGCAGCCTGATCGCCTTCCGCTGCAGCTTGCATCAGCCCTTTGGCAGTGATTGCCGGGCCGCCACTGAGTTCGATCATTCGCGCGACATGCTCCGGCCGGCGCTCAGCCCATTCCCGCGCCCGCGTCTCAATGGCGCCGCCGGAACTGAAGGACTCCAGGCACCCCCGCGCTCCGCAGGAACAGCGCGAGCCGGATTCTGAAACCACAATGTGGCCGATCTCCCCCGCCATGTGATCCTTGCCCCGAATCAGCTTGCCGTCGTAGACGATCCCGCTGCCTATGCCGGTGCTGATCGTGATGTAGACCATCAGTTTTGACCCGCGCCCGGCCCCAAAGTGGTATTCGCCTAGGGCCCCTGCGTTGGCGTCGTTATCGAGCCGGCAGGGAATGCCCAAGGTCTGCTCCATCCACTTTCCCAGTTCGAAGCCTTTCCATCCGGAGGAGTGTACGGAAGTCACGCTCTGCTGGGGAAAGTCCACAGGTCCCCCGAAGCTGAGGCCACAGGCTTTGACAGGTGCGTCGGTCTGCGCCATCAGGTCGCGGCACCGTGAGGCGAGCTGACGGAGCATCCAATCGCGGCCAGCCACGCGGTCGGTATCTCCCTCCAACACCAACAGACGGCGCCCCTGTTCGTCAAACAGCCCAGTACGGAAATGCGTGCCGCCAATGTCGACTGCCAGAACGTTCTTCACGAAACCCCCCGAAACCCAATTAAGAATTAGGAATTAAGGATTAAGAATTGAAGTCTTCATTCCCCGCGTTCTCCAACTCAACTCGCGCCTTTGCCAGGTCTTAATTCCTAATTCTTAATTCGTAATTGACTCACCGCCCGATGTCCCGGTGCGAAACCTTGGTCTTATAGCCTTCGTGCAAAAGCGTTTTTGCCGTCTCTTCCGCCAGGCAGACGGAGCGATGGTGGCCGCCTGTGCAGCCGATGGCGATGGTAAGGTAGCTCTTTCCTTCGCGCATGTAATGGGGCAGCAGGTAGAGCAGCAAGCTCATCAGGCGGCTCATGAACTCATGCTTTTGGGGGAAGGAATTCATGAATCGGCGCACGCCCACATCCCGGCCAGTCTTGTTTTTCAAACGGGCGGCATAATTGGGATTGGGCAGAAAGCGCACATCGAACACCAGGTCCGCATCCTGCGGGATTCCGTACTTGTAGCCGAACGAGACGGTGGAGACCAGCATGGTGCGGCGCGCAGCGATGCCGCCAAAGCGGGTTTGAATTAGGTCGCGCAGCTCATGCACATTGAGCTTTGTGGTGTCAATCACCACGTTGGCAAGCTGGCGCATGGGTTTCAGCAGCATGCGCTCCAGGCGGATGCCCTCGCGCACGGGCAGGTCGCGGCCGAGGGGATGCGGACGGCGCGTCTCTTCAAAACGGCGGATCAGCGCTTTGTCCGCCGCCTCCATGAAGACCAGCGATGGATGCAGCAGCTTGTTGCGCGCGAGATCGCGATAGTGGGTGGGGAGCTGGCTCAACGCCTCGCCGCCGCGAATATCCACCACCGCCGCAGCGCGGTCAAAGCTGCTTCCCGGCTGCTGGCACATTTCGGCAAATTTGAGGATCAGGTCAAAGGGAAGATTATCCACGCAGTGGTAGCCAAGGTCCTCAAAAGCCTTGAGGACGGAAGCCTTTCCGGACCCACTTAATCCGGTGATGAGGACAAACTGCTTGGAGTGTTTTTTCGCAGCGGTTTTCTTCTTCATAGGAAATTCACTTGACAGTGGCCCATCTTGCAATTCAGTGCTTTAGCTCTGTGACGAAAAATTGTAAATGTCCGTTCGGTGTCGTTCGCAATCCCACGCCGGCCGCAGGGGGAATTATGAATTAGGACGCGGGAATAATGAAGTGGATTCGTGCGGGACAAAATCTGGGTTTTATTTTCACCACACAGAATGGAGCTTTTGAACTCCAGGCATGGCCGTCGCTACCTGCCCAGAGATTTCAGCGTGGAGATGGGAATTCCCTTGCCGAAGGTGGACTCCGGGACCTTCAAGGTTCCATAAAGTGTGCGGGAAACCTGGGCTCCGAACAGCATTACGGCCGAAGAAATGTAGGCCCAAGTCATCAATGAAACCATGACGCCAATGGACCCATAAACCTGTCGGTAATTGAAGAAGGGGAGTAAGAGGGTAAAGAGCAGACGTGCCGCTTCCCAAAGCAATGCGGTCAGCAGCGCGCCGGGCCAGGCCTGGCGAAAGTGCATTGTGCGATTGGGAAGCCGCTCAAAGAGCACAACAAATGCCACCAGCGCCACGGCGAAGGAGCTGACGGCAGTCAGTGTATGGTAAAGAAAGCTGACCAGAAAATGCAGGGTGTGTCCCAACAAAAAGTCCAACTTCTTCCGAATGATTATCTCCCCGCCCACAGACGCCGTGGCAATCAGGATGAGGCACCCCACCATGAACGCCATCTCCAATGCCAGCAGACGGCTTTGCCACCAACGGCGACCCACGTTGACTTCCCAGGCCCGATTAAGAGCCTTTTCCAGCGGCACGAAAACTCCGGAAGAACTCCACAGCAGAAGCGCAAATGAAAGAAGGCCGATTCTTCCGTAGGCCCGGCTGATTCCCACCAGGTTTTGCATGATGATGTCAGTGCGGATGGGCAGGTAGCGTTGGAGGACGACGGAAAGATGGCCGGTCAGCTCATAGCGGCGAATGTAGTATCCGCTCAAGCCCAGCAACAAGAGCAGCAGGGGAAAAATGGCCAGCAGGCTGTGATAGGCGATTGAGGCCGACACCATCAGCGAGTCTTCATCCAGGAATTTCAGCAAGGCCTGGTGTAAGACATGGCGGGTCTGCACCCACCGCCTTTCGATGCTCTCCCCTTTTCCTGCTAACAATGATTTTGGCATTTTCCCTGTGGACCGTTTCCCCGGGTATCGCTGCCCCCGGATCTCCGGCCTTAAAGTTAGCTTATACCTGATTTCTTCCCTGCGCAGCTACTCGAATTTGAGCCCAGGGAAGTTGCAGTTAGTGTGTGGCGTTTTGTTTCGGATAGGTAACTGACCGCAGAGTTCCGGTGATGGAACCGACGGCGATCATTGCTTTGATGCGCAGGGGCAGTTGGCGGTCGTCGGCGCTAAACCAGATCAGCATGCGCCCCTTGCGTTTCAGGAGGCCGTTAAAGACTTTGGGCTCAACCCGGAAGGCGTCAAACGTTCCCATGGGTGTCTGTACCTTCTCACGGGTCTGAACTTCCACAATCACGCGCTGGGTTTTTGACCCGTCATTTACCGGCAATTCGATGGTATGGCCCACTTCCAACTTTTGGCGGCGCAGGTAATAAAACGCGGTCACCACATCTTCGACGCAGGGGGGGATATCGGATTCGGTGTGTTTCGGCGGCGCCTGAGGCTGGTTCAAATCGCGCTCATTGAGGACAGCTTTCTTGCGCGAATAGTCAAAAGCAATCTGCGTGTCCTTGTGGCGATGGCCTTCATTGACTTTCTTGGTGATCCCATCGGAGCAGAGGGTTTGCGGGCTGGAGGTGGCTTGGAAAACGTCATCGACGTTGAAGAGCAGGGGGACAAAGCCCTCAGACTTTGCCGTGGCCGTTGCCTCAAAGGTGTCGCGATTTCCTGCAGTCACTTCCCGTATCGATGAGGTCACAACCCCGGCGCGGAAGACCGTCCACATCACATCGTAGGTAAGAAGTTCACCCGGGCTGAAGGGATCGTGAGGGTTCTGCGCGTTTCCCGCGGCGAGCGCGAGCAGCAGAAACACCGGAAGAAACGCAACCAGCAGTCGCGACGTGGGATTTGACATAAGCCAGTTAGACGCGAAGCGTTTTATAAAGGCAGCCTGGCACCCTCTAACGGAGCCAGATTCTGAACGCCAGGAAAATCATCAGGGCAAGATAGCCCAGCAAGGCTTCGTGCTCATGATTCTTGCGGTACTGCTTCCATTCAAACTTCTCATCGCCCTTGGTCCGGCAAAATCGCGGCAGGAAGAGCGGAACACGCTGGGCGTACTTACTGTAATCCTCGCCGAACTCACGGCGCAAGTAATCTTCCTCGCGGCGGATCACAGGCCAGTAGATTCCGGCGAACAGAAGCAGGCATGCCAGCGCCAGGGTCCATCGGCCTCCGGCCAGGGCAAAACCTGTGCCCATCAGGGAACTGCCGAGGTAAAGGGGGTTGCGCGTCCATGCGTAGGGGCCACTCATGGCGAGCTTCTGGTTCTTGGCAAGGTGGCCCGCGGCGTATGCACGGAGAGTGACGCCTGCTGCGGCCACAATTCCCCCGGCAATGAGCAGTTTCACCGTTGGGCGGCAGAATACGAGGTAGGCAATGCCGAGCATGAACCCCAGCGGTACCCGCCAGCGCGTTGCCCATGCTGCGTAGGCGCTATTCATGCTGCCCCGCCAGTCTTTTTTCCATTGCTGCCAGGACGGACTCTACGGATATTCCGGGCAGATAGGAGGGGTTTCCCCCACGCCGCGTGTGGTCAATGGGGCCGCGGTTGGAGAGGGTAATGTCTTCAGCGGCAAAGGGGCCGTTGCGCACCGGGTCCGTGGGGCCGAAGATCGCGACGATGCGTGTGCCCACGGCCGCAGCCAGGTGCATGGGGCCTGTATCACCCCCGAGGAACAGACGCGCTCGACGGGCCAGCGCGATGAACTGCACGAGTGTTGTGGGAAAGTAACGTGCGGCTGGCGCCCCGGCGGTCTTCAAAATTTCCTGAATCACAGGCTCTTCCGCGGGGGACCCCGTGAGAAGGATGGGTTCGCTTCTGGAGGCAGCCCACTCCCGGACCAGTGTGGCGTAGTTCTCCGGCGACCAGCATTTTGAGCGCCAGCCGCCGCCCGGGTTGACGATGATGAAATTCCTGGAATTGAACGCGGCGAGCTCCTTTTCAATGTAAGCGTCATCCTGCTCGTCCTGTGGCAGGGGGAACTGCCATTGTCCGGCACGGGCCCCAAGTTTTTCCACCAGCGCCAGGTTTTCCTTCACCACATGCACCCGTTCGGGCGGCGTAACACTCTGGGTATAGAGGATTCCCGCGCTCGGCTCCCGCAACCCCGCCGCGCTAAAGCCGATGCGTTCGCGCGCGCGGCTGAGCCACGCCACCACGGCGGATTTCCAGAGGCCCTGAAAGTCGAGCGCTGCGTCATACTGTGTTTCGCGCAATTCTTCAACATCGCGGCGCGCTTCGTGCCAGGTTGCGGAGGAGGTCAAATGTTTGCGCCATCCCAGAGTGTCAAGTGTCAAGACGCGGTGCAGATGCGGATTGCCATCAAGGAGCCGGGCATGTCGTTTCTCCACCACCCAGTGGATCCGGGCCAGGGGGAAAGTCTCCGCCAGCGCCGCCGCCGCGGGCAGTGCATGAACGATGTCCCCAATCGAGCTGAGACGAACAATCAGGAATCGCTGCGCCGGATCCGTCATTCCTTGCACCTGGTAGGATTTTGGCGCCAGCAAATTGGGGGCTAATCCCCTTGTGCGCGCCGGGAAATCTCCGTCAGAAGCTCCCGCGTTGAGTGGTCCTTGGGGTCGCCGACAATGCGCACCTCTCCACCGAAACTCTTTACCACTTCACGTTCCGGGACCGTCTCCCTGGAATAGTCGGTGCCTTTGCAATGGACGTTGGGGAGCAGGTCAAGCAGGATCTCGCGTGCCGTCAACTCATCAAAGACTACGACGTAATCCACGGATTCCAGCGCTGCAACCAATTCCGCGCGGCCTTCCTCACGAAGAACCGGACGCCCTTCGCCTTTGAGTGCGGCCACGGCGCGATCACTGTTCACACCCACCACCAGAACATCGGCACAAGCCTTTGCCTCTTCAAGATAACGCACATGGCCCACATGGAGGATATCAAAACACCCGTTGGCAAAGACAATGCGACGGCCTTCGCCGCGCAGACGGCGGCCAAGGGACTGAACTTCATTACGAGGTAGCAGTGTTGCGTTCATGAATTGCGGATGGCCTCCGTGATCTCATCAAGGGAAACGGTGGCCGTGCCGCGTTTCATTACAACGATTCCGCCGGCACAATTGGCGATAACCGCAGCTTGCAGAAAATTAGCACCGGCGGCAAGCGCCAGGGTGAAGGCCGCGATGACGGTGTCACCCGCGCCCGTTACATCCACGGCCTCGTCCGAACCGAAAATGGGGAGGTGGCGTGGCGGCCGGCGTGGTTCAAACAAGGCCATGCCATCGCGCCCTCGCGTGACCAGCAGCGCCTGAAGTCCCTGGCGATGGAGAAATTTCTTCCCCAGGGTGTGAAGCCGTTCCAAATCATGGCCAATGGTCTGGCCGAATGCGGCTTCCACTTCCGGTTCGTTAGGTGTTGCCGCCGTCAGGTTTTTGTAGGTCAGAAGATCGTAGCGGGAGTCAATGGTAATGGGCAGGGCACGGCGCCCCGCTCGACGGCGAAGGGAATCGACTTCCTGCGCGTTTGTGGTGCTGTAGCCGTAATCCGCAACCAGTACGCCACTGGAAGAACTCAGCAACCCCGCGGCTGCCTTGGTTAAGCCGGCTCGCACCTTTGCCTCCAAGGGACGGTCGGGTTCACGGTCAATGCGAACGATCTGCTGACGCTGCCAGTGCGAAAGCCCTCCCAAAACCCGCATCTTCGTGGGAGTCAGGTAACCGGGCAGGCGCACAATGTGCTGGGTTGAGATGTCCCTTTCGCGGAAGCATTGCAACAACCCGTCACCGCTTTCATCCTCGCCCACCACCCCCACCGGGGTAACTTGGGCGCCGAGCGCGGCCAGGTTGTTCGCGGAATTGGCGCCGCCGCCGGGGACGATCTGCTTTTCCCGCTGCTTGAGAATCAACACCGGGGCCTCGCGCGAGACGCGCACGATCTCCCCGTAGACGGATTCATCGGCAACGAGGTCGCCTAGCATAATGACACGTTGGCGCGGGAACCGCTCCAATACGGCCAGCAACGCAGTGCGATCATTGGATAAGATCGTCATAAGTTTAGTGTATCAAATTCCACTTGCTTGGAAGGGCGGGCCTTTGGCCCCGCCAGAGAATCTGTTTAGGCGGAATACTCCTGCGTCAGGTTCCAGCGCTTGACGAGTTCCAGCGTGGCTCGAAACACCTCTTCCACGGAGAGGTCCGCCATGCAGCGGAAATCGATGGGGCACTCGCGCCTTCCGCAGGGACTGCACTCCACATCCTGCTTCACAATGCGGATGCGGGTTCCCAGCGGTCCCGTGGCGCGCTCATCGGTGGAACCGAAAACGGCAACCAACGGGATTCCCATGGCCGCCGCCAGATGCATGGGGCCCGAATCGTTGGCCACGATCAGCCTGCACCCGGCCATCAGCGACAACAATTGCCGCAAGGAGGTTTCACCCGCCACAATCGTGGGTGTGTGCTTCATCGAGCTGGCGATCTCCTCTGCCAGTGGCCGTTCCGCCGCGGACCCGAAGATCAGCACATCGGCATTCAAGGCTCCAATCAGACGGTCGGCCAGACCCGCAAAACGTTCAGGCAGCCAGCGTTTTGCCGGGCCAAATGCCGCTCCCGGAGCGATCCCCACAAGAAATCGCTGGCCGCTCAAACCCAGCCCATCCAATTTTTTCAGTGCCCATGTCTTTTCCGCGTCGGCAAGGCGGAGGCGGATCTCTTTTACGGGCTGAGGCTTGTCAATCAGGCCGGCGCGAAAAAGGAGTTGAAGGTAGTAATAGACCTGGTGTCCATAGGCGGCCGGAAGGGGCGGCTCAATGGCGTCATGGAGCAGAAAGCTGCGGTTGTCGCGCGCGTATCCGATTCGCAGCGGAATGCGAGCCAGCCAGGCCATCCACGCTGCCTGAAACGCGTTTTGCAAGAGCAGCGCGGCGTCAAATTTCTCTGCCCGAAGCTCCCGCACCAGTTTGGCGAACCCCAGCGGGCCGCGATGCTCACTCTTGGGTTTGTAAATTATCTGGCGATTGACGGCCGGGTGATGCCAAAAGAGTTCGCTGACCCATGGTTTGGAAAGCAACACAATTTCCGCCCGGGGAAACCGCGCGCGCAGCGCCTCCAGAGCGGGAATTGACATTACGGCGTCGCCCACCCAGTTTGTGGAGCGCACCAGAATGCGCTGTACGTTCGCATCGCGGGCAGCGGCCGTCATGACTGAGCCTTTTGCATATTGTTCAGCAGGGTACGTTCAAAATCTCCGATGTCCAGAATTTCAGCCTCGATCTCGCAGGCCAGGACGGGGAACTGCGGCGCCCAGTCCCGGGAGAATTTTACCGCATCTTTCTGGGTTGTTAGTAGAGCGAAAGCTCCGATTCTTCGAGCTTTTGCCACCAACTGTTGAATCTCCGCGCCAGTGTATACGTGATGGTCGGGAAATGCATCCGCAGTGAGAAGGTCGAAGCCCCAGCGGCGGAGGTCGGCAAAAAACGTCTGGGGGTTGCCGATTCCGCAGAATGCCGCGACTTTTTGCTGGTGAAGTTTTGTGGGCGGGATGGCCTCACCGCTCCAGGCGTCCGCCCACCCTCGCAGTGTGGTCCGGCTCCGAAAGACCTTTGCGCCGGGGCTGACCTTTGCCACCAATTCCTCCAGAGATTTCGAATCGGCCGAGTCCGTGCGTGTGATGACGATGATTTGTGCGCGACGCAAAGCAGAGAGCGGTTCACGTTGTCGGCCGGCGGGGAGCAACCCCCAATCGTCAAGGGGTTGCGTCGCGTCCAGTGCCACCAGATCCAGGGTGCGTGCCAGAGCCCGATGCTGAAAGCCATCGTCCAGAATGTGTGCGTCCACATGGAAGCGTTCTTCCGCCAATTGCCCGGCACGATAGCGATCTGCACAAAGGATAATCGGAACCTCGGGAAGCATGCGGGCCAGCAGGGCGGGTTCATCACCGACTTCCTGGGGAGTGGGATGGCGGCCTGCCCCGGGCTCAATCACCACCATTTTTGCCTTGCTGCTGCGGCCGTAACCGCGGGAGAGAATGCTTGGCGTTAGACCATGACGCAGCAGAGTTTTGGCGACGTTAGCGACCAGGGGTGTTTTTCCGGTTCCCCCTACGGTCAGGTTCCCCACGCTGAGTACCGGCCGCGATAGGCGGCGGGATTCGATCCACCCGTGGTTGTATCCGGCGTTTCGTATAGAGACGCTGATTCGAAAGAGTCCCGCAAATGGTAGTAGGAACGGGTTCACGACGCCTCGTGGGGGAGAGGCCGCCTGCCCCCCTCGAAATTGTCCAGATATTTTCGCAACCCTTCGAGGGTGCGGGCGGTGGCGCCTGAGTTCTTCTCCAGGACCTGTCGCGCGCTTGCACCCAGACCTTCCCGCGCCTCCTTGTTCTCCAGCAGCCAGGTGGCGTGAGCAAGTTCCTCCGGATTGCGAACTTCAATCGCCGCGCCGGCATCCAGAAACAACTTGGCGATGTCGCGGAAGTTCTCCATGTAAGGCCCAAAGGCGATTACCTTTGACCAGTACGCAGGCTCCAGAATGTTATGCCCGCCGGTTGGAACCAGACTACCACCCATGAAAACCATGTCTGCCAGTTCGAACACTCCTGCCAATTCACCGATAGTATCAAGGAGCAGAAGGGACGTTGCCGCCAACTGTTTTGTTAATGCCTGCACCTCCGCCGGCAAGGTGGTGCGGCGGACGAACCCGCGCTGCGCCTGCGACAAGTCACGGCTGACTTCATCGAAGCGGGCGGGATGACGCGGGGCAAGAATTAGCAGTGCCTGGGGATAGCGCGCCAGGATCAGGTCCCAGGCCTCCAGAACCAGTGGTTCCTCCCCCGGCATGGTGCTTGCGGCCACGATTACGGGTCCTCGGTTTGCCTTCTGGATCGCCGCCTTCAGGACGCGGGCAAACTCGCCCAGTTGTGGTGGCTGAGCGTCAAACTTCAGGTTCCCGATCATTCGCACGCGGTTAGGTTGGGCCACAAGCTGGCGGAATCGTCCGGCGTCCTCTTCCGTCTGCGCGAAGATCTCATCCACGTTGGAAAGAACCCGCCGCATGAAGGGCCGCGCAAGTGAATATCCGCGCAGAGATTTTTCTGACATGCGCGCATTGACGATGACAACATGAGCGCCGGATTCCCTGGCCGCGCGCAAGAGATTGGGCCAGATTTCTGTTTCCACAATTACCAGCAAAGCGGGCTTGATGCGGGCCAGCGTTTTGCGTACCGACCATCGCCAATCCAGTGGTGCGTAAAAGCGGCCGGCAATGGCGGGCAGCCGCTTCTCCCCGGCTTCGCGCCCTGTTGGGGTTACGTGGCTCAGGAAAATCCTACGTTGGGGAAATGCCTTTTGCATCTCCTTCACCAGGCCGGCAACCGCAAGGGTTTCCCCAAGGGAGACGGCATGAATCCAAATTGCGCCGGGACCGGGCTCTTGAAACGGGATGTTCCCGAACCGCTCCGCCCAGTGGCCGCGCTTCTGTGCACGGCCCTTCCGCCACCAATAGAATGGCGCCATCAGTACCAACCCCACCGAGAAAAGCATGCTGTAAATCAGATACATATCAGGAAGGACTGCGAGCAGGTCTCATGAATACCGCCGAACCCGGGGGAAATTATAAGCTGAAAGCAGGGCCAGGACAAAGCAGGTAATGGCGGCATCCATGAAGGGAAATTTTCAGCCGGGTGAACGAGCGTATGTGCACGGTAGAGGCAGTTGATTGTTCAATGGTTACTCATTAGACAACAAGACGTCAATTGACACGCAAAGGCCAAGCGGGTACTATCGGGCAGATGGCTGAGCCGCCACATTCGCTTTTGTGTTAATTACGGAATTTGGGGATCTGCATCGGCCCTTATTGCCTGCTTTGGGTTTAGCTGCGATGTGGGTTACATTAGGGGCCGTGAAATTCGATATTCTGGTTGCATTATTCGGTCTTCGGGGCGCAAAACTGAAACCCCGGACGAATCTCAGCGGCATGGTACTTTCCGGGGGCACCTAACTCGCTATGAGTGAGAATGAGCAGCGCTTTGCCAATTTCTTCCTCCTCCGTGCTGTCCTTTCCATGCTGGTTCTGGCTTTTGTTTTCTATCATCGCCAGCAAAGCTCGCCGGCTTTGTGGGCCATGGTAAGTGTTTACCTTGCTTCCAACCTGGTCCTGCGTTTTATCCCCTCCCGCCATTTTGAAAATCCTGCGCTGAGCTATGGGCTGTTTTTCGCTGATATCGCTGTCCTGACCATCATTTACTACGCGACCGGAAGCAATTCTTCCTGGCTTTTGTTCTTTTATTTAACGATCCTCCTGGCGACCTTGGGCGAAACCGTTCCCAAGAGCATTGGGGTGGGTTTTGGCGTTTCTGCATTGTATGTCTGGTCCCTCGGCCAGCGCGGCACAAATTTGTTTGAGGATCAAATGGCATTGCTGCCGATTCCTCTGTTTTTGATCACAGCCGCGCTGTGTGGTTACCTCGCCGGTCTGGTGAGGCAATTTAAGCGCCAGGTCCGGAGCTTGAAGGATATTCAGCGAACGCTGGAATTGAGAATTGGCCGCACCCATGATGACCTGGTGCAGAGTGAGGACCTCAGAGTTGCCGCGCAGGAATTGGCGCAACGATTTCGCAACCTGGTGGAGGACCTCAACGCCGGCATTTGGGAAATGGAAGTGCCAAGCTTCAAAATCACTTTTGTGAGCAACCAGATGGAAGCCATTCTGGGCTTCCCGATGGAGCGGTGGCTGCAGGAGACGGATTTCTGGGTCCAGCATGTTCATCCTGAAGATCGTGAGCATGTAACGGAACGGTGCCGCAAAGCAATTTCGGAGGGGCGGGATTACAGCTTTCGCTACCGGGCGATCGCCGCGAGCGGGAAGACCATCTGGCTGCAGGACATTGTGCGCGTGGTTCGGGATGACCACGGGAAGATACGCCAACTCCGCGGCGTCATGGTTGACATCACCGACCACCAGCAGTTGGAAGAGGAGTTCCGCCAGGCGCAAAAGATGGAAGCCGTTGGGCGACTGGCCGGGGGCGTGGCCCACGATTTTAATAATCTTCTGACCATCATTTCCGGATACGCTCAGTTGGCCCAGGACCTTTTGGGGCCCGAGAGCCCGCTCCGTTCCTACACGGAAGAGATCCTGAAGGCCGGAGACCGCGCCAGCGCGCTGGTGCGCCGCCTGCTGGCTTTTACCCGCCGCCAGGCACTGGAACCTCAGGTGCTTGACCTGAACAACGTTGTGAGAGGCACGGAGAAGATGGTGCGCCGGCTGATTGGCGAGGATGTTGAGGTGGTGACGGTATTGCCGCCGGAATTGGGAGTGGTTCGATCCGACCCGGCACAACTCGAACAGGTTCTTCTGAATCTGTCGGTGAACGCCCGTGACGCCATGCCTGGTGGGGGAAAGCTGATCATTGAGACGGCCAACGTTGAACTGGACCAGGCCTATGCCGATACTCACCTGGCGGTGACGCCGGGCGAGTATGTGATGCTCGCCGTGAGCGACACAGGATCCGGAATGGACGCCCACACTCGCGCCCATATGTTTGAGCCCTTTTTTACGACCAAGGAGAAGGGCAAAGGTACGGGACTTGGGTTGGCCACTGTTTACGGCATCATCAAGCAGAGCGGTGGCAACATTTGGGTCTACAGCGAACTTGGAATCGGCACAACCTTCAAAATCTACCTGCCCCGCGTCATCGCCTCGGTTGAGCCTGTGCAGCCCGTGCTGATTCGCACCGCCCTGCCGCAAGGTTCAGAGACAATCTTGCTGATCGAGGATGAGGATAGCATCCGTTCCCTTGTGCGGGGGATTCTTCAAGCGCATGGATACACGGTCCTGGAGGCTGGCCGCCCCAGCGAAGCTTTGGAAATCTGCAAGCACTTCGAGCCTCCCATCCATCTTCTGTTCACCGACGTTGTCATGCCGCAGATGAGTGGACGCGAGGTCGCGGAGAACATCACCGCCTCACGTCCAAATACCAAAGTCCTCTACATGTCCGGATACACCGACCAGGCCATTGCACACCACGGAGTTTTGGACCCCGGTGTGCCTTTCCTGCAAAAGCCCTTCACCCCGGAGGCGCTGGTGCAGAAGGTCAGGGAAGTGCTGGACATGGTCACCTCCGGCCAGGCCTAGCCGCGCTTCCTGGTTAGATCCATTTGGCCGCACCCAGCAAAGATCCATCGCTGCGCGAACTTCTCCTCCCTTACCACTCCTGAAAGTTGCTCCTACTGCTCAAAAAGTAAGTGGATTGAGGTGTGGCCGTCACGGCTGGATATTTTCACTTCGTCGGCTTGCTGGTGGATCAAAAAACCTGCAAGAGCGATGTCGCCATGCGGCTCCAGCACGTCATTTGCCGATGGTGCGCTCTCCTGGAAATGAGGGGCGGGGCCCACATAATCGATGTCCGTCGTGAGCTTGAATTCGTCATACTCCGCGGCAATGTGCACCGTGGGAGACAGCAGGGGGAGTTGCCGAATGGAGTTGATGACCTCATCGATGGCAGAAGTTGCTCTGACTGCCAGGGCAGGGCGCATACCCCAGGCTGCGCCCTGCTTTTCAATAAACCGAAAGACAGCATCAGTGGAATCGGGACCGATGTTGAGCTCCGTCCTTTCGCGCCTGGCCACACCGATGCGAAAGAGCGCATTTAGAATCACCACCAGAATCGTGGCTGGCGCCAGCGCGGAAGCGAAGATGGGGCGGATCAGGGAAGGCAGTCCGGCATAAACTTGCGGTACTATTTCAACGCTCAGGCCAATAATCAGGGGAATTCCCACCACGAAGGTTTTGCGCGTGTCCAGCATACGCGAGGTGATAACCTGAAATCCCCCCACAATCATAAAGCACGCCACATAAACCAGCACTGCACCCATCACGGGGGCCGGCATGTCGGCGAACACTGCTGCCAGCTTGGGGAAGAACGCGAGAAGAATCAGGATTACACCCGTGGGATAGGCAACAGTGCGGCTGGTGACGCCCGTGGCGATCGACAATCCCACATTGCTTGAAAATGTGGATTGTCCCATTCCCCCCACAAGGCCGGAGAAGAACGAACAGAGAGAGCCTGCCAGGATTCCGCCGCTCACGGGTTTCATATCCGTCCGCTCCCACTTGGTGTTGTTGATCTTCTGGCAGAGAGTGAGGTCGCCGACACTTTTCAGCATCGAACTCAGACTGGCAACCAGAAACGTAAGGACAAATGCAGGAGCAAAGGTCCATGCAACGTGCTCGCGATGGGGCAGGCTGAATAGCGGCGCTGAGAGCGAAACTCTTAGCTGCCCCAACGTCAGGACTCCCAGCACAAGGGATGAAGTAAAACCCGCCACCAGACCCAACAGGACCGGGAAGAGGCGAATCTTCCCTTTACCCCACACGGAGGGTCCCAGCATCGCACCCAGGGTGATGATACCCACCAGCAGGGCTCGTGGATTAATGGGCTCGCTCGGTCCGGTGTAGCCAAAGAATCGCGGACAGCCGAGAGAGATCATTTCAATTCCCACCATCGTCACCACCAGCCCCGTAACTTCGGGTGGAAAGAGCGAACGCAGCCGCTGCACCAGGCGCGAGAGGATGGATTCAAAGAGGCCGGCAAGTGTGGTGAACCCGAAAACCGCGGCGAGACCAATGCTTCTGCCGACGACAATCGAAGCCGCCAGGTATGCGGGTCCGCAGGCGAAGGGGCAAAGATAACCCGAACCGATGGGGCCGATCCGGAGGGCTTGAAACATCGTGGCAATGCCGGAGGCAATCATCGAGATGCGGATGATGTTGGCCGCCTGGGCACTTGAGCCTGTGGTGGAAGTAACGAAAACCACCACGAAGATCCACCCCACTGAAAGCACAAAGACGTGTTGCACGGAAAGCAGGATGGTCGTGAACAGTGGGGGGACTTCATCCACGTCGTACACCAGGTTGGCGGGTTTCGTCCGCTGGCCCGCCTTCACCTCCTCCGGCGTGACGGTATATCCCAGAAAGGATCCAATACGCTGCAAAACCGGGTGCTGTGCAAGAGCGGAAATGGGCATAAGTGTTCCCTCGCTGAATCTTGCCGCCCTTTTGCAACGATGGCATCGGGGGAAGCATTTTTTCTGTTTGTTGCCGACAAGGGCCCGTCTTGAAATATTGGCCTAACTGGAGGGGTCCCAAGTGATTAAACCAGCATCCCGCACACGGAAGTCAGGTGCCATGCTTCGGGAGTAAGTCTCTCGTTTTAGATGTCGGATAGTATACCCGCACCGAAGATGTCTTGAAAGGACTAACGGCTGCAATTCTCATGTTTCACTTTGAAATCGCAGTAATTCGAAGAGGTTGGGGCAACATCTGGCAAACAGACTCGGTTTCCCCCCGGCGAGGATCCCTTTAATCTCCTTCCGCTTATCTTACAGCCTTGACCGCGATTAATTTATAAGGTTCAATATCATCTTCAGACTTCAGTTCCCACTAGGATCGATGTCGCTCAGGGCATCGGCAGGACCGACACAAGCATGCTGAACACTATTAAGCGCCTGGCTCTCGGGTTCTTCCTGATTTTTATCGCGGCTGGCATTTTGCTGGTCTCGGACTGGAATCGACGCGCCGGCTTTCACAATCACATTCCACGCGTTGCCATTCTTCAACACGCTTCCACCAAGGTTTTGGATGACTGTGTGAAAGGCATGGTTGATGCTTTGGCAGAGGAAGGGTTTGTCGAAGGCAAAACGGTCATCTTTCAGCGTTATAACTCCGAGGGCGACATTTCCGTCAGCAATTCCATTGCGCGCGAGTTGGTAAGCGGCAATTTTGATCTGTTCCTAACTTCCAGCACCATCTCCATGCAGACCCTGGCCAATGCCAACCGGGGTCGCCGGACGGTGCAGGTTTTTGGCGCGGTTGCCGATCCCGCCGCGGCGGGCATTGGCATTGATATGTCGAAGCCCTATGCCCATGCGCCCAACCTGATTGGCATCGGCAGCTTTATGCCGGTGGATACCGCTTTCAAGATGGCCCGCGAGATGTTTCCCGGCCTGAAGGTGGTGGGTGTCGCGTGGAACCCTGCTGAGCCCAATTCGCGCGCTTTCCTGGTGAAGGCCCGCGAAGTCTGCCAGCAGTTGGGGATCACCCTGTTGGAAGCCAATGTTGATAACACCGCCGGTGTGGCGGAATCGGTTGACTCTCTGATCTCCCGCGGGGCGCAGGCTATTTGGGTGGGCGGAGACGTTACTGTAATCGTCGCCATTGATAATGTGGTGGGTTCGGCCCGAAAAGCCCACATCCCGGTCTTCACTCTCACTCCTGGCAAGCCTGACCGCGGCACACTCTTTGATGCCGGCGCGGATTTCTATCGGGTGGGCAGGCAAGTTGGCGATCTCGCCGCCCAGGTTCTCCACGGAGCCGACGCCAGCAAAATGCCCATTGAGAATATTGTTCCGCAAAATCTCGTGGTGAATGAGCTGGCCTTGAACGATCTGAAAGATCCCTGGCATTTTACCGACGAAATACGCGCGAAGGCCGATATACTGGTTGACCAAAAAGGCATTCACATTCAGAAGACAGCGGCCAGGGTTGAGGTTGGCGTGCATGCTCCCCCCGGACGCAAATTCAAAATCGGGATTGGATATTTTGCGCCGGAGCCGGGCGCCGATTCGTGCATGAAAGGCATCTCTGATGGCTTGAAGGCTTTGGGTTTTGTGGAAGGCCAGAACCTGACCGTTCAGAAAGCTCACGCCAACGGCGAAATTGCCAATACGACATCGGTGATGCAGAATTTTGACAACTCCAATGTGGATGTCATTGTCCCCATGACCACGCCCTGCCTGACGGCGGCATGCTCCACGGTGAGGAACAAACCTGTTGTCTTCACCTATGTTTACGATCCCATCGCGGCGGGCGCGGGAAAAACGATGGATGATCATCTGCCCAACGTCACCGGAGTGGGATCCTTCCCGCCGATTGAGGACACCATCAATGCCATCCAGCAGCTTGTGCCCGGCGTTAAGACGGTCGGCACGCTTTACAACAGCTCGGAGGCAAATTCGCGCAAGGTCATGGAGGTTGCGCGTGGATTGTTTGCCAAGCGCGGCATCAAGCTGGAAGAGGTTACCATCACCAATACCAGTGAAGTTTTTCAGGCGGCGCAAAGCCTGACCTCAAAGAATATCCAGGCATTCTGGATTACCGGTGACAACACGGCGGAGCAAGCCTTCAGCGGGATTGCCAAAGTGGCAGAGCAATCCCATCTGCCCTTGATCATCAACGATCCGGAGTTCACGGAGCAGGGGGCGCTTATTGCCGTTGGCATTGGCTGGTACCAGACCGGCCTGGCTGCCTCCAAGCGCATTGCGCAGGTTCTGCTTGGCCAGAATCCCAGGAATCTGCCTTTTGAAAATGTGGCGGTGAAGGAGCTGATGGTGAACCCGAAAGTGGCGAGGCACCTGGGCATCACATTTCCCGCCGACCTGTTGAAGGATGCACAGAAGGTGCCGGAAAAGTAGAAAAGGCGGCGGAGTGACGCTGGTAATCCCTTACGGTTGCGAAGGCAATTATTTTCCGCCCCGGCATTGAGGGCCGTCGTATGCGGTTTATCCTGAAGCGGTTGGCTCTCGGTTTAGGCCTGATCCTTCTGGCGGCAAGTGTGCTCCTGATCTCCGATTGGGGACGGCGCGGGGGACCCCGCGGATCTGGGACGGGGCGAAAAAAGTGGCACATCAGCCTGATTGAGTATGTGAATGTCATCGATGTCGAGGAAGCGGAGAAAGGCTTCATCGATGGGCTTCCCGCGGCAGGGTTGGTGCGGGGCCGGGATTATGAGGTTTCCGTGCGCAACGCTCAGGGTGACATGGGTACACTGAATTCGGTTGTTGACGCGGCCATCACTGGAGGCGCGGATCTGCTGGTGCCTCTTTCCAGTCCCAGCCTGCAAGCCACCGCGCGCAAAGCGGGCACGCTGCCCGTGGTCTTTACTTACGTGGCAGATGCCGTGGCGGCAGGGGTGGGAAAGAGCAATGAAGACCATCTTCCGAATATAACCGGGGTTCCGTCACCCGGCGCTTATGCGGAGGTCATCGGGTATTTCCATCAGTGTTATCCTTCTGCAACCAGGGTGGGAACGGTGTTTGTGCCGGCCGAAGTAAATACGGTCTTCCACAAAGACCAGTTGACCCTTGAGGCCAGGAAATTGGGAATTGAGGTGGTGGCAGTGGCCGCCAACACCAGTTCGGAGATCCCCGATGCGGCCATGGCCCTTTGCGATATGAAGATTGATGGGCTTTGCCAGGTGGGCGGGAACATTACGGCAACCGGTTTTGTGAGCATTGTGCGCGCCGCCAATCGGAATCGTCTGCCGGTATTTTCCTTTCTGACGCCACAAGCGCGGGAAGGCGCTGTGCTGGTAGTTGGACGGGACTATTATGCCGGAGGCGAACAAGCGGCGGGAATTGCAGCGCGAATCATCCGGGGAGAGCGTCCCGCCAAAATTCCATTTTTGCCGCTTTATAAGAGCAAGTTGACCGTGAACTTGCAGGCCGCAAGCGCGGTCGGCCTGGTTGTTCCACCCGATATTTTGAAGCGCGCTGACGAGGTCATTAGGTAATCGCATGGAAATCAAAAAGCAGAATCTGGGTGACCGCGTGGAAATCCGTGTGGAAGGCCGCATGGATGGCTATTGGGCTGACCACTTGGGAGCGGCACTGGACGAAGTTATTCGCGAAGGTTCGCACCAGATCAGCCTGGACCTTTCAGATGTGCCCTTCATGAGCTCGGCGGGAATTCGCGTTCTCGTCAAGTGCTACAAGCAATTGGCCGCGATCCATGGCTCCTTCCTGATCCCCAGTGCGTCGGAGCAGGTGAAAAGAGTCATCGCCTTATCCGGCCTGAAGGAAACGCTGCTGCCTGGCACTCCACCGCCCTCCGGAACCCCTGCGCAAGCTTCCGCCGCCGTTGCGCCGGCCGTCCGGCAAAGTCAACAGTTGGAGAAAGCTGGAGGAACCTATGAGGTTTTCACGCTTGCGGCCGGCGCGACGCTGAAGTCAAGTTTGCTGGGTAATCCCGCCCTCCTGCGGGGCAGCCAATTCCGCAAGGAGAATTGCCTGTCGCGAGCTTTCCCGGAAACGGCCTTTGCCGTGGGCGTGGGAGCATTGGGCGACACCTTTGAAGACAGTGAAGGGCGTTTTGGAGAATTCCTCTCCGCCTCCGGAGCGGTGGCCTATCTGCCCACCGACGGTACCAATGTTCCCGATTACTTTGTTCCCGCCGAAGCTTCCGTTCCCGAGGTTCAGGTCTGCTATGCCGCGGAGTTTGGCGGTCCGTTTGCCAAAATGGCACGGTTTGAAGCAAAGAAGGAAGCCGGGCCTCTGGGGCTGACCCACCTTGTTGAAGCCGGATTGGAATTCACCGGAGCGAAGCGGGTGGGTTTCGTGATGGTGGCGGAAACTGCAGGTTTGATGGGGGCCGCATTGCGCCGACCACCCACCCAAACTGCCTTGGCGGGTGCGCCCTTTGAATTTCCCGAGGTGCGCAAGTGGCTGGGATTTACGGCTGAGCGCGCCTTTGCCCGCAGTTTGACACTGGTGGTGGGCATTGCGGCGCAAGGTGATGCCGGGGCACTGAGCACCGTGTTGCGCCCTTTGGGACCGAACCCGGACCTGGTGGGTCATTTCCACGCTGCTGCATTCACTTATCGGCCCGTGCAAAAGGGAGAGATCGACCTGAAAGACACTGTGCGCTCCCTCTTCAAAACACAATCCCTGCAAGGTGTCCTGCATCTGCTCGGCGACGACCGCTCAATCCATGGGGCGGGGGAGAGCGAATTTCTTCGCGGCGCGTTCTGGGCGGGACCCATCTCTGAAATTTCCACGGAAGGAACCTAGTATGAGTCTGCTGATCGGAGCGATGACCATCGGTCTCATCCTGTCCCTGCTGGCGTTGGGGGTTTTCATCAGCTTTCGGATTTTCGAATTCCCTGACATCACGGCGGATGGATCAAGCACCCTGGGGGCTGCCGTAGCCGCGGCCTTGATTGTCAAAGGAACGAATCCGCTGCTTGCCTCCACCGCGGGTTTTGCCGCGGGATTCGTGGCGGGATCCCTGACGGGCATTCTGGCCACCAAGTTCAAAATCAACGGACTCCTTGCGGGAATCCTGGTGATGACGGCACTTTATTCCGTCAATCTTCACATCATGGGACGAAGCAATGTCCCCCTGCTTTCTTCCACGACCCTTTCAACTTACGCCCAGAACCTGGGAACCAAATTGCGGGGCAGCGCGGAACCAATAAACATCCTTGGCTGGGACGTAACCGTGCTTGATGCCTCAACGCTCGTGCTGATTTTCCTGGCGATTCTCCTGGTGGGCTTGTTGCTCTTCTGGTTCTTCCAGACAAACATTGGAACGGCGATGCGGGCCACCGGTGACAATGCACAGATGATTCGCGCTCTTGGTGTGAGTGATGAGAGCATGATCATTCTTGGCCTGGCTGTTTCCAACGGACTGATCGGATTGTCAGGAGCGCTGCTGGCGCAATACCAGGGGTTCGCCGACGTGCAGATGGGAATTGGCATGGTGGTGTGGGGACTGGCCAGCGTGATTATTGGCGAAGCTCTGGTGGGTGCCCGAACGCTGGGGCTGACGATTGCCGGCGCGGTGATGGGCTCCGTGCTCTTTCGCCTGCTGGTGGCCATTGCTCTCCGAATGGGGCTGAATCCCAACGACCTGAAACTGATCACTGCCGGCTTTGTGTTTGTTGCGCTGATTGTTCCCGGATTTCTCAGCAAGCTTAAATCCCGGAGGGCGGGCCTTTCCCATGCTTGATATCAAACAGATTCGGAAGACGTTCAATCCCGGCACTCCGAATGAGGTCCGTGCCCTCCAGGGCGTTGACTTGGCCCTGATGGACGAATCCTTTGTGGTGATTATCGGGACCAACGGTTCCGGCAAGACCACCCTGCTCAATGCGGCGGCGGGAACGTTCATTGTCGATTCCGGGTCGATTCACCTGGAAGGCCATGACATCACGCATTGGCCTGAACATCGGCGCGCCAAGCTGATTGGCCGCGTGTTTCAGAATCCTTTCAGCGGAACCGCTGCGCACATGTCCATTGCGGAGAATCTGGCTCTTGCGGCGCGGCGTGGAATGGGGCGCGGAGTGGGCTGGGCGCTGAACCGTAAACTTACGGACAGCTTCCGCGACCGCGTGCGGCAGCTCAACATGGGATTGGAAGATCGCTTGGACAATGCGATCGGTTCCCTGTCCGGAGGCCAACGCCAGGCCTTGACGCTGATTATGGCCACCTGGCTGAAGCCGCATCTGTTGCTTCTGGATGAGCATACGGCGGCACTGGACCCCAAGAGCGCCGACCAGGTGATTGCCCTGACGGATGAAATTGTGAAGCGCGAAAAGCTGACCACGCTGATGGTGACGCATTCCATGCACCAGGCAGTGAACCTTGGCGACCGGCTGATCATGATGAATCGCGGACAGATCATTCAGGATTTTCAGGGCGCGGAGAAGCGCCGCTTGCGCGTGGACGATCTTCTGACCCGGTTTGATGAAGTCCGCCGGGCCGAACAATTAGATGAAACCGCTGCCCAGATGCTTGAACGGCTGTATGTTTAAAAAGCAATGATTGGTGGCTGGTGGCTGGAGTAAAGTGGCAAGTGGTTGGCTCAAGCTTTGTCGCATTGGCGGATGGGCTATGGACTTGAAAGGCCGCAAGATATTGCCTTTTGATGGCTGCGAGATTTGCGTCAGGATTGCCGGGAGACGCGGCTAACGACTAACCACTTGCCACGGACCACTGCTTCTTAGCGATCAAAAATTTATGACCGCACCTCGCATTTTGACGTGCCCCCTTCTGCTCTTTCTCTGCCTGCCGGCATTTGCCCAGAAGGCGGAAATCCCCATTGGCGTCTCCGCTGATTTCAGCGGCGCCTCGAAATTTCTCGGCATTGAATTGTACCGGGGATCGATGGCGTATCTGGATTCCGTCAATGATGCGGGCGGGGTCAACGGACGCAATATTCAGTTATACGCGCTTGACGACGGCTATAATCCAGCTCCGGCCATCACCAACACAATTCAACTGGTTGAGCGTCAAAAAGTATTTCTCCTTTTTGATTACGTCGGCACTCCCACCGTGACGCGCGTTCTTCCCCTGCTGAAGCTCTATAAGAACCAGAACGTATTTCTCTTCTTTCCTTTCACCGGGGCCCAACCGCAGCGCGACCAACCCTACGGCGATTTTGCGTTTAATCTTCGCGCCTCCTACCGGCAGGAAACAGCGGGCCTGGTTGACAACTTCGTGAAAGTTGGCAGGAAGAGAATTGCGGTTTTTTATCAGGCGGATGCTTACGGCAGGAGCGGTTGGGAAGGGGTTCGCCTGGCGCTGGCGAAATACAATTTGGAGATTGTTGCCGAGGCCACGTATCGCCGGGGTTCCACTTTTTCCGACAGCCTTCGCTTGCAGGTTGATCACCTGAAGAGTGCCAATCCCGATGCGATCATCTCCATCGGGACCTACGCACCCTGCGCGGCCTTTATCCGGGATGCCCGCGACGAAGGCTGGGATGTTCCCATTGCCAACGTCTCTTTTGTGGGCAGCGCCTTCCTCTTGAACCTTTTGGTAGACGATGAAAAGAATACCGGAAAGAACTACACCACCAACCTGATCAATACTGAAATTCTGCCCAGTTTTGAGGACGCCTCCCTCCCGGCAGTCAGGGAATACCGGGATCTGATGGACCGTTATAAGCCCACCGCGCCGGATGGTTTTGGTGCTGAAACCAAGGCCGGGCAGAAGTATAACTATGTGAGTTTCGAGGGATTCCTGAATGCCAAGCTGCTGGTGGAAATCCTGAAGCGCGCGGGAGATCCTCCTGACCGGGCGAATATCAGGACGGCGGTGGACAGCATTCACAATTTCGATTTGGGCATCAAGGTGCCCGTCTCTTTCAGCACGGACAAGAACCAGGGCATGGATGCGGTGTATTTCAATACCGTGGAAAATGACCGCCTCGTTCCGATCGCCGACTGGCAGAGGTGGCGAAAATGAGGATGTCGAAAATCTTCCGGAAAGTGATGGTGGCACAAATCATTCTCTTTGCCGTTATCGCCGCCGCCACTTCGGTGATTTCCGGATGGGACCTCCACCGCTACCTGACCGCGCAATTTACGAGTAAAGGGACCGCGATTGTCCGCAATATTGCGGACTCGGGCGTTGACATCCTCGTGAATCGCGACCTTTCAACACTGCAATCCGAAGTCGATCAATTTGCGGAAACAGATGGAGTGGCCTACGTTTACGTGGCCGATGCCAACGGCTCCATCATCTCCCACACTTTTGTTCCCGCCATTCCCCAGGAGATTCTTTCCAACCAGTCGCACATTTCCGGCGGGACGATCATTCCGGGAATATCAATTGCTTATTACGCTCTCCCCGGCCTGGGCAGGGTGCAGGATATCTCCTCCCCGATCTTGCAGGGCAAGGCCGGTTCTGTTCACGTGGGAATGAGATTGCAGGTTATCAACGGCATCGTTTGGCACGCCATCGGCGAGCAGCAGACGGTCTTGTGGGGAATATTTACCATCACCTCGCTGCTGGCCCTGGCCTTTGTGAACCGCATTTCCCAACCCTTGAATCTACTTTCTGATCACGCCCAAGCGCTTGCCTCACAGGATTTTTCCAAGGACATGCCGGTTCATTCCGATATCACCGAACTGGCCCGGAAGACGGATGAGCTGGGGGGCCTTGCCAAATCTTTTCTACTGATGGAACGGACGCTGAAGGATTATGTTGGCCAGCTTCAGTACAGTGCGGCGGAACTGGAGAAATACAGCCAGACGCTGGAATTGAAGGTTGACGAGCGGACCCAGCAACTGCGCGAGCGCAATTTGGACCTGGAAAATACCCTGCGGCAATTAAAAGAAGCCCAGAACCAGATTGTCATGCAGGAGAAGATGGCATCCCTTGGATCGCTTACCGCTGGCATCGCGCACGAAATCAAGAATCCACTGAATTTCGTCAATAATTTTGCCTCGCTTTCAGTCGAACTGGCGGATGAGTTGCGCCAGGAGATTGACAAGCAGAAGGAAAGAGTGGCCCCGGAGTCCATTGATTACATGCAGGGGATTGTAAGTGACCTGGAGCAAAATGTCAGAAAGATCAACCAACACGGCAACCGCGCCGACAATATTGTGAAGGGCATGCTGCTGCTTTCACGCGGGAAGCCGGGTGAAATGCATTTGACGGATTTGAACACCCTGGTGGACGAATACGTTAATCTTGCCTACCACGGATTGCGCGCGCAGGACACCTCCTTTAATATCACTATTGTTCGCAATTACGATCCCGCGGTGGGAAAGATCAGCCTTGTGCCGCAGGATATCAGCCGGGTACTTTTGAACCTGATCAATAACGCGTGCTATTCGGCCCACGAAAAAAAGCTGGAGAGTGGCGAGGGCTTTGCCCCTACATTAACCGTTTCATCCAGGAACCTTGGGGAAAAAGTGGAAGTCCGCGTTCGCGACAATGGCAAGGGAATTCCCCAATCTGTGTGCGAGAAGATCTTCAACCCCTTCTTTACCACCAAGCCGGCAGGGAAGGGAACGGGACTCGGCCTTTCCATCAGTTTTGATATTGTTGTTGGACAACACAATGGTGAACTCCGGGTGGAGTCGCAGGAAGGCGAGTTCGCGGAATTTATCGTGGTATTACCAAGGACAGGAATTAGGGGTTAGGGATTAGGATTTAGGGATCAGGGTTTGGGGATCAGGGTTTGGGGATCAGTGTTTCGTTATCAGCAATTGGGAATTCAAGGTCAGGATGTCGTGACCTCTGAGGGTGCATTCAGACTGTGGTCCTATTCTGACGTTCACGAATTCCTAACCCCTAATCCCTAACCCCCGTTCTTCGAGGTGATGCGTGGCGGTTATGAAAGTCATGGTGGTGGACGACGAGCGCGACATCAAACCTCTCTTTGAGCAGCAGTTCAGGCGGGAGTTGCGCTCGGGAGTGATCGAGTTTCAGTTCGTCTACTCCGGGGAAGATGCGCTTCAGTGCTTAAAGGATTTTGGGACCGGCGGGATTGTCCTAATTCTCTCTGACATCAATATGCCGGGAATGAATGGCCTCATTCTTCTGAAGTTGTTGAAAGAGCACTACCCCGATCTGAAAGTTTTTATGGTGACGGCGTATGGAGATGATAAGAATTATCAGGCGGCGAAGGAATATGGCGCCGATAACTTTCTGACCAAGCCCATCGATTTCGTCCAACTGAAGAAGCTGATGGAAGAGGCCAATAGCCCTTCCTGAATCGAGGTTATGGAATGACGCATAAAATATTGGTTGTGGATGATGAGCCCGATCTTGAGATCCTTGTCCGGCAGAAGTTTCGCAAGCAGATTCGGGACAAGGAGTTTGAATTCTTCTTTGCACATGATGGTGTGGAGGCCCTGGAAAAAATCCGGCAGGAGCCGGAGATCGATGTTGTCCTGAGTGACATCAATATGCCTGTGATGGATGGTCTGACCCTTCTTTCCCGGCTCAATGAGACCAACAAGGATTTGAAGGCCGTCATCGTTTCCGCGTATGGGGATATGCAAAACATCCGCACGGCGATGAATCGCGGCGCTTTTGATTTTCTCACCAAGCCGATCGACTTCCAGGACTTCGAAACCACCATCAACAAAACCATTGAGGAGTCCGCGGCCCTGCGGCAGGGTGCGCAGGCGCGCCAGGAATTGACGGCCATTCAGCATGAGCTGGGCATCGCGTCACAGATTCAGCAATCAATGCTCCCCAAGGTCTTCCCACCCTTTCCAGGCAGGACCGAATTTAGCCTCTATGCCACCATGTTTGCGGCCAAAGAGGTGGGTGGCGACTTTTACGACTTTTTCCTGATTGATCAAAACCGGTTGGGATTTGTCATCGGCGACGTTTCCGGAAAAGGTGTGCCGGCGGCGATTTTCATGGCCGTCAGCCGCACGCTGATCCGGGCCACGGCGCTCGAAGGGTTGGATCCCGGCCAATGTCTCAATTACGTCAACACTGCATTGAGCGCGGATAGCGATACGGCCATGTTTGTTACCACGTTTTATGGTGTTCTTCATACGGATACGGGCAAAGTGGAGTACGCCGTGGGCGGCCATAATCCTCCCTTCGTTCTGAAAAAAGGAGGGGTGGAGGAGCTGGCGGTGACGGCGGGAATCGTTGTCGGAGTCCTCAGCGATGCCCGGTACGAAACTGCTTCCCTGCAATTGGCGCCGGGCGAAGCGATAGTCCTTTACACCGATGGCGTCACCGAAGCCCTGGACGCATCGGAAGTCCTTTTTTCAGAAGAGCGGCTGGAGGAACTCCTTGGTGAAGTCAAGGACCAGCCGACCGAGGAAATCGTGAGGCGCGTGGTGGGTGACGTGCGGCGGCACGCCGGCGGCGTCCCCCAGTCGGATGACGTCACGGTGTTGGCGATTCGCTACAACGGCTAGATCGCGCCAGGATTGGAGTCGAATGACTGAGCAAGCCACACTGATACTTAAAAATGACGTGGCCGAATTGGAAACGGTTTTGGCGTTGATTTCAGAAATCTGCGCCCGTCATTCCGTCACCCCGGAGATTGAGTACGACTTGAATTTGGCGCTGGATGAAGTCGTTACCAACGTGGCGAGGCATGCCTACCCGGCGGGCAGCGAGCATCAATTTACTCTTGAATTGACCGTAAGCGATGTAGACTTTGTGGCTCGCATCGAAGACGATGGAGTTGCCTTTGATCCCCTGGGGCACCCCGCACCAAATCTTGATGTCCCACTTGAAGAGCGAAAAGAGGGCGGCTTGGGCATCTTTCTGGTTCGTCAAATCATGACGAGTGTTGAGTACCAGCGCGTCGGCGGGAAAAACATCTTGACCCTGAGGAAAAAACTCGCTTGAATTTCCTGATTGTTACCCTGAGTGGTTTTGTCGCTGTGACGGAGGCCTATGATTACCTACTACGGAGAGAAGATTGACCAGGTTTTTGTATTGGGCGTGAATGGCCGGATTGATTTGGATGGCGCCAAGATCTTTATGGAGGAAATAAATGAGATTCTTGATAGCGGTCAACAATACATTTTGATCGATTTCACCGATGTTGCCTACATTAACAGCACGGGCTTGCGTGCCCTCATTCTTGTGGCAAAGCGTTTAAAGAGTTCGGGGGGCAAGTTCGTCCTGGCAGGAGTCATCGATTCGATTCAAAAGGTGTTGAAGATTTCTGGCCTGGATTCTCTCTTAACGATCTTGCCAACGAAAGCGGAAGGGCTTGCCTCTTTCTCCCAATGATCCATCCTCGATGCGGAAATACCGTCAGGTTGCCGACTCCGGAATAGGCGGGAGCGCATGGCCGGAAGGAATGCGGCGCTGGGGGCTTGAGGGAGAATCAGCTTTCCAGGGCGCTGGCTTCGTTCTCGTAAAGGCCGAAGAAGCGCTCTAACCCAACCATCTTGAGCGTTTGCCGCACCATCTTGGTGGGCGCATACAATGTGAACTTGCCGCCAATTTCCTTCAACATTTTGTGTGTGCGCACAAACGTCCCGATGCCGGAACTGTCCAACATGGGGACCCCCGCCAAGTTTATGGCAAAGTTCTTCTCGCCGCTGTCGACAAGGGTCTTGATCTGCTCTTTGAACTTTTGCTCGGCCTCACCAATGCGCAGCGGGCCTTTCAAGTCCAGAATATTGATATTCCCAATCTTACGAACGGTGACATCCACGGAGATCTGGCCTCGTTAGAGTGGTGTTAAATACATTGTCCATGACTTGCCTGACCCTAAAGGCTACAGCAAGCCGCTCATCAAATCAAGGGCTGACCCGTTACTGCCTCATATTGTGCAGGTGGGTGGATTATTTGGCGCCTGCCGCCTTGACTGTTCACTGAATGAAGCGCGGGTCGAGTGAATTGGTATGCAGTGTGATCCCGGGGGAGGGCCGGTCGTTTCGACCGATGCTATTTGCCTTCGTAAACAACCTTTCCCCCGACAATTGTCATGACCACGCGAGCCTCCTTGATTCTGGCCGGCGGCAAGGTAAAGATGTTGTCGGAGAGAACAACAACGTCGCCGAGTTTTCCTGGCGTGATGCTTCCCTTATCATTTTCCTGGAAAGCCGCATAGGCGGAACCCTGTGTGTAGGCACGTAATGCCTCTTCCACGGTCAGCCGTTGTTCCGGGAACCAGCCGCCGGGGTTCTTGCCATCCAATGTTGCCCTCGTGACCGCGGCATAAATGCCCAGAAGAGGATCGAGCGGCGCCACCGGCCAATCAGACCCAAACGCCAACGGGACTCCTGCGTCAAGCATTGAACGCCACGCGTAGCTTGACTTGGCGCGCTCATGGCCCAGGCGTTTTTCTGCCCAGCGGCCGTCATCGATGGCGTGATAGGGCTGCATGCTGGCGATAATTCCCAATTGTTGGAAGCGAGCGAAGTCCTGCGGGCGCATGTGCTGGGCGTGCTCAATCCGGAAGCGATGGGCTGCTGGATTGTCGCCGCCCAGGCGTGCGTATATGTCCAAGATTTCGGAGATGGCACGGTCGCCGATGGCATGAATGCAGATTTGAAGGTTCGCCTGATCCGCACCGCTGGCCAGCGCTTCCATTTTCGCAGGCGGATTCATCAGGGGAAGGGGAATGCCGCGATTGCCCGGGTCGTCGGTAAAGGGGTCAAACATCCAGGCAGTCGCAGAACCCAGGGATCCATCCGCAAAGGCTTTTACTCCGCCCAACTTGATGAAGTCGTCGCCCATGTCGCGTTGGATTCCTGCGTCGCGCAGCTTTTCCCATTGGGTGATGGGAACGATTTCATAGACGCGGCAGGTCAGCCAGCCTTCCAGTTCGGCCCGGCGCATCAGTTCAATCTCACCCGTAAAACTGCCGTTCCACGAATCCGTGTCGATGGCGATGGAGTGGACGGAGGTCACCCCGACCCGGGCGGCTTCCGCCAAAGCCGCCCGCAATGCTGCGGACATGTCGTTCATGGAGGGGCGTGGAATGACTTTGGCGATCAGTTGCTGGGCTGCATCCTTGAACACTCCGGTGGGTTCCCCCGCCGCATCGCGAACAATCACACCCCCCACAGGGTCGGGCGTGGCGCGGGTGACTCCTGCCAGTTTGAGCGCCAGTGAATTCGCCAGAACCGCATGCCCGTCATATCGACTGAGAAAGACAGGAGTATTTTCTGTTACTGCATCGATCAGTTGTCGAGTTGGGAGCCTTGCAAAAGCCCACGCCTGTTCGTCCCAATCGCCACCCATCAGCCAGCGGCCGGGCGCAAGCGTTTTCGCCTTTTCGGCAATGCGCCGGATGAATTCCTCTTCACTGTGGGCGTTTTTCAGGTCAACGGAAAGAAGCTGGAATCCACCGTAAATGAAATGCGCGTGGCTATCAATCATCCCTGGAACAGCAAGGCGGCCGTTCAGGTCAACGACCCTGGTGTTCCTGCCAACGTACGCCTGCATTCCGGCGCTGCTGCCAACCGCTAAAATTCGGCCATTCGCAATCGCGACCGCCTCGACAAATAATGTGGCTAAAGGTGATTTCCCCGGAGCAGACGAGCTGTCGCCGGTCCAGAACTTGCCGTGCAACAAAACCAGGTCCGCTCCGGGCAAAATGTCTGGGGCCGGTTGAGCGGAACTGCTTCCCCCGCCATATGTTGGCAATGACATGAGTATCCCCACGACGAAACTGAAAGCAACTGTGCGCAAAGGCAAATTCGCTCCTGCTATCCCGCTGGCAAGCTGGCGGCAAAGTGTCCGCTGTTGCTGCCGCTGGGAAATTATTTCGAATTCAGTGGGTAAAGGCAATCGGGAAGTTGCCGTAAAGATGCCGCGCCGGGATTCCTCCAATTGACGTGAGCACTGACAGGATTTTTATCCTGCGCGCGAAAGTCCAGCCTGGATTTCTCACGACGCCGCAGGAAAGCAGGGTTTAGCCCTTGGTTTCGCGGTCTTTATGAGTATTTCCGCGCCAGCACCGTTGGACAACTTGAGGGAGCAGGCGAACCCAAATTTCGGAGATCGGGAGCTTGCTTCCGCTTTTTTTGCCGCTGACTCGCGAGCGGATATTCTGCGCGGCTGGGACACCCGCGCCCTGGAGTTTCTACATTTCCGGTTCAATCACCCCCGTCGCTAAGGCGCCGCCCCTCCTCATCGAGGAGGGGAGCTCTTTCCGGGGCTCCCCTCCTGAATCAGGAGGGGCTGAGCGCTAGCGAAGGGGGGTGGTTTCCTGCGCGCGGGGGTGGTGCAGGGGTGGTTTCCTGCGCGATCGTCACAGCGCGCATCGCCCACCAGAATCCAAGGCCATCCGAGGGGCCAAGGCTGGCCGGCGGGCGCATCGACGTTTTGTCCTCTTGGCAGTGGCATCGTAATAGGCTACAGTATTTGTGTGGAGGTGGGCTCGCCTTCAATGCCGGCACGCCCGTCAGGGGACAGCGCTCGAAGCCACAGGGTTTTCATCATGCTCCTTCCTCCGTGCAATTTCTCGCCCCCATTAAAATACGACATCATGTCAACCTGCGGCGAAAGTTGCTCAATAAAGCAAAGCCCTCAGCCCTCTGAAAAGGGAGCCAAATCCCTTCCCCCGTTCCCCGCGCAAGGCCGAAGTCTCTCGCGATGTGTAACAAAAATAAGGGAGTTAGTCGTTAGATCCAGTAATCACAACAAAATCTATGTCATCGTAAATAAGCCAGTTAGTCGTTTCACCCGGGGCGAAGGTGCGAAAATAAAAAAGGTGCAAATATGAAGGATAGTCTCGCGATGTTGTTGAAAACAAATGGTGGAAAAATGTCCGTTTTTCGCCTCTCTCTCGATGTTGATGAAAATAAATGACTTATTTTTTTGTTCTCTCGCGATATTGATGAAAAGAAAGGGTGTTAGCAAGAACTCCTCGCCCAACTCGGCGGTTCTCTGGGCGATGGAAGTCTTAAACCACAGAGGGGCTTGCACTCTTCCCTCCTCACCGGCTGGTGAGAAATCCGGGCTAGCCCACCTCACGGCTGCCGGGGTTCATGAGCGATTTTTCCACCGCTTGCAATTTTGCCACGGTTTCTGACATAACGATAAACGCCGCCAATACTCTCATGTGCCAAAAGGAGTTCACAGGCTAATGTTCCTCCTGAAGAAAATTATTTCACGGTTCCTGTTCCCCGTTCCGTTGTCATTGGAACTCCTGCTGGTGGGGTTATTTCTCCTCTGGTTCACTCGCCGGCAGCGGGCGGGGAAGTTGATGGTCACTGGCGGGGCCTTGTTGCTTCTGGTGTTCAGCAACGTCCTTTGTTCCGACCCGCTGCTCCGTCACCTGGAATACACTTATCCGCCGCTTGTTGTCACCCGCGAGGGGGCGGCTGCGCTTCCTCCGGTGGGCTTCATCGCAATCCTGGGCGGAGGGGGGGACGATGATCCGCGTGTTCCCGTCACCAGCCATTTGGCTCCTGACCAGATGGTCCGATTGATTGAGGGCGTGCGCTTGCATCGTGAAATTCCCGGCAGCAAACTTATTCTCTCTGGCGGACACATTTGTTCTGGCGCCATGGCGGATATGGCAGAGACGCTAGGAGTTAGCGCGCAGGATGTCTTGCAGTTGGGCGAGCCACGCGACACCGAGGATGAAGGTAAGGAGATTGCCCCCATCGTCGGCCCCCACCCCTTCATTCTGGTGACCTCGGCATCGCACATGCCCCGCGCCATGGGACTCTTCAAAACCAGGGGATTGCATCCAATCGCCGCCCCAACCGATTTCCTCGCTCCCCGAAGGCGGCTCGAAATAGACGATTTATTCCCCGATGGGTATAACCTCTTCAAGTCAAAAATTGTGGTCTATGAGTACCTGGGATTGGCATGGGCGAAGTTGCGGGGGAAGCTGTAAACCCCTGAAAAATATCATCTTTGGAGAATAATGTCGTTGCCGCCCATCGCTGCTCTTCTTCCCTAATGAGATTTTTGCCCTCAATCCAGTCAGTTGGGATGCCCCCCGATTCTGCCGGAGGGTATTTCGCCCCAACCGGAGTGATGCAGCGCAGCAGAACCGCGAGTGGCCGGTTGTCGCCAAAAAAAGGCTCAAGTTTTCGCGAAAAACTGCCGATAAGCGTTACGGGAGAAAATGCCTCTCGGCAATTTCGCCCGTTCCCCCCTTTAAGACTATCGGCGGAATTCAGCGGTAGGGTGAACGAGAATTACTCCGCCTTGCGGGTCCTGACAGCCGCGCACCTGCTTATTCTTTTTCTAAACGGGCTGGTGCCGCGCAGCAGAACCGCGAGTGGCCGATTGTCGCCAAAAAAAAGCTCAAGTTTTCGCCACAAACTGTCGATAAGCGTTGTAGGGGAGTCGACCGCCTCGCAGCTTCAACTGCCTCCCCCTTTATAATTATCGGCAAAATTGAGCGGGAGGATGAAGGGAGATCGCCCCGAAGCGTGGGATCGTGACGGCCGCGCAGGGGCTTTTTCATTCTCCAAACGGGACAGCGCACCTCGACAGAACCGCCAAATGGCCGCTCGGCCCCAAAAATGGCTCAAGTTTTCATGCCAAACTTCCGATAACCGTTGTGGGAGAGTGTGCCTGGGGGCGAGCTGCGCCGGTTCCCCCTTTAGGATTATCGGCGGAGTTTGGCGGGATGATGAATAAGAATCATTTGCGGGCAGTACTGTCCAACTGTCAGACGCAAGTTTTCGTCTAAGTGGCGTTGCAATATGAGCTTAGAGAGCAATTCCGGCCAAAACGATTTGAAAATCCGGTTATTCTTTTTCGATCCCAAGCGCACGAGGGGAAAAGAGAATGAATGCCGGTCGAACCATATTTTCGCAACTGATGACCTTCTGCCCCTGGCCGATTTTCAGCGTTGTGTTGCCCGCTATCGCGGCGATTACAAGGCGCAAAGATTTTCCTCGCTCGATCAATTTCTCTGCCTGGCTTTTGCCCAACTGACCGGTTGCGAGAGTTTGCGCGACATCGAGGCTTGTCTGCGCGCCCAATCCTCCGAGCTTTACCACATGGGAATCCGCGGTTCGGTTGCCCGCACCACCCTGGCCTACGCCAACGAGCACCGCGACTGGCGAATCTTTGCCGACTTCGCCCAGGGTTTGATGGCCACCGCACGGGGTCTGTATCAACAGGAGCCCCTCGCCGTCGAACTGGACCAGGCCGTTTACGCCTTCGACTCCACCACCATCGACTTGTGTCTCACCTTGTTCCCTTGGGCGCAATTCCGGCGCCGCAAAAGTGCAGTCAAAGTTCATACCCTCCTGGACCTGCGCGGCAGCATTCCCACCAGTGTTTTCGTGACCGGCGGCCAGGTTCACGATGTCAATCTCCTCGACAAACTGCTTCTTCAACCCGGGGCATTCTACCTGCTCGATCGCGGTTATATCGATTTTGCACGCCTCTACGTCTTCACCCAGGCTTGCGCCTTTTTCGTCACCCGTGCCAAAGAGAACATGCAGTTTTATCGCCGCCAATCCTCTCCCATCGATCGCTCCACCGGGCTGCGTTCGGATCAGAAAATCCGGCTCACCGGCCCCAAAACTTCACATCTGTATCCCGACCTGCTGCGGCGGATTCACTTCTGCGATGCGGAAAAAAACTGCCCCTGATTTTCCTCACCAACAATTTCTTTCTCCCAGCCTTCATCATCACCCAGCTCTATCGCTCGCGCTGGCAGGTGGAATTGTTCTTTCGCTGGATCAAACAACATCTCCGCATCAAGGCTTTTTATGGAACCTCACAGAACGCAGTCAAGACTCAGGTCTGGGTGGCCATCTCCGCTTATCTTCTGGTGCTGATCATGAAAAAACAACTGGGACTCGATCTCAGCCCTTACCAAATTCTCCAAATTCTACGCGTTACGATTTTCGAGAAAACGCCAATTTTACGGGCTTTTTCTGACTTCGATCACCAACAACAAGATGATGATCTTCGTATCCAATTGCCACTGTTCGACTTATAGTTGGACACTACTGATTTGCGGGGTCAAATCCTACCGACCGTACAGCCAATTATCATTTGTCCAAACGGGCTAGTGCAGCGCGACAGACTCGCCAATCCTCGGTTGTCGTCTTAATGGCTCAAGGTTTCGAGCCAAACTGCCGATAACCGCTGCGGGAGAGTGAGCCTCCTGGCAATTTCACCTGTTCCCCCTTTAAAACTATCGGCAAAGTTATGGCGGAGGATGAATTGAAATCGCCCCGAAGCGTGAAATCCGGGCGGACATGTTCCGGCTTGGAAATGATCCAATCGGAATCGCGCGCCGCGTGGACCCTCGAATCGCCGGGCGTTGTCTTAATGGCTCAAGGTTTCGAGCCAAACTGCCGATAACCGTTGCGGGAGAGTGTGCTTGGGAGCCAACTCCGCCGGCCCCCCCATAAGACCAATCGGCAGAATTGACCGGGAGGATGATGGAGGAGAGGAAATGGTGTCAGGGGAGAGGAAATGGTGTCTGGAACGTGTGAAAAAATCGACCTTACCGATTTTGCCATTATGAATTTGCAATGGGTTACATTGTGAATAACTTGGCCAAAATCGAT
>Ga0302320_10000684_pt1 | contig 80342 bp, 65 predicted proteins | sample Bog_T0_3_FD_202130 | JGI IMG/M metagenome (GOLD analysis project Ga0302320, IMG submission 202130) | Peat permafrost microbial communities from Stordalen Mire near Abisko, Sweden - Bog_T0_3 | ecosystem: Environmental > Terrestrial > Soil > Wetlands > Peat | place: Sweden: Abisko, Stordalen Mire...
GATCACAGCGCCGAGCGAGCCTTAAGACGGCTCTCAGCCGGAAAGCTTTCAAGCGGCTTCAGCCGCAAACAGGCGACTTTCAGTCGCAACGTCAACCCACCACCTTTAAGGTGGTGGTCGTTGAGCATGGCAGCAAAAAGGAAAACTTCAATAGATGGACGCTCTTGCATTTCGGCACACTCCAGCATATCTTTGAATTAGCGCATCACAAAGATTGAAGGAGGACCGCCTGGCAGCGGTCTTTTCTATTTTATGGCAGTATACTCCAAACTATGATTCATCTTGCTTTGGTTGTTGCTTCAGTGATCTTTTTGGGGTGTGTTGTCGCCGCAATGATCGGCGGTATTGTCCACGCCTTTTACAAAAACTGGGTCTATGGGTGCCTCACAACAGTCATGGTTTTGATTGTGATTACGGTCATCTGGTTCTTTGCTCACTAATCCATAAATCGCGCTATCATAATCCCATGAAGCCACACCCCGCACCGACCGTATCCGGCAACACCGAAGCCGAGCGTCTTGACAGCGCCACACGCAAGATGTTCACCGTCTCCAAAGAAGAGATTGAGCGCCGTGAAGCCACGTGGAAGAAGTCCCAGAGTGACAAGATCAGTTTCCGGAGAAAAGCTAAGGCAACCAAAACAAGATAGCTACTTTGCGACCGGCTCATCGAACTCAAGCAAAATTCGGAAACCTAGTTGTCCATTTGTCCGCAGTGTCGAGATCGCTTTTACAAATTGAACAAAATCCTGCTCCACGTCTCCTGGTTGAGGATTACCACTGTCGTGTCTCCATTCACGAGCACAGCACTCACAAGAGAACGGAACATTTCCAATCTTAGTAGCTGGACGACATACCCGCGCCTTACAATTTAGGCACTCGAAAACCACCGCTTTAATATCATCAAGCCCCGCTACTATCCGTCTCTCAAATGTCATATCCCCATCCTTTACCTAGTGTCTGTGATATTGACCGTTTTGTCAAGTATATTATTACCCTTTTAAGTTACCTATTCCGTTGAGCTAAGATTCACATATAGAATGCTTTGCGCCTAATTATGCGGATCAAAAAGTGTGAATTCAATGGGGTAGGGGGTGGGGGTGTCAATTTTTGCCGGACTTCTTCCCTGACCTTCACGGCTGTGCACGAGTCCCTTTCAGGCTGTTCGCGAGCTTCCCTGGACTCCATTGTGAGCCAGAATCGGTTAATTCTCTGCAAACGGCTGCGAAGAGGCGGGGAGCGGGATCGGCGCCCCGGTCTTGGCGGCCCTCTCAAAACACCCTTAGCGGCCTGTGGCGAAAGTCTAATATGCCGAAAACCATCCCTCGGGGCCTAAAGGCCACGTCTATTTCACGGCACTTACGGCACGACTAAAGTCGTGCCCTTTCAAAACTCGACTTTAACCACGGGCTGTCAGGGTGCCCGCCGGTCCCTCGCTTCTCGGGGCCGGGGAAGGAAGACTCATATGTCACTTCCGACGGATTCACAACTGAAATATTCTCGTGGTGCATGAAAGACGAACGTATCTGTTGTCTGCCCCCTCCCCGGTCCCCAAAAGCTAGGGACCGGGGGCACCTCAACTTGACAGGATGCCGCTTGAGACCGTGAGGGCCACCCGCCCAAAAGAGGATGTGTTAAGCTTCTGCGCATGGAAAAGGACGCCATGCAAGTTACGCTAAAAGAGAACGAGAAGTATCGGGAGTTTGTGAGCAAGATCGCGGCAGAGATGGGCGTCTTCGACTTCAAGGGAGATGACATTGTTTGGCACTACACGGATGGGGCTGGTTTTCTCGGGATACTTCAAAGCGCGACTGTTTATGCAACTCAGGTGTCCAGTCTGAATGATAAGTCGGAGACGAAATACGCAACGGATATTTATAAGATGGCGGCCTCAGACCTGCTTAAAGAGCGTCAAGATGATGCTGAAGCGGTAGCCTTCTTGAAGCAGGTCCTGGAATTCGTTAAGGATGAACCGGATTCGCCGGCACACGGAACAAGCAAGTTCTTCGTAACCTGCTTCAGCGGAGACGAGGACGAGTTGACGCAATGGGATCGCTACTCGAAACCGAATGGTTATGCGATAGGCTTCCGAGCGCGTGGGTTGTGGAGAGAACCGACAAGTCAAATTTACCGCGTCATTTACGATCCCGAAAAGCACATGGCGGCCGCAAAGAAAATTGTGGCGGCGACGCTAGATTTTTACCGCGAGGGCCTGACCGGTGAGCGGCTGGAGAATCCCGAGGAATGGGGCAAGCTCTTCTTCAACGCCTGGGACGAGTGGGTATACAAGCTTGCGCCGTTGGCGAAGGACTACAAGTGGCACTCTGAAAACGAATTCAGACTTGTTCATGAGTTAAAGCCGAGCGAGTTCCCGGACGTTCGGTTCAGCCAAAAGCCAAAAATGCTTGCGCGATACCTTCCCCTTGACACACCTGGATGGGTAAAGCGTCGGGCAAAGCTGCTGCCAATTGCGAAGGTGTGGATCGGGCCGGGGAACCATCCGGCCTTCACCAGTATCAGCGTACGGCTTTTGCTTGAGCAGATGGGTTATTGGGACATACCCGTCGAAGTCACCAAATGCACTGTCGATTGGTAGCTTCGCCCGCCAGGGGTGCTGGGTGGCCCGGGGCCACCCGGCTCGTACTCAGGCCCACACCGTGAGTCGCGCCTGATCGCCGACCGGCTGCCAAACCACTCCCCCCGCAAGTGTTACCGTTCGCTGACGTATATCGCCATTCGCTGCAGAGTCTTTGGCTTGACCGCCCGACAACGTTACCCTAGTAATGGAACGCTAGCGCTCGGATTTCCCTCTTGTAGCGGAACTTAAGGGCAAAAAACGCGTCTGACCTAGCGAGACATACGTCTGACATATTGTCGACAGCCAAATGATATGAGGAGATTTCAAGATTATGCCAAAAGCTATCAAGTATGTGGAAAAGGCTGCGGTCTACGCGGCCAAAGGGGCATGGGTTGTTTTCGAGCGCCTCAACCGTATCAGCCCGAACCCCTCCTTCACTCCCAAGTGGAGTGACAAGCCACTGCAGAAGAGCTTCCAGAAGGAAAAGCCGCCCCTGGGCTGGCCCCGTACCACCGACTCGCTCTGTCCCAAGTGCGTGCCGGAGATCCGCCAGCAAATTCTCGACGGCAAGCTGCCCCATGAAGTTCTCCTCAACGAAAAGGTCGGCGAAATCAAGGCGCAGATCATCGAGCGCGACGGCCAGATCCTGATGGTCAAGGATTGCCCGAAGCACGGCCATTTTGAAGATGTGATGTCGATGGATCCGGCCTTCTTCAAGCATCTGGAAGACAACTTCCCAGGCCGCGACGTGCGTGCGCATGGCGCCGGTGACAAGAAGTTGCACAATCACGGCACGTCTACCGTCACCCACGGCCGCGGCTCAGTGCTTACCATCGACCTCACCAACCGCTGCAACATGATGTGCGATCCCTGCTTCATGGACGCCAATCAGGTCGGTTTCGTCCATGAACTCACCTGGGACGAAATCAAGACCATGCTCGACAACGCCATCACCATCAAGCCCAAGCGGCAGATGAGTGTGCAGTTCAGTGGTGGCGAGCCCACCCTCTCGCCCTACTTCCTGGATGCTGTCGCCTACTCGCGCAAAGTGGGCTACAACAGCGTGCAGGCAGCGTCGAATGGCATTGAATTCGCCAAGAGCAAGGAGCTGTGCCGGGCCGCTGCCGAGGCTGGTCTGCGTTACGTCTATCTCCAGTTCGACGGCATCGGCAACGCGGCCAACTCGCACCGCAAGGTTGGCAATCTGTTCGACGTCAAGCTGCAGGCGATCAACAACCTGCATGAAGCGGGCGTGGACATTGTTCCGGTCACCACCATTATCAACGGCATCAACAACGAGCAGGTTGGCCGCATCATCGAGTTCGCGCTCGACAACCCCAAGAAGATCAGCTTTCTGAGCTTCCAGCCGGTCAGCTTCACAGGCCGCGACGAGGACATCAGCGACGAGCGCCGCTTCGCGCAGCGTTACACCCTCTCGCACATGGCGCACGACATCAAGAACCAGACCGGCTATGGGATTCCCGAGCGCGACTGGTTCCCCATCAGCTTCATGAGCACCTTCAGCGATTGGGCTGACTTGATCCATGGGCCTTCGGCCGACTGGGGCGCGCTCTCCTGCGGCTGTCACCCCAACTGCGGCATCGGCATGGCCATGATGATCGACAAGGAAACCAAGGAAGCAGTGCCTGTCACCGCCTTCCTCGACATGTCGCGGGTTGCCAAAGATCTGGCCAAAGTCAACGACGCCGCACGCGGAAAGTTCCTTTCCATCGCCGGCCTCGCCTTGGCGCTCCTGCGCAACTACGACCCCTTCCAGTCGCCCACTCACTTCAAGATCACCGACATGATGAAGAAGATGGACAAGACCTTCAACGCCAGCGGCAAGGATTATGGCAAGGTGTCCGGCGACCGGACGATGGAGGACATCGAGAAGCGTCGCGCCGATCGTTGGAACTTCCTCTTCATTGCCGGCATGTGGTTCCAGGATCTGTTCAACTACGACTTCCGCCGTACCGAACAGTGCATCATTCCTTACGCCACGCAGGAAGGCGAGATCAGCTTCTGCGCCTATAACACGGGCATCGGCTGGCGCAACATCATCGAGAAGATGCACATGACGGCGACTCTGACCAAGTGGTACGAGGAGCACGGCCGTCATGAGATCTTCGCCGGCGGCAAGAAGGTCAACATGCCGCACGTGGGCCATGACCTTACACTCAACATGGCCAACGTAAACGCGGAGGCCAATCACACGCTCGATGAACTGGGTATCGCCAAAAACCAGCGCGAAGAGAAGATTCGCGCCCGTGATGAAAAGCTCAAGACCGACGCGGAGAATGCCCGCATGGCCAAGCTTTATCGCGAGCACGTGCTGGGTGAAAAGCCGGTCGAAGGACTGGTGAGCCTGGGCTCGATTGCCCCCGCGAAGCCCGTCGAGCAAAAGGAACCCGTCGCCGGGGACTAGGGACTAGGGACTAGGGACCAGACCTCTGACCGCATGGGTTTGTTCTATTGAGATTCGTGGCCTCCCACCCTTTCGCCTGAAAAAAGGCGAAAGGATGGGGCACGGTGCAGGTTCAAAATCATCCGGTCAATGGCAATCAGAGCGCCGTTGCGGTCCGTTACATCGGCAGTGATCGCGGCGACGGCGTGGGGCAAGCGCTGCGTGTCCACAGCAATATGTCGCTTGATGCCGGACACCTTTTTGCCAACGTCACATCCTTTCTCTTCTGCGCTATCGGTGTTCTTGACGCTTTGCGGATCAACAATGATGAAGCTGGTTGTGGACTTGCGCCCCAGTTTCTCGCGGGCCTCGCCAACCGATTTTTACAAGGCTCGCTCCAGTGCGGTGATTCCTTGCTGATCGGGTTCTCTCCACTTGGCGAAATACGAATCCATCGGGAAGCATGCGCCACTGGCAGCCGCTCTTGAGAAGATATAAGACCGTATTGAACACCTCGTATAAACCTTGATCCGGCAGAAAGATCGATGAAATTGTTGAAAACTGCAAGTTGGGCGCGCGCTTTATCGCACATGGGAAATCACCGAAAAGGTGAGCCTGAAACCCACGAAAATGCAGGTCCCCTTCGGCTTCGCTCAGGGCAGGCTTTCGACTCTCTTCGGTCGCTCAGGATGACAACTTTTTGGGGTGGATGAACGCCTCAACCCACAAGCAACTGCTGTTTTTAGGATTACTCCAATGGTGTACACGAGAGGAGCGTTGGACATGTTGGGCATTGGAATGTCTCCGTAGATCAACAAGCACACCCTTCACAAAACTAAACACATGTAAAGATGTCGTCGTATTCCTTTTTGGAGTGGGGGGTGTGCCGCAGGCTACGCGCCTCCTGCGATTCGCTGCGCTCGCTTTGTAGAAAAAGGGATGTGGCATTCTGCGATGCCGCGACTGGCCCCCTCCCCATTCCGGTGGCAGCCGTGCTAGGCTCGTGGACAATGAACCCTCGCCCCATTCTTCTTACGCTCGTTCTTCTGGCAGGGAGCTTTTTCGCTGCCTGGGCGATTGCCTACCCTTCGCTGGGGTTGCAGCCGAATGTCGTCCGGTATTCCGGCGCCGCCCTATGGGCATTGGCGCTCTACTGGATCGTCTCTGCTTTGTTTCCGCGCGCGCGGTTGTTTCTGGTCGGACTTCTCACGGGAGTTCTGGCAACCGGAATCGAGTATCTCAAGCTGTTGCATCTTTCCAGAGTAGAGGCCTTTCTCGGGAACTTGCCCCGCATCTTGGTGTCCAGCCCCAACTTTGATCGCTGGGCCATTCTGGACTACTGGCTGATCATCGCCATTGGAGCTTCAATCGACTCCGGAATCCGCTCTCGTCCGCGCGAGCGCACTTGGTGATGGGGTGTCTTCCGCGCGGGAGATCCAATCGGAGTCGGGGCGAGGCATCGGGACCAGAACTTTGACTCCGGATGCCGTCGGTGGCGGCGACCTGGGGCGTCGAACTCAATCTTGATGCGGCCCTGAAAGAATGTGGATGAATTCCCACCCGTTCCGTAGCCAACGCCGAAAGGATGGGGCTTGGAGTGCCTAGGATCCATAGGCCGAACAAGCCGGGTCAATTGACCAGGCCGGAAGCGATACCATAAAGATCTGGAGTGTTCGATGCCGAGAGTTCTCGACGGAGTTGCGATCGCCAGCGCGATCAGGCTGGAAGTCGCCGAAGAAGTGAAAGAGATGGCCGCACTGGGGATTCGTCCCGGGTTGGCCGTCGTGCTGGTGGGTAACGTGGCCGCCTCGGAGATCTACGTCCGCGACAAGGCCGCGGCTTGCGCCGAACTCGGCCTGCACAGCGAAGTGATCACCCCTCCCGAAAGTGTCACGACTCTGGAGATGCTCCGGCTCCTGGCTGTCCTCAATGCCCGCGACGATATTGATGGAATCCTCGTTCAACTGCCGTTGCCCAAGCACGTGGATACCAAGACCCTTCTCGATGCCGTTGACCCGACCAAGGACGTGGACGGCTTCCATCCGGTCAATGCCGGTCGCCTGATGGCGGGCAGGCCGGCGCTGGAACCCTGCACTCCCGCCGGGGTGATTGAGATCCTGAAGCGGAGTGAAATACCCATCGCCGGTCAGCACGCGGTCATCGTCGGACGCAGCGATATTGTGGGCAAGCCCGCAGCCATGCTGCTGCTCCATCAAAACGCTACTGTGACCATCTGCCACTCCAAAACAAAAGATCTGGGAGCAATTACCCGCCAGGCCGACATTCTGGTCGCTGCCATCGGGGTACCCGGTTTCATCACGGCGGAGATGGTCAAGCCCGGCTCGACCCTCATCGACGTCGGCATGAACCGGATCAGCGACCGCGCCGAGTTCGACCGCCTCTTCGCCGGAAACGAGAAGCGGGAGGCGATCTTCACCAAGCGTGGCTCAACGCTGGTGGGAGATATTCACCCCAAGGCATTCGAGATTTCCGGGGCTTACACCCCGGTACCAGGCGGCGTGGGCAAGCTGACCATCGCTATGTTGATGGCCAATACCGTGCGTGCCGCCAAAATGCGACGGGGGCTTTAGATGCTGCGCGTAGGTCTCACCGGCAGCCTGGGAAGCGGCAAGAGTACCGTGGCCGGTCTGCTGCGGGCGCTTGGAGCCGACGTTATCGAAGCCGACGAACTTGGCCGCGCCCTCATGGAGCCCGGGCAGTCCGTTTATGACGAGATTGTGCGGACTTTCGGCCCGGAAGTCGTTACGCCGGATGGAGCACTTGATCGCTCTCGACTGGCAGAGATGGCATTCAAGGGCGGCCGCTTGCAGGAGCTGAATGCGATCGTTCACCCTGCAGTGATCTCGGCCCAACAGAACTGGATGGAAGAAACCTTTGTGCGCAATCCAGCCGCTGTGGGGGTGATCGAGTCGGCGCTGATCTTTGAAGTAGAGCGCGATGCCCTGGCCCGCGGCGAGGAACTCGGCGTGCTCGCGGACTGGCGACGCCGCATCGACCGCATCCTGGTGGTGACCGCGCCCGACGAATTAAAGATCGCTCGCTACGTGCAACGCATCCATCCTTCTGAGGAAGCGCGGGCTGCGGTCGAACGGGACGCGCAAATTCGGCTTGCGCACCAGATTCCGGATGCTGAAAAAGCGAAACGCGCCAATTTCGTGATCAATAACTCCGGTGATCTGGCCGCCCTGACCACCCAGGTTGAAGGCATTTGGGACCGCCTGGTGGAAGAGAGCAACATTTTCCTCGCGGCACGGTCTTTACTAAGATAGAAGCAGACGGCCGGATGATTTGGAAGCATTGCCGATACGGAGTGTGTGTCTCAGGGCTCCGATTTCGGGAGATGGGAAAGAGCAGATCTCTGCGTTCAGTGCCCAGGGACGAGACCCAGGACATAGCGCTCGACATGGAGTATTTTCGGTCACTGGTCCAGGATGATCAGACCGACTTGGATGGTCAGGCCGACTTGAGCTTCCGGGTTTCGAGAAGCCCGGGCCGAGGTTTCACTGTTGTGAAGAAAGGTCAACAGGTTCGAGGATCATGAAATTGCGCCAGGTTCTTCTGATTGTTTTGTTGGTGAGCGGGTTCTGGCTCGTGACCACGCATCTGCCTTCGGGTCTCACTCATTTGGCCATGTTCGGCCATCATGGCGTGGGTTCGCCGCTGGAACTCACCGAGGCTCAAGCCGCCCCTTCTTACGACGCGGAAGAGCAGAACAACATTGCTGTGTATAAGCGTGTGTTGCCATCGGTTGTGAATATTACGTCGACCACGCTGGTCTTCAATTTCTTTGAAGGCGTCGTTCCCCAACATGGGCAGGGGTCCGGCTTCGTACTCGACAAGGCCGGCCATGTTCTCACCAACTTTCATGTGATCGAAGGCGCCAATCGCGGCATCGAGGTGATGCTCAGCAACAAGCGCCGCTATTCGGCCAAGGTCGTCGGCACAGACAAGGTCCACGATCTAGCCTTGCTCCAAATCGAGGCCCCGAATCTGGAACCGGTCACGCTGGCCGATTCTGCCGGACTATCGGTAGGCCAGAAGGTCTACGCCATCGGCAACCCCTTCGGGCTGAACGGGACGATGACGCGCGGGATCATCAGCTCCATCCGCTCCCTTCGCGGGGCGGAAGGTTCCCAGATCGAAGACGCCATTCAGACGGATGCTGCCATCAATCCCGGCAATTCCGGTGGTCCGTTGCTCAACTCGCATGGAGAGGTGATCGGGATCAACACGGCGATCTTCTCCAATGGAGCGGAGCAGAGCTCCGGCATCGGATTTGCTATTCCGATTAATACCGCCAAAGCCGTTTTGAGCGATCTATCCCGCTTTGGTCGGGTGAAGCGGCCCTCGCTGGGCATCGTTTCCTTCGGGATCGGACCGGATCTGGCCTCGCAGATGGAGCTGGCCGTCGACAGCGGCGTACTGATCCAGAAGGTTGTGCCGGGAGGCGCTGCTGAGCGAGCCGGACTGCGAGGCGGCAATCAACAGGCCTACGTCGGCAATACCCCGATCATGCTGGGTGGGGATCTCATCGTGGCCATCGACGGACATGAAGTCGCCGATCCTCAGGATATCAATGGTCTCATGGACAAGCATCAGGCGGGTGACACCGTCAGCGTGACTATTTATCGAGGCCGTCGGCAAATGACCATCAAGCTGATTCTGGGAGAAGCGCGGGGCGTGAACACTTAGGTACTGGAATGAGTGTTCTGACGGCTATTTCACGAGTTCATCTTCTTGGGCTGGACGCTGTTCCGCGGCATCGACAGGATCTGAGTCGCGGCTAGACAGGCAGTGAAATTTGCGCACAGAACATCTAACTCTGATTCGGAGCTTACTTGCCGGATTCCGGTTGAACTTCGATGGCACTAATCAGCGGGTAATTGTTGACGGGCGAGAAAAACAATTCGATCTTTCCCTGCGCCGTCGCCTGTATGTGATCAAAGGTCTTCACAACAGGGTTTGAGCCGCCTTCTTTGATGATGTCGAAGTTTTTGAGCAAAGTAACTCCATTGCACCAAACGTCGAAGACCCGACTGCCAGGACCACCGCTGCCTGCGTTCTCCTTACCAAACCAGGGTTCCTTGAAATAGAGGCGTACACGATACATCTCGTGTGGGACTACCGGGAGCGTGTAGCGGAAGTTCCCGACTCGATGAGTTCCATACAGAAGAGGGCTTTCGGTTTTGCCTGCCTTCGCGCCGAGGGTGGGGCGTCCACCGATAACATAACGGTCTGGGAGCCAGGTATTCCCAGCAGCATCCTTATAGATATTCGGTCCCGCAATGATTCTGATGGGCAGCAATTCCTCCGAAGGCGCAGGAAGGATTTCGACAGCCTTGATCGCAGAGATCTCACCAACAAAATCAATGTGAATGGCGCCATCGTTTTCAGGACGGACGTTGCGAAAGACCTTGGTGTCGGCGGTGTAATCTCCACCGGCATCGTCGACAAGATCGAAGGAGATGTTTTCGCCGCCATTCAATGAAAACACCGATCGATCCGTGGCCTCGGGCAGGTCGGAGATTTCTGCAAAAAGAAGATGCACCTCATAGATTCCCGGATCGACGGGAAAGACACAGTGAACGTTGCCGCGAAGGCCGCCGAGGAAAATGGTGGGATCTTCCGTGCCTGCGATCCGCTGGCTGGGTTCGGAGAGGCTAGAACCGCCTGTACAGTAATTCCCGGGCATCCAGGTATTTCCGGCGCGATCGATATAGGGTGAGCGGCCTGCACCGAGTAAGGCGCGTACGGCGTGGCCTTTCGCAACTCCGGCCGCCCTGCTGTCCGCAGCATGCCCTGAACTCGGATGCGCTCTCGAGTGGACCAGATCAAGCGCGATTCCTCCGAGAAGGACAGAGAACACGAGCACAAGACTGGGAATCAACCGTCTCCGCTGCGCTGAACCAGGTGGGATGGCGGTGATTTCAGCGATTGCAGGAATCGAAATCGCGATTTCCGCACCAGAAGGTTGTTCATCCGCCTCTTTCTCCTTATGGACAAAGAAGGGCGCGTACTGTCCGTTTGGGATATGAATCTGTACCGGATGAGAGGCTCCGGGGCCGGTATAGATTTCCTGGAGGCGCTTTCGCAACTGATGTGCGGTTACACGGACGATGGTATCCACATTGGGATTGAAATCTGACCTGCGTCCCAATGCTTCGACAGCAAGCGCGTGCTCTGTGATCTGACTAGCTTGACCCTCAAAATGCTTTTCGCAGATGAAGTTCAGGATTTTGGCGAAGTTCTGGGATCGCCCCAGAACTCCGGAGGTCAACAGCCAATCGAGCTCTTCGTGCTCTCTTTCACTCGGGTTCAAATCCGCTGCCATCGATCGGGCGACTCCGATTTTGTGTCAGGGCGATTCTACATTGTTTGAACTTCCCGTGTCCCTCCGAGCCATCATTCACCTGCCTTAAGTCTTTTACAGCCATCGCTTAACAGCGCTTGTTAACAACGTTAACGTCGGGAATGCAGCGCTTCTCCAATGCGATTTACCCGCAGGTTTCTCAATTTTGTGCCATCAGCGAATTTGTTCACGCCCCCCGTTCACAAAAGATTCACTGCAATCTAACAAGACGCCGCTATAGGCCGGTCTTTACGATCACGCACGTTGGTTTGGTTTCGTTCTCTCGTCTCACCCGGATTTCCTGCCAGGTTTTTTGATTCGGCTCAGAAATATCCCTGCGGAAGAAGAGCGAGATCAAATTTTTGGAGGAATGCCGGCTCGTTCGAGGGGTTCCCTCCAATGCGTTCCTTCTGGCTGTAGCAGGATCTATGTGCGCAATGGATTTGGTTTCAGGTCTTTCGGTCAGCGGACCCTGCAGTAGGAAAGCGGACCATGCGACGAAAGATCGAGTATGGCCGCAAAAAGGAAAGAGATTAAGGAGCAACACGTGAGCACGAATTTTCGGAGGCAGTCGTTCATGACATTTTTGAATCAAAGAGCAAGGCTTTTCCTGCATTTGGCAGGATTCGTACTTCTGCTCGGAGCGGCATTCTTGCCAGCCCCGGCGCAACAGATTACCGGATCGATCGTCGGCACCGTAAAGGATCAACAGGGTTCGGTGGTCACCACGGCCAAGGTCAAGGCAACCAATGTGGATACGGGCTTCAACCGCACGGCGCCGGCGAACGAATATGGCGAGTTCCGTATCGATAACCTTCCCATCGGCAAATACGCAGTTCAGGCTGACGCCACTTCCTTCGAGCGCTATGTGCAAAAGAACCTCTCCCTCGACGTTGGCCAGACATTGTCGCTCGACATCAAACTGGTGGTAGGCGCGCAGGACGTTACTATCACGGTCGAGGAAGCTCCCCCACAGGTCAATACGACCGACGCGGTATTGGGACGGACCATTGAGCCGGGCGAGGTCATCGGCCTGCCACTGGTCAACCGCAACGCTTACACCGAACTGTCGCTCACGCCAGGCATCATGGCGAATAGCAGCAGCACCACCCAGAACCCCTCCGGTACCCCCAATTTTCAGGTTGGACTGCCGTCCGAAACTGTCCAGGTCAACGGCTCGCTCGACTCCGGCAACGGAACCGTCGCATTCTATCTGGACGGTGGCAACAACATTACCGGTATGCGCAACTACGGCAATCCGGCTCCCAACCCCGACGCAATCGAAGAGGTCCGCGTTGACACCAACGCTTTCGCGGCCGAATACGGTCAATTCTCTGGCGCAATCGTCTCGGTTGTCACAAAGTCGGGAACGAACAAGTTTCGCGGCTCGTTGTTTGAGTTCAACCGCAACACTGACTTCAATGCCTGGAATTGGAATCCAGCTGCCGGCTCGATAAAAGCCCCGTACCACCGCAACCAGTTTGGCGGAACCGTCGGCGGTCCCGTCAAGCATGATCAGGCCTTCTTCTTCGTCAGCTATGCCGGCCTACGGCAGATACAAGGCGGAACAGTCTCAGGCGCTACCGTGCCTACGCTTGCCGAGCGCCAAGGCGACTTTACCCAGTCCTCGCTGACCTCGGGCCTCATTTACAAGCCGGGCAGCGGCAAAAAGGTTCTCGAGAATGGCGCAAACAGCGGCCCAGGTTGCCAGCCCAACATGATCTCCGCTGCTACTGCCGGGTATTGCATTGCGCAGGCCGATCTTGACCAGACCGCTCTAAACCTCGCGCCCATAAAGGCCCCTACAAACCTGGTTTCCATTCCGCTGCCCAACGGCGCTGCGGTTGCAAAGACCGGTGGCGCATTATGGTCAGGCATCTACAACACTCCCACAAACCAGGACGAATACCTGGCCAAGTATGACGAGAACCTCGGCTCCAGGGACCATCTGGGGGTGACCTACTTCTATACCAACACGACCTCGACTCCCAGTGGAGGCGGCAATATCAATTGGACCGGCGTTCAGTCCCATTCCGGTCAGACGAATACCAACATCAGCGACGTTCACGTCTTCACCCCCAACCTGGCCAATCAAACCTGGCTAACATTTACGCGGGCCATGGGCGGACGTACGATGATCCCCGTGATGGGCCAGGCCAATCAAACCCTCGCGAGTTTCGGCTCGAACTTCCTCATCCAGGGACCGGCCGCACTGCCCCAACTCACTGGTGCCGGCTTCAATACGGGTAACCCAAACGCAGGTCCCGTCACGGGTTCTGACAACTACGAAATACGCGACATGGTCACTCTGACCAAGGGGAAGCACAACTTTGCCCTCGGCGGTGAGTTCTCTCTCGACAAGACCATGTTTCTGGCCAACCTGAATAACTATGGCGAGATTACCTTCTCGACCTCCGCGCCCACCAGCACGGGTGTTTCGCTTGCGGATTTCCTGACTGGCCAATTCAGCGCGTTCGAGCAGGACTCGACTTATGTCACGCATCTGAGCACCTGGCATACAGCGTTTTTTGCGCAGGACAACTACCGCATCACGCCCCGTTTCACCGCCAATCTTGGATTGCGGTGGGACATCGATACGCCGCCCACGGAAGCTCATGACAGGACGGAGTCGTTTATTCCCGGGCAGCAATCCACTATTGCTCCGGGAGCTCCGGTCGGCGTAGTGTTTCCTGGGGACAAAGGCATCGGCCGCGGCATTATCGGCACGCCGTGGGGCCACATATCGCCTCGTCTCGGTTTTGCATGGGATCCCTTTGGGGACGGCAAGACCTCCATTCGCAGCGCAGTGGGCATCTTCTACGGCACCAAGAGCGGCAATGAGTGGAACCAGCCCGGCAACAATTCGCCGTTCGCCATTCGCAACGGTTTTGGCTCTGGAACATCGCTTACCAACATCTACAATGTCGGGTTCCCAAGCAAAGCTGCAGGTGGCGGCATCTTCCCGTACACTTATACGCCGTCGAGTCCGAAATTCTACCCGAGTGGAAGCATTGAAGCCATCGGCCCGAATTTCAAGGATTCGTCGGTCTACCAGTACAACCTCAGCGTGCAGCGCCAATTGCCCTACAAGATCACCGCAACAGCGGCTTACGTTGGCACCCTGGGCCGTCACCTGAATACCTTCATCGACGCCAACTACGCGCCCTATGCAAACGTAAACTCTTCCGGCGGCCCGTTGGTCGGCACTCTCGGCACTTCAGCGGCAAGCTACGAGCAGCGTCGTCAATTTGATGGCGGCATCAACCTTACGCCTGGAACCCTTAACGGAATCACCTACCTGCTCTCAGACCAGACCTCCAACTATAACGCGCTTCAAGTTTCGGCGAGCAAGACCATGTCCAAGGGCTTCACACTCAGCGGTTTCTATGTCTGGAGCCGTGCCTTGGAAAGCGGAGAGTTCGTGGAGAATGGAGAGATGACCGGAGTGCAGGATTATGGCTATCTCGGCCATCCCTTCACCTCTCAAAACAACTCCATGGGAGCTGCCGGCGGCGGTCTTAAGGAAGAATATCAACCCATGGGTAATAACAGAGACGGCAATGCGACCATCTCCGGTATGTGGACACCGAACTACTTCCACGGATCGAACAAGATCCTCAGCCAAGCGCTCAACGGCTGGACGATCTCATCTATCGCCTATTTCATGGCTGGCCAGCCGAACACAGTGTCATCGGGAGCCAACTATAACTTTGACTCGAAGGGCAACAGCCGCCCCAACTTTACCGGCATAAAGGCCAAGTTGGACCCACACCGCTGTCGTGTATGCGGCGCAACCGGTCAGAGCCCAACGAGCGTATTGACTCAATGGTTCAACAGCACGTATGTCGCGGCTGACAAAACGAATCTGGCGGCAGCCCAGGCGGCTGGGATGTCTTACATTCTCAACGGTCCTGGCGTTACTGGCGGCATTGGCCCTGGCGGCGCAGATGGCAACCTGAGACGCGGCACTGTGATCGGACCGGGCCTCAAGCAGATGGATGCCGGCCTGCTCCGCGACGTGAAGATCGAGGGCAAAGTGGTATTCCAGTTCCGTGTCGAGATCACCAACGTCATGAACTGGGTGAATCTCGGAAACCCGTCCACCGGAAACATCACATCGGGCTCGCAAGGCACGATCACATCAACCGCCAACTCATCCAACGGCGACACCCAGCGCATTATGCAGCTAGGTGGACGATTGACCTTCTAACGTAACTCGAAACGAGTGACAACTCGGCATACTCTTCCGAGCACAAGCAGCTCGGAAGAGCACGCCGATGAAAGGCGCAAGTCATCGCCAGCATCCGAGACAAATCTGTCTGCGTGCCTTCTTAGGCCGCATTTTGGGACCAACGTCACTCATTGATTCGGTTCCTGTCGGGGGACGGTTACCTCCAGCCGTCCCCCTTGTTTTTGCAGCTCTCAATCCATCCAAGGACTTTTCATGAAAGTCAGGCTCTGCGTCCTCTTTGTGTTTCTTTTTGTTGGCCGCCTTTTTCTACTCGCCGAATCCACGGCAACCGTGCTGGTCGATGTAGACCATCGCCAGAACCTGAGCCTCAACGGCGATTGGCACTTCCTCGTCGATACCTATGCAACCGGTCTTTATACCTTCCACCATGAATTGCGTAAAGATGGTTTTTACCTGAATGGCGCAGCGGAACCCGGAAGCGATAACTTGGTTGAATATGATTTTTCGAAGTCTCCCACACTGAAAGTCCCTGGAGACTGGAACACGCAGAGTGATCGGCTTTTCTATTACGAGGGCCTGGTCTGGTATCAGCGTGATTTCGACTTTCATCCCCAGGATCATCACAGAACGTTTTTGCATATGGGCGCGACGAACTACAAATCCATGATCTGGATCAACGGACAACATGTCTGCGATCACGAGGGAGGCTTTACCGACTTCGATTGCGAAGCCACGCAACAGTTACATGCCGGGAAGAATTTCATCGTGGTTGCAGTCGATGATACGAGGCAGGCCGACGGAGTTCCCACGGCAACGACGGATTGGTTCAACTACGGAGGCATCACTCGCGATGTGTCGCTCGTTGACGTGCCCGACAGCTTCATTGACGATTACGATCTTCACCTCAATCATGAACGTACTGCAATTGAGGGATGGGTTCATCTGCAGGATGCAGCCGCGGGGACAACCGTCAACATAAGGATTCCCGAGGCAGGTCTGACCTATTCCACTCAATCGGATGCCAGTGGCAAAGGGTCGATCCGTATTCTCGCAAGCAGCTTGCAACTCTGGTCTCCCGAACACCCGAAACTCTATCGAGTGCTGTTCTCCGCGGGAGAGGACAAGCTGGAAGATGAAGTCGGTTTTCGAACCATCGAGACCGATGGCTCGAATCTTCTGCTCAACGGAAAACCGACCTTTCTGCGCGGTGTTTCCATCCATGCGGAAGCGCCTATTCGAGGCGGTCGCGCCGACAACGACAAGGATGTCAGTACGCTGCTTGGATGGGCACAAGAACTGGGTTGCAACTATGTGCGTCTTGCGCACTACCCTCATGACCAGCGGATGACGCGCGCTGCGGATCGCCTGGGCATCATGGTCTGGTCGGAGATCCCGGTCTACTGGGCCGAGCATTTTGATGACCCCACAGTGCTGAAGAAGGCAGAGCAACAACTGACGGAAGAGATCCGCCGCGATCGGAACAAGGCGTCCATTATTCTTTGGTCCATCGCCAACGAGACTCCCAATACCGCGGACCGAACCCGCTTTCTCAAAACCCTCGCCGGCGATGTGCGAGCTCTCGATTCCTCTCGTCTGGTCACAGCGGCCTTGTTGGTGCGCACGGAGGGTCACGATAAATATATCGACGACTCGCTCGGTGAGGCTCTCGATGTGATCGGCGCCAACGAGTACATCGGATGGTACGAGAAGAAGCCTGAAGACGCCGACTTAACCGCATGGCACGTGGCCTATAACAAGCCGCTGATCATCAGTGAATTTGGAGCCGACGCAAAGGCCGGATTGCACGGCGCGGAGACCGAACGATGGACGGAGGAATACCAGGCAAATGTCTTTCGCCATCAGTTGGGCATGTTGGAAAAAATCCGTCAATTGCGTGGGATGACTCCGTGGATTCTGGTGGACTTCCGTTCGCCAAGACGGATGCTAGCCGGAGTGCAGGACGGTTATAATCTCAAGGGTTTGGTCTCCGCTCAAGGAGAAAAGAAGCAGGCCTTCTTCGTTCTTCAAAAGGCCTATCAGGATGAGACCCTCTTCAAACTGAAATAGCATGCGAAACGCGGACCTGACCAACACCGAAGGTCAGGTCGCGTGATCGGCAAGTGCATCGCGCCCTTTTCAGGCTTTTGGATCTGGCATAAAAGAGGAGAGAGCGAGCCGACATTTCGTTCAAGGCGGGGCGAGGATTGAAGAGGTGTGCCGAGATGCAGCGCACCTCCCTTCTCTCCCTGTGTCTGTAGAAATTCCTTCCACCATGAGGAGAGGGTCTCTATCTTTTGGCCTAGACTTGTTGAGACCGGAGATGACCCCAAAAATTTCGCTCAATGTCCGAGATTCCGGCTACATTTGCTGGCGCCTGATTTCCGGGGGGAAGGGCGTTTCAGGGGATTGATCTCTGCGTATTCTGCGATCCGTTTTCTTAAGCGACCTCAAATAGGAGATTCGAGTTCACGGGATTTGCCGAAAGTGTTTCAGGCGTATCGTTCTTGATCCGGCAGCAAGATTGATGAGATGGTTGAAAACTGCAAGTTGGACGCGCGTTTTATCGCACTTGGGAAATCACCGAAAAGATGAGCCTGAAAACCACGAAAATGCAGGTCCTTCGACTCGCTTCGCTCGCTCAGGATGACAACGTTTTGGGGTGGGTGAACTCCTCAACCCACAAGCAACTGCTGTTTTTAGGATCATTCGCGGCTCGGCGGATTTCCAACTCGAGCGAGAAGGGCGATCCTGGTCAGATCGCTCTTCAGCATTCCATCCAGGATTGCTCCTCAAAGGTCGCCCTTCGCAAGTCTTTCCTGGTCGCGGCGCCCATCCTTGCACTTGGCAACAACGGGCGCCCGACACCATTCGCGGGCATTCCGCGGCTATGGCCGGGATCGGGTCATTTGATGTTTTGCTCGATACGCTTTGGCCGAACAAATACCCAGCATGAAGGCAGGCCCAGAGGCCGATCGCCTCAAGGCCCGAATGCTTGTGTAAGAGCGGCTTACTTTGTTGCGGCAACGACCAAAGCGGCTTTAGCAGCCTTCGCGGCCTTGTTCTTTTCCCGCTTAACCTTGGCCCAACGCCTTTGCTGAGCGGCGGCTATCCTGGCCCGGCCCTCATCGCTCATCCCGTTCTTCGCGGCCTTTTTGGCGGGCGCCTTGGTAACCTTGACTGCCTTGGCAACGATTGCCTTTGCCTTCGGGGCAACAGTCTCACCTTTCAAACACAGGGCGCGCGCCTTCTGCAGTGCATTGATGCCGCGATCGATTTCGGCCAGTAGTTGTTTCGTGCTCATTTAAAATCCTCCCTTTTGAGTCTACACGTGTCGCAAATTTGGTTCACCTTTTACGGCCGCCTAAACGGCGTCAAGATCTCAGGAAACTGCTTCGGCCCAGTTTGCCTGGATTCAAATTGATCGGTAGGCTTTCAAGGATTGAATCGGCTGACAATGTTCTAGACCTTCTGATCCTTGATTCTTGTCATTCCCGTCGATGCGGCCTGTTCGTGGGCATGATAGCTGGAGCGAACCAGGGGGCCGGACTCGACATGGCGAAAGCCCATTTTGAGCGCTTCCGCTTTCAGATCGGCAAATTCTCTTGGCGCGTACAAACGCGCCATGGGCAGATGGTCGCGCGAGGGGCGCAGATATTGGCCGATGGTGAGAATGTCGCAATGCACCGCCGCCAGGTCGCGAAAGACCTGCAGAAGCTCGGCTGTCTCTTCGCCGAGACCAACCATCACGCCCGACTTGGTGATTCCCTCGGGTCGCCGTTGCTTCGCATACTCCAGCAAGCCGAGAGTCCGCTCATAACGCGCACCGGAGCGCACCACACGATAGAGACGCGGCACGGATTCGGTGTTGTGGTTGAGCACGTCCGGACGGGCGTCGACTACGATGCGGATGGCTTCTTCGCTGCCCTGAAAATCCGGGATCAGCACTTCGCTGCGGCAACCGGGAGCTTGTTTGCGCATCTCTTCGATGACCATGGCAAAGGCGCGCGCGCCGCCGACCAGATCGTCGTCGCGGTTGACACTGGTGACGACCGCATACTCCAGCCCCAACTGCGCCACCGCTTCGGCTACCCGGCGCGGCTCGTCAAAATCGATCGGCTCGGGACGACCTTTGGGTACCGCGCAGAACCCGCAACGACGGGTGCACAAGTTGCCCAGCATCATGAAGGTTGCGGTTTTGTGATGCCAGCATTCGCCAATATTAGGGCAATGAGCGCTCTCGCAAACCGTGTGCAGGTTCAGCGAACGGGCCAACCGCTTCAGGTCGTGGTAGTTCTCGCCCATGGGGGCGCGGGCCTTGAGCCACTCCGGCTTGGGGGCCGCAGCCTTGCGAACAGGTTCGATCTGAATCAGGTCCATCACCTTCCTATTGTACCGGGGCGCGCATCCACCGCGCTTGCTACACTGCCAAGGAAGAAAGAGGGAGGTTCTGATGATGAAAATGAGATCTCTTGCGGCGCTCATGCTGTTCGAAGCCTTGGTTTTCAACTCGTGGGTCCCGGCAACGGCACAGCCGCAGCGCCTCCCGGCTCAACCAACCCAAGGTAGCTCTCTCGCGCGGACGGAGACCGAGGCGATATTTGCGCAATTGCGCGAGCAATGGGCGGGGAATTTGCAGGCCAAGCGTGTCGAAGCGTCGGTGGCTGAGTATGCGCCGGACGCGGAGTTCATCGACCCCAGCGGCACCGTCTACCAGGGGAGCGCCGCACTGCGCCAGCTTTTTCAAATCGTCACAAGCAGCTACGACAGCGATTTGCAGTTCCATTCGCAGCGCCTTGAGGTTTCCGGGGATCTGGCCTATGACACCGGGAGATACAACGAGATCCTCACGGAACGCGCCACTAAAAAGGGCCAACAGATCAGCGGTCGATATCTGACCGTCTACCGGCGCTCGGGAGATGGGGTTTGGCGGATTGTGGAGCAGATTTGGCCCGTTGCGGAGAGACCAGTTGCTTCGGTTCAATGAACCAGGCCGACCGCTCTACCGCAACCGCTCTCGCACTTCAGTTCGCACCAGATAAAGAAAGAAGACCAGGTTCAGCAGTCCCTGCACGAGGGCGGGTCCCTGATGCTGGCTGGTGAAGAACCACAAATGATACGCCGTGAGCAGGCAGACCGCGCTCAGTGAAAGCGCCCATGCCCAGCGTTTCAGCCGCAACAGCCCGGTGCTGGCCGCGATGAAACAAAGCGCAAAGAACAGAAACACCGGCGGATAATGCCGCGTACCCACCACTCCGACGATCATTACCCCGGCCATAACCAGCAGATAAAGGCTGATGGCTGCCATGGCTGGTAGGGGAAGCAGGTCCTGACGCGCAGGCGGAGCGCTGCTTTGCGGGTCTTCGGACTTGCGGTGGTCTTCGCTCATAGCGAGTGCAGATAGGCGAGCAAGTCGCTCAGTTGATCATCCGTAAGCTGCGAGGCGGTCATGTTGCCCCGGCCATGCAAAATCACATAAGTCAGGCGCTCATCCGTCGGTGGCGCACCAGAGGGCATGGCCTTGACCTTGGTGATCGCCTGTAACCCAGGCCCATTGAGCCCCCGCGTGGTGGTCGGATAGTGGCACTTGGAGCATTTCTGGTGATAGACCTGTGCTCCACGCGCTTCTTCGACAGTCCACATGGCCTCGGGCTTCGAAGGCGGCAGAGAGCGGCAGCCGGACACAGCAGCACCGACGCTCAGAACGGAAATCAGAAGAGGCAAAAGGCCATCGAGGGAACGAATACGCATCTGCCTCCCATGATACAAGCTGAACCAAGTGCCCGATGGAAAGTGTCAAATACCGGCAGGGCAATCGGATGAACGTTCTCTTTATGACGAAATCGCCGTTTTGCGCCGTCCCGGGACTCCGGGGCAATTGTTGGTGTCGCCACCCAGCGCTGAAGCGCTGGGCTAACGAACATTGCGCCTACGGCGCGGTCGAAATCAGAAACCCTCAGGTCGACTTTCTGGATTCATGCGATTGTCCTGCAAATACCGGTGGGTCGGTGCGGGATCACTCTGCCGCGGCAATCGCTTCGGCAATGCGATCGATGGCCAACACTTCCGCCGTGCTGCCCGGGCGATGGCCATTGACGATCACCGAGAAGGCCAGTGTCTTGCCGCTTGCCGCAGTCAGGTAACCGGCAAGGGCATTTACCTCGTTATGGGTGCCGGTCTTGGCCCATAAGTGCCCCTTCAGCGGCGAGTCTTTGAAGCGATTGGCAAGGGTTCCGTCCACTCCTGCGACGGGCAGCGTCTCGCGCCATCCCGCTCCCCAGGACTGCCGGGACGCGTAGGTAAGCAACCTGGTGAACGCTCGCGGCGCCATGCGATCATCCGGGCTCAGGCCCGAACCGTCGTAGAAGAAGAAATCGCTGTTCTCCACGCCGGCGGTCAGCAGGAATTGACGGACCACCCGTGAACCCTGGGCAAAACCTCCGTCCGTTCCATAGACCTTGCCCAGCAGGCGCAGCAGCAACTCCGCGTGCAGATTCTGGCTGATCTTGTTGGTCAGCACCAAGTCCTGGACTACGGGCACCGATACATGGGCGGCCAGAACCTTCCTGTCTGCCAGCGGAGCAGCCACCGTCGACAGATTCGAGGGCGCGAATTTGACAGGTTCGGCGCGCTCGTCGGCAAAGGCGACGGTTCCATTGCTGTACTTGTGTTTGGAAGCGGGGCCACCGGTCACGAGGACACCCCGGCTACGCAAGGCTTCCTGAAAGGCCGCCGCCGTGAATTCGGCCGGGTCCTCCACGGCCAGATTGGCGTGAAAGCCCTCGGCTGGCGCTGATCCCCATGCGCGCACCATCATGGAGCCGGGACGCCGGTCGAGACCCGGGCGAGCCGCTTCTCCTTTTGGTGCGGGAAGCATGGCGCTGTCCAAGGTGTAATAGTCGATTTTGGGAATCCATTCGGCCACAGTGGCTCCGGCATTTTCCGGGTCCTGAGCTACCGTCAAACTTATGGTGTTTTCGTTGAAAGTAAGTGCGGAGACCGGAGCGCCATAACCCCATTGCAAGTCGTCCCAACCCCATGTCATTCCGTAAGGCTCGTCCAAGAAGAAACTGTCGTCACCGACCACGCTCCCCTCGACCGAACGCACTCCGGACTGGACAACTTGTTCCGCCAGCAAGTTGAGGGAATTCATCGCCTGATTGGGGTTCTCGGCCTCTTCCTGTGCGGACGGGGCTACGCCCGGAGCCCTGTAGGGATAGTGCCGGGCACTGATGGTAGGGTCGCCCGCGCCGAGGAGGATCAGATCGCCATGCAAAACGCCTTGCCCATCGATCTGGCCCCCGGCCACAACGTTGGTTGTCCAGGTGAGAGTCTCGACCGGGAGCAGCGCATAGACAGCAGCGGTCGTTACCATTTTGGTGGTGGATGCGGGCGTGAAGAGGCGGCCTTCGTTGAAGCCGTAGATTGGCTTCCCGTCGAGGGATGCGACGCTGATGCCGAAGTGCGCGTGGCTGAGTGCAGGCTCGGCAAGAATGGACTGGATGCGGTCGGCCAGGACGCCTTTCGCTGCGCCGGAGTGAACGGGCGGCTTGGCGACCGGGGCCTGAGCAAAGCCTGTCGCGGAAATCACGAAGAACACAGGTAAGAGCACCACAAACCGCCGCAGAATGTTCATGCCGGGAGTTTAACAGGAGTGGGAGCGTGCAGCGTACGATCAAAAAGAACCCTTGATTGCTAGACTGCGCCGGGTCCACGGCAAGGCAGAAGACGAATGACAGGACAAGCCGAATGAACACTCATCAGAGAGAAATCACCCAATGGAAGCTGCGGACCCGCCTTCTGGAATTGGGTCGCCGCACGCTGGTGATGGGCGTCGTGAACGTGACTCCCGACTCCTTCAGCGACGGCGGGCGCTACTTTGATCCGGGGGCGGCTGTCGAACGGTGTCTGCAATGCCTCGATGAAGGAGCGGACTTGCTCGACCTCGGTGCGGAAAGCACACGGCCGGGCTCCCAGGCGGGCGGCGCCGCAGGGACCGCGTTCGCCCCCGAGGTATGTGCGGAAGAGGAACAGGCTCGTCTTCTTCCTGTCCTCGACGGGATTCTGCGTGTCCGGCCAGATGCCGTTCTCTCGGTAGACACCTATAAGGCAGAGACTGCGCGGGCTGCCTGCCGGGCAGGAGCGGAAATCGTCAACGACGTGAGCGGCTTGCAGTGGGACACGGAGATGGCTTCCGTGTGCGCCGAGGCTGCTTGCGGAGTGGTCCTGATGCATACACGAGGACGGCCAGAGGAGTGGCGAGGCCAGTCTCCGCTTGCCTCCGGCGAATTGATCTCCACTGTGATCGCTGGACTGCAGCAGAGCTTATCGCAGGCTACGGCTGCGGGAGTCAAGACGGAGGCGATTGTGCTGGATCCCGGATATGGCTTCGGGAAGCGTTTCGAGGAAAACTTCACGTTGCTCGCCCACCAGAGAGAAATGCTTGCATTGGGTCATCCGCTGCTTGCGGGTCTATCGCGGAAGTCTTTCCTCGGCAGGGCGCTGTCTCCGTTGTATGGCGGCCTGGCTGCGCCCGTCGAAGCACGGGAAGCGGCCAGCTTGGCAGCCATGGTCGCGGCCATTCTTCATGGAGCCTCGCTGATGAGGGTGCATGAAGTTAAAGCGGCCGTGGAAGCCGCGCGGATTGCAGACGCCGTGCTCAACGGATATCGCTACGACTACCCGTCTGTCCCTTAAGCAAAAGCGCTCCGTGCCCCATCCTTTCGCGCTTTATGCGAAAGGGTGGGAAGCCCATCACCCGATGGGCGGGCTTGATCGACGGGAGAAAATGCAATCCAATTCGAGTCCGTGACCCAAAATCTGGCAGCAAGGGCGTTGAAATGATTGAGAACTGCAATTTGAACGGGTGTTTTATCTACCGGGGAACGAACGGAAGAGATGAGCCTGAGATCTCCGGAATGCAGGTCCTTCGACTCGCTTCGCTCGCTCAGGATGACAAATTTGTGGGGTGAATGAAGAAACGCAATCGCGTTTGAGATGCGGAAGCAACAAGAGGGGACTCCGTCTGCGGAATCCCTTCTTGTTTCATAGCTTTACGGTAGCTCTGATTAGCTTACAGGCGCGAAAGAGTTCGCCTTGCTCTGCAGTTCCGGATCCCAATTGCGGGGCTGATAGATGCAACACGGCTCAGACGCCAGCGGATCGCCGGTCAGCGCATAGGCGCGTGCTCTTGACCCTCCGCAGATCTCCTTGAACTCACAAGCACCGCACTTGCCTTCCAACTGGCTGGTGTCGCGCAGGGACTTGAAGATGGGCGCGGTCTGATAGATCTCCTGCAACGGGGTCTCTTTGATATTCCCGGCATGAATCGGCAAGAAGCCGCTCGGATAGACGTTCCCCACATGGGAGACAAACAAGAACCCCTTGCCGTCGTTGACCCGGCGCGTGGCCCAGCCCATGTTGCGCTCCAGCGGATTATTAGTAGGCCCGCCCGGATCGTAAGCCGCAGGCTTTGCCGAGCCGGGGTGGCCGCCAGGATGCCCCTGGCCCATCTTCTTTTCTTCCAGGTTGTGCTGCAGTAGATAGCGGCGATAGTGCATCGCTTCCGTGGTCTTGATCTGAAACTTCGCTCGCTGCGACAGTTCATAGATCTTGCCGAAGACGCCTTCAAACTCTTCGCCGGTCAATAGGTCGTCCAACTGACCACGGCCCACCGGGACCAGGAAGAAGACGTTCCACATCACAATGGCCAGCTTTTCGAAGAGGGTGACCAGGTTGTCCATGTCGTCCGCGTTATGCCGACTGATGGTGGTGTGCACCTGGATCGGAAGCCCCGCTTCGTTGGCCCATTCGATGGCCTGAATGGTCCGCGCATAGGCACCGGGAAGTCCTCGGAACTTGTCGTGAATCTCGGCGGTCGAGCCGTCCAGCGAGATTCCAAGCCGTACGGTTCCGGCTTCCTTGAGCTTGAAGATCGCCTCGCGGGTCAGCAGCGGAGTGGCGCTGGGGGTCACGGCCACCTTCACGTCTTTTTCCGAAGCGTATTGGATCAGCTCAAAGACGTCCTTTCGTTTCAGCGGATCGCCGCCTGTAAAGACAAAGATGGGCACGTGCATGGCCGCAATCTGGTCGATCAGGGCCTTGCCCTCGGCCGTAGACAACTCGTCTGGATGGGCAATCGGCTGTGCGGCGGCGCGGCAGTGCTTGCAGGCCAGATCGCAGGACTGGGTCACTTCCCAGATGGCCAGAAAGGGTGTTTCGTCGAAATTCAGCCCACCAAGGGCGGGGATGTTGTTCATCGGTTGCATGGCGCCTCCAGTGTTTCGCGGCAAGGCGGAGTAGGATTCAGCGCCTGGGGATTGTGCGGCCTCTTCGATCCAAAGCAAAGCGAGCACATTGCCGGTGAAAGGTGCACTGTTCGGGAAGTGCTACGATTCCTCTCCAGAAGACCAGCTTTGCTACCCCCCGTGCTGTGATTAGGATCACTTGATTCAACAAGATCAAATTCGTGTCTTTTTCGCCACTGGACAAGGGAACGGAGTTGGGAGCACAATTCGCTCATCGACTGCAAGATTGCTTTTGAAACCCGGCTTTTTCAAGGATTGAACCCGGATTCCGGCATCCGGAAGGCGCTGGAGCAGCGCCCGAAGCGAGTCGACCGTCACACCGAACTGTGCCGTCCGGCACCGTAACTCAACTGCAAGTAGCCAAAGATTAGCGTGCATCTTCAGGAGGTTCCCATGGCCGCTCTGAGCAAGCCAGGATGGAGCAAACCCTCCACCATTCTGTTCGCTACTGAAATCCCCGCCAATGAAAAAGCCTTTGCCTTCGCCAAGGCCCAGGCCCTCGAGTTTGGCGCGGATCTCATCCTTTTTCACGCCTATGACACGCTTGTGGTAGCTGCGTCCGAGACTTCGGGAATCCGGTACTATGACTACGCTGCCGCCGCGCGTTCGGAAGTCAAACACCTGGAGCCTCTTGCTCAGAAGGTACGAGAAGCGGGAATCCGCTGCGAGATCGTCGTGCGTCCCGGACTGCCTGCCGATCAGATCCTTACCTTTCTGGAAGAGCGCAACGTTGATCGGATCGTCATGGGTACGCATTCTCCAGGCCCGATTGGGAAGTTGCTGGTCGGCTCGGTGGCTGAGGCCGTGCTGCGAACCGCCAAGGTGCCTGTCAACATTGTCGGTCCCGATGTCGTGGATGGAAGCTTCCGGCAGTTTGCCGTTCGCACCATCCTCTGCGCGGTCAGCCTGCAAGAGAGCAGTTACGTCGTTGCCGGCTTTGCCGCGGAACTGGCCTACCAGCACAACGCCCGGCTGATTCTGCAGCATGTGATTCGCCCGCAGGAACGCAGCGAGATTCTGGCTGGGCGGACAATCGACCAGGTTGAAGACGAGATGCTGGCACTGGTGCCCCACCTTCTGCGCCACAAGATCCCGGTGCAGGCCATTGTCGTGCCCGGCGATCCTACCGAGGAACTGCTCTACCAGGAAAAGGCCCAGCAAGCTGACCTGATTGTGCTCGGCGCGCAGGGCGCTTCGGCTTTTGCGGCGGTCACGCGCCATGGAGTGGTCTACAAAGTCCTGGCCCACGCTCATTGCCCGGTGATGACCTTGTCGCCGGTGGTGCTTGCAGAATGCGGCGCCAAGGACAAATCTCACCAGGCCGAGGTCTTTCTGGCCGGCGTCTTTTAGCGCGCGCCAATGCAACAGAAAGGGGATCTTCCTGAGGAAGATCCCCTTTCTTAGATCCTCGCAAGAACGCGAGGCCGTCAGCAGCCCGCTTTATTTCGCTGCTGCCGGCGTCGCGGTTTTCTCCGCCGGACAAGGATTCCCGCCGCACAGCGCATCCGTGATCCCCACGCCTTCGGTGATGGTATAAATGCGGTCCACAGCCGGGATCTTCACGAACTCCTTGGCTCCCGACGGCCAGTGGATCTCGGCGGTACCGGCATCCGTCGCGTCGCCCAGGCCGAAGTGGGGGCGCCGGTCATTCGACGAAATGTAGCTGCCGCTCGACAAAATGTCCTGGCGCATGCGCATCCCGTTGGCCTTCAAGTAAACCGTGGCGCAGGTAGCATCGCGGGGACTCTTCGGCCCACCCACCAGTTTCATCTCTACCCAGTGATGGTGATCCGGATTCACGTTGCGCAGCAGCGTAGGCGGTCCATCGATCGGGTTGATGATGACGTCAATCTTGCCGTCATTGAAGAGGTCCCCGTAGGCCATCCCCCGTGCCGGAGTCACCACCGCAAGCCCCGTTCCCTTGACCGGCGGGATGTACTCGAACTTGCGACCCTTGGTGTCGGGAATGTTATGGAACAGCAAGGGGCGTTCCGCAAAGGTCGTTCCCCAATCGTGCTGGTCCACCTCGGGATAGACGTGCCCATTGACCATCATTAGATCCAGCCAGCCGTCATTGTCGTAGTCCAGAAAGCCGTCTCCCCAGCCGACAAAGGGAATCGTGGCCTGAGCCACTCCGGCCTTATAACTCACGTCGCTGAAACTGGCATCGCCATCATTGTGGAATAGGACCTTGTAATCGTCGCCGAAGTCGGTGACAAAGAAACTGACTTCCCCGTTGTTCTCGTAGTCGCCTGCAGCGATGCCCATCGACGCGATTTCTCGCCCGTCCTTGTTGAGCGCAAACCCCGAAACATAGCTTTCGTCTTCAAAGGTCCCGTCGCCTTTGTTTACATAGAGGAAGTTGGGCTCGGAGTCATTTCCCACCACCAGGTCCGGTTTTCCGTCCCCCTTCAGAGAGATAAAGATGGTCGCGAAGCCGTAATAGGCATCCTTGTCTTCAACGCCCGCTTTGACCGTCACGTCGGTGAAAGTCCCGTCTCCGTTGTTGTGGAACAAGTGGTCTGGCTCTCCCTTCAGCCCGCGCGGCCCGCAATTGACCTGAGCGCCGCGATATTGGCACTGGGCAAAACCCACAGCCTTGGTGCCCGAGATCGGCAGGTTGTCGCGGTCAAAATGCACATATCCCGTCACATAAAGGTCAAGTCGGCCATCGCCATCGACATCGCCCCAGGATGACCCTGCCGACCAGTTGCCCAGCGCAACTCCTGCCTCTTCCGCCCTATCGGTAAAGGTTCCATTGTGGTTGTTGTGATAGAGCCGGTTCTTGCCATAATTGCCCACAAAGATGTCGGGCCAGCCATCGTTGTCGTAGTCGGCTACGCTGACTCCGTAGCCCCAGCGGTCATTGGTGACCCCGGCCTGGGCGGCAACATCGGTAAAAGTCCCGTCATGGTTGTTGCGAAAGAGCGCGGCATGGGGCGGCTCTTCCTTGCCGTCGAGGGCCTCGAAGGTCGAGCCATTCACCAGATAAATATCGAGCCAGCCATCATTGTTGTAATCGATCAGTCCGACACCGGAGCCGTTGGTCTCAACAATGAACTTCTTCTGTATGGATCCCATCTTGTGGCTCCAGCCAGCCAGTCTCGCCGTCTTGGTTACATCCTGAAAGACGATGGGGCCGGAGTCCACAAAGCCGCCCGCCGTGATAGGCCGCTTGTGCTCGTCGTAAACCGGCGCCGCTCCCAGTCCTCCTGCGATGCCGCTCCCCATACCCGGCTGAGGCTTGGCCGGTGCCTGAGGTTCGGTGGCTTGAGCCAAAAGGGTCGTGGGCTGTTGCAGCTCCGACGGCGATTCTACCCGGACGGTCAATGACAAACCACCCGAGGAAGGCGGCGCAGGCGATTTCTTCGTCAGGGGCGCCTGCTCTGAGAAACCATTCACGGGAAATGCAAGGCAAACAATCAGAACACCTGAAAACACTCGATCGGCAAGCAACAACGGCGGTCCTCCAACGTTTGAAGTCTATCGCAAGGGCTTTGTCCCTGGCTTGCAGCGGCTCAGGGCTGACTGTTCGCTTTGCGACATACGCGCAGACTCAGGCCAGATACCCTTCGAAGAAAACGGAGATCGCAGAAATGGTTGTTCATAAGAACCAAGCCCCCGCCCGCACTACTGACGACCATTTCGGTCGGTTTGCCGCAGTCTCCTCTTACTGGCTCGGCTCCAAGTGGGCCTTCCTGGGAGGAGGTCTGGTAGCGATCGCCTGGGCAACGACAGGGCCTGTCCTTCATCTCTCCGATTATTGGACACAGGTGATCAGCGCGGGCACCAGTGTGGCGACACTCCTCATGGTCTTCCTCATTCAGAACACGCAGAACCGGGATTCGCGCGCCATCAATCTCAAGCTGAACGAGCTTATCCGGGCCATGGACAAGGCGCGCGACCAGATGATTGATATTGAAAGACTCACCGATCAGGAACTGGACGAGATGCAGGAAATGTATGAAAAGGTGCGATCTACCTGGACCGAGCGGCAGGCACGAGTCGCCTCAAAGTCCCCTGAGAGGTAGCGGTTTGACCGTGAAGGCCGCATGAAACCCCACGAATCCGCGCAATCTCTGCCGAAAAGCGATGGAATCCGCCGCCCGGGCCGAGTATACTAGAGCGCAAGGCGGGGTGTATCCGACATTTCCGCCTGCGTGTTCTCAGCAATGGCGTTCCTCGAAGCCAATGCCCTCAAGCCAGCGCGAGCATCCGCGATCGGCTTGCCTACAGCTCGATAGGGCAGAGTCCTCCAGGGTACGTCGGGGAATGAGGTGCGTCTTCCGCAGGAACTCAGGTTCACTGACGTTCGACGTTCCACCTATGGAGACGAGGCGATGGCGCGCGGTTGCCCGCGTGCTTCGAAGTCCCCTGGATGCCCTGGGTTGTGCCCTCCTGCCTTGCTCCTGTGCTCTGTGCGGCTCCCCTCTGCCGCAATTCTCTTCTGCGCTAATCTGTGCAGCATGTTGGATGGAGATTCCTGTCCAATCGGGGTCCCTTTGCTCTCGATGCGGGGATTTGCTGGATTCTCCTACCCTCGGGTCAGACGGTCCCAGCCTTGGACTGTGTCGCGTTTGTCGGCTGGCGCCTCCTGCGTTCGAGCGCGCCGTGGCCTACGGGCCGTACCGCGAAGGAATGCGCTCGGCCATCCACGCACTCAAATACGACAAATTGCACCCGATCGCCCGTGAGCTTGGTCGGAGACTGGCCCTGGTGATCGCCGGGTTCGCCAGCGATGCCCCTTCAGAGATGCTGGTGATTCCGGTCCCTCTCGATCGCGCCAAGTACCGTGAGCGTGGCTTCAACCAGGCGCACGCCCTCGCTGCGCGGGCCGTCGAATCGCTGCGCAAGACTCACCCGCAGTGGCGCCTCACCCTGTCCTCTGGCGTCTTAGTGCGCCAGCGCCCCACCAAGAGCCAGGCTGGCCTCACGACTCGTCAGCGCCGGCTGAATTTGCGCGGGGCGTTTGCCGTTCCGAACCCGGATGCGGTCAACCAGCAGCACATTTTGCTCATCGACGACATTTTCACGACAGGCGCTACGGTTCGCGCTGCTTCCCAGGCGTTGCGGCGCGCCGGGGCGGCCTCGGTCTGGGTGGCTACGCTGGCCAGGGCAAATCGGATTGCTCCTCACCCTACCGGGTCCAGAATTCTTTTCGAGGATGTCGACGAAAACCCCAACCGGGGCGACGATGCGCCGCTCCCCAACCCAGCCTCGTTAGCAGAGTCAACATCCGGCCGGACTTCCTACCGGGGAACCATTCCGTCATCGCACGACCAACCATCTTTTTGACGAGGGGAGAAGAGATGTCGCTGGGAAAAGCCATGATTCATGCACGCATACAGAAGTCGGTCTCCAGGGCTGCGGCACAAGGTGGAGAGGCCTCGGCCGCGCAGCGCGCCATTCAGGCCAACCACATGCTCCAGTTGCCGGTTCTGGTGCTCAACGCCTCTTATGAGCCCATCAATATTTGCGGCGCACGCCGCGCCCTGGTCTTGGTTCTCAAGGGGGTAGCCCGCACCGAGGAGGAGCATGGCGCCATGCTCCATGCACAGCGAAGCCGCATCGCCATGCCTTCCGTGATCCGGCTGCTCGAGTACCGTCGCATTCCCTATCAAACGCGTGCTCTTTCGCGCAAGAACATCCTGCTGCGCGACCGCAACACCTGCCAATATTGCGGAGTGGTTCTGCCTGCCGGCGAGTTGACCCTGGATCACGTGATCCCGCGCTCCCGTGGCGGCAATTCCACCTGGGAGAATCTGGTCGCCTGCTGCCATAGCTGCAATCGTCGCAAAGCCGATCGCATGTTGCACGATATAAAGGACATGTCGCTGACTCGCGATCCGCGGCCCTTCTCCCTGCACACCAGCCGCCAGATCATGCGCATGCTGGGCCGAGCCGATGACCGTTGGCGGAAGTACCTTTTTTATTGATTCCGGCTATCGGTGGTCAGGCAAGCTGCGTGGCCCACCGGTGGAGGATTTCTGCCGCCTGCAGCCGATTCTATTTCTTCTTTGCTGGGGACGTCTTCGCGTCCGGCGTGATATCTTGCCCCTCGTAGATCACCTTCGTTGTCACGCCATATTGCTTGTAATCCGAATATTTGATGGTATCGCGCATGTGAACGTCCTGGGCCATGTACCCGTGGCCGCCTGAAAAGTGCAGAATCCCTTCGCCCTTGGTATATACCGGAAACCAGTAATGCCCATCCACCTGCTGACGCCAGGTCATGAAGGGCGGGTGCAGGTCTTCGCTGTTCTTGCGGGTGTCGTCCGGCACCATTCTTCCGTTGGTGACCACGATTTGCAGATCGGACGCGTCCACCCAGATACGTCCCAGAAAGTAGCGCTTCTTCTTCTCGATCACCTTGGGCTCGGCGTCGAAAACGTAGCAGTCCACCTCATCGACCTTCTGTTTGCCGACATACTTCACGTTGTACTCTTTGATCGCTTCTGAAGTCAGAACAAACGAATACCCGTGCTGGATGTCTTGCAGGTCGGAGGGGGACATCATCACCCGCTGCAAACTGCTCTCCGGCGCATAGACCGTCTTTTCCATGCGGCGACCGGTTGGGTCGAAGATCACGTCATCCACCTGGTAGTACTCCCCATCGACCTTGTTGTCGTCGTCGATGGTCTGTACGCGGGCGATGCGGCGGAAGGTGTAGTGGTTCAGCGCCTGCTCGAACTCGCTCTCCTTGGAGGCAAACTGGCGGATGATCTCTTCCGGGGGAGTAGCGGGCGGCGTAAGATCCATTCGGCCGAAGCCGGCATCGAGCGCCATGGGGGTAAAGCTGTCCTTGTCCTGCGCGGTTGCCGCCAAAGCAAAACCCGACGCCAGAAGGGCTACGATCAGAATCCGTTTCCGCACGTTATCTCTCCTGTTGTAAATACCCTGCTCGTCGGTCCGGGAGCGAACGCTCCCCGCACACGCTTGCTCATCTCCAGATTAGACGCTGGAAGAGGGGCTCTGGACAACCATCCGTGCGGAATGCGGGGGCGGTGTGCAGTTTTGGCCGGAAGCCAGCCTCCGGCAAGGTTTTCAATGGGAAACAAGCTTCAGTTAACCGGTGACAGCCCCTCGGATTCAAGTTGCGAACGAAGATAGCATCGCTCCCATTTTCGGAACAGTCGAAATCATGACTCGGGGAACCTAGAAAAGCCTCCCTCAGCGATTCGCTGCCCCGGCCGGGAAGATCCACAAGGTCTCCGGGACGCGGACTCAGATCGAGCACCTTACGCGAGATCCTGCCTCTTGGATGCTGCCGAGTCTTACTCCTTTTGAGTTCGGTTTCGGGTAGTTGTTTATGGGTTGCCGACCAATACACCCAGAACCCACCGGAACTCACACAAGCAGCGGCCTTTTCGGTCAAGTACGATCCATTGCTGATGGTTGCAATCGTTGTTCGGTGGATCTTGCGGATCGTAGCGGCTCCCGGTGGGCTGCATCTGCAGTTCGAAAGGGACAAATGGACCGGGGCCGCCCGCCTCAGAGTCACAATCCCCGCAACGAGCTTGATATGGTACAGTCGCCTCGATGACAGACATCGGCGAAACCCTACCGAAAAGAGTTCGGTACCCCTGATGGCCCTCGCCGGCCTGATCTCCGCTGTGCTCATATCGCCAATTTGGATCTTGTACGTGCTGATCGGACCTCTTTGGGGGCTCGCACTCGTCGTTTACTTCTTTGCTTATGAGAAGAACCGTAACCTGATCAGGCTGCTTCTTTTCCTCTTCGTCAGTGGATGCGCCTTCGAGGCGTCCATGGGGGTCGCATCGCGACTCACGGATGGGAGCTCCCTTTATGGAATGGGTGCAGCCTACATTTCTCTTCCCAGTCTGCCGTTCCTCTTTACTTCAGGTTCTGTCGGCGCCGTAATAGTTCTCGCAACCGGAGTCTTCGTATTTGGCTGTGGGGAACTCAAATTGAAAACGGTCGCCAACATTCTACTTGGGTCAGTGGGGGGAGGATTGTTCGCCGTGCTCGCCGGCTTCGAAGGCGAGAGGATGCCGTTTGAGGCCAGGTCCGGGGTCATTGATTTCGGGTTTTCGCTCGTTTTTCTCCTCTGGCAGCCTGGAGTCGCCGGTATCCTCGGCCTCACGCTGAACGCTGACCGGAAGTCGGCCCTGTCTCCGGGTGCGGTTCCACATCGCGCAATCTCCAGAGCGCGGCGGATTGCCATCGGGATTGCTGCCGGCCTGTGCCTTTTGTGGGTGGTCGGACGTCAGGCTTACATAGGATTCCAGAATCATCGATTCGACTCGCTGCGAGCCTCCGAGTACAAGCAATATGTTGCAGCAACACCTCCGGCGACTGACATATCCGTCGTGAAGTCCGCGTATCCGGAACAGCTCTTTATCCCCGGGGAAATCTCCGGCCAGATTTTCTGCCCGGCGTCATTGAGTGCAATCCCATGGATCTTTCGCCAGCGAGCGCATGGATTCGTGTATATGGCGCGTTACGCTTATGCGCACAGTAATGGATTCCCAAACCCCTGCGACCAGTGGCTGGCCACCGTCGATATCATGGATGTGCCCGACTCCGCGTGGAGCAGGTTCGAGGCACAGTATCCGGTCGACGAGTATGACCCGGACTGGCTTTTCGAGCCAACCGTGAAATTCTCCCAGAACGTCTTCATGACTCAGAGGAACTGCTATAGCTGGCCGAGCGGTCGCCTCGCCATCGAACTGTGCTATGAGTCGTACCCCGAGAACGAAGACCTGCTGCAGCGATTCCTCCAAAAATACCCCAGTTCGGCCATGCACCGTGCCCGTTGAGCCGTCAGCAGCTTTCAGATTGCGGGCGAACGAACGGCAAACCGGTTACGACTGGCTTCGGGGAGGGCAAGGTTGCCACTGGGGCAGCCCGAGGGCTCTTCGGAATCCCCTAGCTACTCGCCGAACCAAGCTCCAATTCCGGAGGATGGACCGTCTAAGCTCTCATGAATCCCGCAAGCACGCGAACACGAGGGTGGCCAATGGAGCTGCGACTTAATCTCTCCATACTGGTGACCCTCGGGGCAGTTGGCGCGGCAGCTCTTGCCCAGCAGCCTGCGCTCGACGAGAAGAGCTCGATCTTCACCACCGAGACAACCGAGGTGCTTGTGCCGGCGCTGGTGCGCGACAAGTCTGGCAAGATTGTTTACACGCTCCAAGCCGAGGACTTTGCGCTGACCGACGACGGCGTTCCACAGAAACTCACGCTTCAGCACGAGACAGGGGACGAGCCGCTGGCACTCGTCATCGTCATCGAAGTGGGCGGCGGTGGGGCGCGCCAGTTTCAGAAGTACGAGAGACTGGTTCCACCCTTGGCGCCCATGCTGCCGTCCTTTGTCGGGAATGTACCCCATCAGGTGGCCGTGGTCACGTTCGATAGCCGCCCGAAGCTGGCTCAGAGCTTTACCTCCGACCTGGAGGAGGCACAGGCAACGCTGCGCGATCTGTCGCCGGGGTGTTTGCGACAAAATCATTCCGAAAACTGCACCAGCCAGAATCCGGCGCATAACAAGCCGATGGGGGACAACGGCGCGGCCATCCTTGATAGCGTGGAGTTCGCGGTGAACATGCTGCGGGCCGCGCCCGTGGGCTATCGGCGGGCGATCCTGCTGGTGAGCGAGACGGCGGACCGAGGCAGCGAGACCACTGTGGAGCAGGCGGTGCGGGCCGTCACGGATACCAATACGACCATCTACGCGATCGGCTTTTCGACCGCTAAATCAGAGGCTGTGCACTATGCGCGTCACCAACTGCCGATGGGCAGCGGCGGTTTGCAGTCGTTTGAAAACTCCCGTCCGAACCCGCCTCACGGTTGTATGGGCAAAGACCCCAATCCCGAACCCGATGACCCGACCAACAAGTGGTCGCAGTTCTATGACTGCGTGGCGCAGCTGGTGCCGCCTCTGACCTTTGCGAAGATGGCCTCAATCGCAACCGCCGACAGCTTGCTCAGGAACGCCCCAGCAACGGTGGCGCGACTGACTGGAGGCGAGTACTTCAAGTTGGGCAATGAGCGCAATCTCGAACACGACCTGATGGCGATTGGGAACCACTTGCCAAACCGGTATGTTCTCAGCTTCCATCCGCAGGCCCCGCACCTTGGACTGCACGTATTGACGCTCAAGCTGCCCGACTACGAAGGGCTTGAGGTAACGGCGAGGACTAGCTATTGGGTAGAGCAGACTGTCCGAGCCGCGGCGAATCGATGAATCGCGCGAAGGATGAGGCGGGGCCGCATTTGGGATTCTGAGAAATGCCCACCCCCTTGGATTCGATCCGGTTTCCCGCGTGGTTCCGGTGTCAGGTAAGGCACAAAGAGACTGGCTACGCGATGGGGTTTGGCAACGCAAAAGCTCGTCTAGCAGCCTGTGGTGAAAGTCCGATATGCCGAAAACCACCCCTCAGGGCCTAAAGGCCACATTCATTTCATGTCATTTATGGCACGACTAAAGTCGTGCCCTTTCAAAGCTCGACTTTAACCACAGGCTGCTAGGGAGCAATATCGAGATAGTTTGATGTTACCTTGATCCGGCAGCAAGATTGATGAAATGGTTGAAAACTGCAAGTTGGACGCGCGTTTTATCGCACTTGGGAAATCACCGAAAAGGTGAGCCTGAAAACCACGAAAATGCAGGTCCCCTTCGGCTTCGCTCAGGGCAGGCTTTCGACTCGCTTTGCTCGCTCAGGATGACAACGTTTTGGGGTGGGTGAACTCCTCAACCCACAAGCAACTGCTGTTTTTAGGTTTTGTGCAACCCAAGGAAGGATTCGTGCAGGATTGTCACACATTTGGCACTGTGGCCTTCGCCGTGGATTCAAAACAGGGCACGGGCGGTGCCAGGCGATTACGGATCCGATTCTCAGAAATTCTCTTTCAGATTCCAGTTGGCCGCGGTAGCCAAGCGACAACAGTTGCGCCCCGCATCTTTAGCCGCGTAAAGAGCGGCGTCCGCACTTCGCACTATTTCGTCAGGCAAAGTGGAATTCCAATGCTGGTTTGCGAACACTCCTATGCTCACTGTGACCACAATGGAACTTCTTTCCGTTGCGATCGGAACGGCCGAGATGGCTTTACGCAATTCCTCAGCGCGGTCCATCGCGCTGTTCGCATCGCAGTTTTTTAACACGACCAAAAACTCTTCGCCGCCATAACGTCCGACAAGATCCAGCGGACGTACTGAAGCCAGCAGGCGACGCGCGACCTCGCGCAGCACTTCATCCCCTACCAGGTGGCCATACATGTCGTTTATCTTCTTGAAATCATCAAGATCAGCCATCAACACGACAGGAAAGGACTTCTCTCGACCTGATCTGGATAGCTCATGAGCCAGCAACTCCGATATTGCTCCGCGATTCAGAAGAGACGTCAGGTCATCGTGGGTAGCCTGGTAGTGCATGCAATCGCGGGCTTTGACTGCTGCTTCCTCGGCGCGCATGCGTTGAGCGACTTCCATTTGCAACGCCTTGGTGCGCTCATCGACGACTTGAGTTAACTCTGCCGCTCTGACTCGCAGACGGCGAGTATTGAATCGCAAAACAGCCAAAATAATGGTGGCGACAGCCAGGCCACAAAGAGTCAGGAACCATCCTGTTTGGTAGTAATGCGGCTTGAGAACAAGCTCCACCGTCGCGCCGAGCATATTCCACAGCCCATCATCATTAGAAGCAATTACGCGGAAACGGTATTTTCCAGGGGGGATGCTATTGTAATAAGCCACGCGCCGCGAACCCGCATCCACCCAGCCCGCGTCAAAGCCCTCCAGTCGATACTTGAACCGCACTCTTTCCGGCGTCGAAAAGCTCAGTGCTGTGTAGTGAATCTCGATCTTGCCAGCTCCTGGCGCAATCTGAAGATCCGCTCCTGCGGGCGTCGGGTGATCATTTACCAGGATATTTTCGATGATCACGGGTGGGATCAGTTCGTTACGCGGAATATGATTCGGGTCAATAACGACCAAGCCCTTTGTCAAAGTGAACCAGAGTTTTCCATCGCTGGCGCGCCAGCCTGCCGGCTGATCAGTCAGGAGCGACGCCTCACTGCTCTTCATTCCATCGCTCGTTCCGTATTGGACGGTTCGAACTGTGGCTATCCGGCCCTCCGCGAAGTCGTCTAGATCACTCCGATTTGCCATGTAAATTCCGCTAGAGGTGCTGATCCAGAGGTTGCCGCTATCGTCGGCGAGAACGCGCGTCAGCAGATCGTCGAAGAGTCCATCCTTTTTCTGGTAGTGGGTTACGCGTCCGTCGACAAGGCGGAAGCGGGTGAGCCCGGGAGTTCGACCGCCCAGCCAAAGGCTCCCCCGATGATCGTCGGAGATCGAAGTAACGGGAAAGTCGATTCCAGGCTGTTTGGCCTTCATCGGTTCGGCGTCTGGGGCAAATTTGTATAGACCCTTTACGGTTCCGAACCAGAGCGTTCCTGCCCGATCTCGATAAATCGTGAAGGTGTAGTTTCCCGGAGTCGAAAGAGGAGTAGTTCGACCGTGGATTGTAAATGGCTGAATCTGTCCGTCTTTGAATCGAAGCACGACCATCTCGCTTGTCGCCAGGATCAGGCTCTCGTCGTCTTCGTTTATCGCGGAAATATAGCGATTCAACAACCGATCCGGAAGATAGGACGTGGACTTTCCGTTTTTGAACCGGCCCAGGCCCTTATCCGTATTTGTCCAAACGCTGCCGTCGCTACTTTCAAAGACTGCCCCTTTGCGAAAAGGTGGGGCGCCTTTTTCTGAAATTTCGGCTGCCTGACCGTTCTTGATGAGCGCAGGTCGTCCACCAGAGCAGAAAGCGATTAGTTCCCCTGAGTGAGATTCGAAGATTGCCCGTACGAAATCCGAAGGAAGTCCCTCTTTCTTGGTCAAAGACGCGAATTTTGGATCGCGGAAATAATCCAGGCCAGAGGTAGTACCCACCCAAAGGCCTCCCTCCCTGTCTTCATAGAGAGATAACACTGTGTTATCTGACAGGCCGTCGAGGATCTTGAATGACGATATCTTGCCGTTTGCCGTCTTGCGGATCAGCCCTGAGTTGCTTGTGCCAAGCCAGAGATTGCGATGATGGTCTTCGAGGATCGCAAGAACATCATCATGCACAACATTGGGCGCAACCCTCTTGGGAACCGAACTCTTGCCTTCCTTGACATATAGTCCATCTGAGGTGCCCAGCCATACGTTATGAAGATGATGATTCACGGCCAAAGATGATAAATACACGTGCTTGTGTGCAATCGACCAGGCACTCATCGCCGCTGAGAGAGTGCCGTGATTGAAGCTGTAGAGGGCATCCACACCTGAAATCCACACCGTTCCGTCATCATCTTGAGTCAGACTTTGAACCGCGCCTGTCCCTTGCCGCAACATGCGGATCCCATTGTTTTGAAGCAGATAAATGAAATCGTCGGAACCAAGTAGAACTTCATGGTTCCTGCTTTCAAAGATACTCACGATGCCGCCGTCGGGAAGCGCACGGGGTGGCAAGTAGTCAGAGAAATAGCCCTTTCTGTAGATCAAAGTTTTGGTGTCCGTGCGGACCAACAAATCGCCTTCGGCACCAATGGCGATGGCTTTGACCGATTCATTTGCGACGGCTGCATCAAAGAGGACAAACCGCACACCGTCGAAGCGAACCAGTCCGGCAGAGGTCCGCAACCACAGGTAACCATCGGGAGTCTGGAGGATTTGATATACCGCCTCTCCGGGAAGCCCCCGCGACGACTTCCACGAATCGTGGAAATATTGATCGATATTTCTATTCGGACTAAGTGCCAGCGCTGTGAGAGATGCAAAGGCAATTGGGGCTGACAATAAGCAGCCGCGAAATATATGCAAGAGCGTCCGCTCGAAGGCCGATGCACTCACAATCGAACAAGACGCAAGCCAGCTCAGCGATCGTCGGAGATTCCTGCCTACCGTCTCGCGAAACCCATTCGCTATGACGATCACGAATGGAAAAGAATCTCTCGCAATTCGGCAGTCTTTTCTACCTGCAACAGGAATTTTTCCTTCGCCCTGGCCAGCAACCGGCCCCTTGTCTTGGTTCACAAGTGAGTCCACCTTCATCTCCTTAAGAATATCGGCCGATACGTGTAATTCGTTAGTCAAGGGGCGCTGTTGCATGGATCGATTGAGGGCTGAGGTGTTTCCCTTCCCGGCATGTCTTACGTGGCTATTTTCAGACGGCGGGCAGAGTCAGGGCGACCTGCGTCGGGCATTCGGATGAGGGCGGCAATGCCAACAGCCGCTTCGTCCTTCTAGGCAGAGAAGCTTCGCGCTTGCAAGCGAGGACCGATGATGGCCTTGTATAGGCCCATCGCGGTTTCAACCAGAGCGCGTTGGCCGTAGTAGGCCTGCTGTTGCCAGCCCAGCCGCCCTTCAACTGCAATCGAAAGAATGTGCTGTTCTCGCTGCGATGGGTTGTGCTCGGCCTCGGCACTGAGGACCGCTCACACTGCTCAGGGCTGATGTCGCTTGGATAGGAGTTTCTTGGCTCCATCCTCTACCATTACCGCACCCAGGACTGGCCGGCCTTTTTGCTGGCGCCTGCATTCACGGGACTCATCGTAATTCATCAAGTCCCGCGTAGATCTTCCGGCGGATCGCTTGAGCGATTCTGCACCCAGACATCTCCCTGGCAGTTCCGTTGTCCTTTTGTTGAAAGGTACACATTCTGCTTGTCCCCGGTTTTTTTTGTCACTTATCTCTTGATTCACTGGCCCCTCGAATGCGAAAACTAAAGTAACAATAATCCAACGAATGGAAGAACAATTGCTGGTGAGAAAATGCCGACTTCGATCAGGCGGTCCTGGTTCATTCAGGAAATGGCGAAGAGAACTTCCCTGATGGTCCAAAAAGGATGGGGACAACATCCGAACGGAAGCATCAGCATTCGCCTGCTCTTCGAGGACCTTGAACCGTATGAGGGTTGTCTGATCGCCGGGGAGAAGCAATCCGTCGGCGACAGGATCCTGGGTGTTGGAGGCCAGTATTACCTGGTTACAGCTTGGCGCGACGCGCTCCGCGGTCCTCCATTGAACCCGGAAGAGAGTCTTACGATCCTGCGGGTGAGTCCCGAAGGGGACTTCTTCAAGCCCTTGTGGGGGGGGCGCGAAACGGGGATTCCGACGGCGGAAATTGCCGCACAACTGAGAACGCAGGACCTGAGACAACGGGTATCGCTGGGGCGAAATCGTGTCATGGTGCATTGCGCTCCCTCGAATCTGACCGCGCTCACATCCTTGCCGGATATTTCACCCGCAAGGATCACCCGGGCTCTTTGGGAGATGAATTCTCAGTGCCTGAAGGTGTGTCCGGATGGCGTTGGCGTGATGCGTTCGACCAGCGCGGGAATGGCGGCTGTGGGTATCTCTGCCGCGGAGTCCATGCGCAAGCATCGGATTACGCTATGGCCCTCCAACGGCATCTTTGCCGGCGGTACAGATCTTGAGGAAGCATTTGAGCTCATCGAGACCCTTGAATCGGCGGCAGCCCTCGTGCTCGAGGCGATCTCCGGCGGCGGTCCGAAACAGTTTGTTCAGAATCGTGAGATGCGTGCACTTGCGGAAAACTTCCAACTGAAGCCGTTTGCTCCGGCCATGGAGCTGGATGCCTGGTTCAACCCGCGGGGGGAAGGGAAGAACGGCTAGAGTGAAACCAGAGTCCCTGTGGCCCGGTAAATTTCTTGCAGGGTCGACGCTCCGTGGCGGTCGAGTCGGCTCTGATGCAGTGCCTTCGAGACATGCCAACTCTTGCTTCGCTGTAATTGTCCGGCTCGGTCTCCGGATCAGCGGGAAGTCTGCGAGAAGTTCCACGAATCTCTTCCATTTTCGCTCCGGGCGAGAGCAAGGCCGTACTTCCCGGCGAACTTCCGGTCAAGTCCATCGATTAGCCTATCCTGCGTTCTGCGGAGAGGGTTATCATGGTTCATCGTAGAACTGGGTAAGGACTGCTTGAAGGCGCTATCCCACCCTGGGAGGTTAATATGGGCGAAACCCCGTCGGATGCGGCTCACATGCCTGGACGTCGTGATTTTTTGAAGGTAGGCGGTGCTGTGACCGCAGCGCTGCTGACACCGGTCGCACTGGCGGCTGACACCCCGAAGTCCTTTCCCGGCCTTCCCGTGAACCCGAGAACGCCAGCGGCCATGCCTACGCGCAATCTGGGCAAAACCGGATACAAAGTCGGCATCTTCTCGCTGGGCGGCCAAGCTGCTCTCGAACGCGGCAACAACTTCGACGTCGCGGTTCCCATCATCGAACGGGCGCTGGACCTGGGCGTCAACTACATTGACACCTCCTCCATCTATGGAGGTCCCGAGCGCTGGAGCGAGCAGTATGTAGGCAAAGTGATGGCGAAGCGCCGCAGCGAAGCCTTCCTGGCCACCAAGACCAAAGAGCGCACCCGCGACGACTCCATGCGCATGATTGAAAAGTCGCTGAAGCTCTTGCAGACCGACCACATCGATCTGTGGCAGTTGCATGACATCGGCACATCTTTCGATGTCGAGCAGGTCTTTGCCAAGGGCGGAGCCATGGAGGCTCTGCTCGAGATGCAGCAGCAGAAGGTGGTCCGGCATCTGGGCATTACCGGCCACTATCGGCCCGAGTCTCTGATGGAGTGCATCAAGCGCCATCCCTTCGACACGGTTTTGATGGCGATCAATGCGGCGGACCCTCACCATTACAGCTTCAACGCGGAGTTGTTGCCTCTGGCGGTCGAGAAGCAGATGGGCATCATCGGCATGAAGGTCCCCGGGCGCAGCCGCCTGCTCTCCTCCTGGACTCCGCCGCCCGTCGAGGTACAGAAGCACAGTTGGGAAGGCATGACCTTCCAGACCAATCGCTCGGGCACGCTCACCATGCGGGAGGCAGTCTTTTATGCTCTTTCGCGCCCGGTCAGCACCATCATCGTGGGTTGCGACAACATTGCCCAGCTCGAAGAGAACGTGCAGCACGCGCGCGATTTCACTCCGCTGAGCGATAGCCAGTCGGCAGAACTGGTGGCCAGGGCAGAGCCGGTGGCGAAGCCGTCGTTGTTCTTTCGCTTCTACGAACGGCCGTAAGCACTGCCCGTACAGATTGAGTGCCCCTAGGTCTCCGAATTCGGGAGCTGGGGAAGCACAAATCTACACGGGCAGGGGCCTATTGGCTGTTTACGGCCGAGATTGAGATTTGTGGCTTCCCACCCTTGAATCAAAAAACGATTCAAGGATGGGGCACGGAAAGTTGTTCAGCTCTTTTGCTTGCGCAGCACCCAGGTCGTCATGCAGCGATAGTCCTGCACGATAGTGGTCTTCAGCGGGTCCACCATGATTGCCCCCAACTCCTCGGTCAAATCCAGCAGCATCTCCTCATCGACGAGAAACCACTCCGAGCCATCGGGAAGCAGAAACACGTTGCCCTGCAGGCGCTGGAAGTCCATGCCGATGCGCGAACCCAGGCGGCAAAAAAGCAATCCGCCCGGTCTGAGCACGCGCCACAGCTCCGAAAGCATGGAGCGAAACTGGTCTTCGTCGCGGGCGAAATGCAAAACCGCGGAACAGATCACGGCGTCCGCGAATTCGTCGGGAAACGGCATCCGTTCGATCTGGCCCGCCTGGAAGTTGTCAGTGGGCAATCCGGTGTTGAGCGAGGCGGAGAGTTGCCGCACATGCTCGATTCCCGCAGCATCCGCGTCTAGCGCGAAGACCTGGCAGCCTTCACGCAGCAGATAGACGAGGTTGCGCCCGTAGCCGCATCCAGCTTCGAGCACGCACATGTCCGCGCGAAGGTTGCCGCGCAGAATCTGATCGAAGACATACACATCGATCTGACCGAATTGCTCTTGAACGCTGAGAGTCATCGGTAGCGGTTCTCCAATCGAAAAGCACGACGAGCGCTAGAGAATTTCTAGAAATGGTGTAGACCGGAGCCTTATGGGCCTCCCACCCTTTCCGCAGAAAAACGCGGAAAGGATGGGGCACGGAGGTCTATCGCAAAAGCCAAAACTCTCTAGCGCGGAATATCGCGATGCAGCGCCTTCACCTGATAGCCTGCTTTCGCCAGGCGCTCGCCCATCTCTTCCGCCATCATGACGCTGCGATGCTGGCCGCCGGTACATCCGAAAGCCACGGTGAGATAGCTCTTTCCTTCCTCCACATAATGGGGAAGAAGATAGAGCATCAGTTCTGTAACCCGATCCAGAAACTCGACCGTCTGCGGGAACCCGCGCACATAATCCGCTACCTTGGGATCGAGGCCCGTACGCTTGCGAAACTCGGGCACAAAATGGGGATTGGGCAGGAAGCGGACATCGAAAACCAGATCGGCGTCCAGGGGTACACCGTTTTTGAAACCAAAGCTGAGGCAGGAGACGAGCAGGTGCTTGCTCTGTTCCTCGTGTCCGAAGCGTGACTGAATGTGCGCGCGCAGCTCATGGACATTGAAGTTAGAGGTGTCGATCAGCGTGTCGGCCACATTGCGGATCGGGTCCAGCAACTGGCGTTCCTCCACGATGGAGCGGGAGACCGTCTCCATCTGGCTCAGGGGATGCGGACGCCTGGTCTCTGAATAGCGGCGAACCAGGACGGCATCTTGACAGTCCAGAAAGACCACCCGGGTAGGAAGCAGTTTCTTGACCCTCTTCAGGATTTGAGGAAGGCGGTCGAGGGTCTTTCCCTCGCGAACGTCTACCACAATGACCGCGCGCTCCTGGTCGGTCGCCTTGACCACGAGGCCGGCAAAACTGAGCAGCAACTCCAACGGCAGGTTGTCCACGGCGTGAAAGCCCAGATCCTCAAAGGCCCGGAGCGCAGAGGCCTTTCCGGCGCCCGAGATGCCTGTGACGATTACCAGTTCCCTGGCAGTGTCGACCGCGGTTTTTTTGGACATGGATTGTGGCGCTGAATCGGATAGCGTCATGCGCTCATGCTACCACTCCACCATTGACGGGGTCTTGGAAGCGGGGACGCCGTGCGAACTAATCCCGCCGGAAGAGGCGTGCAACGACAGGCTGAATGGGCAGCGAAGTCGAACGAGAATCAACAGCGTGTGACTAGCACTTGGAGAGGTGCGTCCAGCGTCCCTGCGCGGCAAGGTCTCGGGCGCGAGTCGCATCCATGGTTTCGCCCAGCAACGGACCCTGGCCCAATTCGCAGCCAATGCGGCACAGCGCATCCAACTGCTCAACCGACTCGATCCCCTGGGCAACAACCTGGACCCCGAGAGTGCGGCCAATCTGGATGACGGCTTCCAGTACGGCGAACCTTCGGCCCTTGGTGATGGCCGACGAAGTGAGCGAGGGATCGAGCTTGACCACGTCGATCGGCAGCCTCACCAACTGGTTCAGAGGCGCAAGAGAGGAGCCGAAATCATCAATGGCAACACGCACGTTGCAATCGACCAATCGCTGCAGAATCGACACAGATGCGTCTTGATTCTCACTGAGTGTGATCTCGGAGACCTCAATCAGCAAGCGAGCCGGATCTATCCCACTGACCGCCAGGGCCCTTTTGAGCTGCACAACCATGTCCGGGTGAAAGAACTGTCGCTGCGACAAATTCACGGTCAGAGTGAGGTCCGAGTCGGGCAACGCGACCGACCAGTTACGCAGCTGCCGACAAACGGTCTCCACCGTATCCCGACCGATGGAGATGGAAAGGCCCGTCTCTTCGGCCACCGTCAGCAACTCCTGGAAGCTCTCGATGGCGCCACCCGGGCGCCTCCAGCGCAACTGCGATTCAAACGCCTCAAGCTTTCCGTTCTGCAGTCGGTAGATAGGTTGGAACCAGACCTCGTATTCCCGCTTGTCGAGTGCCTGACGCAGTTCCCGCTCGCGCTCCTGCTGACTGGTGACCTGGATCTTGAGATTCTTGTCGAAGATCTCGACCCGGTTGCCCCCATCCTGCTTCGCACGGTACATCGCAAAATCGGCATCGCGAATCAGAGATTCGGGAGCAACGTGGTCCGGTCCGGCAATGGCCGCGCCGATGCTGGCGCCGGGCTGAATGGGGTGCCCAAAGACATCGATTGGCTTCTGCAGGCTCGCCAGCGCACGGCTAGCCACCACTTCCAGATCGGTCACGGAAGCGATGCTTTCCACCAGGATGGCGAACTCGTCCCCGCCCAGGCGTGCGGCCGTATCCTGGGGGCGGACAGCGCTCGACAACCGTTCAGCAACCGTCTTGAGGAACGAGTCGCCCGCGGCATGGCCCATTGTGTCGTTGATCTCCTTGAAGTGGTCAAGGTCGACAAACAGAACTCCACAGCTCTGGTCGGCGCGACGCGCGCGCCGTGAAAACGCGTGCGTCAGGCGGTCCAGGAAGAGCGCACGGTTGGGAAGGCCGGTCAGCAGGTCGTGCATCGCATCATGCTGCAGCTTTGCTTCCACCTGCTTGCTTTCACAAATGTCGCGGTATGTCACCACGAAACCGACGAAAGAGGTGTTTAGCACCAGCGGCGCCACCACCATTGCTACGTCGATCAAGACCCCGGATTTGGTCATGCGGACGGTCTCGATCGCGGTATTTCGGCCGTGCGCCATTGACCTCTCGAGCATGGGGATTTCATGCGCCCGGGTTTCGGGCACCAGGAAACTGCGCAGGTTTTTGCCGCTGGCCTCTTCGGGGGAGTAGCCGAACATGGTCGAAAATGCGGGATTCGTGAAGATCAGATGATCGTCATGGACAATCGCCACGGCCTCCGGAATGCAGGCCAGCACGTCTTCCATCAGGCGCGCCTTGGGGGTCAGACTCCGCTCGCTCGGAAAGGCGACGATAACCGCTTCCTTCAGCTCCGGATTCAATACGCTGTAGGTCCCTTCCACTTCGACCAACCGCCCGCTTTTTGAGGGCAGGGTGGCGTGGAAAACGCGACTGCGCACAGATTGGGATAGTTGAGTCTGCGGATCGGCCAGGCCAGAGAACAGTCCCCACAGGACATCCTCAACCGGGCGCTGAACCCAGGGGTCTGCTGATTCTCCCAGCATCTGGCGCACTTCTGCATTGGCAAAGACGACAATTCCCTCGCGCTCCAGAAACACCAGAACGGGGAGGCCGTCGAGAATGGCCCATTGCTGCGCGGACTCGAAGTTTTCCGGAATGCTCAACTCATTCCTGCCCCGGGAAAACTCCGCAATCTCGAAAATTGCACGATCCCCTTCCAATTCTATGAACAACTCGGCCCAACTTGGTCCAGTTTTCAGGTAGAGCTTTCATCTCTGTCGGTTGACTGGACCGCCAGCGTCAAGACTTCCCCTCACTTACGACCAAACTAGAGCCGTAAGTATCCGTTTTCAAATGGTAAGCGGATTCGAGGCGAGGTGCTATCCCCTAAACAGGTTAACTCGCATGACCCTTTCTGAGTTAGTTTCCCAGACTGGTTCTGAAGCGAAAGACGGAATGATCGGCATCACGCGCGGTCAGGTGAATAGGAAGACCAATTCCAGAGTTGAGTGTGGCGGTAAAGCATCCGTCACCTAAGCTTTGCGGTCTCGCCGCCGCGCGAACCACCTCCCCCCAGGTTGCCCGGGAGGGAAGTGGTAAACGCAAACACGCTTTGGATTATGGGATTTCCAGCAACTCCATCTCGCCATCGCGGCGACGGTGAAGCACGAACAGATCGCCATCGGCATTGCGGAAGACCAGCAGATCACGGTCACCGGCTTCCGCATCCTTGACGGCTTCCTCGATGGTCATCGGCTTGCGAGCCACCACCTGGGAACTCTTGATGACGTGGGGCTCCATCACCGTGGAGCGAGTTGGAGCCGAGTGGACTGCAATGGCCGTTCGCTTTTTGGCGCTGATCGCCTTGGGGACCGTGATGGTCTCTTTGGGCTGAGCCGCGCGCGCCTTGACCCGAGCAACAATTGGCTCGGGCAGGACCTTCTCTTCTTTGGGGAGACGTTTGCTTTCCAGATTCCGATCCCGGGAACGGACGGCCTGGTTCTCGGCGTGCTCGATGGCCTCCTTCAGGGCCTTGTTCTGCGTCGCTGCCTTGCCTGTGGCCACGATCGTCCGCGACCGTGCGGTGATCGTCAGTTCCACAATCTGCAGATGCCGTTGCTCAGCAAAGATGATGCTGGCGCGAGCGGTTTTCCCCAAAATCTGGGCAATGCGTTGCAGTCCCTCTTCGGCGCGCACCTGCACTGCCTTGGGAACCTTCACTTTTCGGGCGGTAAACTCGACTTCCATGGTCAGCCTCCGCTACTCGTTCTCTCGGCTTGGGGGCTGGAGAACTACGGACTCTATATCCGTTTCGTTGAGGCATCCGCAACCTGCGGATACACCGGGTCAGCATCCTCAACCCCCACTGACTGAAAAACCGTCCAGCCAGAAAATTGAAGGTTGTGAGCGTCAGTATATGCTCCTACCCAAAGAGCTGGAAATGCAGATGCATAAAGAACAGGAAACTGCACCGAACCGGTGATGAAATGGGGTGCAGGCAAAATGGTCTGTGAGCGGGAGTTTCAGGGGAAAGACGTTGGATCGCCGCTCCTTCGTATAATTTCGCCGTGGCCCGTTGCGTCCCGACCGTCGCTTTTGAGAAAGGTCGTAACCGGCCCTCAGTTTCTCCGTCTGATCACTGAGGCTTGACGGAAACATCGGCTTGCATGCCGCATCGGAATCAAATCACTCTTGCCCTGAACGAGAGGGCTGGATCGAAAGAACGGAGCTAACCATGGTGAAGTTCAGGCGTTCTCTATTTCTGGCTTCCTGCATGATGTTTCTCGCCTTACCGCTTGCATTCGCATCGGATGCGCAGTCGACCGCAGCCAAAGAGGCGGTGTTTCGCCTTGAGGTGCGGCGCGTCCCCCTCGATATTGTGGTGACCGACAAGGACGGAAATCCGGTGCGCGGCTTGAAGAAGGACGACTTCATCATCAAGGAAGACAAGAAGACACAGAAGGCGCTGAGCTTTGAATACCTTGATGGATCTTCCAGCACATTTGTCCCGCCAAAGCTCGCGCCGCTGCCTGCGAATACCTTTGTTAACTTGCCCACCCAGCCGGAACGCGGGCCGCTGTATGTGCTGTATTACGACATGGTGAACACGCCTCCCGTAAACCAGATGGAGGCACACAAGCAGCTGTTGGACTTTGTGGACCATGCCCAGCCGGGCACGCGCTTTGCCTTGTTTGGGAATATGGCCGGCCTGCACCTGGTGCAGGGATTTACCAGCGACCGGGAGCGGCTACACGCGGCGATCCTGTCGAAAGGCGCCGGCCCGCACTTTCCCAAGGTCTTCCTCGATGGGAGGTCCTTCGGCTATGAGGACGCCGGCGCTGCGCTCTCAAATCTGAAGTTTCTTGCCGACTACCTGCGCGGGATACCCGGCAGAAAGAACCTTCTCTGGCTCTCAAGCGAATTCCCCATTCCCGCTGGCCCCGGCATGACAGGTCATAACTCGGACACTGGTGTCGGCGGCGGTTTCTCCAGTTCAACCCTCCAGATCAACGACCTGACGCTTCTGCTTAGAAAGGGGATCAAGGAGACGTATTCGGCCCTGGCGACCAGCCAGGTAGCTCTCTACCCCGTGGACCTGAAGGGCGTGGCGCCCGTGAGCCAGACTGGCGTGGTGGGTGGAGGTGATACCACGACCGACGACCAGCATATGGACACGATAGCCGGGGCAACCGGTGGTCATGCGTATCACGGCAATAACCGTTTGAAAGAGCTGATCGACAAGGCCGTGGAGAACGGGGAAAACTACTACTCGCTTACCTATTCGCCGACCAACATGAAATACGACGGACTGGAGCGCCATATTGAAGTTTCGCTGGCCAAGGAGAAGGGCTATACCCTTAGTTATCGGACTCTGTACTATGGCGTCCCGGATGACGAGCCGCAGCCGACGGCACACAAAAACGAGTTTGTTCAAAGCCGCTTTGTTGCCGCTAAAGTCTCCGACAATCTGTACGCGAACATTGAACACGGCGCGCCCATGCTCCACGACCTGCTCTTCAGCGCCCATGTCGCAACGGAGGAGTCAGCAACCATGGCGACTGCCGAGCAGATGCTGCAACTCGAAGACTCTCCGGCATACTTCCGCACACGTCAAAGAGACAAGCCGCTGAAACCACTGTCGCCTGTGAAGCTGCAGAAATACCGAATCGATTATCGCGTGATTGATTCCCTGTTGAAGTCCACGGCAAAAGAGAAAAGAGTCCCTCCGGTGCTGGAGTTTGCCGCCGCTGCCTATGACGCGGACGGTCGCATGCTGAACAGTATGTTGAATGAGGGCGTGGCTGCGGCCGATGCCGGGGCGGACTCAAATTCAGGCGCGCTCTTCAATGCCATCCAAGAGCTCGAAGTTCCTCCGGACGCCGCCTGGCTGCGCCTGGCCATCCGCGACAAACTAAACAACCGAACCGGAACGCTGGAGTTGCCGTTGCCACTGAAAGCAGAGCAACCCGCGACCGCTGTGAGCAAAGCGATCAATTGATTCCGCAGAAGCGCTAGGTGCCCGCCCTCGCCGCGCCTCGTTTTTGCGGTGAGGGAGTTCGTCAAGAACACTGAATGCTTGCCGGTTCGAGACGATCTGTTGCGTAAGCCACCGCAAGACAGAGGCCGCAGCGCAATTCTTTAACGGGCGTGAGTGAGGATCGAACCGGCGATGTTTTGCAGCGGCATCACCTTGTCGACGCCACCCATTTTGATGGCTTCCTTGGGCATGCCAAAAACAATGCATGTGGCCTCATCCTGGGCGATCGTAATCGCTCCGGCCTGCTTCATCTCCAGCATTCCGCGCGCCCCATCATCCCCCATCCCGGTGAGGATCACACCGACTGCATTGCGGCCTGCGTAGCGAGCGGCCGAGCGAAAGAGCACATCCACAGAGGGGCGATGGCGACACACCAACGGTCCATCTTTGACCTCGACATAGTACCGGGCCCCGCTGCGCTTGAGCAGCAGGTGATGGTTTCCGGGAGCGATCAAGGCCCGGCCGCGAATGACGCTGTCGTTGGTCTCCGCTTCCTTGACGGTGATGGCGCAGAGGCCGTCCAGGCGATTCGCGAAGGCGCGAGTAAACAGCTCCGGCATATGCTGCACGATCACGATGCCCGGCGTATCGGCAGGGAGGGCCTCGAGCAGGCTCTTGAGCGCCTCCGTGCCGCCGGTCGAGGCCCCGATCATCACCACCTTCTCCGTGGTCTCGGCCATGGCGTGCGTGGCAGGCGACAGAATCGCGTCAGCGGTCAGTTTCGGCTCGACGGCATGGCTAGGGGTCAGTGTGCGCACCTTGGCCCGTGCAGCCCCCTTTACGGCCTGGCAAATGGCAATGCGCGAGTCTTCGAGAAACTGCTTGGTTCCCAGTCGCGGCTTGGTGATGATGTCCACTGCGCCGTACTCCAGCGCACGGAAAGTGCTTGTTGCTCCCTCGTCGGCGAGGCTGGAGCAGATCACCACTGGAATGGGATGCTGCGCCATGAGCTTCTTGAGGAAGGTCAAGCCGTCCATGCGCGGCATTTCGATGTCCAGGGTGATGACATCTGGAACTTCTTTGCTGATTCGTTCGGCAGCCACGAAGGGATCGCCGGCGGTGGCCATGACTTCGATATCCGGGTCGCTTTGCAGCACCTCGGTCAGCGTCTGCCGAACGACCGCTGAATCGTCCACAATCAGAACACGAATTTTCTGTTTTGACCCTGCGTCACCCATCATCCTAGCCTCTTGAGCAGTACTTCGCCGGTTCCTGTATGAAACTGAATATTCAACCCGCAACGACCTCCCAGACTGGAGGCGGCGATGGCAAAGCCTTCCTCGTCCAGAACGCGGAGCGCGGCATCGCAGTTCATCTTTCCAACCGTGGGACGGACGGAGTCATTGATCACTTCGAGCACATCTCCGCCACCAAATAGTTTCACTTGCGCTTCTCCGCGCCGTGCGCCGAGCGCGTCAAGTTGCCTTGCCAGATCGTGCAAAGCGAAGTCGACGTAGCGCCGGCTGTCTTCGATCGTCATTCCCGCTGAAGGATGCTCAGGGTGCCGGGGCAGCATGGCATGGCAAATGGCTCCAATGCCCAGCCTCGGAATGAGGAAAGTCACTCCGACACACGAGCCAAGTATGGTGCGAAAGATGACCGCCTCTCGCGCGACGTGAGACTCCCCGGGCTGCACATATACTTCGCGTGCAGAGGAGTCAACCATTGTGCCTCCGATAGACAGAAGGGGCGATCGGCGAGAGCGGAAGAGTCATGTCGTGCAGCGTCTCGGCGTGACCGACGAACATGAACGCGCTGGGCAACAGGCAATGGGCCAGCTTGTTCAGAATGCGCTCCTGTGTCGGACGGTCGAAATAGATGATGACATTGCGGCAGAAGATGGCGTCGATCTTCTCTCTAAGGCCGAAGTCTTCATCCATGAAGTTCAAGCGGCGAAACTCAACCTGGCGACGCAACTCTGGAACAACGCGGACCTTCGGGCTGCTTTTGTCGCGACTGCGCAAGAAGTATTTCTGCCGGAGGGAGATCGCGACGGGCTTGATGTCCGCTTCGGTATAGACGCCGGCCTGGGCCTTGGCTAACACCAGGTTGGAGATGTCGGAGGCCATGATGCGGAAACGGAAGCCCGGATGCGTCGCGGCAAATTCACTGAGGACCATGCCCATCGTGTAAGGCTCTTCGCCTGTCGAGCAGCCCGCGCTCCAGATGACAAAAGGCCGCCCGGTCGGATTGCGCTCCATGAATTCGGGAAGCGCTTTTTGAGAGAGATATTCGAAGTGGCCATTCTCGCGAAAGAAGTCGGTCTTGTTGGTGGTCACTACGTCGATCAGGTGAATCAGTTCCTCTTTCATTCCCTGATGACTGAAGACGAAATCGCAGTAATCGCTGTAGGAAGGAATGTCGAGTTCGCGCAGGCGCCGCTTGATGCGGACCTCGAGCATGGTCTTTCGTTCCGTACCCAGATGAATGCCGGCCTGGTCATAGATCAAGCCACACAGCCTCTTGTAGTCCCTGATGGAAATGAATTCGCTGTGAGACGTCATTGCTTGACCAGTGCGCTTGATGCGCCCTGATCCCCCCTTGGAGACTGCAGGCTTATCGAAACATGGAATTGATATGCCCTATCCTTCTTCGCAACGAAGAAAGACAGGGCAAAACCAGAAGGTCCGATGATACTGACCATTCGCCGGATCGCTAGTCTCCGACGTCCGAAACTATGCTGCAGCTTCGGTAAGGACTTTACTCGAATCCGTTCCGCGCACTGCCGCAAGCTCCTCCGAAGAGAAGACGCGATCGATGTCGAGGATCATGATGAACTGGGTGTCGCGCTTGCCCATTCCCTTGATGAAGTCCGTGCGGATCTGGGTGCCGATGCGTGGCGCTGGTTGAATCTGATCCGGCTCCAAGTCAATCACTTCTTCAACGGAATCAGCCAGCGCACCGATGATCGTTGATTCGTTGTCGAGCAACACCTCAACAACTACGATGCAGGTATTGCGCGTGCTTTCGGTCTTGGACATCTCAAAGCATAGTCTGAGGTCGACAACCGGAACCACGCTGCCGCGCAAATTGATGACGCCGGCCATGAAGTCCGGTGTGCGCGGTATGGCGGTGATAGTGGTCAGATCAAGCACTTCTCTTACTTTCGCCACGTCGGTCGCAAAAATCTCGTTGCCGAGTTTGAAGGTAAGATATTGCCGGGTCTCTGTGATTTGACTAACGCTCATAGCAAAACTCCTCTCGCATATTGAAGACGGGAGCGGACCATGTACTTACACGGCCCGCGCTTGCCGGTTGCAGCAATTTCAGATTCGGTATTCGTCGAAGCCCATCCGCGCTTGTCGACGGTAGCCCGAGTGAGGGCCGACCCATGAGGCCGGAATCCGGGCACGAGAATCCTGGATTTGCTCTTAGTAGCGTTCGAACTCACCATCGAGATCGTCGTGCTTTTCCTTGAGACGAAGGCTAACGCCACCGCCCGCATTGCGTGCGGCGGGCCTGGACGAAGCCGGGGCAAATTGATTTTGCCTGCTGGTTGTTGGCCTGGCGGATGCAACCTGCTGCATCGGCCTTCCCCCCTTGGACCCTCTGCGACCGCCCTCTTCGTCTCCTGTGTGAAAGAACGAGAGCGCACTCACCAACTGATCGGCCTGACCGGTCAACTCTTCGGTTGTCGAAGCCATCTCTTCAGAAGCGGAAGCATTCTGCTGGATGACCTGCTCAAGCTGTTGCAGAGCCTTGTTGATCTGCTCGGCACCGGTGTCCTGCTCCTTGCTTGCCGCAGAGATCTCTTGCACGAGTTCGGCAGTGCGCTGAATATCGGGAACCAGCTTGTCGAGCATCTCGCCAGACTTCTCCGACACTCTCAAGGTCGAGCTGGACAGCTGATTGATTTCACCGGCCGCCTTCTGGCTTCGTTCTGCCAGCTTGCGGACTTCCGCCGCAACCACAGCGAACCCCTTGCCATGTTCTCCGGCGCGGGCCGCTTCGATGGCCGCGTTGAGCGCCAGCAGGTTGGTCTGCCGGGCAATCTCTTCGATGATGGAGATCTTGTTGGCAATCTCCTTCATCGCGGACACCGCTTCCAGAACCGACTTGCCGCTCTCCAGCGCGTCTTTCGCGCTCTTGTTGGCGATCTTATCGGTCTGCTGGGCATTGTCGGCATTCTGGCGAATATTGCTGACCATCTCTTCCATGGAAGAGGATGCCTCTTCGGCGGCCGCAGCCTGCGCGCTGGCTCCCTTCGACACCTGAATGCTTGCTGTCGAGATCGACTGACTGGCCGACGAGACTTCGCCCGCGATGGCTCGAATATCGGAGACAGTCTGCGTCAGTCCACCCACCATGCCGCTGAGCGCCTGCATCAGTTTGTCTTGCGGAGAGCGCTCGCGAATGCTCACGGTAAGGTTCCCGTTGGCAATCTCCTCGGCTGCCCCGGTGATATCGTTCATGGCCACGATCAGAATGTTCAGGTTGTTCTTGATGGTGTTGAAATCGCCATGATAGGTGTCGGTGATCTGGGACGGAATGTCTCCCTTGCTGATCATCTCTACGTACTTAGCAGAGACATTCAGCGGGCCGATTACTGCGTCTAGAATCGCATTCACGCCGCGCACGATATCGGCATAGGCGCCCTGCACTAGATCTGGATTGCCTCGCTCGGTGAGCTTGCCGTCCTTGGCCTGTTCCGTCAGGCGCTCCAGCATCTTTTGCAGGGTTTGCAGGACTGTGGCCACATTATTGACAGCGACCTTCATCTTTTCGTGGTCGCCCTTGTAGGTCTGGGCGATCAGTTCGTCGATTTTGCCCGCGGAGATCTGCCCCAGGATACGATTGCCTTCGCCAATAGGGATGAGAATCGCGTCCAGCATGGTGTTCATGCCGCGGATAATCTCGGCAAATGCGCCCTGGAATTGCTCCGGCTTGCCGCGCTCCGAGAGCTGACCTTCTTTCGACGCCTCGATCAGTCGGCCCAGCTCCTTTTGCAGCCCCTGGGTCACGAGCGCGACATTGTTGATCGCCTGCTTCATCTTCTCGTGGTCGCCTTTGTACGTCTGGGCGATCAACTCGTCGATCTTGCCAACCGAAATCTGTGCCAGAATGCGGTTGCCTTCGCCAATGGGAAGCAGAATCGCATCGAGCATGGTGTTCATGCCGCGCACAATCTCCGCAAATGCTCCCTGAAACTGATCGGGTTTGCCGCGCTCTGAGAGCTGCCCTTCACGAGAAGCCTCGACCAGGCGCGCCAGTTCCTTCTGTAGCGTCTGAACGACGAGGGCCACGTTGTTGACCGCCAACTTCATCTTTTCGTGGTCGCCCTTGTACGTCTGGGCGATCAGTTCGTCGATCTTGCCGTTGGAGATCTGTCCCAAGATGCGGTTGCCGTTGCCAATGGGAAGAAGGATCGCGTCGAGCATGGTGTTGACGCCGCGCACGATCTCGGCGAACGCGCCCTGGAAAAGTTCCGGCTTGCCGCGGTCCGATAGCTGACCTTCCTGTGAAGCCACGATCAGCCGGGCCATCTCCTTTTGCAGTCCCTGCGTAACAATCGCGACATTGTTGACGGCGATCTTCATTTTTTCGTGATCACCCTGGTAGGTCTGGGTGATCAGCTCATCGATTTTGCCGCCCGAAATCTGCGCCAGGATGCGATTGCCTTCGCCAATGGGCAACAGTATCGCGTCCAGCATTTCGTTAACGCCTTGAATCATTTCCTGGTGAGCGCCGCTGAACAAGTTAGCCTTGCCTCGTTCACTGAGGCGCCCTTCTTTAGAGGCGTTAACCAGACGCATAATCTCTTGCAGCATTAGCTTGGATTCGTCGCCAACCGATGAATTCGCGCCGTTCGAAGGTTTGCTTGCGACCTTGTGCAGTTTCCGTGCTTCGCTTACCAGTGTGGATGACATGAAATGGGTTCTCCCTCTCCCCCGATTTCGCTCTCTGCTCTTTTCTTCGCCCAACTCAGCCCTTGATGCGGTTGGTTAAGGCCCGGAATAGGAAGAGTACGAATCTCGACTGGTTAACTGTGTTTATGTTTGGCGATGGGCATCTCCCAATCACCGCAAAGGGTCTCAAGACTTGCTGCGAGCCCGCCGCTCATTGCGGCCACCACGAGTGTCAAAGATTAGTAGCGTTCAAATTCAGAGTCCAGATCCATCTCCGCGTCCTTCAAATTCAACTGCACACCGCGAACGCTCAATGCCGTTTTGCCCTTCGACTCCGCTCTTGCCATCGGCTGTGCTTGCCTGCCAAAGTCCTTCCCTGCCCTGTTCGGGTTCGTCTCCCGCACATTCTGCGTCACAGACTGGCCTTCATCGCCGGTACGAAAGAAGCTCAGCGAACTCATCAGTTGATTGGCCTGTCCGGTCAGCTCTTCGGTTGTCGAGGCCATCTCTTCTGCGGCTGCTGCGTTCTGTTGAATCACCCGCTCCAGTTGCTGCAACGCCAGGTTGATCTGATGCGCGCCGGTATCCTGTTCACGACTCGCGGAGGCAATCTCTTGCACCAGTTCCGCCGTCCTTTGAATGTCCGGAACCAGCTTTAACAGCATCTCGCCGGCTGTCTCCGAGACCCTGACAGTGGAGCCGGAAAGGTGGTTGATTTCTCCTGCGGCCTTCTGGCTGCGTTCTGCAAGTTTGCGCACCTCGGAGGCCACCACCGCGAAGCCCTTACCATGCTCACCTGCGCGCGCCGCCTCGATGGCCGCATTGAGCGCGAGCAAATTGGTTTGACGAGCAATTTCTTCGATGATTGAGATCTTGCTGGCGATCTCTTTCATTGCCGAAACAGCGCCTTGCACCGACTGTCCGCTCTCCTTGCCATCTTTCGCGGACTTGTTGGCGATCTTGTCGGTTTGCTGGGCATTGTCCGCGTTCTGCTTGATGTTGCTGACCATCTGTTCCATCGAGGCGGATGCCTCTTCGGCCGCTGCCGCTTGCGCGGCCGCGCCTTTCGACACTTGCACCGAGGCGTCGGAGATGGATTGGCTAGCCGATGAAACTTCTCTCGCGATGCTGCGAATGTCGGAGATGATGCGAATCAGGCCGGCGCTTAGGGTCCCCGCACTTCGCTGCATCTGGCCAATCTCATCGCCAGATGTCGATTCGAAGCGCTGGCTCAGATCGCCTGCGGCCATAGCCTCGAGAACCTTGGCCACTTCATTCACTGGTCCGGTGATCGAGACTGTCAGGCTCCAACCAAAGCCGATTGCCAGCAATAGTCCGACCAGTGTGGCGATAATCATGATTGTCGTTGCCTTGGTTGCCTGGCTAGAACTCTCCTCCATGCGCGTCTCCGCCCAATGAACCTTGTCGTCGCGCAAGTTATTGAATGACTCTTGCACTGCCGTAACCGCCGCCAGAGCGTCGCCCTGATACATAATCTCCGCGGCCTCTTTCTCTTTTCCCGCCACCGACAATGCCACAATCCGATCCAGATAAACCTCATACTTCTTGCGGTCTTCTACGAACGCCTCATAGTGCTTGCGCGTATCCGCCAATACGATCGTCTTTTCAAGTTCCGTGGATTGTCGTGTCAACTCCTCTTTGAGGCTCTGAATTCTGGATGTGAACTTCTGCTTGTCCGGAGCGAGAATGATGTCCCGCGACGCGATGCGCAGGCCCTGCAATGAAGCCGTCATGGCTGTCAACTGCCCCAGCGGCACGGTTCCACGCTGGTACAGACTCACGCTCGTTTCTTGCTGCGACCGCAGGCAGAGCACTCCGGTGATCCCAATGACGACAGCAAGCAATGCCACAACCGAGAATCCGCCAATGAGCTTGCTACCGATTTTGATGTTCTTCAGCATGGACTACTCCTTGAACTACTTCTGCCCAACCCGGAAAAACTGCCTCATCGCACGGCGCTTGACCATTTCGATCCGGAGTTTCCAACTGATTCGCGCGCCCCCGCCATTGCGCCAGGTAACCGCGTATTGACGGACGCGTTTTTGAGAGCCTCTTGCACCAGCCGATAAGGATCGAGGATCAACGCCACGGTTCCGTTGCCGAGAATCGTGGCGCCTGAAACGATCTGTACATGCTTGTAGAAGCGGCCCAGGTTTTTGATGACCGTCTGACAGTTCCCCAACACTTGATCCACTACGAATCCGAAACGGCCTTCATCGGTTTCCACGATCATGATCTGTTCAATGGGGGGTCGCTCTGTGCGGACATTGAAGTATTGGCGCAGGCGAATGTAAGGAACAACATCTCCGCGCACATTTGCCACATGCTTGCCGTTGGCCTTCTCAATGTCTTCCGCGCTCAATTCGATACACTCCAGCGTATTCGCCAGCGGAAGGACGAAGCATGCGTCGCCCACGCTCACCAGCAGGCCATCGATAATGGCCAATGTCAGCGGCAGGCGCAGGGTCACGTTGGTTCCAAGTCCCGGCTTGCTGGCGACTTCGATAGTCCCACGGAGGCTTTCCACGCTCTGCCGAACGACGTCCATGCCCACTCCACGGCCAGATACGTCGGTGACTGTTTTCGCGGTCGAAAATCCGGGCTGAAAGATCAGATCGAAGGTCTCGCTCTCGCTCAAATGAGCGTCGGCTGTAATCAGGCCACGTTCGATGCCGCGACTTCGTACCGCTTCCACATCGATGCCGCCTCCGTCATCCGATACCCCGATCAACACGTTGGCCCCGGAGTGGCGCGCCGACAGATGGATGGTGGCCATGGACCGCTTGCCGCGCTCAAGCCGCTTGGAGGCTGCTTCAATTCCATGGTCCATGCTGTTGCGGATCAGGTGCATCAATGGATCGCTCAGTTGGTCAATGACTGTCTTATCCAACTCTGTATCCACGCCCTCCATGGTGAGCTCGACGTCTTTGCCAAGGTCCCGAGCCAGGTCGTGCACCAGGCGGCGAAACTTCTCGAAAGTGCCTCGAATGGGCAGCATCCGGATGTTCATCGAGTTCTCGCGCAAGGAGGAGGTGAGCCTTTCGATTTCCTCCGCAACCGCGGAAAACTCCGGGTCGTCGCGGCGGGCGGCAATTTCACTGAGCCGGGCCTGTACGGTGACGAGCTCTCCGACCAGATCGACGAACTGATCCAGTTTGGCGGCAGGAACGCGCAGGCTGGTGGCGTTGTCCGCTTTATCGTAGGGGCGGCGTCCACCGCTTGAGGATCGTCTCTCTTCGAGACCGGCGGCGATGAGGTCTCCCGCGCAAGGCTCCTTTCCCGCCTCCTGCGTTGTGATCGGCAGAATGCAGAGTTCGCAGGAGTCTGAGACAAAGATGAAGACATCGCTGATGGCGTCGCGCGTGGACGCCGTGGACAAGACCATTTCCCAGCTCACATAGCAGCGCTCAGGGTCCAGTTCTCCGAGCGGCGGGATCTCTGCCATGGAGGCTCTCACGGAAAGCGATCCCAGTTGCCTGATCTCACGAATTAGAAGCAGGGGGTCGGCGCCAAACTGCATCATGTCCGGTCCGGGTGCGAATCGAATAGACCATTCGGTCACATCCTGAGCGAGCCCGGCAGAAAGGGTCTGCTCTACGCCGGTCGCTAACGCGGATGAGGCTTCCACTGGTTGACTGTCTCTTCCGCTTGTGATCAGTCGAACTCTGCTCAGAATTTGATCGCAGGCTGCGTCATCCACCACAGGCCCGCTGGAGCCGTCTTCAATCATTGCGCGGATCTGATCGAGCGCGGCGAGGGTCAAGTCGATCAGTTCGGAGTTGATCTTGAAGCGCCCGTTGCGGTTTTCGTCAAACGCATTTTCCAGATTGTGCGTAAACGACGCCAGCTTTTCAAAGCCGAACATGGAGCCGGATCCCTTGATGGTATGCAAAGCGCGAAAGATGCGTCCTACAAGCTCTTCATCGTCGCGATTTTCGTTCAGCAGCAGAAGGGCCGCTTCCAGATCAACGACAAGTTCCCGTGCCTCTTCCTGAAAGCTTTGTCGGAATTGGTCGATGTTTCCCTTGGTGGTCACTGCTACACCTCTTGTTGCCTGGCCCTGTTAAACGTTCCCGGATATTGCGTTCAAATCGAGACCGGACTCGAGAAGCGCGCTCCGAATCTCGGGCAGCTCCTGACCATCCAATGCGAATTCCACACCCAACCGACACGCTTCGCGCCTGGCCGCCCAGAGCAACTGCACAGCGGTCACGTCGAGATCGGTGGCTTTTCCTAGAGCGACGGAAACTTTCTTCCCTGCAGACAAGGCTTCGAGCAGCACCTTCTTCAATTCCGCAGATGTGGCGATATCGATCGCGCCTTCCAACGAAACCGTGCTCTTTGTTTTCGTCAGCTTCAAGGTAACCGGCATTTCTGCATCCCTTCACTCCAGGTTCCTCGCCCGGACCCTTGGTTGGAAACCGGCACACGCGGTGCTGGAATTTGTACACACACACTCGCTCTATCGGTCACTCACAAGCAAGTCGAGAGTTACATTTCTTGAAACTTGATTGGAGGCTCTCAATCATTCCGCATGCAGGAAAAGAGACGGAACTCTCCATTCTTATTTCGCAATTCATTCGATGCACCCTGAGTTTCAAGCCTGCGGTGTGTATGGGGCTGAGCATGAGTACACGCCCTCCATGTCCACAAACGACCCAATTCATGCGGTCTCGCAGACGTTCGAACAAATCGACGACGGGCCCATTGTCAGCGAATACCAAACCAGAGGCTACTCTCTCTTCCGAAACGCAAGTGCATTTCTCAAGACCTTCCGATCAATCCATCTGACAGCATCCAAACTCATGCAGGCAGTGTTATCGTACGGAATTCCATTTACCGACCACACAACTCACTTGGCGCTCCGTGCATGGGCCATTCCTTCATTTGACCAACTTCTGCACTACCGCGATTAACAGTTCTGCGTTGAATGGTTTGACAATCCATCCCGTTGCTCCGGCTTTGCGGCCCGCATCCTTTTTTTCTGCCTGTGACTCGGTAGTTAGCATCAGGATCGGAGTAAACCCGTAACCGGGCAACTTGCGCACTTCCGTGATCATTTGAATTCCGTCCATAGTAGGCATGTTCAAGTCGGTTATGATCAGGTCGACCTTTTTCATCCCCGCCTTGCTGAGGCCGTCCTTGCCATCCACAGCCGCGGTTACTTCATAGCCCGCCTTTGTCAGTGTGAAGCTGACCATTTGCCGGATGCTGGCTGAATCATCCACTGTAAGAATCTGTTTCATCGATTATCCTCAAGCCCCCCCAAAAATCAGGAATTCTACTTTCGTCTTCCGCGCTTCTTTTTAAAACAATTCAACGCTGTTACCCGCCAGGTTTTGTTGGCTCGAAGGCAAGGGCGCTCCGGAAAGGGCCGCCTGCATGACTTCGCGCTCCCACTCTGTGGTGTACGAACCGGAGAACAGATCTTCCACTTCTCTTCGGTCGATCCGCTTGATCGCGTTGGGGATATCGTGCTCGATCTGCGTTCGAACTTCTTCTATACCTTCGAGCGCGAACGCAATGGCAGAAAAACTGGCGGCAAGGCTGCTGCGCGCCGTGTCGGCGACGGCAATCTTCGCTTGAAGCCGGGTCGTGCTTTCTTCTACAGTGGCCGCAAGATGAACAACGCATACTACGGTTGAGTGGAGGTTCTCCATGGCCTGGCGAGTTTCCGCCTGAGCCGCGGCCAGTTCCTCATTTCCACCGATGGAGAAGGCCTTCATCTTCTCTTTCGCGCCTTCGACCAATTCCAGAATCTCGGTCATCGCCTGCGCAGAGCGGTCGGTCATCTCACTCCATGTGATGGAGATCCGCTTGATACTTTGCGAGATCTCCAAAATCGCATCGGCTTGTGATCCCAGGTGATTGGCCTCGACGATGGAGTTGAAGGTGAGCAACTGCAGGCGGTCGCGCACGTAGCGCGATTTCTCCACATGCTCACTCACCAGTTGCATCAGGTTCGAGAGTCCTGTGAAAGTGTTCTGTATTTCTTCGTTTTCCTTCTGGCAGTGTTGCTCCAGTTCGTCAATGCGGGCGAATTGAGCAGCGAGAGTGCTTTCCTGTTTCATGACAAGGGGCCCGATGATTCCCAACTCAGTCGAGCTGATCCTCAAAATGCCGTCCAGACAGGCGCCGATCTGATCCACCCACTGGTTTACGGTTTCTTCAATGCTGCGTAATTGGTAGGTCTGAATGGCAAGACCTGCAGAGACAAGCGGATGCTGATCCTCTGCCGCAGAGTCCGATCCTTCTGCGCCCGTCATCTTGCCCACCATGGTTTCCAGCCCTTCCTGCACGTGTTCCAGTTGCTGACGTGTAATATCGTGGGACTGGATGGCTGCGACCACTCCGGCTATCTGGTGGGCAATCTCTTCCACCCCTGTTCGAAACATCGCCGGAGCGTGTTCCAGTTGGTGAGTGCTGGATTCGACTGCGGCAAGCGCACATCCCAGATCTTCTTCAATTCGGAGAAACTCCAACCGGAAGCGTGGCAACCCCGCCGCAAGATTACGCTTGGTTTCGTTGACAGAAGCTTTGTGCTCCTCCGTGTGGCCGGCTAGTTCTTTGGTGCTCTGGGCAACGGCTTTGGAGAATTCGTCCAACTCGTGCGCCAGGTACTGAAAGCCCGCCCCAAGTTGTCCCAAACGAGCAACTTCGATGTTGGTCAGAACGCTGAGCGTCTGAGTCTCACGCGCAATCGAGCGTTGTCCACGGGTCAACTCCGAGAGGCGCTCAAGAAGCCTGGCCTCTGCGGTCACTGTCTCCAATATGCCGTTGGTCGCATCCAGGCGCTGATGCACAAACCCCTTTGCGGCAACGCTCAACGACTCCACCTTGGAGATGATGGAGCGGAAGCTATCTTGCTCGATACAGGAGATGATGGCAGCTACAGGTTCCAGTACCAGGCCGGTTTGCCCGGCAAGATTCTCAAAACCAACAGACACGGAATTGATCGCGGATTCAGCCAGACCGAGAAGGGTATGAATTTGATGCGCTGCTTTTTCGATCTTCTGGATCGCGATTGTTCCGGCGTCGACGGTCATCACTCAGGGCCCTTCGCAACTCGCACACTCTCAAAAGAGCGCGACTCAATCTTCGATCAAGCGAGATGGTTGTGATTTGCGGATCTGCGGGCCTTGCCGTTCAAGCTCGCGCTTTGACAAAAACGGGTGCAGACGAACCGGTCGTCTCCGGCTGAGCACTCTGACCGGGACTCCGTGATTCTCTAGAGACAGTATCGGGGAGTATCGCGTCACCCTTCTACCGTTTCTTCCGCCGAACTTGCATTTGCGATTGGTCCGACCCAGAACGGGAAGTATTCCACCTTTTGTGTGGCGAACAAAAAATCTTCGGCTTCGAAAAAGGTTTTCCGCGCATCAGCTTTGGACGAAGCACGCTCCAGGGAATCAGGCCAGTCCTCTGCATCACAGGAACAAATGCTTGCCATCCCAAGGCTCTTCTGTCGATACTGCAAGCAGGGAACTTATCTTCTTTTTTCCTCGGAGGTTGCCTTGCCTCACGAACTCCTCACCGCGCGTCTTGAGCGGAAGAATTGCATCTCCGAACGAGCCCAATGCTTCCACTTTGAGTTTGTTCTCGATAACTTAAAGAGTTTTCCTTACCTGCCGGGGCAGTTTATTTCAGCCGTCGCGGAAGATGCGCGTGGAAAACAACAGACGCGGGCATACTCCCTCGCCTCGGCGCCGGCTGAAAATCGTTTCGAGCTCTGCGTCAATCGAGTAGAGGCAGGATTCTTCTCCAACCACCTTGCCGATCTTCCTGACGAACTCGACGATCTTCTGCCGGTGGGGGGTGCGATCCGCATCCATGGACCGCATGGGCATTTCGTCTTGCGCGAACCGCTTACCGACTCCATTCTTGTGGCGACCGGGACCGGAGTAGCGCCGATGCGCAGCTTTCTGCAGGACCTGTTTCCATCCTCCGGCGAGGACCGCAGCCAGGGAAAGGAAATCTGGCTCGTCTATGGAACCCGTCATGAGACCGAACTCTATTATCGGGAGGAGTTTGAAGCGTTGGAGTTGAATGCCCCCAACTTCCACTATCTGCCCACGTTGAGCCGCCCGGATGAGACATGGATGGGACTGCGAGGCTACGTTCAGGAGCATGTCGCAAGGATTGTGAAAGAACGCGCCGATCGGCTTGGGCAGGTGCTTCCGGTTGCTGCTCCAGACGCCTCCATTCCGGTCGCTGAGCTTCGCTTCGACATCAACGCTTATATTTGCGGACTCAATGAAATGGTGGCCAGTGTGCGCGAGCGGCTGGCGGGATTCGGCTGGCACCGGAAACAAATCATCTTTGAGCGTTACGATTAGTTCTTGATCGGAGAGATTCGCACGTCGACTTAATCGCATGTTCCCGTTGGAGGAGCTAACTTCCATGCCCACAACTGTAACCGCATCCGAAACACTCGGCGACCTGCAATTCGAACCAGTAGTAAGTCGTCTGCCTTCGAGCATCTGGTTGCTCGCCCCATCTTTGCTGGCGTATGCCTGCGCGAGGGTTCTGGAAGTCCTCCACACCCCAATTCCACAAACGGCTATCGTTGCCCTCGACGTTCTCTCGGCTCTATCGTTTGCCCTGATCGATGGAAGCCGCCAGTTCCGACTACGCGGAATTCTGATCTTTGCCTTCATCTGCGTCGTCGTCGGCAACCTGACGGAAAACCTCAGCATCGCTACTGGTTTCCCCTTTGGCCACTATTCCTTTGTCCAGTTGATGGGCCCCAAGCTTTTTCAAGTGCCCGTGCTGCTGGGACTCGCTTATATCGGCATGTCCTACGTGTCCTGGAGGGTAGCCCAATCCATCCTCGGAACTTCTCCCACAAACGCCATGGGCCTGCGATTCTTCGCGTTGCCGCTCCTCGCGAGTTTCGTCATGACCGCCTGGGATCTGGCCCAGGACCCGGTCTGGGCGACGGTTCTGCATGGATGGGTCTGGCGCGATGGAGGCGCCTGGTTCGGCGTGCCTGTCTCCAACTATTTGGGATGGACCGGCACGGTGTTTGGCATCTACGTGCTTTTCGCCCTTTATCTGCGCAGCCAGGCTCGTTTTCTATCGAATGGCAGTTCAACTCGATCCTGGCCGGCAATGGTCTTCTATAGCCTTTGCGCGGCCGGAAACGTCTCGCAGTGGATTCCAAAGCCGGTTCCACCGGTGGTTCAAGACCCGACGGGCAAGCTCTGGCAAGTTGCTGACATTACAACCGCGTCGGCACTTGTCTCGATCTTCGTGATGGGAGGGTTCGTCACGCTGGCCTGGATGCGGATTCGTGCGCGGAAGCAGGGAAGCTAGAGATTGAACAGCTCGCGCAGCCGTTTGGTTTGGGCGCGGCTTACGGGGATCTCCGTCTGCTTCTTGTCGTCCATGCGCAACTGGTAGCTGGATTTGAACCACGGAACGACTTCCCGAATGTGGTTGATGTTCACCACAAAACCGCGATGGGCTCGCCAGAAGACCGCCGCATCCAGTTGTTCGAGCAGTTCTTCGAGGGTGCGGCATTTGGAATGTCCTTCGAAGGTTGCAGTGGCCACGCGAATCACACCCTCCTCGATGGCGGCAAAGCAGATCTCGCGCTGATCGACCAATAGCAATCGATTCTGTGTCTCCACAATCAGCTTGGTTGGCTGCTCGGCACGGGAAACGCCCTGCGGGCGGTTCAGCAACCGCAAAAGCGCGTCCAATTGCGACTCGATCGGCGGGTTGGCGCTGTTCGCGCCCGCAGTTCCATTTGCCCCATCTCCCGCCCTGCGCAATCGGACTCTCTCCACGGCCTGCGCCACCCGCTGGCTGTCAAAAGGCTTCAGCAGATAGTCGACGGCATTTACCTCGAATGCGCGCACGGCGTACTGGTCGTAAGCTGTTGCAAACACAATTTGGGGAAGCGGCTCCCGCTCATTGGCAGGATTCCAGCGCGTTCGATTGCGCTCCAACAGTCGTTCGATGGCCGCAAAGCCGTCCAGCCCAGGCATTTGCACGTCCAGAAAGACCACATCCGGACGAAACTCCTCAATGAGCTCGACGGCTTCGATGCCATTGGAACCTTGTGCAACTACCTGGACACCGCCGACTGCTTCGAGCAGGTAGCTGAGCTCCTCTCGAGCCAACTGCTCGTCATCAATGATGAGTGCGGATATGGTCATTGCAATCGAATCGGTGCGCAAGAAGCTACTATACCGGAGTTACTCTCCCAGCACACGGAGCCGGGCGGGCATGTGGTCCTTTGCCAGCTCATGTCCGCAACGGGTGCAAAACTGATCGGCGGAGCGCACGGGCTGGAAACAGGTACCGCAACTGGCGGCCAGTTGATAGTCGCATTGCGGGCAGAAATGGAAATCGCTTTGCACATGCGTGCCGCAGGCAGGGCATCGGGAAACCAGCGGGGCCCGAAGCAGGAAATAGAGGACCGCGCCAATGCCGCAGGGCATGACGAAACAGAGCATCATCCAGAAACGGGTACTCATGGCCCGGCGCGGGGCGTCTTTGCTGACGTAGCCAACCATCAGGAAGTAAAGGGCGGCGAGCAGTCCCCAGGAGATGCCGAAATAGATGCGCAGGCCCATGGGAGGACTGGGACGGTTCTGCTGCTGCACGGGCAACACTAGCCAGAAATAGTACTCCACCAGCACAAAGGCCGCGCCGGCCGCGACGATCGACCACCAGGGGACGAGTCGGGAGTCTTCATACACTGAAATCGTTTGTGGGTCGTTCATGTTGAATCCCTCCCTCGGCTTCCCGGAGGGCCTTTCCGGTGCTGAAGTTCGGCCTAAGCACTAACTATTTGGACGAAATGGTCAGGAAGTAAGTTGCGGTCTATTGCAAAAGAAGAGGGCCCGCATCCCGGTGAACGATCAGAATTTGTGGCGAGACCAGCCGGCGAGCACCGCCGAGACCAACAGCGCCGCGCCCAGGAACGAGATCCAAACGCTTGCCTGCCCGGCAACGTCCAATTGCTGCCCGCTGATGAGCGTCTCAGCTGCCCACCAAACCAGCGGACCCAAAGCCAGGAAGATCACCAGAGTGGCGGCAAGCGCAACACAGCGTACGCGTTCGCGTCCCGCCTTCTGTTCCCGCATCAATCCGCAGGAGGCACTGACGATCCGGCGGGTTCGCAGGGCGATACAGCAGTCCTTGCCAGCCTGTTTCCCGGCAAGAGCCGAGAGAAGTTCGGAATTTGTCTCGGTTTGCTTTTCTCCCGCCGCAAAGCGGGGGCCCTCGGCGCTGGGAGGTGGGTTTTCGTCCGCTAGGCCGCGGTTGTTCACACGGTCTCCAGGCGGCGGACGAGGTTGCGGTCCATCTTGGGTTTGATGGCAGCCAATCCCCGGTAGAGCCGGGATTTCACCGTGGAAAGTGGCGCGCGCGTCACCTTGGCAATCTCTTCCAGGGAAAGATCCTCATGGAAGCGGAGCACAAGAACTTCGCGATAAAGCGTGTCCAATTGCATCAGGGCCGCGGCGATCCGCTCCCGGTCTTCCAGGCTGGACAAGCGATCGAACGGGGTCGGGTCGTTGTCCGCAGCCTCAAAAGCCATGGGCCGGTCGTCTTCGCTATGGCCCTCGAACATCTCGTCCAAGCTGGACATGGTCTTTTTGCGGCGCAGATCGATGACCAGATTGCGGGCTATCGTGAACAGCCAGGTATCGAAGCGGGCCCGACCGTCGAACTGGGCGCCGCGCACCATGACCCGCATCCAAACCTCTTGAAAGAGGTCTTCAGCCTGTTCCCGATTGCTGGTCAGATAGAGCAGGTAGCGCAAAAGACGATGCTGGTAACGGACAATCAACTCGTCCAGCAGTCCTGCATCCTGCCGTTTGAGCCCTTCGGCGACGGCAAGACTTTCTTGCCTGACCTGCGCCTGCAGGTCAGCGGCGGCCGAACTGGAGGCAAAAGGCCCAGCGGCAAAGAACGGGCGTACGGAGGAAAAGGCACTCATCTTAGTCCATTAGACGACACTGGCCACGGCAAAGCCTCACTTTTCGGATGGCTTTCTGCGTAACGAGTTACTTTCGGGGCACCTCTGTTTTCTGTTGGAGTCTCGATGGCGGTTCAAGCGCCTGAACAGATGGACCGATTGCGACGAAATCAAAGAAATGCGATGCGAAAACCGTGGATTCTGGCTTGTTTTTGGCTGTTTTTGCTTCAAAAAACGCGGTCTATGATTACTCTTCCGTTATCGCTAGTTTCGGCGTAATTAGTTCATTGTATGGTGCTTGCTGTGTTTTTTCGGCCTTCGGAATTGGTGCATTTCGAGGACCCCGGGTGGGGGCTTCTGGCGGCAGCGGATTTTTGTCCAATCGGGCCCATGGAGTGATTGTGCGGCTGGTTGTGCGGTTGTCTTGCTTTGCCTCGGTCCGGGCCTGAACGGGCTGCGGAAAATGGCGGCATTTCGCGAAAGGTCCGGGAGTGCATCCCTCGGTGGCTAAAGCCAATGTTGATTTGATGGACCTTATCGGCACGGCTAAAGCCGTGCCCTTTCAAAACTGAGGGCAAAATCGAGTTTTCCGCGGCCTGAAAGGCTTTTCGTCTTGGCTGTTTTTCAGAGGCCTAAACAGGCTGCGGAAAAAGGCTATTGCCAAAGGGAGAACCGCTTTGCCGGGGTGGCCGTAGGAAGTTTGACGTTTACCGAAGTCGTTCCCGGTTTGAGTCTTTGCCTTCTTCTCGCAGAATTCTTCGAGAGATGCGGAGCATGGCCCCGTTCCTACGGAACTCCGGACAAATCGTTGGTTACGCTGACCCCGCGTTGAAACGCGGGGCTAGCAAACAGTGCGCCTACGGCGCGGGCGCCAAAGCTGGCGCTGGTAATGAGCTTCCCTTGGCAAGAAGGTGGCGCTGGCAATGCGCTTCCCTTGGCAAGAAGGTTGACCAGACCCCTTTGAGGGGCCAACCTTCGTAAAGCCCCGGCTTTGCGGGAGGATATTTACAGTTCGCCAGAAATCCTGAAATACGTCCCTCGGTGGCTAAAGCCAACGTTGATTTCATGGACCTTATCGGCACGGCTAAAGCCATGCCCTTTCAAAACTGAGGGCGGAATCGAGTCTTCCGCGGGCTGAAAGGCTTTCCGCTTTGGCTGTTTTTCAGAGGTCTAAACAGGCTGCGGAAAAAGGCTATTACCAAAGGGAGAACCGCTTTGCCGGGGTGGCAGTAGGAAGTTTGACGTTTGCCGAAGTCGTTCCCGGTTTGAGTCTTTACCTTCTTCTCGCAGAATTCTTCGAGAGATGCGGAGCATGGGCCCCGTTCCTACGGAACTCCGGACAAATCGTTGGTTACGCTGACCCCGCGTTGAAACGCGGGGCTAGCAAACAGTGCGCCTACGGCGCGGGCGCCAAAGCTGGCGCTGGTAATGCGCTTCCCTTGGCAAGAAGGTGGCGCTGGCAATGCGCTTCCCTTGGCAAGAAGGTTGACCAGACCCCTTTGAGGGGCCAACCTTCGTAAAGACTCCGGCTTTGCGGGAGGATATTTACAGTTCGCCAGAAATCCTGAAATACGTCCCTCGGTGGCTAAAGCCAATGTTGATTTTATTGACCTTATGGGCACGGCTAAAGCCGTGCCCATTCAAAACCGAGGGCAAAATCGAGTTTTTCCGCAGCCTGTAAAGCCGTGCCCTTTCAAAACTGAGGGCGGAATCGAGTCTTCCGCAGCTTGAAAGGGCCTCCGTTTTAGCTGTTTTTCAGAGGTCTAAAGCGTTTTCGCAGATAGTGTAGACCGGAATTTCATTGGCTTCCCACCCATTCCGCAGAAAAACGCGGAATGGATGGGGCACCGAAGTCTACAGTGAAAGCAAAAATGGTCTAAAGGCCCCTGCTCCCTCCGGAAAAGCTAATTTCAACGGTAGCGCTAAGAAGGGTCATTTTCACAGAAGTCTACAGTGAAAGCAAAAATGGTCTAAAGGCCCTGCTCCCTCCGGAAAATCTAATTTCAACGGTAGCGCTAAGAAGGGTCATTTTCACCGAAGTCTACAGTGAAAGCAAAAATGGTCTAAAGGCCCTGTTCCCTGCGGAAAGGCTAATTTCAACGGCAGCGCTAAGAAGGGTCATTTTCACCGAAGTCTACAGTGAAAGCAAAAATGGTCTAAAGGCCCTGCTCCCTCCGGAAAGGCTCATTTCAACGGTAGCGCTAAGAAAGGTCATTTTCTGCATTCTTCTTTCGGAAAACGCTCAGCGCCTCTTCCACGGCCTTTGCGGCGCGACGCTCCCGCGCATCGGCCGTCTGGTAATAAAAGATTCCCAGCAGATGATTGCGCCGTTGCGTTGGAGTCATGGCATTCCAACCGTCGCGGGCGCGCGGCTGGCGCAGAAAGGCGGCACGCAGGATCGGCGGCGGATCGGTCTCGCCCTCCATGGCCTGCAGCAGCCGCTCGGCCATCCGCTCCGCGCGCAACTGTCGGGTTTCCGCCCCTTTGGGTTCGCTGATCCACTTGCCGATCTCGCGCCGCATGGAGTCGCTCAGGCCCTCAAACCAGCGCCTGAGCTTGCGGTCTCCTTTGAGCGCCGCCGTGAGCTCCAGCGGAGTGGATACCTCGCGCACTTCCAGATCCGGCTCCAAGCGCACGGCAACTTCCGCTCCAACGGCCGCTCCCGCCGCCTTTTGCAGGACCCGATTGACCAGCAATACCTGCCCCTTGCCGGCAGGGTCGGGAAACAACGAGGTGCGAAATGGAATGCCATTGATCTCCCCGCGTACACGTCGCCCGCGGCGGATAGGCCATACTGCGCCGATGTCAAAAGGAACCCGCGCAATCACCCAGCGGAGGCGCGTGCCATCCGGCTCCAGGCGAGCACGAAAGGTCTTGGCATTCTGGGGTTTGGCGGGCATCGGACAATCCAAGTACTTTGACGGGGGAATTTGTGCCTTCCCATGTCCCAAAGTCGGGACATGGGGCACCCATCTGTATGGGCAATGCTTTCAAATTATGCCGCAGGGGTGGCCGCAGAGGAAAGGGAAAATATCCGACCTGGAGGGAAATCGGTTGAACGTTCTCTTGATGTCTGAATCACCGGTTCGGGCCACCCCTCGTATGTTGAGTGCGGAGGCGCGAGGGCGAATTGATGTTTCGGCGGAAAGGGGCGCTCGGGATGGCGGGAATTCTGTTGGGAAGAGACTTGGCGGGTTGGCGCGCTTTGCGCCTGGCGAGTTGGCGAGATTACCGATTTGCGCCGTTCCTACGGGACTTACCAGATATAGTCTGTGACTTTTCCAGTGCTGAAGCTCTGGGTTAAGCATCCTTGCGCCTCCGGCGCAATCAAAATCGGGGCCGCCTCAGGGCGACAGCGCGATCGGAATCCCAAACCTTCAGTTCAATTCTTTAGATTCTTCCGATGGCCTTGCCGCAGGAGTGAACTAGGGTCCGGGTACTCCCCAAACCAACTACACTTAAACCATGGAAGTTTTGTATGGCGTACATGCGGTGGAAGAGGCGATCCGGGCGGGAAAGAGACGTTTCGACCATGTTTTAATTGCACGGGAACGGCAGGATGAGCGGGTCGAGAAGCTGGTGCTTCTGTGCCGCCAGGCGGCGATCAACGTGCGCCACGAGCCGCGCGAGCATCTGTCACAAGTGGCCAAGACTGAAGGCCATCAGGGAGTTGTAGCGGTTGTGCGGCCGCAGGAGAATCTCACGATCGAAGACTTGCTGGAGCCGGACGCTTCGAATCCCCACGCTGCCCGGTTGCTGTTGGCTCTCGACGGGGTGGAAGATCCGCAGAACCTGGGCGCGCTATTGCGAGTTGCCGACGGAGCCGGGGTCGACGGTGTGGTCCTGACTGAGCGACGGGCTGCGCCTCTCAGTCCGGTCGCTATCAAGGCCAGCGCCGGGGCGGCCGAGCACATCCGCATTGCCCGGGTCGTGAACCTGGTGCGGTCGCTCGAGGAGTTGAAGCGGCAAAACATTTGGGTCATCGGGCTGGATGAACGCGGCGAATGCGACTACGACGAGTTCGATTTGACGGGAAACTGCGTTCTGGTTCTGGGGCGCGAAGGGGCGGGGCTGCACGATCTGGTCAAGAAGACCTGCGACCATCTGCTGCGCATTCCGATGGCCGGTGGCGTCAGTTCGCTGAACGTCTCGGCTGCCGGAGCGGTCGTGCTTTACGAAGCCTTTCGGCAGCGCCGCGCCGCCGGTCGCCCAGCCGCTCTCCCCAAGGATGCCGCCGCGTCCAAACCCAAGAAGCAGAAAGGTCTGGGTTCATGAAGCACTGCTACGCCGCACCTCTGACGCATTTTTGGATATGGTGCGAAACTGAACTGTGTTTGGCCTGCCACCCTTTCCGCGGGAGAACGCGGAAGGGATGGGGCACGGAAGTCTATCGCAAAAGCCAACATGCTTTGGCGGTGACTGCGGCTGCGTTCCTGGTTGCGTCGATCTTTGCCGGAGCGCAAACTGCGCCGACCGGTTCTCAGCCGACGGGGAAGGTGGTTTTTTCGCGGTCCACGGATGAGAATGGCGAGACGCACACGCAGGCTCCCGGCCAATCCGGCAATCTAGTTTCGATTCAGAATGCGGCCGCGCCGACGGCTGAAGATGCCGAACGGCAGGCGGTCACCTATACCGACTTCGACATGGACGTGCATCTGCGCTCGATGGAGCAGCATATCGCCGTGCGCGCGCTGTTGACTGTCCGCAATGACGGCACGACGCCGCTGGCCCATATCCCGCTGCAGGTTTCTTCCTCGCTGAACTGGGAACGGATTCGCCTGAATGGCCGGGATGTTGCTCTGCAAGTGGCTACTCTCAACACCGATTCGGATCACACTGGGCAATTGCACGAAGCGGCGGTGACCCTCGCTCAACCGCTCGCACCCGGAGCGAGTCTGCAGTTGGATGTCGCCTACTCCGGGTCGATTCCCGCCTCCACGCAACGGCTTCTGGCGATTGGAACGCCGGAAGAGCTGGCATTGCATTCCGACTGGGACCGGATCAGCACCTCTTTCACCGGTCTGCGCGGATTTGGCAACGTGGTCTGGTATCCGGTCTCCAGCGTTCCGGTGATTCTTGGCGATGGGGCGCGGCTCTTCGACGAGATCGGCGAGCACAAGCTGCGGCTGGCGGGAGCACACTTCCGGCTTCGCCTCACCGTGGAATTCCCGCATGGGAAGACTCCTACGGTGGCGTTGATCAACGGCCATCCGGCACAGCTTTTTGTCACGGAATCCGGCTCGCTGGACCAGAGCCAGGAAGTCTCCAGCGTGGCGACGGCCAGTTTGGACAACTCGACGCTCGGGTATGAGACTCCGAGCCTGTTTGTTGCGATTCGCACTGCGCACCCGGGCGCCAATCTGATGGCTTGGACCTTGCCAGAGAACGAAGTCTCCGTGCAGGCATGGACGGCGGCAGCTACGGCAGTAACGCCGTTTCTGCAGGGATGGCTCGGACAACGGCCTCGCTCCCAACTCACGCTGCTCGATCTGCCGGAACCGGAGGACGCTCCTTTCGAGACGGGCGCCTTGCTGGCCACCACCTTGCGGCTTGCAGGACCGGACCAACTGAACGGCATTCTAGCGCACGCGCTGACGCACGCGTGGATGCAGTCTCCGCGGGCTTGGCTCAGTGAAGGGGTTGCTCACTTCATGGGGACGATGTGGGTGGAGAAACAACGGGGTCGCGATGCGGCGCTGGGATCGCTCGAAGCCACCCGGCAGGCCCTGGCTCTGGCGGAACCGGAGAGTCCCGGCCAGAATGCCGGACAGCCGCTGGCAGCGGCCATTTCGCCGGTATACTTCCGCACCAAGGCGACCTATGTGCTTTGGATGCTGCGGGATGTGGTCGGCGATCCAGCGCTTTCCGCGGCCTTGCGCGCCTACGATCCCGCCCAAGACGTTTTGAGCAAAGGTCCGGGGAGCTTTGAAACGCTGGTGGAGCAGGCCAGCGCCCGCAGTGGTCTGGGCTGGTTCTTCAGCGACTGGGTCGACAGCGACAAGGGGCTTCCCGATCTGTCGGTGGACAGTGTTTTTCCCAGCGTGGAGCGTGCGGGGAATTGGCTGGTCGCCGTCAATTTGAACAACAGTGGCTATGCTGCAGTCGAGGTACCGGTGACGGTGCGCTCGGAAGGGAACTCAACGACGCAGCGCGTGCTGGTTCCTGCGCATGGAAAAGCGACCCAGCGGATTCTGATTCAGGGCAAGCCGATTGAAGTGCAGGTCAATGACGGGACCGTTCCGGAGACAGAGGCGACGATTCACATCACCAAAGTGGGTGAGGCGGTGTCGGGTATTGAATCTTCAAGCCAGCCGGTTGTGCCGACGAATCCGTCGAAATAGTCGCGGGATTCGTCGGCTGCGCTCCTGGAGCATTTTCATTGTCCTTGATCCGGCAGTAACATTGATGAAATTGTTGAAAACTCCAAGTTGGACGCGCGTTTTATCGCACTTGGGAAATCACCGAAAAGGTGAGCCTGAAAACCACGAAAATGCAGGTCCCCTTCGGCTTCGCTCAGGGCAGGCTTTCGACTCGCGTCGCTCGCTCAGGATGGCAACGTTTTGGGGTGGGTGAACTCCTCAACCCACAAGCAACTGCTGTTTTTAGGATTATTCGTGAATGGAGGTTGGGTGGTCTCCCACCCATTTCACAGAGTGCGTGAAATGGATGGGGCACGGAGGTTCCTTACAGCATCAGCGAAAGTGCTTTAATCGTCCTTTTTCTCGTTGCGCGCCCGGATCTTGAACCAGATGGGACTGCCTTTGAAGCCAAAGGCCTCGCGGATCTGATTCTCAAGGAAGCGCTGGAAGCTGAAGTGCATCTGGATGTCGCGGTTGGTGAAGAGGACAAAGGTCGGCGGGGCGACCGCGGCCTGCGTCATGTAGAAGATTCTCATGCGCTTGTTCATGGGCACAGGGGCGCGCTGGAAGTCGATCTTGTCGAGGAAGCGGTTCATCTCGCCGGTGGTTACGCGTTTGCGACGCTCCGCGGCTACGGTCTTCACTTCATGTAGAACCCGCTGCATCCCTGTTCCTTCGAGTGCGGAGAGGAAGATTACCGAGGCGTAGTTCAGGTACTTCAGCTCGCGGCGGAGCTGCTCTTCGTACACCTGGCGGTCGGCTGGCGGCTTGCCGTCGGTGCGGCCATGGGTGACGGCGTCCCACTTGTTGACGACGACGATGACGCTGCGACCGCTTTCGTGGGCGTATCCACCGATGGTGGCATCGGCTCCGGTGACGCCGGCGGTGGCGTCGACCACCAGCAGAGCCACATCGGCGGCTTCGAGATGGCGGCGGGCCATGACCACGCTTAGCTTCTCGGCCATCAGGTGGGTTTTGCTCTTGCGGCGGATCCCGGCGGTGTCGACAAAGCGCAGGCGGCTGCCTTCGAATTCCACGACTTCGTCCACGGCATCGCGGGTGGTTCCGGCGATGGGCGAGACGATAGCCCGCTCGGTGCCGGTCAAGGCGTTGAGCAGCGTGGACTTGCCCACGTTGGGGCGTCCGATGATGGCGATGGAGGTTTCGTGCTGCTCGTAGTCTCCGTGGGTGGTGCCGACTTGCTCCAGGCCGTCTTCGCCTTTGGCCAGTTCGCCGTCTTCAGCCATCGCCCGGTCCCATTGCGAGATCTCTTCCTCTTGGACCTCAGGAGCCTGGGGCAGGGCATCCGAAACGGCTTCGAGCAGATCGCCGATACCGAGAGCGTGCTCACAACTGACGGGGAAGACGGCCTTGATGCCCAACTGGCGGAAGTTCTCCGCGACAAGGGCCATGGCCTCGCCTTCTACCTTATTGACGGCGAGAAAGAGCGGCTTACCGCCCTTGCGCAGCATACGGACCAGATCGTAGTCTGGGCTGGCCAGTTCGGTGCGGGCGTCGACCACCAGGATCAGGGCGTCGGCTTCGTCAAGGGCGACGCGGGCCTGGTTGAAGATCTCGGTGGGGATCAGCTCAGGGTCGTCGGGGACGATGCCGCCTGTGTCCACGAGGCGAAACTGGCGGTTGCCCCACTCGTAGTCGCCATAGATGCGGTCGCGGGTAATGCCCGGTTCGTCGCCCACGATGGAGCGGCGGGTCTTGGTGAGCCGGTTGAAAAGTGTGGATTTGCCCACGTTGGGGCGGCCAACAATGGCCACCAGGGGCGCTACACCCGCATCGTTCTTTGTCGGCACAACCGACTTGTGATACTTCGACACAATACTCTCCAGTTCATTTCCGCCCGCCGATGGGCGGAACTTGCAAGCCGCTCTGCGGCCTATTCTCTAAAATCCTTGGTCTTCTTATCATTCCACGAATGGGGCCGTGAAAGGGGCTCGGCGCGGTTGAATCGGTGCGGAGAAGAGCCAAACCGGGTTTCTGGTCAGGCTACGATCAGGGCAGGGTCAGTCCCAGATGCGCCGAACACCATACAGATCAAAGACTTGGTCGCGGCTTATCAGTGCAGCACCGAGGCCAAGCGCCTGCGCGGCCAGCAGCCGGTCGAAGGGGTCTTTATGGTGGGGCGGCAGCAGGCCGGAATGAATCGCTTGCGCTGCCGAGGGACGAATGATTCTGAACCCTGCAGCCGTCTCCCTGGTCTCAAAGTCCTTTAGCAGCCTCATCCCGTCGAGCTTTCCGGCCTTCGTTTTGATGGCCAGCTCCCAAGGGGTAACCACGGAGAGCAGCAATTCGCTTCCGGGGTCGGCCAAAAGTCCGATCACCCCAACCGGGAGCCGCTCAGTGTCGGTATTCCACCAGAAATAGACATGCGTGTCGAGAAGATAGGTCACTGGGTCTTTGGTGATGCTTTAGAACCTGCTCCATCCAGCTCGGTAAGGATGTCGCCGTCCAGCATGAATCCAAAACCATATTCGACAAGCTCGTTGTCGCTGAGCGGATCGAAGACGCTATCGTCGGCATGAACAAGTCCCTTGAACGCTCCCCCAATGCGGGAGGGCGACTTCGCTTCTGTCGGCTGGTTGATGGGAACGATCTTGGCCACCGGCTTGGACCCGCGCATGACGATTACTTCCTTGCCTGCCTCGGCTTCCTTGAGGAGGCGGGAGAGGTGGGTTTTCGCTTGGTGGACGGTGTAAGCCATGGACTAAGTATGGTTAGTCCAGTGGGCGAAGTCAAGCTTGCGATGGCCGCTTGCGGGTAGTTCCATAAGGCTTTTCTTATTATTTTTGTGGGGGAATTGGATGCAGAACTGCTTTTTGGATGCTCCATGAGGTAGAAATGCACATTCACTCAAACCACATGACCCCGGGCATCACGAATCCCTATGTTGTCGCGGCTGCAGAAAAGGCAGCAGCCAGCGAACGCGCCGCCAAAGTCCGCAAGAAGTTGCTCAAGAGTGCAGCAAAGGTCGACAGCATTGCCGTTCCCGATGAAGATCTTCTGATTGGCAAGTGGATGGTTCAGCGCAATAGCCCAACCCAAGAGGAAGACGCCATTTATCGGCCAAACTCCACCGTCGAGCCGGATTCCTACTGAGCGGTAGGGATCCTCAGCGGGCAATAAAGAACATCAGCCAGCTCAGCACGATTGCCGAGCCCACGAAAAGGACAAAGCAATAGAGGCCGTAATGGATCATGCGCCGGGGTGTTTCCCGCTGGGTGATGCCGAAGACGACCGAAGCAAAGAGGGCAAACAGCACGACTGCCGCGAAATGGGAAGGTTTGAACATTATTGCTTCCTCCCGGTGCGCAGATTGTGGGCGTCCACGGCGGCAATCACGTTGAGCAGCCCAGCCACCACGATGAAGCGGGTGCCATAGTCGGCGGTCGTGATTTGCACCTGTTCCGTACCCAGGTCCATGGCTCGGCCAACGAGGAAGAGCAGGCCATTGCCGAGGTCGCCGACCAGTCCGAGAAGGTCGAGGATGTCGTGCGCGCCGCTATAGAGGCGGCCCTGCATGGCGAGGCCGAGAGCGAACATGCCCACGATGGAGGCGGAAAGCAGCGCCCCGCGCTTCCACTTGCGGAGCAGGAAGTGTCCGGCACCCGGTATCAGCCATCCTGCAATCAAAGGCAGATAAACGAAGCCTGATTGCGGCTGCGCGGCTGCGGCGATCTTGTTTTCTGGAGTTCCCATTGCTACTTGACTATAACGCACTGGGGCAGCAACCAGTTCCATGGCTGGCTGTGCGGCAGAGCAATTGCATGAAGCGTCTCTTGTGGAATGAATCTGCTTTTTGCGCCGCGCCCTGCGTGGTGCATGTTGATGCGCGAGGAGGAATTCACGTTTCGGCGGGAAGGGGCGTTCAGAAGGTCGAGGATTCGATTGGTAAGAGATCTGGCGGGTTGGCGCGCTTCGCGCCTGGCGAGTTGGCGAGTTGGCACAGGGGTGGCGGAGCTTTTTCTCTTTGAATTGATGGACGTGCTGCGCCGTCGCTGCGCGGCCGACTGGCACTTGGTGGGGCTGCACCAATCTTGCGCCTCCGGCGCGACCGAGATCGGAAACCCTCAAGCCAACAATCTGGATTCATGCGATGTGCTTTGCAGGGTTGGGTTCTATGCGTAAGGCCTGAAAATCACAATTTGCGCGACGGTGTTGTCGTGGAACCAGATCAGGATGCCCCGTGACGGCCAGATAAGCTTCATCCCGCCTTCATGCCACTCCATTGTTCCGGGATCCCCATAGATCTTTCGGACCTTGTCCGCCGACATGCCGAACTTTACCCCGCTGCCAGTGACGCCCTTGAAGCGCTTCTCGAAGCGAAGCTCGACTGCCTCATTCTTGTCATTCAAGAGGCAATGGAGGCCTGCCTTGTCCCAGCGCATCCAGCGACCGAAGGAAGACTTGTCGGGAAAGCTGAGGGCATCGACAAGGGAGTTCATGCTGGCACCTACAATGAAACGGTCCCAGCCCAGTCCCTCCTGGATTGTCTGCGGCGTCTTCTGGGTAGCGGCTCGGCCTGTTGGGTCACAGACGAGCATAACGGTCATGATGCACAAGTACACCCTGAGAAAGCGGAGCATCGGCTTAGCCTTGAATTGAGAATCGAAGACATTCTAGGAGAGAGCCGCGGAAAACACAATGCCCGAAGGTCTGCCGCACAGGGCAATCGCATTTGAATCGTTGAGGGGTACGGGCTTCAGCCCCCGAAGGAAGAGGATGCTGGAGTGGAAGATAATCTTTTTGATAGGGTTCTTCTATCAATTCTGAAGAGATTCCGCACGAGAACCATCCCTCTGGGGCTAAAGCCCGAATAAAGTTTGGGCCGATTTGTACGGGCTGAAGCCCGTACCCTTCAGTTAGCGATCAAATTCTCAGGGGCGATCACCCTGGTCTGCCGCAGGTTGACTTGACTGTGGTTGGTGGCTCGGGGATCACCGAAAAAACAAAACAAGCATCGTCGAGGCGTGGCCGGGAATTGCGGTTGTCGTGTTGAAATCGCCCCCTTGGAGCGAAAAAAGCGGCCACGACGAGCACCGTGTTCTCAGAGCATCAAGATGCCTCGAGGGCCTGTTTCATTCCCAAAAATCTGAAGGAAAACTTGGTATACAATCGGAATAAAAATCCGAATAGATACATTTCAGATCGTTTCAGCTTCTGCGAACGATCGATGAGGTTAGGCCTTCCGTCTGCTGATCTTGGTAGTCTTTACGCACAGTCGCTGTCTTTTTCGAGATCTTTCGCGGCGGTTTGGCACCTGAGGGAAGGTTTCTTTCTGCACACCGCAGTGGCTGATGAAATGGCAAGCAGAATTGATCGGAGTGTGGCTCGTGGCAGGTTTCATTTCTCAGTGCAAAGGGAAGTTCCGTAGAAGACTGCTGTCTATCCTGGTTCTTTCTTTTATGGTTCACCTCACCTTCGCCTTGATTGCCTCGCATGGGCTGGTTCAAGACGACGCCCCGAGCTATAGGGACCTGGGGAGAAACCTGGCGCACGGGCAGGGCTTCGTGTTTTCGCCGGGGGCACAGCCAACCGCCTGGCGCGCCCCAGCTTACCCGCTGTTTCTTGGTGCAATCTTCAAAATGACCGGAGATTCCGAGACTGTTGCCCGCGCGGCAAATGCGCTCTTATGGGTGGGAACGACAGCGTGTGTTGCGGTCATCGCGTTTCAGTTAATGGAACCCTCAGCGGCACTGCTGGCTTGTGCTTTAGTCGCGTTCTTTCCCGAGTTCATTGGACTATCAGGGCTTCTGTATTCTGAATCCCTATCGATCTTCTTATTTATGGCAAGCCTTGCCGCGCTGGTTGCGCTTGCCGTGCAAAGGCGCTGGTCGCTTGCGATTTTAGCCGGAGTGCTTTTGGGATGCTG
>Ga0302320_10000687_pt1 | contig 80088 bp, 70 predicted proteins | sample Bog_T0_3_FD_202130 | JGI IMG/M metagenome (GOLD analysis project Ga0302320, IMG submission 202130) | Peat permafrost microbial communities from Stordalen Mire near Abisko, Sweden - Bog_T0_3 | ecosystem: Environmental > Terrestrial > Soil > Wetlands > Peat | place: Sweden: Abisko, Stordalen Mire...
CAGGCGGACCTCGTTGGACCGGAACCGGTGGCAGCTCAGCCGCGTCATCTTGACCGCCTGCTTGCCTTCCTTGATCCACTGTTCCGCCGTGCCCCGCTTGTTGTAGAACCGCAGCACCGCCCGGCTGGCTGATTGCGCCCGGACGCAGCCTGAGCGTTCCGCGACTCGATCAGGTTGGCCTTCGACACTCCTCATTGCTCAAACCAGATTCTCTCCACAGACCTCACGGAAGCCGCAGGACCGGCACTTGCCTCGAGGGATAATCCCATTTTCGCGGAAACCGAGGTGACCGGCGGTTTGCCAGGAAACGGAAGCCCGACAAGCAGGGCGAACGTTGGGGGACGCTGCTGGATGCTTGCGCTTCGCCATGCGTTCGCCTTTTGTTCGCCTCGTTGCGGTATACTGCTCTTCGTGAGCAGATGGTGCACGGTAACCGTCACCGACCCAGACGGACGCCGGCACAGTCTGGATGTGCTTGCAGATTCGACCTACGACGCCGCCCATCTGTTCGTCGTTGAAGCGAAGAAGGAGCGCGCAGTCGGATTGCCCAAGCCTACGCCAGCAACTGTCTTTGAGGTGGTTGCCAACGGCAAGGTGTATCACGTCGCCGGAGTGGCACTGCAGCGCTGGATTGTAGAGCGGCGTCAGAAATGGAACGGGCCGAAAGGCTTTATGTTCTGCAAGCGCCCAGGACTGGACTGACGGCCAGCTCGCTTACACCCCGGGTCGCCTTGCGACGCCGGCGCCTCCACCAGATCGTCCGTTTCGCCAGGACCCTCACTGGGCCGGTTGCCTGAAGCCTCTGCTCCAGCGTCTGTTCTCTTCTTCCATTCCTCCACCACCAGCTGTGACGGAACCCATAAACTTGCCGCTCTGGACCCATATCTATGCCGCGCCCGTCTCCTCAATCTGCTGATATTGTGGCGTCGTTTTGCAGTCCGCTTTTCGAGGCTGGACACATAAAGTTACCGCAAGTTCGGGCTGGACCCTTAACGTTGCCGTGGGTTGAGCCCGATTCGTCCGTCGATTGCCCTGAGCCGAGTTGGCCGCCGGCCACAAACCGCGCGGGTCGAAAGTGCGCGACTCCTCGTGGTGTAGTGACGTAGGATCTCCGAGACGGGGCGTGCTCGTCTGTAAAATGATCGAGCGGCTTATAGCCCCGCCGCGCGCGCTCGGGGCCCTCACACTGGCCGGCAACCGGCCGGGCAGCACGGGCTCGTCGCAACGAAGTCCGGGCGCAGTCAGCCTGACCGGCTGCAGGACATTCATGAGGCACACCGTTGATTGCCTCCGCTCTCGATTAGTTCGCACTCATATTGAATAGCGACCCTTAAATGCGGTCTCACTGTTGGCTGCAAACCCACGGCCACTAACCCCCGACACACCTGCGCGCATAACTACTAGCCCAAGTACCCTCTTATCGAAGTTGGCCGGTTAATCTGGTCCCGCCTTGCTGATCCAGGAGCAATGCGGCTTGAGAGGTTAACCCTCTTCTCATGTGCAGCGTAAGCCGTCAGCTCGCTCAATGAATCATCGCTCTCGTCACTTTTCGAGGTGCACCGCCACAACTCGCAGGCTGCGCACCAAACGTCGGTGTGATCGAGGTGTGGTTTCCTGTTGTGCTCGTTCCAACAGGAAAACATCCCACAACTGCAATGGAAATACCCCGTCGCGCGGCAATACGGACAGCCATCGTAGAGGCTGCCGATCTGGATTCTAGCGCTCATGTTGAGTGTCTGGAAGGATACGGCTGGGTCCTCTGAGATTGCTCCACTGGGCGCAGCATGGGCTTGCGGTTGAGGTGCCAACTTCCTGCCGCACACCCTACAGAAAGCCCAGGTAGGATCCAACTTCCGTCCGCACCCGCCACAGAAATTCCGGGGTGTGCGGTCAGACGTCGCAAGGTGAACTGCCACAGGCATAACTGTCACCGAAGGCACGGGGGCAATCGCAACCGCTCGAATGAGTTCGAGCACCCAGCGCCCTTGCCGGCGAGCCACCATCAAAAACGCCTTACCGGTCTGTCCACAGATCGCAGGCAGCGCCAGTTCGTCAGGAGACAACAGCACTCGGGACTGTAGCGTTCCCGCAGCAAGACTTCCCTTGGACGTGCCATCAGTAGTGAATCTCATAAGGTAGCTCCAGTTCTGAAATCGATATTCTGCCCCGAATGTCTTCCAGCAAGACCTCAGGGCTACCTGGCCACGTATGCAATTGCCATTAAAATCAGGACGAGCAGCATAGCCCCCGCGGCGGCGACCGCTCGAGCCAAGAGACTGGCCGCGCCGATCTTCAGGAAAGTTCCCGCAAGCCCGGTAATGGTAAATTGATCGCCGGAGCGCACCGCAACTAAGCACCGTACCGGCGTTTGGAAGCCGCTATTTCGTCGCATAATACACGTGTCGCGTCCTTTCGTCCAAAATAGAGCTTAATTTCGTCTGCTTAGGGTGTTTTGGGCCAGCCGGCGCACCTCGGGATCGGGATCCTTCAAAAGCTGCCGCAAAACAAGCTTGGGCGCGTCGCCGTTAGACGCTAGAGTTGCACGAACAGAGGGATCAGCACTACTCGCCAGGAGCTGCGCCACTGCGACGATGGCGCTCTGATCGCAGCGATCCACGCCCCATGCAATCTTCCCGTTTATTCCGCTCCAATTCCGCTGAATGATCTGGGCAAGGGCCGATTCGCTAAGCTTCCGGCGGTGTGCATTCACGAGTGCCTCGATCACCTCTGGACTTGAGTCGGATGCCAGGGTTGCGACGGTTTCCTCCGAGATGACGGCCTTGCTAGCCACAGCAGCTCGCACCGCAGCTATACTCGATTGGGCTAGTTCGTGAAACACTTCAGCCAACGATTCATCGTCATCAGGAAGACTACCGATCAGCGCGGCGAGTGCGCTTGCCCCGAGTTGTATTTCGTGCCCATCAACTGCCACTCTGATTTGCATTTGGTTACACTCCTTCTGGGCGAATGGATAACCTTAACGTTGCCTTAGGGTGTTTTGGGCCAACCGCCGGACTTCGGGATCGGGATCCTTTAAAAGGTCCCGGACAATAAGCTTGGGCGCCCTGGAATTAGACGCAAGGGCGGCTCGAACACAGGGATCAGCGGTAGCTGCGAGGAGTTTCGATATTGCGCCGATGTCGCACTGTTCGTAGTAATCCTCCACGTTCTGTGCAATCTGCCGGTTTATGCCGCTCCAATTGCGCTGAATGATTTGCGCAATGGCCGATCCACTGAGCTTACGGCACTGGGCATTCACGAGTGCCTCGATCACTTCCGGACTCAAGTCGGATGCCAAGGTTGCGACGGTTTCCTCCGAGATCACGGCCTTGCAGGCCACGGCGGCTCGCACCGCGGCTATATTCGATTGGGCTAATCCATGAAACAGATCGGCCAACGATTCGTCATCATTTGGAAGATCGCGGACCAGCGATTCGAGTGCTTCCCACCCGAGTTGTACCTCGTGTTCAAGAATGCTCAACTTGATTTGCATTGGCTTACTCTCCTTCATGACAAGTGACGATACCTAAGAATGCCGGTACAAATCCAATTCTATTGGAGGGGGTAGCTCAGGGCGTGAGCTAGATGGCGGAAACCTGTGCGGCAGGTACCTGGTACCGGCTAGCAGCAGCTCGAAGTTGCTCTTCCACGTGGTGGCGCAGGTGGTCAGGCGCGAGAACCTCGACGTTGGCGCCATAACGGAGGATATCCATGCTGAGCTCGTAATCCTCCGAGTAGGGCACGGACAGGACAAGGTGGCCGGTCGCCTCGATATCCTGAGTCTGCTTGGAGTGCCAGACCTCATGGCAGATCCAGCGTGCGACTTGAGGTTCGAAGCGCAAGACAGCCGTATTTTGGGGCGGACCGGCGAAGATCCCATAGCCACCGCCAAGGTGCGCATCGAGCGCTTCGTCAGGGAACTCGTCTGCTGGGGTATCAGTGATTTCGGCGCTCCGAATCATGTCTATGGCAAAGCTCCGAAGGCCGTTGCGCAAGTGGCACCAGGAATCCAGATACCAGTTGGCCCGATAGTAAACCAGGCGTTGTGGCGAGACCTCACGAACGGTTTCCTCGTTGCTGGACCGAGTGCAGTACGTCAGTTGCAAACGCCGCCGGGACAATGTTGCCATGCTCACCGATTGGAAGCATTTGGCGTCGACCGGACGGGATGCCATGTGCAGGATGCGAATCCGCCGCCGAATTTGATCGGGTTCAAAATCGCCGGTGCCAAGTAGCAGTTGCAGTCGATTGCGGAGCGGTGTGAGGTCCATTTCGAGCAGACCAGGCTGCAGTTGGATAAGAAGATCCTGCATGAGCAGCAGCGCATGGATCTCACTGGTGCTGTACATTGGGCCGGGGATCTTCCTTTTTCCGTCTTCGGAACGGAGATCTTCACAGTGGTACCCGCCCCGTTCCCGGCTCCACTCGATGTTGACCTGGAACCGGCTACGCAGGAATTCAAGATCGCGCTTTAAGGTGGCAAGCGAAACCTCCAACTCGCCAAGGAACTCCTCGCGCGGAATTATCTTTTTGACCTGCAACATCTGCTGGATTCGCAGTACGCGTTCGGTTTGGCTCATTTAATCTACCAACTATAAAACGCCCCTCTGGATAAGGGCTGGACTATCGGACACGCCAATCAACTTGGTCAAATTAAGCGCCGTGGCGCATCTCTGGCACCTGGATCAGTCTTCATTGTCAGGCCATTTCAGGGACACCGTACAAGATAACCTTCGATAGTGGCCACTACGCTGACTGAAGTTACGTCTGAAGGCCTTCGTTACAGACGCTGCCGCAGATCACCCGACGAAACTGTTCTATAGCGTCGTTCGCGTGCAGTTCTGAGCACAGAAGTGTCGCCTTCCATCGCACTGCGTCACCGACAATCGTTAACCGCTGGACAGATAACGTATTCACCTCTCATATTCTTGCAACTGTCCCTTTCAGCCTCGTATACTACAGAAGGCAGGCTGGGATGTGCCGCGCCTGAACCAAGACGTGCGCGTCGCCACGGGCCGCAGCCAGGCACTACTGTAATGCGACGTTTCACGGGCCAGCCCTCCGAGTAGTCTTCCAGTCGACATCTATCTTTTTGGGGAAGGATCGTTCCCATGAGTTACCGCTCCGAAACAATCGCCTACGCCATCGAACGAATGAACCGGCAGTATTTCCTTCCGGCGATCCAACGGGAGTTCGTCTGGAAGCCCGAGCAGATCGTGCAACTCTTCGACTCGATAATGCGGGGATATCCAATCAGCTCATTTCTGTTCTGGGACCTGAAGCCAGAGAACCGCGACAAATGGCAGGTCTACAAGTTCCTGGACAAGGCGCAGTATGGCGGCACACACAGCGAGTTGGCGAGTACGGACGGTGTTGCAAATCTATCCCTCGTGCTGGATGGGCAGCAGCGCCTCACTTCCCTGATGATCGGGCTGTGCGGCACCTACACGGCGAAGAAGAAATACAAGCGCCGGGGTAGCCCGGACGCGTGGACCCGTCAGAGATTGCACCTTGATCTCCTCGCCGATCCTCGCCTCGACAGCGAGGAGACATCCGAGAGCGGCGTGTACTACAAGTTTGCGTTCATGGAGGAGACACCAGCACCGACTTCTGAGCATTACTGGTTCAGGATCGGGCGAATTCTGGACTTCGATAAGCGTCAGAAGTTCGATGTCTTCCTTGACGAGAAGGACGTCGAGCTATCCAAGCAGGAGCTGTCGCGCTATGAGCACAAGACGTTCGAACACAATCTTGAGCGGCTTTACAAAGCTGTGTACGTGGACGAGGTCATCGCATACTACACGGAGACGGATCAAGACTATGATCGCGTTTTGGATATTTTCGCTCGTGCGAACGAGGGCGGAACTAAACTGAGTAAGTCCGACCTCCTGCTCTCAATGGTAATTGCGAACTGGGAAGGCGTAAACGCGCGCGACGAGATTTTCAACTTCCTAGATCGCGTGAACACGCAATTGACCCGGCGCAACGATTTCGACAAAGACTTTATAATGAAGTCGTGTCTCGTCCTTACGGATCTTCCTGTCGCGTACAAGGTGCAGAACTTCAGCAACGCGAACTTGACCACCATTCGTCAGTATTGGCCTAGAATCAAGAGGGCCATCGAGCAGGGCGCTGACCTCGCTAATTCGTTCGGAATAGACCGAGACAACCTCACAAGCGCCAATGCTCTGATTCCGGTCATCTACTATTTGTTTAAGAACCCTGGCGTTAGCCTGCGGGGTTCCACCCCGTTCGAAGCGCGCAACGCGGTCTGGGTTCGTCGCTGGCTCACTATGGCGCTCCTGAACGGAGTATTCGGCGGAACGTCGGATAACATGCTGCGCGATGTTCGTGCGTGCCTGCAGGAAATGTCTGGTGCCGGAGCCGACTTTCCTATCAATGCGATCAATACCGCCATTCGAAAGGCAGGACGCTCGGCCGAATTCGATGATTTCGCAGTGGACGAAATTCTGGCCCTCGCCTACGGGCAGCAGCAGACCTTTCTCGCTCTTTCCTTGCTGTACGATGATGCGGGCTGGGGGACCATGCAGTTCCAGCAGGACCACATCTTTGCTCGCAGCCTATTCAAACCAAAGGAACTTTCAACCTCGGGAAGGCTGGACTGGGTCAGGAAGAAGGACCGTCTAGGAAACCTCTGTTTGCTGCTCGCGCACGAGAACATAGGCAAGCAGGACATGCCCGCGGATGAGTGGCTGAAATCGCGCGAACCGGGCTTCTTGAAACGTCACTTGATTCCCGGGGATCAAGCTCTTTGGAGGTTCGATAGGTTCCCCGACTTCCTGGAAGCCCGCGAAGAACTGGTGCGCCAACGCTTAAAGTGGATCTTCCGACAGACCGGCCCACAAGTACCGCCATGCGGCCCTCCGCCGCCTGGCCGCCCGCCCGGGACAACGACGCCTACTACGGCCGCGAGACCCGAGGTCTTCGCTTTCTTGGAGGAGCAGCGCAACAAGGCGTCCTATGACGAGAAGAACAAAGCTCTTCGATATGCGGTCGGATCAAGGATTGAGTGGTGGGTTAAGATCGGGAAACGTTTTGCTTCCGTGTGGCAATACCGCCGGTTCTCCGGGGACTTGGAGTTCTGGCGCCGGAGGCTCTCCAACCCTGAGATCGTCTCCGCGAAAGACAACGAGCACTCGCTGGCATTCCGCCTTGAGAATAAGCCGGACTTTAATGAATTTGTAGACGCTTTCGCCAAAGCCTCTACGTTCGAATGGCAAAACAAACCACGAGCGCGCTGATTTGACTAACGGTGAAACCATCCATCCGAGCAAGACAACGGGACAGCCCTTTGCCTTGCCACGCGAATCGCCATGCCTTTGCAGTCCGCCTGGCGCGCGAGGCGACGGTCGCCTCCAAACCGTCGAGAGCATCCGCGAGTTCCTTTAACCACTCGTCGCGACGGCGTGCTACGGCCGGAGAAAGAACCATGGAGAGTACCTCGTTGATCGCTCCCCAAGAATCGGTATAGCGGCTAATGCTGCCCGCGTGACGCCCTGAACATTGTCGGCCACATCCGGTTCGGGGTAACGGTCCGCGCGGCTGGCAAACAGCTTGATCGGTTCCTCGGCCATTTAAGTTCCCTACCTAAACTCGATCCTTGCATAGCCATAAACCAAAAGCCCACCGTTTCCGGTGGGCTTCGGGACCGCAAGCGTTAAACTCTGCTTGGTGGACTCTATGGGATTCGAACCCATGACTTCGATTCATCTGGCTTGCGGTCTGATCGTAGACCGACGTTTTGCCGCTAAACTAAGAGCCCAACTGAATCCATTATAACAAATACGAACGTGGTTGGCAAGCTGCTGCTACGCGGGTTACGCGGGTATCGAACCACTTAGCCCTCATCATCCTTAAATAGGTTCATATTCTTGTCATCACGTTTCACAATTTGTCGAGGACAGCGAGGAGGAGGGAATCAATCAACATACCGATGCGCAGACGTCAATTCTCGGGTGGCTTGCGTACCGACGCCTCTTCCACTGGCGGACAACAGCGGCGACACCTTGATTTCACAGACGGCAACCAGCAAGCGCAGGTTCTTCAGGTATGGCTCAGTCGGATCGCCGGACATCTTCGCCATGCACAAGGGCGCGTGTTTCGGCATCGAGATGAAAGGGGAAAAAGAGAAGCAGCGCGACGTGCAGAAGAGGCCGTACTAGCCGGACACGCGGGATTCCTTCGATACTTGATGGACGATTCCTGTCCCAGTTCAAGCCGCCGGATTGAACAGCTTGGTGTGTACGCGGCGGGCTACTGATTCCGGCACGCTGTAACGGGTCATGGCCTTGCGAGGACCCATTCGGATTTTCACGACACCTGGCTCATCCTTAACGAGGAGGCGCACGGTCTCTCGACCAATGCGCCATCGTTTCGAGAGGTCGCCGATAGTGTAGTGAGCTTCGAATGTGGTATCGACCGAAGGCGGGCGATACTCCGACGTCGGAAGTGTCCCATGCAACATGCCGGCTTCCTCACTTTACCTGGCTCGCATCGGTTGGCGGTCCTGGCCCCCCACCGGCTCATACGGAGCCTCGAACAGGATGTCGCGGTTTACGCGGACGGTGAAACGGTAGCCGGCCGGAACCTTGATCGTCGGCTGAACGTTGAGATTACGTCGCGTGATCTGAGCGCCGGTTTGGCTCAGTTCCTGGCCTACGGCGCTTCCGGCGGTCTGGGCTGGGCTGGGGTACGTGAGGGCGCTCTGGGTGGTGCGCTGCGAGATCTCGAAGGCGGCGCTGAAGATGCTGGTGAGAACCGTGAATCCGACGATCCGGAGATAATGGCGATCTACGATGTCTCGCAGCCCGGCGTTGCCGTGTGAGTCGAGGCCCATCATGCCGTCCAGATCAATCGAGGACGCATCTGGGTAGATGACGCGGGTCCACGCGACTTGCACGCCATCCTGGCCGTAGGAGACCCGCGAATCGTATCTTCCGATCAGGCGCGAGCCCTGAGGAATCAGAAGGTAGAGGCCAGTGGCCGTATCATAGACGTTCGATGTCACCAGCGCCTTCAACTCGCCGGGGAGATCCGAGTTGAGAGACTGTTCGAGAACCGCTGGAATCTCCCAACCAGCTTTGATTTCGTACCGGGACAGAGGCGCTTCACGCGTCGAGCGAAGGTAATCGTCGCCTTGGTGGTTGCGCGCTGCGGCGAGGAATCCTTCCTTGCGGGACTGCATGTTCTGGCTGTCGTAGTCGTTTTCGACTGCCTGACCGTTCGTTGGCCCAGTGGAGTCACCGCCCTGCCGCGCGCCCAGAGCACGGTTCAGGGCTTCGACCTGAGAAAGGTCATTCGATGTGGGCTGTGCCGGAGTCCCCGACAACGGCGAAGTGGCGGAGTTGCGGATGCTGGTGGGTGCCTGGATTGCTTCCTGTTCCTGCTGATACGCCGCAGCAAGCCGGCGCTCTTCGGGCGTTTCCTCGTGAATCTGCGTCGGCGTGAAGGACTGGGTTCGAATAGCGCTAGGCTGCCTCACGACGACTCGCTCCTGGGGAAGACCGTCACAGGGCTGACCGGTTTGTGGATTGAAGCGGTACGGCTGGCTCGTCTTCGGATCGGCGCCGCAGGGAGCCATGGTCGTTTGAGGAGACGGCGGGGCACCGGGAGGACGCAGGGCCATCGGTACCGTGCCAGACGGAGTTGCCTGCATGAACTCCTTGCCCGCCTGGGTCGCCGGAGTCACGCTCTTGGGAAGGCCGGCGTCACGCGCAGCGGTTTGATTATTAAATGTTCGGCGGAGTCCGCCGTAGGCAAATGCCACCAGCAGGAGCAGGCCTGCGGAAGCGATGGCTATGCCAGCGCGGCGGCTGATGCGCTTCGCTTTTTCCGGCTGGGGATGAAGATCCAGTCCGTTGGGCGCTTCAATTGGGCTGTGATCGGAGCTATTGGTTGTGTCCACGGCTGATCTCCACTTTCTGGGCCTTCTTGCCCGATCCGAGAACGAGGTTCGCGTGATCGAAGAGGCGGTCCACGATGTAGGTCTGATCTTTCACGCGGTAGTTTGTCATCTCACCCTTCCCGTCATTGCCCACGACCAGCAGCACCGGTGCCTCACGGTGTTGCAGATCTGGCGGCATCTGAATATAAGTCTTCGCGCCGTCGTCGAACGCCCGCACCGGGCGGATGTGATCGTCACCGCCGCGGATCGTGTAATCGAAGTTCACCTTCTCGATTGCGATCATGGCGGGGGGAGTCTCGGCAGAGTGCTTCTCCTGCTTCGCGAGAGCTTGCTCGGCTGTCAGTTGCTGTTGCCACTTGCGCGTTTCGTCCTCTGGGTACGCGAAGGCGACCCGCGCCACGTAGTCTTCCGGCTTGGAAATCAATCGGAGATAGTAGGCGCGGCGGTCCGTGGTGATGAGCAGGTTCGTATCGAGACCGGGCACCTGCGGTTTGAGAATGATTACCGCCGTGGCCTGCTCTCCGGTACCGTACATCGCGGGCGAGATGTTCCAGCGCACCGAGTCGCCGATGTGGGGTTCGCCGACGATCTTTTCGCCGGCTTCGAGCTCGATCATGCACACGCGCAGAGGCGCGCAGACTACCGTGGGGAGTCCGGCGCCAAAGGAGTACATCACGCGACCATCCGGACCGGGCGACGGCATGTCTTTCTCGCCCCGCCAGCGCTCGCTGACGCGCGCGGCTTCGAGCGCCGTTGGCGTCAGCGGCACGTCGGCTTTTGGTCGATAGTCTTTCGGCACGGCTCCACTTGGAGCGCCGGGTTGACCGCCCGCGTCTTCGAGACTCCGCAATTGAGCGGCGAAGTCGTCCGGCAGTACGAGCGGGGGTAAGGCCGCGGGCGGTGTCTGCGCCTTTGCGGTGGGCGGGACCCGTTTCACCCCGACCGGCGGCTGCGCCGCAGGTTGGGATTGCGCCGACAGCATCCAGGCAGATCCGAGAGCGACGGCGATGACGATTCGTGATGACAGCATTTCGTTCCTCCTTTTGGAACCTGGTTTCAGAGAACCCTTGCCCAGCTCGCGTTGGTGATGTACACGCCAAGCGGGTTGATGCGCGCCTGGCGCTCATCGGTGGGCGGATTGAGCACAATCGAGAGATAGCCCTTCCATCGGTCCGTCGCTGTGACCGTTCCGTACAGATCGCGCGTTGTCTCGACCCATTCGACCTCGTAGGTACGGTCGCTGGTGGGAAGAACAGACTTCACTTCGACCGAGACCGTCTCGGTTTCGGCGCGCTTAAAGGGTGGATCGCCGCGATAATACTCGCTGACGAAGGCCTGGGCCGCGCTGCCGCTGGCGATCTGCGCATACACGCGATCAATCGACCGTCGCTGCGACACGCCGTCCGTCGTGACGGTCCGCAAGTTCTCGACCCAGTTGAAGATGTTCGATCGCTTGAGGCGGTCGTCGTTCAAGGAGGTCTGATCCGCGACGCCGGAGGCGACGGGGCGGCCGAGGTTATCCACGAGAACGACGAACGGAATGACGCGCGAGCGGAGGGATAGCCAGACGATTCCCGCCGTCGCAACCAGAGCAATGAGCGAACACAGGGCCGCCATGGTCCGCCAGTTCTTGGCGCGCGTGATGAGATCTCCGTAGCGCTCATCCCACTCGCGGCGGGCGGCCAGATAGGGACTGTGCACGCCGGAAACTTCGAGACTGGGTACGTTGCGTTTCTTGAGAAGATTCATGCTGACCTCCGATTACTCCTGATGTTCGATTGGAATCCTGGGTGGCGTGGCGTGTGGCGCCGAATCGGACGGCACCGATCCAAGCCGACGCCGGAAGCTCCTGAAATGATCGGCAACGGTACTGGCGCCGCCTGAACTTGACGGCGGATCCGGCTGCCTGCTCGCCGCGCTGGCGTCCGAGGCAGAGCTGACCGACGGCGACGAAGGCGGAGATGCGGAACCTCCACCGGCGGATGAACGCGCTCCCGCCGATCCGACGCTCGCCACCTCAGTCGTGGCGCCGGAGCCCGAGCCGCCCGCACCGGCCGCAGATCCCGTGCCCGCCGCCGCTCCGCCCCCGCCGCCCGCCAAAGCACCAGCTCCGGCGGCTGCCACACCTCCCACCGCCAGAGCTGCGCCGCCGACTACGGCAGCGGTCGCGGCCAGATCGCCGCCAGTCAATGCGGGAGAGCCGCCAATCACGGCTGCGAACAGTTTCGGGATCTGCCAGCAGCACATCATGAAGATCAGAGACCCGCCCATTACGTCGAACGCTGTCATGGCCGGCCGCGCAGACGTTGCGATTCCCTGTGCCTCATCGAGCCAGCCGACGCTCAGACCGAATCCGGCGGAGATCAGGCAGTACAGCAGGACGATCTTGATGCCGATCGACACAGCAAGGCCGATGTATCGTTCCGTGTAGGGAGCCGTCCACCGGCTACCGCCGAAGCCGAGAAAGATGAAGCCGACCGATACCACGAGGTAGCTCTCGACCAACGTAACGATGAAGTTGATCGTGATGATGGTGTACGAAACAACGATCAGCAGAGCCGCAAACGCGAGCACCAACGACGATCCGGGGTTGGTGAAGAACGCGGAAGTGCTTGCGCCATCGATCAGCGCACCTGCGAGGGAGAGTCCCTGAACGAAGACGCCGCTCGGCGATAGCGCGCCGAGCCCGGCTGCATTCTGGCCAATCTGTGTGAAGCTGTCGATGATCGCGGGAATCCAGATGCGGCCGTTCAGAAGCAACGCATAGAACGCGCCGATCCACATCAGCTTTCGGATAAGCGCCGATGTCCAGCTCTGGAAGTCGGTTTTTTCGAGCAGCATGACGGCCGCGCTCCAGGCGAACTCGATGACAGCGAGAATCCCGAACAGCGTATTCGCATACACCCAGACATTGGTGGTCCATTGAGTCCGCTGGTTGCGGAACTGCTCCATGATCTGGCTCGGGACGGTCGAATTGAACGGTGCGCCCTGCGCAAAGACCGCCTGCACGAACAGACTGCCGACAGCTATGGCCGGCAGCCATCTCACCGATATGTTGATTCGCTTCCGCATGAGACACCTCAATTAAGACCTGGCAGGTAAGTGTTTCCGTCGCTGGTCACTGGCCCGCCGGTGAAGAACCATTGGGTCGCCGCGACACTCGCAGCCTGTTGCTGAATCACGTAACCCTGAAAGACAGCCTTGCTGGTCAAATCTTCGAGCTGGATCTCGCGCAGTTTCTGCAACTGCGACACCTGCTCGCCAGCGAGTTGACTGTTGAGGTTGATCGCATCGTTTCTGTTCAGGAGGTTCGATGCACTGATCGCGCGCAGTATCCCCAGCACGCCCTGTTCGGTGGCCAGCAGCTTCCCCTGGACCCCCGAGCCCCGCATGATGCCCTGCGTGGTGGCGAGACTCGTTTGAGCCCAGATGGCGTATTGGCTCGCATAGGAGCCAGCCGCGGGCGGTAGGCCCCCAGGCCCCATCGGTTGATATCCGGGATAAGTCTGGCTGAAGAGCACGTCCTGGTTGCCCAGAGAGTACGCCAGTGCCCGACCGCCCTGGACCACATTGGCGAGCATTCCAAGATCCGCTGCGACGTTGGTCAACGTCGCGGGGCCTCCGTGCGCCGTGTTCTTGATCGCATCGGCGAGTTGCTGGGCCTGTATGGCGTATTGCAGGAGTTGCTTGGCGTACTCCAGATCGTGCATGAGCTTAATCGTCCATTGGGTAGGCTCGGTTGCACAGTTCGTACAGATAAACACGCCGCCGGTAAGCTGCGCCTTAGCAGGGGCCGCGCCGATGGCCGCTGCCAGCACGCCGCAAACTATTCCACGAAACCAGTTCATACGCATGACTTCTCCTCCTTCTGTTGTTCCAACGACCCTTCCATGCGGTCGAGGTAATCGGCCCACTTGGCCAACCCTCTAAGCCGCAACCATTCCGAGCGCCACATATCCGGGTACTGCTCGATGACGCTCTCCACTAACTGCCGCTCCTCGCGGCCGTTGACGCCAACCCAGGCGAGAGCCACTTTGCCGACTCCCAGATCCACCAGACGCCGGCCCAGTTTGCTGACCACGTAGTAGTGCTGCTTAGGCACGCTCACTTGCAGAATGTCGAGCTCGCGGTCATTTAGGCCCACCCGTTCGTAGAAGCCGCGCGAGCCCGGATTCTTCGACTCCGCATTCGGCAACAAGATCTTCGTCGGACAGTTCTCGAGAACCACGTCGGCAATGTCGGAGTTCGCGATATCGCTGATCTGTTGCGTAGCCATGACGACCACCGCATTCTTCCGGCGCATCGTCTTGAGCCAGTCTCTGAGACGATTTCTGAAAAGCGCGTGCTGTAAGTAAGACCAGGCTTCGTCGAGCAACACCAGCGTGGGCGATCCGTCGAGGCGCTGCTCTATCCGCCGGAACAGATACAGCAGGACGGGGATGACGGCCTTGTCGTCAAGCTGCATCAGGTTCTCGGTTTCAAAGCTCAAGAACCGTCCGTTGCCCAGCATGTCGTGATCGGCGTCGAGCAGCGACCCCATCGGACCCATGACGGTAAAGTGTTGCAAGGCATCCCGGATGTCCGTGTCCTGGACGTTTGCAGACAGTTCGGTGAGTGTTCGTGTCGGCGATAGCTGCAATCGCATCACCGCCTCCGCCACGGCGTTTCGGTGCTTGGGACCGAACTTCAGGCCATTCAACTCGCACAGAACTTCGACCCATCCGACCGCCCACTGAACGTCCGACTCGCCATCGATATCTTTCAGCGGGCAGAAGGCGAGATCCGTCTTCGGCCCGGCCAGATCGTAAAACGCTCCACCGGCGGCTTCGGTGAGCATCCAGATCGAGTAGCCACGATCGAACGCGAAGACCTGCGCCCGCGGATAGCGGAACCATTGAGCGGCGATCAACCCCAGCGCGGTGGACTTCCCGGCGCCGGATGGCCCGACGATGAGTGTGTGACCCAGGTCGGACACATGGAGATTGACGCGGAACGGCGTCGCTCCACTGGTTGCGGCGAACAGCAGCGGCGGGCTGTGCTTCGGCATCATGGCCGAGGGGTTTTCGCGAAGGCCGGCCCACACCGACGTGATCGGAAGCATGTCGGCGAGATTCAGCGTATGCAGCATGACGCGGCGAACGTTCGAGTAACCGTCGCCAGGCACCGACCCGCGCCAAGCCTCCACTGCATTGATCGTTTCGATCCGGCAGGCGAAGCCGAGATTCTGGATAGTCTTCATGACGGCACGCGTGTTTTCATAGAGCCGGTTCGGATCTTCGTCCAGGCAGACGATGTTGGCCGAATATTGCGCGAACTGAACATCGCCGGACGCGGCAACCCCCATGGCCTCCTCGGCGTCGGCGGCCATTTGCTGCGCGTGAATGTCAGTTGCGCCTGATTGCGTTTTGAAGATCTGATCCTTCCAGCCGCGGATCTTCGAGCGCCATTTCTTTCGGTGCATGTCGAGCATCCCTCGCGCCTCTTCGGGATCAATCAGGATCGCGCGTGTGTTCCAGCGGTACTCAATGGGAAGGTTGTCTAACTCACGCAGGATTCCGGGCGAACTCCTCTTCGGGAATCCGTCGATGGCGATGACCCGCATATGTTTTCTTCCGATGCGCGGTTCTATTCCGCCGTGGAAGTCCTCGCACGCGAGAAGGTCGTTTAAGTAACACGGAATGTCCGGGAGTGCGAAGGGATGGTCTTCGCCGCTCACGCAACGCCTCAGATAGCGAAGAAGGCGATCATGCACTTGCGAAAAGCCGTAGTCGTCAGTGACAGTCAGCCGTTTCAGGCGCTCGGTCTGGAACAACTGACCGAACACGTTCTCGAATACGTCAACGCGGCTGGCAAAGCGGTCGATGATCTGGGCCGCCGTCCGGTTGGCGCTGTGCGGTCCGCCGCCTTCAAACATCCACCCCTTCATCCGCTCTTCGGCTGCAAGCGGCGGCAGGTAAGTCAGAGTCAGGAAGTATTCCGACTCGTAGTGCGCGCCTTCCTGCATGAACTGTTGCCGCCGCTCATCGTCGATGATGCGCGTCACGCAATCGGGGAACGCGCCTCGCTCGGGATAGCCGGGCGCGCGCGATCGAATCGCGTCGCATTGAACCATCCAACCGCTGCCCATTCGCAGCACGGAGTTCAACCGCGCACTGAGCGCGTCCATCTCCGCTGGGGCCGCGGACATCATGTCGGGACCGCGATAGGTCCAGCCGGTCAATAGAGACCCATCCTGTTGGAGGAGAATCCCGTCGTCGATGAGTGCGTCTGGCAGCAGCAGGTCCGCAAGCCCACGGGGATTCCTGCGATGTTCGTTCCGTTGCATATGTCATCTCCAGTTGCGAGGTATCGGCACGCAGCGCGACAGCAGCCCGCTCTTGGCGGGATAGAACGCCTTGTACCGGATGTGCCGGACATAGATTTGCCGGAGCAGCGGGTCGGCCTTCCCCATGCGTTGCAGCACCGCCGCTGCTCCGACCCAGAACGCAACGCTCAGGCCGATTCCCCACCAGCTCCCCAGGCTGAACGCGAGGCTGATGGCGGTAAGCATCGCGATCAGCACCAGTTCCCGATCCCCGCCGAGAATCTGGTTCGGCCGGTTTGCCGACTGGTGGATTACGATTTCTCTCGGCCTGTCGGTGGTCTGCATGACTACACCACAGCCGCGTTGACGCCGAATGCGCTGGCAAGTAACGGAGCCGCGAAGACCAGTACCGACACGACCAGGCCGATCATGCAGGCGCGGCGTCCGAACTCCGTCAGTTCACCGCCCCACAACATCGCACCTCCGGCAATCGCGATCCCGATCAGGCCGATGGCATAGGCCACGGGACCAGTCAGTGAGGTCGCAATGGTCGTCATCGGCCTTTCCCACGGCAGTCCGGTAGCTGCAGCAGCTTGCATCCGCAGGCTAAACGTCGCCGCTAAAGCGAATAGAGCCCCAAGTCTGGAGCCTATGATCGATCTACGAATAATGTTCATGTTTCGAAAACCCTCCCAACGGTTACTACCCTTAGACACGCTCGACCTGATAATTCCCGTTGGAATATCCGGTTACGAGCAACACTTCCCTGACTTTGCGCCCGGCCTTGATGCCGGATTCTTCGTCAACGAAGACCACCAGATCCACAGCCTCGGCGATGAGCGTTTGCTGCGGCGCGCTCGTGGCCTCTGCGACGAGGCTTTCGAGCCGGATCAATCCACTAAGGGCATCGTTCGCGTGGACTGTCGCCGCGCCTCCGGGATGCCCTGTATTCCAGGCCTTGAGCAGTGTGTGCGCTTCCGCACCTCGCACTTCGCCCACGACGATGCGCGTCGGCTTCAGCCGCATACACGCGCGCAGACATTCGAGCATCGTCACATCGCCCACCGCCCGCAGATCCAGGTAGTTCTTCACAGGACACTGCAATTCTGTCGTGTCCTCGATGGAAATCACCCGGTCGTGGGGCGTCAGACGGGCCAGCGAGTCGAGGATCGCGTTGACCAGGGTCGTCTTGCCGCTTCCTGTGGAGCCAACGACCAGGATGTTCTTTCTCGCGCGCACAGCGGCGCGGATCACATCAGCATGATTCAAACCGCTCACCTCATCGAGAAAGCCATCACGGCGACGGAGTTGGTTGAGCGGGTCCGTCGCGTCGGTCAGGATTCCGTCTGCCTCGTAGTCGTTAAGGCTGAAGATCTTACGAGGACGTAGCCGGATCGCAAACACTGGCCGTCGGACCACCGGTGATACGATGCCCTCGAAACGGCTGCCATCTATAGGAAGTTCGGTTTCGAGGATCGGACGTTCGTGATTCAGCACGGTTCCCCGCCAGGCCGCGATGGTGCCAAGCGCGCTCGCCGCTTGCGCCGCGGGCATCTCTCCGATCCGGGAAAACCCTTGTCCCATCTGCTTGACCCAGAGCGACCCATCCGGATTGAGTAGGATGTCCTCGGTCAGACTGTCATCGAGTAACCGCAATACTTGGTCACCCAGCTCTCGTCGGAGCTTCGTTTCGAGGCGCTGATGCTGTTCGTCCTGAACTACTGCCACGGTTGACATGTAAAACTCCTTGTGAAAGTTACCCGCCGTTCCACTTACCTGCATCTGACGGTTATCGCGCCCCTCAATTAGTAAGGTAATGGGAAGGAGGGTCCGGGACAAAAAACATGTAAACTAATTCGTTTCACAGGAGAGCGGTACGTAATCTGTTATTGTGTCGGTCGATTGCGAACAGTTGCCAGACGCCCGACGGAGAACGATTGTTCCCATCTGCATCTCTTTTGTCCAGCTGCTCGCGCTGGAACTGAGCCGTCCCGACCTGCCGCGGCTGGGGTAGAGTCAGCAACACAGAGCCCTTGCGCTGCAAAAAGACAACGTCCGATCGAGCGTAGCAGTTCGTACGCCTCCACGGTGCAGGACTTCACTCCAATGACCAAAGATGGCCGTTTACAAGGGCGGAGTTAGTCGACACGGACGGACCTAACCATGGGTGGTGCTAGTGTAGTGCGGCATAAATAGTAACGAGTATTGCTAACGCAACGTCTTTACAATGGAGGGGCAAAGGCTATGCGTGTGGCGCGACCCGTGGTCCTGAGTGCCGAGCAGCGAGACATGCTGGAGTCTCGTGCGCGTGCCCGGAGTGCTTCTGCGCGGAGCGTCGAGCGAGCCCGGATTGTTTTGCTGGCTGCGGGTGGTATGCAAGATAGGCAGATTGCGGCCAAATTGAGAATCATGCCGGAGAAGGCAGCGCGCTGGCGGAACCGGTTTCTCGACGGCGGTTTGGGAGCGCTGGACAAAGACGCGCCACGACCAGGAAGACCCTCCACGATCTCGCCGGCCAAAATCCAGGATGTGATCCGGAAAACGACGCAGGAGAAGCCCAGCAACGCTACCCACTGGAGCACGCGCATTATGGCCAAAGCCTCTGGGCTTAGCGAGAAGAGCGTGCGCCGGATCTGGCATAAGCACGGTCTGAAGCCCCACCTGTCACGCACTTTCAAGGTCAGCAACGATCCCCAGTTCGCCGAGAAACTGGAGGCCATCATTGGTCTCTATCTCAACCCGCCGGAACACGCCATCGTGCTGTGCGCCGATGAAAAGAGCCAGATCCAGGCGCTGGACCGTACACAGCCCGGTCTTCCGTTGAAGAAGGGACGCTGCGGAACCATGACCCACGACTACAAGCGCAACGGAACCGCCACCCTGTTCGCGGCCATGAGCACGCTGGATGGCACCGTGATCAGCATGTGCGACGACCGGCACCGTCATCAGGAGTGGTTGAAATTCCTAGGCGTGATCGACGGCGTCACGCCGCCCGACAAGGACCTTCACCTGATCGCCGATAACTACGCCACGCACAAGCATCCCAAAGTTCAGAAGTGGTTAGCCCGCCATCCGCGTTTCCACGTGTACTTCACGCCGACGAGCAGCTCGTGGCTCAACATGGTCGAGCGCTTCTTCCGTGATCTCACTGAACAGAGGCTCCGTCGCGGCATCTTCCGCGATGTCGAGGAACTCATCATGGCCATGGGCGACTACATCGACAAGCACAACGACAACCCCAAGCCCTTTGTTTGGACAGCCAAAGCTTCCGACATCCTCGAAAAGGTCAAGCGTGCCCGCGCTGTGTTGGATAATCGTTGATCTGTTTGCCGCAGACCACTAGCGGGTCACCACTGAGTGTGACCAATACCTTTAGGCGGATAGCTGGTATACCTCGGAAGCTTCAGCCGTTCAAGTCCCGGCGCTGAAATCGATAGTGGCGACACGCTGATTCCGAGAAAGCCCTGCCCAAGCGGGGTGGGGTTTTCTGATTCCCTGCGCGGACGCGTACCTGAGGAAGGCCAATACTCGCAGCAGGTGTCAATAGCCGTGCGGCAGCCATTAACGACTTTAAGTCCAGTTGATTCGACGGGACATACCGGGACCACTCCCTGGCTAAATGCCGCTTACGTCCCGTCCGGTCCCGTTTCTTCAGGCGGGACCCCAGCGTCGTCGCAGCGCTACCAGGACTGCCATTGCGGCCGTGATCAGAATTCCAGTTGCCGGTTCGGGCGAAGCGGTGGCGGAGAAGTTATCGAAGTAGGCGGTGGCCCCTGTGCCGCCCCATACCGTGAGATCGAGAATCTGGAAGCTGGTGACCGAGGGTTGGCTGAGCACCGCAGAGCCATCGAACTTCATGGTCAGGCCGCTGTTGTCTACATCTACTTCGAAGAGATGCCACCCAGCCGAAGAGGTAAACGGGAAGTCGCTTTCGGGCGGATTTCCTCCGGGTTGGACGCGTGCGATGAAATTGGTAGGAGTGGTCTGTTCGAGCACAGCAAGCCAGTTCTGGCTGCCATCCTCAATCTGCAGGCCGGCCTGGGCCCCGCAGCACATACTGGCGCCCTGCACATAGACGGAGACCGAACCCTGCCAATCGGTCCCGAAATCGTGTGTGAGTTCATCGAGCTGTGGGAAGTTCGAGACGATCTCCACCGACTGCGTCCCAGCGAACGCTACCGCGTTGCTTAGGGTTACGGTGCCCGGGCCGACCACGGTCCAAAAGGGACTTATGGATGCGCCCTCGAACCCGTCAAAGATCGTCCCCGCCCGGGCGGCGGAGAGGCCGAAGATGGCGGTGCCCAGGATCAGTAGATGGCATGCGCGATTGATCTTCCTCATAATTACCTCCTCAAAGGTGCCATCATTCTAACCAGATGTGGCACACGCCCGAAATAGACACGGCACGACACGAGACGACACGGCACGACAAGAGCCTATCTGTCGGTGGTAAACTTGTGTCTCTTCGATGTTCGACGACCTCAAAGAATCACCCTCGCCCCGCGGCGTTCGTCTGGACGGATGGAAAGATATAGCGAAATACCTCGGCTCCCCAGATCCGAGGACCGTCCAGCGCTGGGAAAAGAAAAGGGGTCTCCGGGTCTTCCGGGAGGGCGACAAGGTATTCGCCTACGCCGCCGACCTTGACCAGTGGCGTGCCGGGCGGGTGGTGGCCCCCGCCGGCAGTTTCCAGCCCGTTTCGGCTGCCATGGCAGAGCCAACGACGACAGCGCTGGCGCCACCCATCGAACGTCCGACCAGCGTGATTCGATGGAAGGGCCTCGTCGCTGCGGCTGCACTGCTGTGCTGCGTGCTGGCCTGGCATTTCTGGCCGAGGGAACTCCAGTTGCTATCCTGCCGGCAACTGACTCGCGACGGACGGCGGAAGTACGGGGTTCTTTTTGCCGATCGCTTGCGTATCTATTTCACGGAGGTCGTGGGCGGGCGGCCCGTGATTGCCTCCGTCCCGATTGCTGGTGGCGACGCAAGCTTCCTTCAATTGCCTTTCGACCCCATCGAGTTGCTCGGAGGCTCCCTAAATCGGGATTCCCTCTTGATGCTCGGCAAAGACAGACGCCTGTTTGAGTGGCAGATCACTTCGCGCAAAGCGCGTGAGATACCAGTGCCAGCCGGGTTATTGGGCTCCGCGGTCTGGGATCCCTCGGGACGCCGAATTGCGCTTTCCGGCAACGACAGTCTTGCGGTGATTGAACCGTGGACGCCAGCCAATTCGCGCCCTTTGCAGTATCCAGGTCAGGTATTCGTGTCGGGCTGGGATCCCCAAAGCGGCCGGTTGCGTTTCGAGGTTCTCGACACCAAAGCCGGGACCAGCCAGTGGCACGATTGGACCGACGGCGACCCTGCCCCGCATCCCATGGCCCATCTTTCGCCCAACCCGACGGAACGCAACGGGGCCTGGACCGGCGATGGACGCTTTTTCATTTTTGAGGCTGAATCAGCCGGACACTCGGAGCTTTGGGTCGCCGACGGAGATGCGCGCGGCCAGTCCCGCTCTTATCCACTGACGATTGACGCTCGCGCCTGGCGCAATCCGCGCGCACTACCCGATGCGAATACGATGCTCGCTTTTGCCGGCGAGTCGCAGGGGCGCCTGGTGAGGCTGCCGCCCGCCCATGCCGTCGCCGAACTCAAACCGGTGCTGCCCGGAGTTCCCGCCTATGAACTCGACTACTCACGCGACCAGACCTTGGTTGCGTATACTCGTTTCCCGGATCACAGCATCTGGCGCTGTCAACCGGACGGCAGCGCACCCCGCCTGCTGACCCCGCCTCAGATGATTGCCCACCAGCCGCACTGGTCGCCCGACGGCACACGCATCGCCTTTATGGGGAAGAAAGCCGAAAAGAACTCCCATTGGAGGATTTATGTTGTCCCAAGTCCCGGAGGCGACCTCTATGAACCCCTTCCGCAAGGAGAAGACCAGGGCGTGCCCACCTGGTCGCCCGACGGACGCTACTTGTACTTCGGCGACCTGCGAGCTATGGCGGGCTTCAACCGCGCCTCCATCCATGAGTTAGACCTTGAGACCCGGACCCTGTCCACCGTTGCCGGGCCTCTTGGCCTGTGGAGCCCGCGTATGTCGCCAGACGGCAAGCACCTTGCTGCGGTGAGTCACGACAACAAGTCTCTGTACGTGCGCGACAACACGCGCAGGACTTGGCGCAAATGCGCATCAATGGACATCCTAGAAGAGGTCGCGTGGCCGCCGGACTCGGCTTGGATCCAATTTGCTTCGACCCGACAGAACGGCGCGCGCGCTCTATTCCGTGTCAGCCCAAACTGCGAGCAACCAAGACAGGTGGTCGATCTCTCCGATTACGCTCTCCTCGGTGACGCCTGGTTTGGCATCGCTCCGGACCGCTCCCCGATGGTCCTCCTGCGCATCCCCGAAGAGATCTACGCCCTCGATTGGAATCTGCGCCGCCAACTTCCCTGACTGGCCCGGCAGTGGTTTAAATATGTGGCTCCGATGTGAGCGACAACTAAGTTGGCTACGCAGTATCAGAACCGCAGTTGGGCAGGGCAATACCAGCTTTCAAAGTTGGCCGTTCTTTGCGCTTTAGCGTCAGCGCATTCAATTCCTAGCTTGGCGGGCGGCAGAGATCTGTGGTTCGCGGCCTTCCTTACCCAAGCCAAAAGCCCCAACACCACCTGCGCCTGGTGCGTGGCCGCCGGCGATTACCCACGGGTGGCCACCCAAGGCTCTACTGATGATCCAGGCTCGCGGTGTTTCGACCCGGTCGGCTGGCGTCCCATCAGGCAGCATCAAGAACTTCGGCAGCGCGGCGCGCTTGTCGGTCGATTGCCGCCTCCAATGAGGGTGAGTCCACATCTGCATCGAGATCTGGTGAGACACCCTGCCCTTCCAGGCACTTGCCATTGGATGTGTACCAACCGAAGACTGGCACCCGTAACCAGTACCCTGCGCCGACTTTCTGGTTCACGGCTCCGAGGACATTGCCGGCGGTCTTGGTGCCGATGATCGTCGCCAAACGGTTCTCCGAGGCGAAGCTGGCGAGCATCTCGGCTGCGCTGTTGGTCCATTCGTTCACGAGGATGGCGACCCTGCCGTGAAACGGCTGTGGGCCTAACCCTTGGGTAAGAAGCATGACGGACTTGTCGCGAAGGGCGAATCGGGCGAGGGCCAACATGAACTGAGGCGTCGTCTGCGGCATCGGAATGCGCGGCAGGGCGTCTCTGCTGTACCCCTTGCGGAGGCGCGTCGGCGTTAGGCTGTGGCCTATCGGGATTCGGCCGGCGCACAAGTAACTCGCAAGGCGGGCGAAACCCAAACTGCCGCCGATATTTCCGCGCAGGTCAATGATGAGCCGGTCGCAGCCCTGGACCTTGAGATCCAGAATTGCCGCGTCTAGCGCGTTCGCGAAGCTGATCCCGGTGGGGCCAGGGAAGTAGGGAATCTTGAGAAGCCCGGTTTTGGGAGCGGCGACTCGATGAATCGGACTCTTGGGTTCGACGATAGGCGGGCGGTCCCTGGTGCCTTTTCTGAATGGAATGCTGACGGTGATTTCGCGCGACGTTTCACCCAGCGCGCTTGAGACGACAATCTTGTGCGTCTCGCCGATCCTGAATGGCGGCATCGCCGGAGGGGCGTACGGAGTTCCGTCAACGGCGACCAGCATCTCGCCTTGTTTGATGCCAGCGAGGTGAGCTGGGCCGTCTTCGAAGACGTCCAGGAAGTGCCAGCGTTGCTGACCATCAGGCCCAAAGGCGCGGATGGTCGCATTGATCGAGTGTTGGGGCTGAAGGCGGTTGGTCCGCTCGTGGTAGAAGACCGTATGGCTGCTGGCAAGTTCCGCCAGGGCCTTGCGTACCCCATCTTCGAACTCCTCAATGTCCACGCCGAGCAGGGAAGGTAATCGCTCCTCAAACCGACTTGCCCAGTCGGCGTAGCTCACACCTCCTCGCTGGTCGAGCGCGCTACCGCCAATTTGAGGCGCAGCTCGGAAATTGATCGTTGGTCCTTCCTCGCCTGCTCAGGAGCGACGGCGCCCGCCATAAGGAGGTCGGCCGTCACGCGTCCCCTGACCTGCTCAATGACCGAGTAAGCTTTAGCCGGATCGTTGAATCGATCCGCGACCAGCGCAAAATGCTGCGAATATAACTCGCTGGATGCTTTGATGACGGCTGTCTTCTCGAGGACGCTGGAATAGTCGCCGATCAGTGCATCGACGAATGTTGACGCGCGGTCAAATACGCGGTCCGCCTCATCATACTTGCCTTGTTTGGTATCCAGCACGGCCACGGTGAGCAGACGCCGTGGGACCGACCAAGTGTCGCCGCTTTTCTGAGTGGAAGTCGCAGCCAGATTTGCAAACTCGGTCGCCTTCTCCAGTTCGCCACGGTCCCGGTAGATGTTTGACGCCAGAGCCTGCGCACCCGCGAGTTCCCTGATAAAACCGCCAGATTTTGACAATGCCATTGCTTGTTGGAGAGTGTTCAGCGCTGCCGCGTCGTCGTGTCGTTGCTTCGCGATATCAGCTTCGAGCGTCAACACAATGGCCTCGGCCTGAGGATGGCGTCGTTGCTGTGCCTGTGCCAGAATCTCATCGGCCAACTTCTGGGCGGCGTCCGGCTTTTTGGCGTCGATCAGATTCTCCAAGAGTGCTTCCTTGGTAAAGAACGGGTACTCGGTGTCTGGAATCGTACTGGCGATCTTGAGGGCATTGTCGAAATACGTCGAAGCCTGTTCGTTCATCTGCGACTCGCGAAGGCCGATCCCAAGCATAGTAAGGAAAACAACCTGCGCAGCAGCGTCTTTGCTCTTGGTGGCCGCGACCAAGGCTCGGCCGACGTTCTTTCCGGCAGTATCCAGATCGCCGTTGTAGAAGGCGGCCACACCAAGTTGAGCGAGCGCGCGATACTGCCATCTGTCGTTGCCCAATTCCTTTGCAAGTTCCTGCACCTCCTCCCAATCCTCACGCATCGCACGAGCGTCGATTTCGCCGTCAATGTCGCCCTTGACGATTAGACAAAAAAGACGAAGTTGTTTGTCCGTTTGCAGCAGAGAATTCTTTTCCAATTCCGAGGCGAGCTGCGCCGAAGTTGCGGGCAGGACTAGTTGGTCGATGGTCGAACGGATCTTGCCAAGCTTGGCATACAAGGCGTTCCGTTCGTCGCCGGCAGCAAGGAACAGTTTCTCGGCTTCGGCAAAATCCTCGCCGGCGTCGTCCCAGTTGTAGAGATCGGCGAAGTGGAGGGCACGATCCAAGAGTTCCTGCGCCGAGCGGCGGTCCTGTGGACGCAGCGGCACGGACCCGACCGTCGTCAGAAATAACACGAAAAATGGAATCAATCGCATCGTAAGGTTCACTCCAAAACCAACGGATAACGGCGCACTGACGAGTTCCGTGATTGAATGGCGAGGGTGTAGCTGCCGGCCGGAACGTTGCGCAGATCGGCCTTTACCTTTAAGGCCTCGGCTGTCCCGTCCCAGGTCGCGGTCCCAGTTATCTCGGCGATGGATTCGTTGTTGTTGTTTCGGAACTGCACCGTGAAGCTTCCGTCTTCGGTCCCGATCGGCAACATGATGGTGAGGTCGAACCGCCCCCGGGTCAGATGGGGGGGCTCAGTGGTCCGCGGTCGCGACTGCTCCGAGCGCTCGGTCGTCCAATTCCTGTAGTCGAGCGTCGCGGTGAGCGCGGGCGCGGGTGACTGTTTGGCCGCAGACTCCCTGGGATATGGGCGTTCGGCCGGGCCGTGTCGCCACAGGAGTCCTAGCCCCAGCAGCCCCACACAGCTCAACAATACTAGGCCCGCATTACGAAGCCAGTGGCGCTGCCGCCGGCGATTATACTCCTCAAAACAGGGAGCGCATGTTGCAATATGATCGACGACGTCATCAAAATGTGGGAACTCCAGACGCCGCCCAACAACTGCTCCGACCGCGCCGGAACCCGGACATCCAATGCGCTCTGGATTCGAGCAGTGCCGCCTGATGGCCTCACCCGCCACCTTGATGAGCCGTTTTTCGACCCGCCTGGACGGAAGGTCGCATGCAAGTTTGTCGCTCATCAGTCTGGCTCCTCGGAGTGATCGGCACCCTTTGCTCCGCTGCTATGCAGCTTGGCGTGCAACTTGTCTAGTGCGTAATAGAATCGAGACCTGGCTTGTTTTCCCGATATGCGAAGGGCTCGACCGATCTCACTCCAAGTGAAACCCAGAATTCTGTAATTAAGCATGCGACGCGGTTGGTCATGCAGTAGGCCGACCACGATCTGCAAACACAGCTCCCATTCGATGACCGCCTCCCAGTCCGGTCCAGTTAGGCGATGGTTCCGTTCTAATTCCCGAAGGAGACCCTCATACGAGAGCCGGTTTTCCCTTACCAATTGCCGGTGTACTTGGCGGTGAAAGGCGGTGATGAAATAGCCCGCCAGATTCTGGGCTACTCCCGGCTCTGCATGCAGCCGGCTGGAGACCTTAAGTGCCACTCCCTCCACAAGCTGTGCGGCGCTGGCGGAATCGCGCAGTTCTCGTTGGACATGCCGGTATGCCCACGGCCAAATCCGTTCGGACACCGCGACAACACGCGGGTCGATTGGCCGGCCCTGTGAGTCCCGAGCCCGTATCCAGAGCGGCGGCACCTGCTCGGCGGGTACTCGCCGCGTGTCGTATCGAGGGTCCCTCATAGTCAAGGTAGTTGTGCGATAAGCGAAGTTGCCATAGACGGCGGGTGGCACTGCTTGAGAACGACAGCATCTTCCCCTACTTTAAATAAGCACTGTAATGGCAAAAGTGCCCGAAAAGAAATTGTAGATATTTTCGTCATTATGACGGAACAAAGTAAGCATTTTTCCACTCCACTGCGTGAGTAGCGTCCGAAAACGCGATTTATCACATTCCAGCAGCCGCTCAACCTGGCGCAACAATTCTAAGATGCGCGTGCTCACCAAAATGATTGAAGGAAAATTGTATGGAACCAAAACCGTTGTGTGATTTAAATCCCGAATCGACGCCGGGAGCAATCAGCCTTTTCTTGATGCAGAATACTTATTCGATTACAGGCGGAGTGCGGAGCAGGTCCTGGAGGGGTTTTGGTTGCGCGTGCTCCGGAGAAGCAGTCTTCGAGGACGAGAATAGGAGGGTTTTGCTGTGGCAGCGAGGGGCAAGGGAGTCATCATCATACCGTTCGATTATGAAGAGTTGCCAGAAGCCCAGCGGAAGAAGATCGTTCCCATCTGCATCGCTTCCGCGGACCGCCACGGCAACCCCATCGCGCCGATTTGGTTCGAGCAAGGCGTTGCTCCCGTACAGAACGAGCTTCGCGACCTCGCCCAGTACAGACTGCGGGACGTTCACCGTGTCTCGGAGTTGGCAGAGATCACAGTACACAAGTTGTGGGAGATGCATGGCGAGGACGCAGGGGCCTGCCCATGGCGCCGCGTGTGGGTGCGAGCCATTTGGGAGGCGCGAGACATGGCTGCTGGCGAATCCAGGTGGTTTCTTCGGCGCACGGTTCCACTGGCGCTTGTCTCGCTGGAACAGGACCTGTATGGAAACGCCCTGACCGATCCGACGCGCTATGACGACGTCGTTGCACGAAAGTTACTGGTCGAACTGGTTGAGCGCCGGATCGAGAACGACCACCGCGAGGATTTCCGCGAAGCGTTCAAGATGTTGCGTCAAGGTTATACGTGGGACGAAATCGCCATACGGCTCCATGAGCCGCAGCCAATAACGCTGAAGAAACGTTTTTGGCGCTGGATCAGAGACAACGTTCCGTAAAACCCAAGCAGGGGTTTTGCATCCAGCACGGCATCTGCCATAATGGCAGGCGGACATGAAGGGCGAATCTCCGCAGCAGAAATGGGATCGCTTGCAACGCGAGTACCAGAAGGCGGTGCAGGCCTCGTACCCCAACCCAGAACGGCGCGGTTGCCCCGGAACGGATGTTCTTCGGGACCTCGCCGCCAGATCTGCGCGGTTCGAGGACATCGAGGAGGACGAACAGTGGAGGCATGTGATCCACTGTGCGCCATGCTACCAGCAATATCTCGACTTGCGGGAATCGTGCCGGCTTGGCGATGAGGCCAGGGCGCATCGCAAATCGCGGTGAGTCCGGCCCGGTGTAATCCGCCCATTCAGGCCCAGTTGCCGTCGGGTTCCGGTCCAACGAGGTGCGGCTTGGGCGGCGGCTGGTGCTGCCGAAGAAACTCGAGATGGCGACAACTGCGCCTTGCGGGGGCGAAGATGGCTTCACTGAGAGAAGAATGCAACTCGCAGGACCGCAAAATCGCCGTTTGGTTTAAACTGGGGCCTGGAAGTCCAAAAAGGAAATTCCGGTTTAAGCTTAAATAGACCTCAGAAAGGTAGGGTTCAAAAATGAATCGTCTCTTCACTTCGGCATGGGGAATCCCGTTGCTTTCCGTCATCGCTCTGCTACTCGCTGTGATCGCGCTGAAACCGATCCTGCAGCCCTCACCAGTCATGGCACAAGGGAACGTCAGTGGTGTCCAATTCTCCTCCGACATGAGTGGCGGTTACTGGTTCTTTGACGCTCACACTGGCGATCTTTGGCACTATATCGACAACGGCGACGTTGCCACGGTTAAGCGGCACTACAGAATAGCGAAACTTGGCGAGTCTTTCCGTCCCATACATTGAAGGACTGCGGAAGCACGTCAGGGCCATCAGTGGATAGTGAGCTTGATCCCCCTTCACGGGAATCGTGTCGGCTTGGCGATAAGGCTGGGGCGCATCGCGAATCGCGGTGAGGCCAACCCGGTATAATCCGCTGCCGAGCGTTCGTACTACCCGTCCCCCCGGCACGAGGTTGACCGTGTCGGTTTTGAATCGCGTGACTCGACGGGAGATCTAGCTGTATTCATTTCGTGATGGCATGGTGCGAGGCGGGGAGGTCCGTTTATCACCTGTTTTGTCGTGCCGGCGGCTATCGCGTTTCCCACATCCATTCGTCTTGGCGCTACAATCAGCGACAAGGCGAACAAGCCCACCATCGAAGTGCCGCCTTGACACTTCACGACAAGCATTTCAAAACATGGAGGAGTTTGACGATGATACGTCAGCGAACCGGTCTATTTTTCGGGATACTGGCATTACTGTTTGCCGCGACATACGCCCACGCGAAAAAGCAACCCTGGCAGGCCGAGCTTGAGAAATCCCTGGCCGCCACCTATGAAATCAGCAAGATCTCCATCGACGCCACCAGGGTCACTAAGCCCGGCGTCATGCTGGTGATCCGTAAAGACGGGGTCAGCGCTGACATTGCCGGGGCCCTTACCTTATGGAAAAACAAGGTGGTTGACGGGAAGGTTCAGCAAGGCTCCGGCACAGCCTATGTCTTCAAGCCTGGTGAGAAGGTCTATGTGCGCGCGCTATTCGTCACGGACACCGAAGTCCAGTTCATGCTGGTTTCGGCAGAAATGTACGACCTGAACGTGCGTGGCACGACCCAGAGGACCCGGTACCAGTCCAACGTCAACTTCGAGTTTCCTAAGGGCACCCTTGAGACCGCTGATGCAGCAGCCGTGAAGAAAGTTATTGACGAGGTTCTGGCTACGGAAGAGACTGTAAACGCGGTCAAAACCTCGACCGTCGAGCTCGGCCAGACCCCCGAACAGGTCGAAGCCGCCATGGGCAAGCCGGAGACGATCGTGAAGCTTGGGGCGAAAATGACTTACGTATACAAGACGATGAAGATCATTTTCCAGGACGGCAAGGTGGCCGACGTGCAATAGAGAATAGTCGGCTGGGTCGAAAAGCCACCTTAACCCGTTGAAAATATGAGAGGCTGAAAAAGCGAAGTTTCGCGGGCCGCAGGCCCTCTGCAGCACATGGGACCTTCCCCGCCCGGCCCCGCCAGCGCGCCTCTACGCCATCAGCATAATGGGACTTGCCAGAAGGCGGCTTTCTGGGCGGCGGATCGACCACAAAGATCCGGCAGGTATAACGGCCGGGGGGCAAGCCAGACGGCAGAAACACTCGCGTCAATTCCGAGCCGCAACGGTTTAGGAGCCACGGTCAGGTCCGCTCGGGAGGTTCCGTCTAAAAAGTTTGATAGTGGGCCGTATACTGAATTCAGAGGATAAGACAGTGTTGTCCAAAAACACCGGGTTTCATCGTTGGATTAGTTTTCTCGTCTACGCGGCCACCCTAACGTGTTGGGGCGTTGTCCTCGCCCAGACTCAAATGGCCAATCATCAGGCAGCGCCAGGTCGTCCCGGCGTATTGGCGCTGAACCAGACCCAATATCGCCTCCGGGCGGGTGAATCCACTACGGTTGACGCCACATCCGAGGCGCTCGGTTTCCTGGTGCGCGCCAAAACTCGGCGTGTCGAGATCGCCGGCAACGAAGTGCACGGGATCGTGGTCGGACCAAATCGGGTCGGAGATCAGATCTTGCTCGCCGTTTCCCTCGCCATGAAACCAGGTGAATATACCCTCGCGCTATCGGCTACCAATGAAGCGGGCGAGAACCGCGGTGCGATCCTGACTGTTACGGTCGATGCGCTAGCGCCCGTGCCTTCGAGCGCAACAGAGCCGCCGGTGATATTGCTAAATGGCTGGCAACCGCCAAGTCTGCTTCCCCCAAGCAGTTGTCCAATCCTACCCGCATCGGACACTTTTGGCAATCTGGAAGACTATCTCCAAAGCGACGGCGTACCAGTGGTGTACTGGTTTGACAACTGTACAGTTTGCCAAAATTGTGCCATCGAGACACTTGGCAGCGACCTCAGTCAAGCTATCGCCTCAATCCAATATGACAATGGCACGCCGGTACCGCAGGTTGACCTGATCGCTCACAGCATGGGTGGTTTGATTATCCGGTCGTATCTCTCTGGGAAGCAGACAACGTCCGGCGCATTCGACCCGCCGATTAACCCGAAGGTCCGAAAAGCAATCTTTATCGCGACACCTCATTTCGGATCGTTTCAGGCTGATAACTTAGCAGCAGATGTTCTCTTCTTTGCCGGCTCGCAGACAAACGAGATGAAGCCCGGAAGCCAGTTTCTGTTTGATCTCGCCAAATGGAACCAATTCCAGGACGATCTCCGGGGTATAGATGCGCTAGGCATCATTGGGAATGCGGGCTCGTATAATGGTGTGCAGGGAGCAAGCGATGGGGTCGTTTCGCTGACCAGCGCCTCTCTTAAGTTGACCAGCTTCTCTCTTGCGTACGCTGAACCGGACGTACGCACCCGCATAGTTGCTTACTGTCACAGCGATTTCACGGGGACGGCGACCAGCGAAATAGGCAGTTTGTTAGGTTGCATCGGTCCAGGTATTGCTGACATCGATACTACCTTGCATCCTACGTACCAGATCATCCGGTCATTTCTTGCAAACACCGCAACATGGCAGGATACGGCCATCAGTACAACTCCAAGTGTGGATCCGTACCTATCGACGTACGGTGGCGTAATCATTGGCGCCAAGAGCACCAACGATCAGTACTTAACGAATCTGACTTCCTTAATCGTTCCAAACGCCAATCTGAGTTTTATGTCAGGTCCCAGTAATTCGGTTTCAAGCTTGTTCTACGACGAATGGGTTCCGGCAGGCAACTATGAGTTTAGTCTGTATGATTCCAGCGGCGACATGTCCCCGGACAACCTGAGTACAATTCCAGGCGGAGGCATGGCGATATACTACAAGGAGGCGCCCACCATCCACTCGGTTGGTCCGCTGGCAAATATGCCTGGCTTGACTGTTAGTGCAGGCGCTACGATAACTATCAATGGCGTAGGTTTTGGGTCGCAGTTGTGCTCAGGATGTCAAGTACTTGTTGCCGTTCCTGGCTCTACAGTTGGTTATATTCTGCCGGTGTCTTTGTGGAGCGATCAGGCAATTTCAGCATCCTTTGCACCAGCGAACTTGCCTAACGTGCCTATACCTGGTTATGTAACGATCTATGTAGAATTATCTTCATCGGCGTGGGATTCCATCAACATCATGGCACTTCCGAGCGAAACCATCTCGGCAGCGCCCACGAGCCTGCAGTTCTCCTATACTGTCGGAGGATCGACTGCTTCCGCGCAGCGTATTCAGGTTACCAGTAGCGGGCTCTACGCTCTTCCGTTCACTGCCACGGCAAGCACGTCTTCGGGCGGGGACTGGTTGGCAGTCTCTTCGGTGGGTACCACCGTCCCGGCTGCTTTGAGGGTAGCAGTGAGTCCGGCTGGCCTGACTGCGGGCTCCTACACGGGCAACATTCATGTTTCGGCCCTGGGCGCGTCCAACAGCTCGATATCTATCCCTGTTGCCCTTACCGTTGCTGCGGCTCCGGTAACTGCGGCTACTTTCACGGTAGTGTTGTCCGCGTCGGGCCAGGTTGAGCCATTTGCCGCGCAATCGATAGTGTCAGCATACGGTACCAATCTGGCCACAGGAACGGCTACCGCGAGCAGCTTGTCTCAGCCAACGTCACTCGACGGGACCACGGTGACCGTGACGGATTCGGCTGGCGTGGCGCGCCTGGCGCCGCTGTTCTTCGTTTCGCCGGGGCAGGTCAATTGCGAGATCCCGGTAGGCACGGCCGCGGGCGCGGCGACGATGAGCATCGAGAATCAAAATGAGATTACTCAGAATGCAACTATTCAAATCGGTAGCGTTTCACCGGGGCTGTTTGCATTGAATGCCTCAGGACTGATAGCGGCCTTAGTCCTGCCGGTAGATTCGGGAGTTCAGGGAGCTTTGCAGCCCGATTACCAGTTGGGCGCAGGAAACAGCGTAGTTCCCCTGCCGATCAATCTCGGGTCAGCCGCCGACCAGATCTATCTGGAGATGTACGGCACGGGCATACGCAACGCCAACGTGAGCAGCGTCACCGTAACGGTCGGCGGCTTGAGCGTGCCGGTGCTATTCGCCGGGGCGGCGCCGGGGTTCGCTGGAGAGGACCAGGTAAACATCGGCCCGCTGCCACGTACACTGGCCGGCCAAGGTAACGTGAACATCGTGCTTACAGCAGACGGACAGGCAGCTAATACGGTCAATGTGACGATCCAGTAAAAAGCCGTCACAGACGGAACGTTCCTCTGCGTGCGCTGTCGGCGGATTCATAGGGTTGCAGGTACACGTGCATCCGTGCATCTCGGGGCTGGCGCTGAATACTCTGGTCACGCTGGCGATCAGCTTCTGGCCGTCCAGGACCGTGGGATTCATGACCTGCGGCTTGCCGTTGCCGGCGTTGGAGGGAGTGCCGCGCGTGGTCTACGCTACCACTGCCTTCTTCGCTGCTTTGGCCGCTCGTGCTTTCGCCAGATTTGCCACCAGTGCGGCCTTGCGTGCCGGTGACAGTTTCCGCTTCGCCTTTTTCGCAGCGGGCGCTGCTTTCTTTGCGGTGGTTTGCGCCTTCGAAGCTTCCGCCTTCTTCAACTCCCACCGCTTCTTCGTGGCAGCGATAATCGCCTTCCTTCCAGCCGCCGAGAGCTTGCGTTTAGGTTTGGGAACCGCTTCCGGGGCTATCGGTTGAGAGCCTTCTTTGACGCAGCCCATCTTCTTCGCTGCGCTTCGGCGATCCGGGCACGGGCCGCGGCGCTCATCTTCCGGCGCTTGCGCGGCAGCGTCTCGGGCGTGTCAGTGGGCTTGGCGGAATCGCCGGAGAGCGCTTGACGAAGCCCTGCGATTTGGGCGTCAATACTTCGCTTCTGCGCCTCGAAACCTTCGATGGCTGCGGCGACAATTTCCTTAGTCAGCTTTGTTGGCATGTGAGTGTTCGGCTCTACTACAACTCCTTACGCCCATGATGGCACAAAAGAAGCGGGCTAAACCCTGCATAACTCTGGTGGCTTTCTGCGCCGTCTCCTGGCCCGGAGTGATCTAATCCGGCAGTACCGACCGATGACCTTTGGAGTCAGGAAGAGGTGCCGGGTTTGCCGTGACAGGATCAGCATTGTCGACATCCGGCCCGAGAAGTAGAACGCGAATTGTAAAACTTTGTTGTTTCTTGTCCCGGACCATCCCCGCCGTTCCCTTTAATGTAGGGAGTCTATTGGCATGAATGCTTCCACTGAGAGATCGCGAGAATCAAATGAAACAATGGGCAAGACCGCAGCGGTAGTTCAGCAACAGGTTGCGGCAATGGGTTCCGAGCTGTTCGAGGTTGGGCTGTACAAGCCGGATGCCGGGGCCGGCGAATCGGTCATGATCGCCCGTGTATGGGATGCCGGAACAGTCGTTAAGTCGGTGCCCTGGCTGCGCCACCAGAATCGCGAGGGGCGCAACATCTACATTCGGCCCAAGGGTGAGCACGATCTGAGCATGGTCGATGATCTGACCCAGGATGCAGTTTCAACGATGAAGCAGGCGGGTTTCAATCCCGCTGTCCTCGTGGAAACGTCCCCCGGAAACTACCAAGCCTGGCTGAAGCACTCCGAGCGACTCAGCAAGGAGGTGAGCACGGCCACCGCGCGAGCGTTGGCGGAGCGATTCGGCGGTGACCGTGGTGCCGCAGACTGGCGGCATTTTGGAAGGCTTGCCGGCCTAACTAATAGAAAAGGCCGGCACATCGATGCCCGCACCGGATTGTATCCGTTCGTTCGGCTCATCGAGGCCGGCGGAAAAGTTTACCCCAAGGCGGAGCGGTTCCTGGCAGATGTTAGAAGCGACCTTGAACGACGGCATGCCGAGCGGGAACAGTTGAGGCAACGTGCCAAGGCGGTAACCACTCACCCAAAGAATCTAAAGAGCATTGACGCCTTTCGCGCAGATGGTCGCTACGGCGGAGATGGAACGCGAATCGATCTTGCGTACGCAGTGTATTCTCTGTCGCACGGCGTGATCGCAGACGAGGTTGTGGCCGCGATCCGATCACGTGATTTGTCGCACAAAGGGAACGAGCGACGGCAGAACGATTACATAATGCGGACCATCAAGAAGGCGCTGACCACAATCGAGCGCGAGCGTTAATGCTTGGGCGTTGATCTCAACGCCCGCACAGGATCAACAGGTCGGCGTTCCGCGTCCGGGACCGCCGCGGTTTGCATTGGCCGTGGCTGATCAAATGCCTCATGCACGAAACAGTACAGGAAGAAGGCCATGATGAGCATCCATCCGGCAACGAACCGCAAGAAGTTCTTCCGTCCCAGCAAGTTCAAGAGGAGAACCAAAGTCCACATATTCGAACCTTTCAGACCGATCCGCTAATGCAGAGACGTCCCAAGCCAAACACCGCCACAGAACAGCAACGCACCGGCTATTAAGCCAGCAGCGGACCAACGAATCAACGCGGGGCGGCGGTGCGCTTCGTTCACCAGATGCACAATCTCACGCGCCTTCAGACCTGCAATGTGAATGTCATTCTGCAAACCCTGCCGCATCTGTGCCCCCGATTCCTTCACTCCTTGCGCCAGCATACTTCCCGCTCGCCTCTCCGCTCTCTGCATAGATGCGTGGAATTCGCCGATCGTTGCGCGAATTTGCGCATGGATTCTCTCCATTGCGTCCTCGAGAACGAGCCGGTTCATTGTGACCAAGGCGATGCCCGGATCGTCCGGCCTAAGGAAGACATTGTGCCGGGCCGCGACCTCCGCGATCAGCCGCTGAATGTCGATTGGTCCGTCTCCGTTAGACATAGTTGTCACCCGATATCCAGCCTGTCGAGCTGTTCGAATAGCTCGCGTCGCACAATCGCCAGACGCTGCTTCGATACCAGGGAGAAGTCCGCGCTTTGGATCGCTTCTCCGAACGTCAAGCGGCGTTCCAGCATTTGGCGCACATCGTCGCCGTAGGTGTGCGGGTTCCTCTCCCGAATCACGACCGTGCCAACGAGCTTGGGCGCGTACTCCTCGATGGCCTGGAATTCATCGAACGGCTGTCCATCCTTAGTGACCTCGCCGAAGTATTCATTCAGCCAGACAACGACGTTTTTCTCAGACGTGGTTTGCGCCAGCCGTTCCAAGCCATTCAGCGTGTCGCTCATAGCCTGGCCGCCAGTCACCACCGAATGGACAAATACGTTGCGGCCGTGGGATCGAAAGAAGGCGAGAATCTCATTCTCCAGCATGTAGTTCCACAGAGGAACGAACGTCGTAGCACCGGTGTCCACGATAAATACTCCGTCGCCGTGACACACCTTCTCGACCATCAGGTCAAACTGCTTTTCGTTCACGGTTCCCCGCCGGAGGACCTTCAGGTGCTCAGCTGCAAGCACGCGGTATTGCGCAAACGTCGCATTGACCGGATCGGTATCCAGGCAGTGTACCGTGGCTGATTTCGTTTGAAAGTACTGGGCCAGGATTGCCGAGACGAAGCTTTTCCCGACGCCACCCTTCCCTTGCAGTACGACGTGAACCGAAGGCTGTGTTTCACTTTTCATAATGCTCCTCTCAATCGATCAGGTTCTTGTTAATCGAGAACGGATCGTACTCGAATGTCGTTAGTTTCTTTTTCTCCCGCTGCTCCCTCAGATTGCGGAATGGATCGGCCGGTAGCGGAGCTGGCGGATCGGGCTCACCATTAACGACTGTGGGCGGTTGCTGGGGGACCGTCGTTGTTCGCTGCCGGCGGCGCCGGAGCCTGGAAATGTAGACGCGGAATTGGGCGTATGACATCTCCAGTCCGTCACGGCTCGCCGCCTGCCAGACCTCTTTGAGCTTCATTCCCGCGGCCAGGCCGGCCTCGATTTCGGCCCAAACCCAGGTCACCTGCCCGATCTTCGTAGCAGGCTGGGTCGAGGGGAGGGACTGCAAGTGAGTCATATCCGATCTTGATTTTCGGCGGCGCGACTGTGGAGGACCGTCCATCGGCTTTGCTCGAATTGCCCCCTCACTTATATAGGTAATGGCGACGGCAGGCCGGGACATCAATTTACATCTTTTTTGTGAATTGCAACCGTCTGCAAACAGTTTGTGAACAATCTGCAACTCTATTCACCCGGCACGATGGCGTGCAACAGTTTGTGAACAAAGTGCAACAGATTGTGATAGTGACCACCAGCGACGACGGCTCCCAGGCAACCAAAAACCCGGTAGTGGAACATAAGGGTTGGGATGTGTCGTTGGTTGTTTCGTGTTGTATTTGGTTGCTCCGGTTGTGGTTCTGCTGGGATGCGTTTCGATGCGCCTGCATCCCGGTCGGGATGCGCCCTCGATTTTACGAGCTTTTTTGTCCCACATAGCCTCTCCCGTTACCTATATAAGTGAGGGGAGTTTTCGCATGGCTCAGCGAGCAATCCGATTCTCTGAGACAACGGACAAAGGAATTCAAGAAGCAACGCGGAAGCGGGGTTTCTCATCACCAACGGCATTCATCCGCCATTCGGTGGAACAGGAACTGTCGGTTCGCGGCGCGGAACTCGTTGGGGCCGAACAACGACTCGCAACCAGCATCGAACAAGTAAGGCGGGAGATCTTCCGCCTCGGACGCGCTCAGCAGGCCTTGTTCGCATTCTTGGACAGCCTCGCCAAAGTTGTGCTGACGTGCGTGCCCGAGCCGGGTGGGGAGGCAATGGAAGCCGCCGTGGCGAGGGCACGAGGCCGGCACGCCCGCTTGCTAAAGAACGCGGGCCAATCGATGGCCGGCGACTCTAAGCTGGCGATGCAGGACTTGGTGACCCGTGGCGAAGAGTGACGAACCCAGATTTCGGCTGCGACCGCGAAAGCCACCCTCACGGAGCGAACGCGCGGGATGGACATCTGCCTACAAGACCCTCATGCATTACGCCCGCATGAGCCGGAACCGGAAGCGCCGGGCGGCTGGACTAAGCACAACCAAGCAGCACCCTCGGCCGTACATGCAACGTTGTGCCGTGCGGATCATGTACTCGAAAAACATCGTTGGAGGGAAGTGGCGTGCCCACGGGCGCTACGTCGCTCGTGAAAGCGCCACTCACGAAGGCGATCCCAGGACCGTTGGGTTCGATGCTCGCGGAGAGGCCATCGACATCTCGGAGCGACTCGAAGGCTGGCAGAAGGCGGGTGATGAGCGCCTCTGGAAGTTGATCGTGTCTCCTGAGTTCGGCGACCGCGCCGACCTGAAACGGCTGACCCGCGATCTAGTCTCGCGGGTGGAGAGTGATCTCGGCACAACGCTCGAATGGGTGGCGGTTGCCCACTTCAACACGGAGCATCCACACGTGCACATGGCGCTTCGGGGAGTCGGCGCGGAAGGAAGGGCGTTTCGTCTCAGCCGGGATTACATCAAGCAGGGTATCCGCGAAATCGCGGAGGATCTCTGCACGCGCCAGCTTGGGTATCGAACGGCGTTGGATGCCGCCGCGGCTCAGCGCCGGGAGGTACATCAGCACCGCTTCACTTCGCTCGACCGCATCATCCAGCGCGACGCCGATAGGACCGAGGAGGCAGACTCCCCATTCTTCACGGTGGTGAAAGATCCCAGCCGAGCCGGACTTGAACGAACTGCGCCGCTAATAGAACAGCATACCGCGGAAAGGTTGAAGGTCCTCGAGGCCATGGGGTTGGCAGAGTCCACTGGGTCAAACAACTGGCGGGTGCGGCGAGACTTCGAGAATGTCCTCCGGGCCATGCAGCGCAGCGCCGACCGCCAAAAGATGCTGGCGGCGCACGGAGTGTTGATGTCGGATGTGCGACTCCAGTTGGTCGTACTCGATCTTCGCAGCCTCACGACACTGGAGGGTAGGATCTTGGTGCACGGGGAGGAAGACACCGGACGCCAGGCCGGCCGGAGCTACCTCATGCTTGAAGGGACGGATGGGCGGGTTCACTACGTCTACTACACACCGGAAATGGAAGCGGCGCGCGGTCGCGGCGGTCTGCGAACCAATTCGTTCGTGCGGCTTCGAAAGCAATTCTCCGATGGTCGTCCGGTTCTCAAATTCGACGAGTTGGGGGATTCGGAGTCGATCTTACGCAACAGGCGCTATCTGAAAGAGACCGTGCAACGGCTCATGCGGCGCGGGATTGCTCCGCAAGAGGATGGCTGGAACGGATGGCTCGGCCGCTATCAGAAGGCGCTCGGTGACGCGGCGGTCAGCCTCGAACGCCAACGTATCACGAAAACTTCTGAGCGCGAGAGGCGCCGGGATCATGGCCGGTGACAACGGTTTCTTAGGCTCACCGGCGAGCTGCCCGTGCACGAAAACGAGATCCACCGTCTGGTCTGATAGATCGGTCGCGCGCTTTACACTTGCAAATCTATGTCCCACAAGGCCTCTGCCATTCCCTTATAAGTAGATGGATCTTACGCTCCATTTCACTCGAAGGAGGCAAAATGCAGAATCTACGGGACATTGAACACGAATCGCTGGTAGCGTCCCTCGACGCCATCGGCGGGGAACCACTGGCCGGGTCAGGCTTTGAGGCCGAGGAGCCCGATCCAGGCTTTTCTGCCAACGAGCTGGGCGGGGAGGCATAACAGCCATGGCGACCACAACTACTCAACCCATTGAACACGGTCCCGCTACCGGACCGGCCCCACGTGACTTCCGCCAGGAGGTCACCGACAACATCGTACGTATGCTGGAGCGCGGCGTCGCTCCGTGGCAGAAACCCTGGGAGCCTGGCTCCGGTTCGCTCGGTATCCCGTTCAACCCAACCAGTGAGAGAAGCTACCGCGGCGGCAACGCGATTCACCTTATGGCCACCGGCCTCCAACGCGGCTACGCGGACCCGAGGTGGATGACTTATAAGCAGGCCACCGACAACGGCTGGCAGGTCCGCCGGGGCGAGAAAGGCACCCAAATTGAATATTGGGAGGTCCGCCAGGACTCGGATCAAACGCAAACATCACGGCCTGGGGAAAGCGGGACCGGAAACACGGCAACTGGTAACAATGCCGAGGCCCAAAGGTCGCGGCCCATCCACCGCGTCTACACCGTCTTCAACGCTCAGCAGATCGACCGCATTCCGCCGCACACCGCAAACCAGCACAGCACTTTCGAAGCTGTCCAAGCCGGTGAGCAGATCCTGAGGAACTCAGGCGCTAACATCGCGCACGACCAAGCGGACCAGGCATTCTACAGTCGATCTTCGGACAGCATTCACTTGCCGCCGAAGGACGCCTTCAAGGATGCCGCCGGATACTATGGCACGGCTTTGCATGAATTGGCGCACTGGACTGGCCACCCATCCCGCCTCGCCCGATCAACGCTCGCCGAACAGTATCGCTTCGGCGACGTCAATTATGCCAAAGAGGAGCTTCGCGCCGAGCTGGCGAGCGTGTTCCTGGCTGCGCAACGTGGCATTCCGCACGATCCCGAGCAACACGCCGCGTATGTCAACTCCTGGATTGGAGCGCTCAAGCGCGATAAGAACGAAATCTTTCGCGCAGCTCACGACGCTTCCGCCGCGACCGATTTCATTCTCGCGCTGGAACGTGACAGATCAATCGGCGAGGAGGACCTGGTCAGCGGACCCGTTCTCACCTCGGAAGCCTTCGGCAGTTCGCCCGTCGCGACCTTGGAGCAGGAAACGGAAGAGCTTCGCCATGACCGGGAGCGCGTTGAAGACAAGGAATCGGACACGGCTCTGAGTACGGAAGAAGTGGCGATTCTGGCCTCGGCTGACAATGCGATCGAGCGTTCGGCTTCGGCCCGCGAGTCCACTGAGTTCGCCGCCCGTTACGAGCCAGGCAGCGGCACCGTGAATGTCCAGGAGAAGCAAACGGCGACGGATCGGCGGAGAACCGTTGATGCGCCGGGCGGCGATTCCCTCGCCGAGGCCAAGTCGATCACCGCGAAGGTGCTCGGCGACTCCGCCCAGACGCTGGCGGCGCAGACCGAGAGCGGCAGCTACCGCGGCCCGATCATCGGCGAGACGGAGCATCACATCGTCCAGCGCCAATCCGCCCGCACCAGCATCGCTCATCCCAAGGACATGCTGGATCGGCAGCCGCAAATTGGCGAAAGCGTGCGAATCAACTACGCCGATTCCAAAGGAGCGGTCCGCGAGTTCCGCGAACGCGCCAAGACCCAGGGACTGGGCCGATGAGGGGGAGCGACCATGCCGAAGAAACAGCCTAAACTCTACCGCACTCCCCGCAAACCTGGATATCTGGGCGGCTACAACTGGCCAGCGATGGCGCTCGGATGCCTTTTGTTGGTTGTCGTGAACTTCATCGCCACGCAGTACATCGCCGCCGGATTCCAATACCAGCCTGCGCTCGGTGCGCCGCTGCTGCAGGCGAAGTCTGGTGGCGTCTACCAACCGTTCTCGTGGATCGTGTGGGGCTGGCGCTATTGCACGTCGCAAGATGAGCGCATTCGCCGGCCCTTCTTCGTGGGCGAAATGATCGTGTTCGCCGGGAGTGTCCTGTGCGTCGGTGTCTTCTTCGTGCTCGCCGGCCGACGTGCCCGCAAGTTGACCGAGAACGCGGAAGACCTCCACGGCTCAGCGCGATGGGCCGACGAAGACGACATTCGGGACACTGGACTCCTCACCACAAGGCACGGCGTTTACGTCGGCGGGTGGCGTTCTGAGGGCAAACACCGGATGCACTACCTCCGCCACAACGGTCCAGAGCACGTTCTTGCGTTCGCACCAACCCGCAGCGGCAAAGGCGTCGGCCTTGTCATTCCTTCCTTACTGGCCTGGGGGGAGAGCGCAGTGGTTTATGACATCAAGGGAGAGAACTGGGCGAAAACCGCTGGCTTCCGCTGCCAGCAGGGCCACCTGTGCTTTAAGTTCTCGCCGGTTGAGGAGCAGGCCAGCTCCCGATTCAATCCTCTTAGCGAGGTGCGTCTATTCACGCCGCGCGATGTGAGCGACGCCCAGAACATCGCCAACATGATCGTGCGCACCGGCGAGGACAGCCCTCAGGAGCGCTACTGGCAGGATGCCGCCGCCTCCATCACGACGGGAATGATCCTTCACGTCTGTTACGCGGCGGCACTCGAAAGCCGCGTCGCGTGTCTAGCGGATCTGTCGCACGTCTTCACGCGGCCCGGTGCCGGCTTTCGCGAGACATTGGATGAACTGCTGAACTTCGAGCACGATCCGGGCCACGCCCACGACTGGCGCATGCCGACCGGCGATCAGACCCTCACTCATCCCGTGGTTCGCGAAAAGGTGCAGGAAATGCTCGACAAGGAGGACCGCGACTTTGGCGGCGTCCTCTCCACGGCGAAAACCGCGCTCACACTCTATAGCGATCCGCTGGTAGCCCGGAACACGTCGGCCAGCGACTTCACCATCAACGACCTGGTGAACCACGCGCGGCCCGTATCGCTCTACCTGGTGGTTCCGCCTTCCGACAAGATCCGCCTGCGTCCGCTCATTCGCCTGATTTTCACGATGACCGTCAATCGCCTCACCGAGAAGATGGTATTCCAGGGCGCGGAACAGAAGCGCAACAAGCACCGGCTGCTGTTGCTCATTGACGAGTTTCCGTCACTGAATCGAATGGAGGTTTTCGCGGACGCACTTTCCTACATGGCCGGCTATGGATTGAAAGCGTACTTGATCACCCAGGACATACGGCAAATCGTCGATGCCTACGGGAACAACGAGAGCATTGTCTCTAACTGCCACGTGCGCATCGCGTTCGCACCCAACCAGTTCGAGACTGCTGAGTTGTTGAGCAGAATGACCGGCACGACCACCGTACAGAAAGCCAGCTACAACTTCAGCGGCTCCCGACTGTCTCCGATCATGGAGCACATCAACGCGAGCGTCGATCACATCGAGCGACCCCTGATGACACCCGATGAAGTGCTTCGCCTGAAGCCTCCACAGAAGCGCGGCGATGGTGCGCAGGAGCGCATCGTGGCGCCCGGCCAGATGTTGATCTTCGTCAGCGGTCATCATCCGATTCTCGGCACGCAAATGATGTACTTCCTCGATCCAGCGCTGAGTGCTCGTGCGGAGCTGGCTCCGCCGACCGAATTCTTCACGTTGGAAGACGGCAAACCCATCCCACAACATCCGCTGAATCGAACCCGGCACGTCGTCAGCAAGCCCGAGACTGTACCGCCCGCCGAATCCCTGCCAACTAATGAGCGGCATTCGGTCGAAGACTGCCTCGTAGAAGAATCTCATATTGAACAAGGAGAACAATAACCATGCAGAGAAATCGTCTCGAAGTTGGAGGCTATCTGGCTTCCAAACCCGCCCTCAGATACCTTCCCACCGGAACACCCGTCGCGAATGTCCGTCTCGGAGAAAGCTACCGGTTCCAGGACGGAGAGGGCAAACCGCAACAACACACCAATTGGCACAACCTATCGTTCTACGGCGATCTTTCCCGCGTCGCAACTACCTTCGAAAAGGGCGACAACATCTTCGTCGAGGGCACAATCGAGCAGCGCCAGTTCACGCCGAAGGGCGACGGAGTGCAGCGAACCGTCAATGAAGTGGTTGTCCGGAGCTGTCACTTGATCGCCCCGCTGCGGGGCACCGCCACAAAAGTGGCCGCAGTTACAACGCCTGAGGAGCCGGCCGTCCCGGAACTTCAGAAAGGAGCCACCGGTGATGACGACTGGCCTGTCTGACAGACTCCGCATTGCTCGCCGCGCGGCGTTGGTTGCGACCGGTGTAGCCGTCGCCGTGTTCCAACTCTGCGGATCTCTTGGACTTCGCATCAATACGTCACCATCGCTCCCTATGGGTCTCTATATCACCACGGCGGACGCCGGCGCGAATTTGGTCGAGTTCTGCCCTGCAGAACCGTTCGCGACACTCTCCCGCGCGCGCGGCTATCGCGCTCCCGGAGCCTGCGGCGACGGCGCAGGTCCCCTGCTGAAACCAATCGTCGCAAAGGCCGGCGATGTGGTCGAAGTCTCCGCCCTCGGCATCTCGGTGAATGGAACGCTCCTTCACAATACAGCCCCACTCTCCGCAGATACAAAAGGTAGGCATCTCGACGCATGGCCATCCGGGCATTACATCGTGGCCCCCGGAACCATCTGGGTCGCCTCCTCATATCATCCGGGGAGTTTCGACAGCCGCTATTTTGGCCCGGTTGCGACTGCGGCCATTCGTCATCGGCTCAAGGTGCTTCTAACCCTATGAACGTGCAGTCAATTCCTGAGTGCAAACTCGATGTCAACGTCACCTACAGCTCGTCACTCCACGGCCAACGCCCAACTCAGCCTATTCTCGGAGCTGACCGACGCCGAATTGGGCGATAATTCAATAGAGGAGTCCATCGATGATCGAATCGACTACACTCACACCACTGGGACACAAGATCCTGGAACACTGGAGCCGCCATCGTCCGACGATGGTCGAGATGTTGAACAAGGGGAATCAGCTCCAGCAGGCGGTCTTCGCAGCGCAGGAGTTGACGGGGAACCTGCTGTACGAGTTGATGGTGGTTCAGAAGATGGACTACCAATTCGCTTGGGAGATCGCGACGAGGGAGTGGGCGTTTCTCCCCGACGAGGAAGACCAGCCACAGTTGTCGTTCGATCCAGCGACCCTCGACCCGCATCAACGCTTGCCCGCGATCTCCGCATAACCAGCGCCGACGGCATCGGCGAGGGCAGCCTGAAGCAGAAAGCCCAAGCCAATCTCTCTGCTATCCGCACGCTTAAAGCCATAGAAGCCGAGAATCGCCCAGCCACTCCCGAGGAAAAGGCGGTGCTCGTGAAGTACACCGGCTGGGGCGCGATGTCGAGCGCATTCGCGTCTCAGCCGCCGCGAGACTGGCAACCCGTCGCGGCAGAACTGCGGGTACTGCTGGGCGCGGAAGAGTTTGCGTCGGCTCGTTCCTCGACCCCGAATGCCCACTACACATCTGCCGAAGTTATTCAGGTGATCTGGCAAGCCATGGAACGGTTCGGACTCCGGCCTGGCGCACAGATCCTCGAACCGTCGATGGGCGTCGGGCACTTCTTTGGTCTGATGCCCGAAAGTCTGTATCCCGGCACGAGGCGCACTGGCGTGGAGCTTGATTCGGTTACGGCTCGCATCGCCGCCAAACTCTACCCGGATTCGAGCGTTCACGCGAAGGCATTCGAAGACACGCCACTTCCTAAAGACTTCTTCGACGCGGCTGTCGGAAATATACCGTTCGGCAATTATCCGGTGTACGATCCGGCGTACCGCCGCAGTCCGCAATTGACCCGATCCATTCACGACTACTTCCTGACGAAAACCATCGACGTGGTCCGGCCCGGTGGTGTGATCGCGCTGATTACCAGCCGCTACACCATGGACAAAGAGGATTCCACAGTTCGCCGGCATCTGTCGGAGAGAGCGACCCTGCTGGGTGCAGTGCGGCTGCCCAACACCACATTCAAGGCGAATGCGGGAACGGAAGTGACCACGGACATTCTATTCCTCCAAAAGCGTTCGCCTGAAACGCCACCAGGCGAAAGCTGGGCGGAGCTGAGGTCCATTGCGACGGCGGACGGTCCAATGGAGATTAACGAGTACTTCGCTCGCCACCCGGAGATGATGCTGGGGCGTATGGGAATGGAATCGGGGCAGTATGGCACGGCTCCGGCTCTGATCGGAAGTTTGGAGCCGGGTGATTTGGCAACTGCCCTGTCATTTCTTCCGGCCGCCGTGTATAGAACCAGGGACAGCCATGGTCCGACGTTACTTGCGCGCCCCGAGCAGATCCCCGCGCTTGGCGAGGTCAAGGAAGGCGGCCTGGCCGACCGCAATGGCCAGATTGTCGTTCGCCGCGGCGACGCCTTCGAGCCGCTGACGCTGTCCTCTTCGGCACGTGCAAGAATTCGCGGCATGCTTCAGGTCCGTGATGCGGTGCGCGATGTGTTCCGCACCCAGCTTGCTGATGCCTCGGACGAAACCATCGTCGAAGCCCGCCGCCATCTGAACCGAACGTACGATTTCTTCACCTCTCGCTTTGGGCCCCTCAACGCAAGGGAAAACGTGAAGGCGTTTGCCGATGACCCGGACCTGCCCCTTCTGGTGTCGCTCGAAGAATTCGATCCGGAGACGAAGCGTGCGACCAAGACCGCGATCTTTGATCGGCGCACGCTGGAGCGCTATCGTCCGCTGGAGCGTGTCGAGACGGCGTCCGAGGCGTTGCTGGTATCTCTCAACGAAACCGGCCAGATCAGTTGGCCGCGTATCGAGTCGCTTACCGGGCGTAGCACCTATGAGTTGCAGGACGAACTCGGACCACTCGTCTATCGAAACCCGGAGGGCGGAGCGTGGGAGACTGCCGACCGGTATCTCAGCGGCAATGTGCCCGTCAAACTTGCCGTTGCACAGGCTTCAGAGCGGATCGATCCGGTCTATCGCCGAAATGTGGAAGCTCTGCGGGCAGTGCAGCCCAAGGACCTGGAACCGGGCGAAATCGAAGCGCGCCTCGGCTCGTCGTGGATTCCTCCCTCAGACATCCGAGACTTCGTTGCCGACTTATTGGATGTGCCCCGCGCCAATGTGAAAATCGGCTACGCCGAGATTATCGCTACCTGGACAGTCGAGCTCGACTACAGCGCCAAGTACGTCGTGAACAACAGGACAACTCACGGCACCGCACGCTTCCGCGCGTCCGAGCTGATCGAGCAATCGCTGAATGGCCGCACACCGACAGCGTACGACGAGCACGAGGATGGGAGCCGCACCGTGAACCAGCCGGAGACCATCGCCGCCAGAGAGAAGCAGCAGCAGTTGAAAGATCGCTTTCGCGATTGGGTTTGGGAAGATCGCGAGCGCACCGCGCGGCTGGCGCAGGAGTACAACCTCCGGTTCAACAACATCCGGCTCCGGGATTTCGACGGATCGCACCTGTCCTTACCCGGAATGGTGCGCACGTCCCTTCGCGATGGAGACCTCGCCGCTCATCAAAAAGACGCAGTTTGGCGCATCCTCCAGGGCGGCAGCCCACTGCTGGCTCATGTCGTGGGTGCGGGTAAGACCTGGACCATGACCGCCGCCGCGATGGAGCTTCGCCGCCTTGACTTGGCGAAGAAGCCCATGTTTGTCGTGCCGAACCACTTGGTGGACCAGTGGGGTACGGAGTTCCTGAAGCTCTACCCGCAGGCCCGCCTTTTCGTCGCCGGCAAGGAACACTTCGAAACCGGCAACCGCCAGCAGGCGATGGCGCGCATCGCCACCGGGAACTACGACGCCGTCATCGTCTCTCATCGGTCGTTTGAGTTCCTGCCGGTGTCGGACGCGTACTTCAATCGCTTCGTCGAGAAGCAGGTGGCGGAACTCGACGCCGAAATCGGCCTGGCCAGGGAATCCAAGGATGACAACCGCCGCATTGTGAAAGAGCTGGAGAAAGCCAAGAAGCGGCTCGTCGTCAGGCTCAAGAAACGGGCGGACCGCGAATCGAAAGACCGGACAATGACATTCGAAGAACTGGGTGTCGATCAGCTTTTTGTGGATGAAGCCGACCTGTACAAGAATCTGGGCTACGTCACAAAGATGAACCGGATTGCCGGCCTGCCGAACTCCGACAGCAACCGCGCATTCGACATGTTCCTGAAAATCCGCTATCTCCAGGAACGCGGTGACGGCCGCGGTGTCGTTTTTGCCACCGGCACGCCGATATCAAACACGCTGGCGGAGATGTATACCATGCTTCGCTATCTTGCGCCGGAGATGTTGTCCGAACGCAAAGTCGAGCACTTCGATTCGTGGGCCGCTAACTTTGCCGAATCGGTGACATCGCTCGAACTCGCCCCCGATGGATCGGGATACCGGATGCACACTCGGTTCGCCAAGTTCATCAATCTGCCTGAACTCCTGTCCGTATTCCGCACCGTGGCCGACGTGCAGACGGCGGATATGCTCAACCTCCCACGACCTGAACTCGAAAACGGCAGACCGGCGATCGCGTCAGCGCCCGCCAGCCCGGAGCTGAGAGCGTTCATTCGGACTCTGACGGAACGAGCCGAACGGCTGAGAAAGGAGCGCGTGGACCCGGCAGTTGACAACATGCTGAAGATCACAGGTGAAGGGCGGAAGGCGGCGCTCGACATGCGGCTGATCGATCCTAGCGCTGCGCCGGAGAGCGAGACCAAGCTCGACCTCGCCGTGGCCCGTATCGCCAGGATTTGGAACGCGACTCTCGACACGCGCTCGACGCAACTCGTCTTTAGCGACCTTTCCACCCCCGATCCGGAGCGATTCAACGTCTACGACGATGTCCATTCGAAGCTGGTCAAAGCAGGCGTCCCCGCCGGCGAGATCGCGTTCATCCATGACGCCGAGACCGATACCGCCAAGAAACTCCTCTTCGACGCCGTCAACGCTGGGCGCGTACGGGTATTGCTCGGCTCGACCGAAAAGATGGGCGCCGGCACCAACGTTCAGCGGCGGCTCGTGGCGCTGCATCACCTGGATGCGCCGTGGCGTCCGCGCGACATCGAACAACGCGAAGGCCGCATTCTGCGCCAAGGCAACGGGAACAAGCAAGTGCAGATCTACCGGTATGTCACCGAAGGCTCGTTCGACGCCTACATGTGGCAGACGCTCGAAACCAAGGCCCGCTTCATCCAGCAGGTGATGCGGGGAGAAACCACGGTGCGCGCGGCGGAGGACTTGGAGGGTGGCGCGCTAACGTATGCGGAGATCAAGGCGATTGCCTCCGGGAATCCCGCCGTCGTGGAGAAGATCAAGATCGATACGGAAATCCGCAAGCTGGACCAATTGCGTGCCGTTCACGCCAATCAGCAGCGTCATATCCGCTGGGAGATTCGGGACCTGCCACGCCAGATCACGGAAGCGAAGCAGCACCTGGCACACATCGAAGCGGACATCGCGACCAGGAACGCGAACGACGCCGACGAGTTCAGCATGAAGGTGGGCAACCGGGTCTTCTCTGGCAAAGGCGCGCGGGAGGAAGCGGCAAAAGCCTTGACGTTCGCGGTCCTCTCATGGCGTGACGATCAGACGATGCAGCCGCGCGGCACTTTCCGCGGCTTTGACATCCTGAGCAGGGGGAAGAGCGGCGGATTGGGACTGGTCAAAGAGGACGAACGCATCCCCGACCTGTTTGTTCGCGGCCAAGCCATGTATTCTGCAAACCTGAATGCGTCAAATCCGATTGGCTCTGTGCAGAGCATCGAGCACACGCTAAGGAGTCTGGACAAGCTCGCGGCGGACCAGGGCAACCGCGTGGCCCGCGTCGAGAAAGAACTCGCGGATTACCAATTGCAGGCGGACCGCCCGTTCGAGCACGAGGAGCGGTTGAAGCAGCTACTCGCGCGCCAGGCCGAGATCGATTCGCTGTTGGACCTCGACAAAGGCGACCAGCAAGGAGCCGGTCCAGTCCCTGACAAGGATGAACCAGATGTCGGGCGCTCGGCGCCGGCGGCATCGCGCGGCCCGGCAGAGGTCGCAAAGATGGCCGAGGCCTACATGCGTGCTTCCGAAACCGCCATTCGAGAAATGCCGATCACCGAACGCACGCCGCCGCAAGCGGGTCAGGTGACCGGCAGGGCCGTCGCCAAGGATGATGCGCATATCGCGTTTTCGACCGCAGCGAACAGCTTCCTCGTCGTACCATCAAGTTCGTTAAGCCGCGACATACAAATCGGCGAACGAGTGTCTTTGCGTTTTCATCAAGGGCGCGCATCGCTCGATGCCGGTCGCGGTCGCAGCCGGTAGCGCGCATAGGAGCAGCACCTGCTTTCACGTCTGCGAGCGCGTTTGTCGTTCCTGATCGGTGTCGAACGGCGTAACCCCTGGACTCAGGGTGGTTGAGACCGAAAACGCGTCGCTACAGCGTAGCGGGTTTCGGCAACCCCGGTGGGCTGCGCTTGCGCCGGTGGTTCTGCCTATCGCTTAACATAGTACGAGAATGGACAGTTCCACCCAGGACGATTCCATTGCCAGTCTCTATGCCGAAGGTAAGCGTTTGCGCCTCAAGAGTGATCCGGGCAGGATTGGCACATGCACTGGACGCGTTCGGGAAAGGGCTCGTGTCTGGATGGTGCAGGTACGATTTGGCAATTCATCAGCCGCATGGTACCCAGATTTCGAGCTTGAGTTTGCCGAGGAACCACCGCCCGATGACGCTGAAGCGATAAGAACCGGCCGCTTCGGACGAGCGGTGGACCTCCGCCGGAAACTGACGCACATCCAACTGTCTGGCCGGCTTGCCGACCTCGTCTACAGCATGAACACCACGAACACGGACTTCTACGCCCACCAGTACAAGCCCGTATTGTCGTTCCTGGAATCTCCGTCACGAGGCCTCCTGATCGCGGACGAAGTGGGCCTCGGCAAAACCATCGAGGCGGGACTTATCTGGACCGAGCTTAGGGCGCGCGTCGACGCGAGGCGTCTCTTAGTCGTCTGCCCTAAGATGCTCTGTGACAAGTGGCGATTGGAGCTTCGCAACCGGTTTGGCGTGGACGCCACGATTGTTGACGCCGCCGAGCTTACCAACGAATTGCAGCGGCCTCGGCCGCAGTTTCCGGCCAGTCAGGCGATGATCGCCAGCATCCAGGGAATCAGGCCCCCGCTCAATTGGGAAGAAGACGCGGACAGCGACTCCAACCGCAGGCGACTAGCCGCGGTACTTCACGGAGCCGCGGGACAGGCTCCGCTGCTGGACCTCGTGATCATTGACGAAGCGCATTACCTGCGGAACCCCGAGACGGCGACGCATCAGTTGGGCCTGTTCCTACGCGACGTCGCTGAGCACATTGTCCTTCTCACGGCAACCCCAATCAATCTCAAGAATGAGGATCTGTTTTCATTGCTCAATCTGGTGGACCCGGATAGCTTTGTATATCGTGAGCAGTTCGAGCATGTACTCGCTGCCAATGAGCCCCTTGTGCTGGCTCGGCTGGCCGCTCTCGCGAACAACAGCTCGGCGGAGGCAGTGCTGGCGCACCTCGCCAAAGCGCGGCGCTATTCAATGCTCGCTGGCTCGAAGCAACTGGAGTCGCTGACGACGGAACTGGAATCATGGGGCGACCGCCCATGGCGTGAGGCCGAGAGGGTGCGTCTTGCGGACCGGATAGAGCGAGTCAACGCGTTGAGTCGAATCTTGACGCGCACCCGCAAGGTTGAGGTCACCGAACGCAAGGTCGTACGACACCCAAGCGTCCAACGCATCGTCATGTCAACCGAAGAGAGCGCGTTTTACGCTTTGGTGACGAACGCCATCAAGCAGTATGCCTGGGAAAACGATATCTCAGACGGGTTCCTGCTGGCAACGCCCCAGCGCCAGCTTTCAAGCTGCATGTACGCCGCCGCAGCTTCCTGGAGCACACAGGATAGCGAAGAAATCGAGGAGATGCTTTACGAGGATCTGGGAGTCGAATCGAAGGCGGACGTGATCTCGGGGTTCCGTCAGTTCTTGCTCAATCAAATTAGGGGGAAGTATGAGTTAGCGCGCCTGAGAAAGTCCGACTCGAAGTTCGATTGCTTGGCGAAGACTCTCGTTAGGTTCTTTAGTAACTATCCTAGGGAAAAGGTAGTCCTCTTTTCGTATTTCCGTGGTACCCTTCGCTACCTCAAGGATAGGTTTGAGGAACTCGGCATCGAGACGACGGTGCTGATGGGAGGGATGAAGGAGGACAAATCCCAGGTAATCGACGAATTCCGGGAGGACCCAACGATTCGAGTTCTCTTATCGTCCGAGGTAGCCAGTGAGGGCGTTGATCTTCAGTTCTGCCGGTTTCTGGTCAACTACGACTTGCCTTGGAATCCGATGAAGGTGGAGCAACGGATTGGCCGTATCGACCGGTTGGGTCAGGCGGCCGAGAAGATCGACATTCTGAATCTTGTATACGCCGAGACCATCGACGCACGGATCGTGCAGCGTTTATACGAGCGGCTAGACCTCTTCAGACGCGCCCTTGGCGGACTAGAGGCGGTGCTGGGGGAAGAGATTCAACAGCTTACCGCGGAGCTCCTGACCGGTCGGTTGACCCCAGCAGAGGAGGAGGAACGCATCACGCAAACCGCGCTTGCCCTGGAGAACCGAAACCGATCGGAGCAAGAACTCGAGGATCGAGCGGGCCAACTTATCGCACACAGCGACTACATATTGAAGAAGGTTCACGCGGCTCGGGACTTCTCGCGTCAGATTACCGCGGACGATCTCCTTGTGTATGTGCGCGACTATCTGGAGCGGTTTGCACCCGGCCATCGGTGGTTTCAGCCTGGCGTTGACTCATACGAGATTGACCTGACCTTGCCGCCGGCGGTCTCAGCCCGGCTAGATAGCTTCATAGCCACGAAGAGACTCTACGGCCTCACTCGATTGGCGGAGGGCAGCACCATTCGCTGCAGGTTTGCCAACAAGGTGCGGACTGGGGCAACCCCGCACGAGCAACTCAGCCAGTTCCATCCGCTGATCCGATTCATTAGCGAAGAGGTCAACCGAGAAGAGCTTTCCGCCACGGGTCTTCTGTGTATCCAGTTGGCTGGCAACGTCAGGTCCGGGAACCCGGTGCGCCCAGGGCTTTTCGCGTTTGTCGTGCAGCGGTGGATCTTCGATGGCCTTAGAACGGAAGAATCCGTGCGCGCCCGGGCCATGGATCTCGGTAGTTTGGAGGTGCTTGGTCCCGATGCGTCGAGCAATATTGTCAATGCAGCCCGCGTTTTCGGAACAGATTGGCCTGGAGCGACGGGCGACCTGGACGCTGTGCGGGCCGCGAAGGCCCTTGAGGAAATTGAATTCCGCTTGATCGACGACTTTGGCGAAGAGCGGGTCCAAAAGGAGTCCGAGAATGCCGATCGAATCCAGTTTCAGCTTCATGCGGTGCAAACCTACTTGGAGCGCAAACAGCACGTTGAAGAGCAGAGGATCGCGAACCTGGGCAGTGACCCACGCAACCGCGGCCTGGTAGTCGCTGCTGAGCGAACCATCACTCGGTTAACTGAGCGCTTCGCGCTGCAGATGGCTAAGCTCGATCAGGCACGCAGCGTGGGGTCCAAGCGGGATCCCATTGCGAAGGGTATAATTCTGATCGAAGGAGCCATGCATGGCGGATTGGAAGAGCGGTCTCCGGCAAGCTGCTGACCAGCTTGGGCTCTCCTCGAAGCCCAAGGACAGAGCGGCAGTTCCCGTCTCGGTTCCGGTCTCGATCCGTCCAGTCAGTCGGGTTCCCGACGAGCGTCCGGCGGTACCGCGCATGCCTGACTACCCAACGGGATCCAGTGGTAATGCAGCGCCTGGCAGGGCGACAACTCCGGCTGTCGGCACCTCGTCTCGGCTGGATGCGCATCCGCCATCCAGGGCAGAAGTGGCTGCGACAACCACGGACCCGCTGGCGAGGAAGCCCGCGCCAACTTCTGGGAACCGGGTCAGGCCGCTCCCGCCTGGCCTCCGTAGCGCAGGATACTCAATCCCCAGAACCAGACTGGAGCAGCGCGGTAATCCAGTTGGTGCAATCAAGCCGCTGCAGGCGCCCCCCGCGAAGGCCAAGTTTTCAGCCCCCGACATGGCGAAGCACACAGTTTGCTTTGGTGCGGCTGACGCTTGCGCAGATCAGGGCTGGCAGGAGGTCGGGACCGCGCTGACCCTTCAACCATGGCAGAACCGAGGCCGGCAACAGTGCACGGTCGGGCTTGATTTTGGTACCGCATTCACCAAAGCCTGCGTTCAATTTAGGCAGTCGACATTCGTTGTTCACTGGGACCGAGCTATCCAGCACTGCGCACCCGTCCTTCTTCCTTGCGTCTTTACTGTGGAACCAGACGGATCTTGCGTCCTCGGCGCGGCCTCTGGCGGACGTGTGCGGAGCGACTTAAAGATGTCCCTGTTAACGGGCCCGACCGCCGACAGCAAGATCAATGCAACGGCGTTCCTGGCCCTGGTGACGCGATACATACGGTCCTGGGTCTTTTCCCGGCATGGCAATGCATTCAGCGGCTTCCACATCGAGTGGTTTGTCAACGTCGGCCTTCCGGCCGTGCCGTGGGACGACCTGGCCGTTCGCGACCTTTACCGGAGTATCGCTTTTGCAGGCTGGCAATTGGGAGCACTTGGTGGCCCAGTTACTATTGAGGCCGCGGCGTCAGTGTTGGCGCAAGTTGAGGCGGGCACCGGGGTGCAGCCAGGAGATCTGCAGAAGGAGCGATTCGGAGCATTCCCCGAGTTTGTTGCCCAGATCAACTCATATCGTAAGTCTCCTCAGCGCAGACGCGACCTTCACTTGTTAGTCGACGTCGGAGCTGGCACAGTCGATATAGTCTCATTTCACGTGTGGGAACCGGAAGAAACCGACCGCTATTTGATTCTTAAAGCATCCGTCAAGAGCCGGGGTACGCATGTTCTCCTCGGCTATCGCGCCAACGCAGGTGGACTCGATCATGTTCGATGGGACGAGGAATCGGCCGGTTTTTCGAGACGCCAGTTTGAGGCGAAGTTCTGGCTGTGCCCAGGGAAGCTCGGACCGGTTCAGGAGTATTTTGTTGACCAATTTCGCATCTTGATCGAAGGGGTGCTGCGGCAAACGAAGGCACGGCGCTACGAAACCTCGCCGGCCTGGAGCGAGGGTGTGCCTTTCTTTCTGTGTGGCGGAGGACGGAATGTCGACGCCTATCGGGAGGCGATCAGAAGAATTGGAACGAAATGGCGCTTGCTGGAGATGCAGCTACCATGGCCGGATGGTCTGGTGCAAGGGGAACTGGCACCCAGCGACTTTCACCGAGTTTCTGTCGCGCATGGGTTGAGCTACTCCCAAGAGAACATCGGGGAGATTGAACGGGAGTCGGAGGTTCCAGACCTCGTTCGAACCGTGTCGGCCACTGTGGATTACACCAGCCGGTACATAGACAAGTAGATGTCGGGGATCGCGTTTCGCTAACGCGACGCTGGCAGATCTTGAGGCGACTGCTCCCGGTTGTGGCCGAGGTCTCCGACCGATCGGAGACAATCTCCAGTAGGCCAGTACCGACAAGTCGACTTCGGGCCGGCCAACTGGGTGGCGGGTGATCCGACCGCAGTTGCCGACAGGCGGGGCTGCGACCAACCTCCTCTTGTCTCATTTGCCGCCATTCACGCCCTACCATTCGAATCCCCTGTGAGCGCCACGCTCTGTGCCATTGGGCCTGGCGGACCACGCTCACGGAAAGTGAGGGCATGTGCAACACCCCAAGACGAACTCCAGCAAACCTGATGTCGATCCACTCGGAGCGGAACCCCTGGTGGGCTCCAGCTTCGAGAACGAGCCGACCGAACCCGAGTTCGGTACGGAGCTGCCAGCGGAGCCTCAGCCTGAAGAGGAGGAATACCGGTGACCTCTCCGGCTCAATCGAAACCCCACGAGAAACGCGACTTCCGGCAGGAGGTTTCGGATTCCATCGTTCGAGTGCTTGAGGAGGGCGTCGCTCCATGGTAGGAGCCGTGGGAGGCGACCGGGGTTCCTCTGAATCCCACGACCGGCAAGTCCTATCGCGGCGGCAACGCCACTCACCCGATGGGCACCGGCATCCGGCGCGCCTTTGAAGATCCCCGCTAGATGACGTACCGGCAGGCTGCAAAGCAGGGCTGACAAGTCCGCTTAATCGTGAATCCCGAGCACTTCACCCAGTCGTGTGAGCAGCGCTGCGCGCTTTGTAGCATCCAAACGCGCGAGGTTCTCAAGACGCCAGCGGACTGCTGGCAGCGCCTCCGCTCCGGGCAAGTCTAGCAAAGCCCAATCGGGCTCGCCGCGTTTGATGGAAATTAGGAAGCGGCGGTGGTCCGCAGGCATGTTGCCGATAATGTTAGCGATCACGTCTTCGCGCGCTTGCAGCAACTCGTCGAGCATCACCGGCGTCTCCGTCATGCCGGCGAAGCCTCTGGCGAACTCCGCCGAAATGTCGAGTCGCATCGGGGCAAGGACTTCCGCCATCGGCCGATTGTGGCTCAGAAGATAGACAATGAAGGCCTTCCGCAGTTCATCGTTGATACCCTCGTTCGCCAGCAAATCCCGGACGTCGAACAGGTCGCGCGGGTGCTGGCGGTCCAAGGCCGCCACAATCTTGCCTGCATAAAGATCCGGGAAACTGACGACCTGGATCTCCGCGAAGCCGAACTGGTCCTCCACCCGGTCAGAAACCGATCGCGTGGACGGCTCATAGACGCATCCCCGTAGGACAGGCGTGACCTCGACTTTTATCTGCACGCCATCTGCCTGCACGAGGAGCTTGGTGACGCAGTTTTCGCCCTTCAGCCTGCTCGGACTCACGCGCGCGCCGGGGATGCCACGGCCGATTGTCCGGGCGATCCGCCGCATGGCGGCGTCAATCTCCGTCAGCGATGCCGCTCGATCTGCCACCGGCAGGTACGTCAGATCGAGATCCACAGAGAGGCGGGGCATGTCCCGCACGAAGAGATTGATCGCGCTTCCGCCCTTCAAGGCAAAACACGTCTCGGCCGCGACGAGCGGGACGGCCTTAATGAGCAGCGCAGCCTGCCGGCGATAGAGTTCAGCCGCCGGCATCGAGGTTCTCCGGCACGGTGATGTTGAACTTAGTATCGAGTTTGCCGCCCGACGCGAGCATGCGTTTGCCGTGGCCCAGGTCGATTGCTTTGCGGTCGAGGCCTTTCAGCCAGGCGTGGTTGTGGCGTTCGGCGAACCACAGGAACAAGCGATTCACCTTCACGCTGTGGCATTCAACGAGCAACATGTGAAGGCGCCGCGGCCTGAGATTGCGCAACCCCTCCATCAGGACATCGGCCTGGTGAAATGTCTCGCGCTGTGGAACCTCATCAAGTAGTTCGAGGATGGCGCGCTCCGGCGAAGACATTATCAGCGGCCATTCCCAATGGCCCCAGGGCTGTCGTACGAAGCCATCGGGAAGAGAATCAGTGGTGTCATTCCGGCCGGCTCGTGTCTTGCCGCTTTGCGACGCCAGGTCGCGGGGGACGGCTCCATCCTTGAAGAGTTTCCCGGCTTTGTGAAAGACGAGCCGGCTGTCCAGTTTCAACTTGGAGACCCAGCCGGGCGGTGTCTTGCCGCCATAGAGGTGGATTTCGCGAGGGCCGGTAACGGTTAGATAATGGGCGAAGCCCTGGAGTTCGAGTGCTGTTCGGCCGCCTACAACGACCGGGCAATCCAGCAGAGTCTGAAGAGATATGACCACATGTTGCCAGCGCAGTCCCTCATCTTCGTTGGGCGCGGGCAGCGGGGCGGCCGGCCGACGATACACGCTGCGGGCTACCTGATCGAGCCAGCCATGCGCTACGTACTTGCTCCGAAGGCCGCTGGAATAGCCCTGGCGCTGAAGCCATCCGGCGTCGACGAGCAGCCCCTCGGGAAGGTGGAGTTGCAGCCAGTTTAACTTTCCCTGTTTTTGCTGCCCCATGGTAAGCAAAATAGCCCATTATCAAACCAACGTCAAGTTTGACGATGGTCCAGAATGCTAACCCATGGTAAGCAAATCCGTACTTCAATAAACCATTTTCCGCGCGTTCGAGCAGGATGACCCGCCCTTACCCCGCCCAATCCGCGCACAGCATTTCGGCTTGCTCCAGGACGGTTTGTGTGGCCTTCTCCTGCTTGTCGGGCGGGTATCCGTACTTGCGCAAGATCCGCTTCACCAGAACCCGGATCTTCGCTCGCACCGATTCCTTGAACGTCCAGTCGATGGAGGTGTTCGCATGGAGGGCGGACACCAGTTCCCGCGCGATCATGCGCAGGTTCTCGTCGCCGAGCACAGCCACGGCACTGTCGTTCACTTCCAGCGCGTCGTAAAAGGCGATCTCGTCGTCGGTGAGATTCAGGTCCTCGCCGCGCTTGTTAGCCGCGCGCATGTCCTTTGCCAGGGTGATCAGTTCTTCGATCACCTGCGCGGTTTCGACGGCCCGATTCCGATACTTCCGCACCGCGGCATCCAACATCTCCGAGAACTTGCGGGATAGAATCAGATTCTTGCGGGTGCGCGTCCTCAACTCATCGTTCAGCAGCTTGCGCAGCAACTCCACCGCGAGGTTTCGCTGCGGCATGCCCCGCACTTCCGCGAGGAACTCGTCCGAGAGAATCGAAATGTTTGGCTTCTTCAGCCCGGCAGCCGAGAACAGGTCGATTACGCCCTCCGCGCTGATCGCCTTCGAGACGATCTGCCGGATGGCGTGGTCCAGATCCTCTTCGCTCTTGCCGGCGGCGGCACTGGACTTAACGATGGCGGCCTTCACTACCTGGAAGAACGCCACATCGTCGCGGATGCGGATGGTCTCCGGGTCGGGCACAGCCAGCGCGAAAGCCCTGGACAGGTCCGTCACGGCATTCACAAGGCGGCTCTTGCCGTCCTCCAGCCCCAGGATGTGATCCTGCGCGGCGGGGAGCAGCCCAAGTTTCTTCTGAGCCGGCCCCGCTCCCCAGTCGCTCCAATCGAAACCGTGGAACAGGTCGCGGCAAATCTCGTACTTCTCCAGCATCACGGCGACTGCCTGGGCCTTATCCACCGTGGCCTGCCCGCGACCGCCGCCCTCGGTGTAGGCCGCCAGCGCCGATTTCAATTGCTCGGCCAGCCCGAGGTAATCCACCACCAGCCCGCCCGGCTTGTCCTTGAAAACGCGGTTCACGCGCGCGATGGCCTGCATCAGCCCGTGGCCCCGCATGGGCTTGTCCAGATACATGGTGTGCAGGCTCGGTGCGTCGAATCCGGTGAGCCACATGTCACGGACGATCACGATCCGGAACGGGTCGCCTGCCGCCTTAAACCGTTTCGCCAGCCCGTCCCGGCGCGGTTTGTTGCGAATGTGGTCCTGCCAGCCGTCCGGGTCCGAGGCGGAGCCGGTCATGACGACCTTCAGCGCGCCCTTATCGTCCGCTTCGTTATGCCAGTTGGGTCGCAGTTTCACTATGGCGTTGTAGAGTTCCACGCAGATGCGGCGGCTCATGCAGACGACCATCGCCTTGCCGTCCATGGTTTCCAGGCGCGTTTCGAAGTGGTCCACCAGGTCGCGGGCGATTAGGTCGATCCGCTTTTCCGCGCCCACCACGGCTTCGAGCGCCGCCCACTTCGACTTGAGCTTCTCCTTACGCTCCTCCTCCTCGGTTTCCGTGACTTCCTCGAACTCCGCGTCCAGGTGAGGCTTCTCCGCCGGGTTCAGTTCCAATTGCGCCAGCCGGCTTTCGTAATAGATCGGGACCGTCGCCCCGTCCTCGACGGCGCGTTGTATATCGTAGACGCTGATGTAATCGCCAAAGACGGCGCGCGTGTTCTTGTCGGTCAATTCGATGGGCGTACCGGTGAAGCCGATGAAGGAGGCGTTGGGCAGCGCGTCCCGCATGTGCCGGGCGAAACCGTCGATGAAATCGTACTGGCTACGGTGGGCCTCGTCGGCGATCACCACGATATTCCGGCGATCCGAAAGGAGCGGGTAGCGGTCGCCCTTCTCCTCGGGCAGGAACTTCTGGATGGTCGTGAACACCACGCCGCCCGACGAAACGGCCAGCAGCGCACGCAGATCGGCCCTGGTTTCCGCTTGAACCGGGTCCTGCCGGATTGCCTCGCTGCACCGCGCGAAGGTGTCGAAGAGCTGGCCATCCAGGTCGTTGCGGTCGGTAATCACAACAATGGTGGGGTTCTCCATCGCCGGGTGCAGAATGATGCGCCCGGCAAAGAAGACCATGGTGAGGCTCTTGCCGCTGCCCTGCGTATGCCAGACGACGCCGCAGCGCCGGTCGCCATCGAGGCGCGTCGCCTCCACCGTGGCGGCCACGGCGGCGTTTGTGGCGTGGAACTGGTGGTAGCCCGCCAGAATCTTGATGACGTTATCGCGGGCATCGCGGTCGAACACGACGCCGTAGCGGACGAGATCGAGGAACCGGCGGTGGTCGAACACGCCGCGGATGAGCACTTCCAACTGGAGCAGCTTGGCCGATGCGGGTTCCTGTCCTTCGATGGTGCGCCAGGGCATGAATCGCTCTTTATCGGCAGTCAGGGATCCGATGCGCGCCTCCAGGCCATCCGAGGCGATCAGTGCCTCATTGTAGGCGAACAGGGCAGGAATCTGTTTCTTGTAGGTCTGAAGCTGCTGGAACGCCTTCCAGATGGTGGCGTCCTCATCGGCGGGGTTCTTGAGCTCCACCACACCGAGCGGCAGGCCGTTCACGAAGATCACCAGGTCGGGCCTGCGGTTGTTCTGGCCGTCCACCACGGTGAACTGATTTACAGCCAGCCAATCGTTGTTGCCTGGATCGTCGAGATCCACCAGGCGAACGAGGTCTCCGGCAATTCTGCCGTCGCGGCGCCGGTACTCCACCGTCACGCCGTCCACGAACATCCGGTGGAAGGCACGGTTGTTGGTGACCAGCGTCGGATGCTCGGTACGAAGGACTTTGCGGACGGCCTCGTTGCGCGCCTCGGCGGGAATCCTCGGATTCAGGCGCTCGACGGCATCGCGCAAGCGGCGCTCCAACACAACCTGATCGTAGGAACCTCGCTCGGCGAGCATTTCGCCCGGCGCGATCACCGCACCGTTGGCGATTTCATAGCCGAGGCTGGATAGCCATTCGAGCGCGGATTCCTCGACGGTGGATTCCACGATCATGTATGGGCCTCAACCAGTTTCTCGGCGTCGCGGATGCGGAGTTGGCCGGAAAGGAGTTTTGGGAGGAGGGCATCGCGGATAGCCGCCAGAGTCTCGGTTTCAATCGCGGTTGCGGCGATCCTCGCGTAAATCGGTTGGACGATTCCGTTGAATCTCTTCAATACTGGGGCGTTGGGAATCAAGATTGGGATCGGCCGGAAGTTCGCTTTGCTAATTTCAAGAAAGGTAGTCCCGTTGGCTCGGCCAACTATTGTGGCCATGTTGTCCTCAGCCCATAGGAGCACGTACGGGGCCGGGAGTGTATCTGTCGGTAACATCGCGATGAACCCCTGGTTTATACAGACCGAAATCGTCGCGATTGCGAGGTAGCCAATAGGCGCCCGCGAAGAGAGCAGAACGGTGCCCGGGGGGAGTACGCCACTGCTGATCTGTTCGACGCCCGCCGGAGTGATCTTCCTCCCTGTACGAAGCAACAAGGGTACCGAGAGGCCCGCAAGATCCTTCGGGGTTGCGAATGCGGTATCGCCTTGGTCCCAAAACTCGGGGTTATCGGTGCTTGGCGTGCTGCCGCCAACAACCTCGATCGCCTCTCCAATCGGTTCCCACCTCCATCCGCGTGGCAGGCGCCCACCCTCGCCGGAGTCAAAGGCAGCAGGGAACAGTTCGGCCGTTTCCGCGTCCATGCCCGCAGGTCGCCGCCCTTCCGCTTTCGTGCGCACGGGGTCGAAATCCACAAACCAGGACTTGAAAATGGCGCGGGCGATGCAGTCTAGCGTCTCGTTGGTACCATGATTGGATTGAATCTTCGCCTCAATATCCTCAAGGAGTCCGACCAAGGTGAGACGGTCGGGAGTCGGATGCGGAACCGCGAATGTTAGGAAGTCGTCCCGACTGAGAGACAGATTAGTGGTTCCGATGGCCCGCGCTCGACAGTAACTCCGGTACTGCGGCGTTCGTAGAGCCCAGTAAAGGTAATCAGCCGTGACCTTTCTGTTCTTAAAGACGAGCTTCACAGTGTCCTGGGTGAGGCGTCCCGCGCTAACACCCCCCGGCACGCGCGATACCGCGCCGAGGAGATCGGCGGACTGAGTTACGTCCTTCAAGGACACATACAGGTCGCCTGGCGTCAGTATCAGCTTCGAGGGCGATTCCCCCCCGTACGTTCGGAGGGAGTCTCCGCGGAATCCACCGTTCCGTTGTATGGAAGCAAGCCCCAAGAGGACAGGGCCTGGGTAGCCAAGAAGGCTGCTCTTGTAAGTTGTGCCTCTCTGCAACGCGACCAGTGCTCCAAGCTCCGTTGAGCCCTCAGCGTCAGTGCGCATGACCGATGCCCTTGAGCTTGGCAGTGATGGATCGTTGCAGACGCGCCCCTTCCGCGAACTGCTCCTCCAATTTCGTCGTCAGCCGCTTCATCTTCTCCTCGAACGGCTCACCATCATCCTCGACATCTTCGGCTCCGACGTACCGTCCCGGCGTGAGCACGAAACCGTGGCCCGCGATCTCGTCGGTCGTGGCTGCTTTGCAGAACCCCGGCACGTCGGCGTACTTGCCCGCGCCTTTGTCGCAGCGCCATGCGTGGTACGTTCCGGCGATGCGTTCGATATCTTCGGCCGTCAAATCCCGGTGGATCCGGTCGATGAGCGCGCCCACCTTGCGGGCGTCGATGAATAGCGTCTCCTTGCGCCGGTCGCGAAAGCGCCCGTTCTTCTTCGCGCGCGCCAGGAACCACAGGCAAACGGGAATCTGCGTCGCGTAGAACAACTGGCCCGGCATCGCCACCATGCAATCCACCAGATCGGCCTCGACGATGGCTTTGCGGATCTCGCCTTCGCCGGATTGGTTGCTGGACATGCTGCCGTTCGCCAGCACGAAGCCGGCAATGCCGGTGGGCGCGAGGTGATGGATGAAGTGCTGGACCCAGGCGAAGTTGGCGTTTCCGGCCGGCGGCGCCCCGAACTTCCAGCGGGCGTCGTCGCGCAGTTTCGCGCCACCCCAATCGCTGTCGTTGAACGGCGGGTTCGCCAGAACGTAATCGGCCTTGAGATCGGGTTGGAGATCGCGGCGGAAGCTGTCGGCGGGTTCGGGACCAAGGTCCGCGTCGATGCCGCGGATGGCGAGGTTCATCTTGGCGAGACGCCAGGTGGTGTGGTTGGACTCCTGCCCGTAGATGGCGATATCGCCGACGCGCCCGCCGTGCGCCTCGACGAATTTCTCGCTCTGCACGAACATGCCGCCCGAGCCGCAGCAGGGATCGTAGACGCGGCCCTTGTATGGAGCCAGCATTTGCACCAGGACGCGGACCACGCAACGCGGCGTGTAGAACTGGCCGCCCTTCTTGCCCTCGGCGCTGGCGAACTGCGCCAGGAAATACTCGTAGACGCGGCCCAGTATGTCCTTGGAGCGGTTTTCGGCGTCGCCCAGGCCGATGGTTCCGATCAGGTCAATCAGTTCACCGAGGCGCTGCTTATCGAGCGCCGGGCGGGCGTACTCCTTCGACAGGACGCCCTTGAGCGATTTGTTATCGCGCTCAATCGCCAGCATGGCGTCGTCCAGCAGTTTGCCGATGGTGGGCTGCTTGGCCTTGCTCTGAAGATGCGCCCAGCGGGCTTCTTTCGGGACCCAAAAGACGTTGGCCGCCCGGTATTCGTCGGGGTCTTCCGGGTCTGCGCCCTGCGACTTCTCAGCCAGAAGCTGGTCGTGGCGCTCCTTGAAGGCATCGGAGATGTACTTCAGGAAAATCAGGCCGAGGACGACGTGCTTGTATTCGGCTGCGTCCATGTTGTTCCGCAGCTTGTCAGCGGCGGCCCAAAGCGTGGGCTCGAACCCGAGGTTCGCGCCATTGCCGTGGCTCTTGGCGGCGGGTTTCTTTCCACGTGGCATATCGGAGTGAATATAGTAACGGAAATCACCGGCAGGACATAGGGGACCGCGTCCGCAGCGCGGGCAACCGGGCCGGAAGGAATCCATCGGTACTCCCCGGGCGCTCGACGGCGATGCGTTTCACGCCGAAACAGCCGGGTCTTCCCGAAACGACTCCGGTGGACAGGTGGGATACCGCAGCAAGAATAGAACGTCCCTTCAACTTTCCGACTCAGGCGCTTCATGACATCTGCGCTCTATGCACGCGCTCAGGACATCCCACGGCACCAGAGAATCCGCCAGAGACCCAGCACGCCCAACTCAGCGGCAAGCCGCTGGAATGGGGCAGCGGCAAACTGGGCGGGCACTCATGAGCCTTCCATGCCCCGCCATTCTTCTTAGGGTGACAGGAGGCGTCCTCGTGTTAACGGGATGCAGGGACCTCCGTCTTACGGCGGAGAGTAGCTAACGACAGCCAATTACGTTTGCCAACGTGCCCGCTTCCTGCGCCACGCGCACTTCCAACCGATTCTCAGCGTTGGTGTACGCCTGAGCTATCGTCCCATAGTCTTGCCTAAGCAGCACATCCATTCCCTCACTATCTTGTGTTTGGTAGACTTGCGACAACCTCTTTATCCTCTCCGGGCTGCCCTCTATCGTCCCGTAGACGATATTCTGGACTTGGATCCATCTGTTCAACACAGCTGAATCTGCTTTCGCACTGATATCCTCGAAGATAAGGTCCGTCACGTGCTTCCAGCGATCCGCCCCATACAGGTCCTTCAGCTGTTTGGAAACTCTCTCTGTGCAAGCCGGCGAAAGTGCCTTTTGCACAGAAACACTCCTGACAACACCATCGACATATTCTGTCCAAATGCCCTTGAGTTTATCGTGGTCCGAAGCGCTAACAGTTTTCATCCAAGCCGCCTTAGCTGGCGTCTCGGATTTCTCTGCGAACGAGTATACGATCCAAGTAAATCCGTTTTGTGTTGAGCGCGAGGTCTCAGACATGGTCCACGAGTCCTGGTCCCAGCCGTCTCGGATTTTCTCCAGTACCGCCTGCGGTGGCGGCGAGGACGCGAAAAGTATCCCAATACCAGCCGGTGGGACGTGAACGCCGATGAATTCGTCTGCTATGTCTTTTCCTATATCCATGAAAGGATTCAACCAAAACACGTAGAGTTCATTGTGTCTCGCATCTAAGAATTGCATGGCGCCGTTCGGCCCCACATGAGGCCGAAATGCCTCGATCACGACATAGTCACCGTACTGCTGGATCCCTTCGGCAGTGCAAGTGGTATCACTAAGGTATTCGTTAAACTCTTTCCACTGAGGCCCAAGAAGTGTTTGAACGGCTCGAACAAGCACAGGGCCTTGGTCAATCCGATGACCCCCGTCCGACCGGCAAGGTAATTGACCTTCGAATGACCTTAGGTCAGGCACTTGAAGCATGATACCTGGGACATCACTCGCTACCGAAACGGGAGGTTGAGCGTTGTGGCTCAATACATGGTGACCAATTTCGTAACATACTACAGCCGTTGCTACAAGCACAGCCAACGCCCTAATGAATGAAGGCACTGTGAATGACGTCGCTCCCATTGACTTTCCTTTCTGCCGCGCCAGATCGCTCGCCCCGAAAATGACGCCCGGTAAGATTGCCGAAGCCTAATGCCGGAAAGGCGAAACCGGAGTGGGGCCGATAAAAGCAGGGTTCTCGATGACCAGGCATAACGTCGTGTTCTGCCATTTTACGGTGCGCCAAGTGACACCCTATTCGTGTCCGCTCCAATGGGCATGTCCTTGTCGCCAATCCGATAACATTCACTGCTTTGCAGCAAACCGGCATATTCTCGGCCGACACGCCTAGGCGACCGCCGAAAACGCTCAATCGATCTGCGATTACATCATTGAGATGTGGAATGGCGATGCTCTCCTGACATCAATGGCCACAGTTGGCCTTTGTCGCACTAACCACCGACAGCGTCACATCTCGGCTGACGGCACCGCCGGGGCCGTCAGCCTTGAGGGTATACCGCGCTGTCTGGACTGGCCGGAGGAGCTTGTGGCCAGACGTTGCGTCTACTACTCCGATTCCGGGTTCGATAGAAACAGATGAGGCACCTTGCACATCCCACCGCAATATCGCAAAGTCGCACTGGTCAACCGTTGGCGGAATGGCCTCAAAGGCCGCGATCATCGGTGCCGGTATCTGCGATCCTGGTAAGGCGGCCAATTCAGTTTGCCCTTGGCCCTTCGAGGGACCTTCTGCATCCTGTGCTGCTGGAGTCGTTTGTTTGGGATCAACAGCGGGAGCGGGAAGGGTATCTTCCTTCGTGGGCTCACTGATCGCCGGAGCACTTGGCGGCTGTGGCTGCGGAGAAGCTGATGAGGACTCTGACACCAAGGCCCTGTTCTGTCCACCGACGGAGCCGGAAGCAAGAGGGTATGATGGGGCTGGCGAGATAGCTGGAGACTGACGGTTGGCAACATTATACCATATAGTTGCGCAGAGTACGATCAGTGTTATACCAAGAACGGCTGCCCGCCGGGATACGCGGGACAGCAGTCTAAAAGCAATTCCAGCAATGAGCCCGACAATCCAGAACGGGTTATCATCCGCATTAGTGAAAGGAAGGCTGGTATTTCGCCCAGTCGGCGTACTCATTCGGCTGACGAACAGAATCGTGCTGCCCGACAACCCTAGTAGAAGGGAACCGAGTATGCCTGTCCCAATCACACTCCATATTGAAAGTCGAGGGGGAGGCGGGGCTGTCGTCGATGGCGTTGCACTCCGGGGCGGTTTCGGAGGAGCAGAGACAAAACCAATAGACGGCAACGGCACTTGCGCCAAAGGGAACGGATCGAATCCCCAAAGTACCTTTCGTTCACACCAGGGACATACAGCGAGATGGTTCGCGTAAACGTGACTGCTCTTTGCCGAGCATGGGGTCAAATTCCGTTCTACTCCCTTTAGAGCATCTCGCCACTCGCGCGCCGAAGGGCGGGTTGCGGGACTCCTGTGTCCATATCCGAAACAGCGAACAACGAGCGCCTTCAAAGACGCAGGAAGGATGTCGAACGAAACCGCGGTTGGCATAGGCGCTACGTTCGCCGATCCCACGTACGCGCAATCTCCAGACCGAATCCGCTCCTCTATCGGGGGCGGATCTCCGCGACCCTTCCACACTCCCGTATACGGGTGTACACCTTCCATGAGAAGGTGAAAGATCATCACGCCCAGAGCGAAATTGTCGTGTGTCTGGTCTCGGTCTATCTGGCTAAAGTCGCCGCACTTTTGCAATTCCGGCGCCGTAAAGTCTGGTTTTCCAACAGTGCACCGGAAAAAGCCTCGCCCTCCAGCCTTGGGAACCTGCATCGAGTCACAATCTACCAGAGTCACAAGCGTCTGCTCAGACACAAGAAAGTTGCTCTCGTTGAGATCGCCGACGACGTAGCCGCAAGTGTGAACGGCTTCCACGACGCTGGCGATATTCGCAGCTGTCCTGAGTAGATAGCCCCACGTAAACCCGGGCGCAATTTGTTGGCGACTTTGGGGATTATAAAAGTGAAACACTTCCCGGTGCGTGGAGTAGTCCACCCGGTGCATGAGAAACCCCACGCAGGCTTTGGCGCGATTTAGCAAAAGACTCTTCGGCCAACAGATGGAAACGTGTCCTTGGCCAGCGGTAGGATCGGCAGGCGGACTGCTCACCATAGCCCTAAGCTTCGCCGAGCGTTCTGGTGACCCCACGAGGTAGATTTTGGCTACCTGAGCGTCATGCCCACTTACCGCGTAAATCTTGGCCTCGCCACCAGATCCAAGCTGGTGGTCCAGACTGATGGATCGACCGCTGTCGTCACTGAATGTCATTGCGAATTGCAAGAACAAGTGTTTTGTCGTCGTCCGTGCGCTCACACACACGGTCGGATTGGAGGAATTCCTCCAGCTCGGCTTTCGTCGAGTTGGGGTTCTCGGCAAACTCAAACATGGGTCCAAAGAACGGCTCGTGCGCCGTGTTGTCGCCATAGCAGATTGCCAGAAGTTCGATCCCATCGCTGAACATCGCTAGGCCCCCAATATCTGGGCTGGGTAGCGTGGCGCGGTGCAGGTGACCTAAGTAATCGGAAGAGGTCAGAAATGTCGTTTCGTTGATGTATTCGCTCTGACCCAACTCGGAGAGGACCCTAAGCGAGCCTGACTTCAAGCGACAAACCACAGCGCCATCTCCCAACTGTATCGTGGAAAGCCAGCGGTCCGTAACAATCGTCAGCAAAAGCGTAGTAGCCACATCGTTAAACTGTTCGCCAGGGGCCAACCTCTGCAACGCAGAGCGAGAATAGGTTATGGCGCTCTCAAGCAGCTGTTCACAGGCCTCCCCAGTCGCGGGTTGCTCCTCTTGAAGATGATCGGAGAGGTACTGCGTACTAGTCTCCACAGCGCATCGAGATCCTTCCTCAGAACGTTTGGCCGACCCAGCACCGTCTGCGACGGCAACTATCAGAGTACCGTTATCTAAACTAACGATCTCATGAGCGTCTTGACACGGCAGTTTCCGCCCGACATGGCTCGTGCCGACTACGGACGCGGAGACGCACCTCCAGGCCCCGATCTTAGGCTCGGTCATATGGCTTATACGGGCGCGCCGAAACCAATCTGAGGAAGCGCGGTCTGCTCGCCGGGTTTACTCCCGGAGACCCGTTTTTGGCTCTGCGAAAGCCAGACAAATAGGTCCTTGAACTTCAGTCCCTCGAGTTTTATCACCCGCTGTGTGATGGATGCCAGAATCTGCATATTCGCGTCCCCCACCCCAACAGCAAAGAATGCGAGGGCCTTAGCGCCGCTTTCCGACTGAACCATCTGCGCAGCACTTTGCCACTCATCTGTGGGTTCACCATCAGTGATCAAAAAGATCCATGGTTGGTAGTACAAAACGCCGCTAGACTTGTACTCGGCCTTTCGGTTCTTCACGAGCTGAAGGCCCAAGGCGATTGCCTCTCCCATGGGAGTGTTTCCTCCTGCGGAGAGCGTCGGCGCCGTAAAACTGCCTGCCGATACGAAGTCTTGAACGACTTGGACCGATCCACCAAACGTTATTACCGCAAGTTCGACCCTGCGCTTGGCCAGCGCATCTTCTTGGATATCGACCTGGAATGCCTGGAGTCCTTGGTTAAGAGCGTCGATTGGTATATCACTCATCGAGCCAGACGTATCAAGCAATAACACGCAGGCGCAACGAGGATCGGGATTCATAGCGAATTCGGAATTGATTAGCATCGTAGGTTTCTCTTAATTTCAAAGCGTTCCGCCGAGATTGCGCCATAGGTGCTGGTCTTAAGCCAATTGCGGTCGGGCTACCTGGCCAGGTATAGAATTGCCGCGACAATCAGAAGAAGCAACATAAACCCGAGGGCGATTGCGGCTCGGGCCAAAAGACTGGCTGCGCCAATCTTCAGGAAAGTTCCAGCAAGCCCAGTAATGGTGAGCCGATCACCAGGACGCACAGCAACCAAGCATCGTACCGGCGTTTGGAAACCGCTACTTCGTCGCATCATTCACCTATAGCTTTGTTTCGTTCGGAATGCAAGCGCCACAGCAGGCCGAGGAGGTCTACTACCGTTGGTTAGTATCGCTGTAGTATCGTCGGGCATCCCAGAGAAACCCAAAGCGACCCACGATTCGAAGTCGCGATGACTGACGGATACCATCAGGTGTGTCCTGCGCGCGCCGGGTGGCACCAACAGGATCACATTACTCGCCTCGTGGACAATGCGAGGCATCCTTAGTGCGCAATTCTTCCGTTCGTCAATTGCTGGCTGAAAGGCGAAAGCGATCAAAATCAGCAATCAAAATCAGCAGGATCAAAGGATGGCGGCTGGATGTATACTAAACAGGCGCCGGGAATCCCAAGTGGAGATTCCGGGTCAGAACGAAACTGCATTAACTTTAAGGAGAATCGACATGGGCGTTTGGTCCAAATCAAATCCGTGCCCGGCTTGCGGGCGCACGGGAGGTAATCAAATCAAGTGTGCGAACTGTGGAACAGTCGGTTGCAGCGACGGCAACTGCAAGCACGGCGGTCCCGACCCGCACTGCAAGATCTGCAACAAGCAGACGAAAAAAGTGAAACTCTAGCTGCAGGCGCACACCGATGACCCCGCTGGCACGTCACCCCATATGTTACGCGCACATCGGGGGGTCGTTCCGGCCTCGCATAGGTGTGAAGCTTGTGACTGATGTTTGGTCCGGACGCGGCTGGAAGAAGCGGGCTACGGCCTTCAGGCGGCGCAGTGGATGCCCCGCATGTACCATTAGGTGACGGTTAGCATGCAGATGCAGGTGACTCTGCTTTGCCGTGTTGCTTTTGACGTTGGCCACACCTTTGTTTCACGTCTTCTCCAGAGGTTACAAAGATCGGCGATGCAGGCGATAGGAACGCAGAAAGCAGGCTGCGCTTGCGCTCTACTTATATTACAATAAGTGCTTCCGCATTCATGATTTTCTGGAGACCACACCATTGATGGCGGCGGCGAGTTCGAGTCATATGTGGTCGATTGAGGGGGTGATCGCGAATGCGTATAAGCGGCCTAGAGTTCTCTGAGAATTTTGGCACCCTCTTCGCCGAGCGCCAGCGTCGTGCCGCTGATCCGGCGACCTTGGTCAGACAGTTTCAGGATCGCACGGCTCGAACTGAGTTTATGAAGTCGTTCCTGGACGAGTTGGCGGACTCTTTCTGGACTGGCCGCGTGCGGTGCGAGAGGGAGTTTCGCAGTATCGACTTCTGCTTCTGGGACACCCGGGACCCGTGGGGGAAAATGAAGTATCGGCAACCGTTGTATGTTCTGGCGCTTATCGAACATGAGGGAGGGCCGAATCCAGAGGAGGAGTTTTGGAAGCTTCTACATTGGTATGCGCCGCTTAAGGTTTTGATCTGTTATCAGCCGTGGCCGAAGCTACAAAAATACTTCAATGAGTTGAGGGGTATGGTGCAGGATTTCCTGGCGCGATCGCAAGAGGAGCAATACTTGGTGATCGTTGGCGATATCCGCAATGACGGAGTTGGGTGGCGTGGTTGGCTCACAACTTCTCAAGACGCCGATTTTGAGGAAATGATTTCACCTCCAGCTATGAAAGAGCAAGCATCTGCCGATCAGGAATGGAGAAAGTTCACGGGTGATCTGGCGCTCTGCCTGGCCGGCCTTCGGGATGAGCAAGTCCTCATTCTCTCTTCGAAGCGCTATTACATCCAGTTCTTGGGTAAAGGACAGCTCGGGATGTGGGCTGAAGCTGAGAGCAACGCTTGTATCGAGCCTGGGCAGGTCAAGCTTTCGACTGACGCGTACGCGGTCATGGGGCGGCTTGGCTGGAACTTTCCGACTTCGGATGCATCTGGAGAGCGGAACTTTTTCGTTGACTTGTCGAATCCCGTCGACTTTGGCTTCCTTGCCGAGCGTGTGGTTCAAACCTTTCGCCGGGTGTATCACATCCATAATCCGGGTCAACTCCGTTACAACTCCTTTATTGACCGCACGGATATCCAGCTTCCCATGCTTTGCCTTAACCGCGAAGAATGATTCGATGGCGGTCTCAGTCTGACGGCCCTGCGGTCAGGGGAGCGCCGTCCAAACACTTCTGGAACCACATAGGCTTGGGGCCTGGCTTTCGGTGTTTGCCACAAAGGATGTATTTGCTCCTTATAATAGATGTTCGTGTCGTGACTGCTGAACTCGGCTCGATTACAACCTTAACTCGGCCTCTTCGGGCCTTGAGGCGGAACGCGCTCTGTCAAGTGATGGAAAAGTGTGGGCGTAATCGTTCGTAAGCGTCCGGTGACCACCGTCTTCCTTTGATAGGGGTTTCCCCCTCATCCTTGTGGAAAGCCCAGGCGGCTTTCACTAGCGATGCCAGCAACCCGAATAACAGACATCACTCCAGTCGTGGCGCCAGTCGTCAAGCGTAAGTACCGTTCGAAGGAGGAACGGCGGCGCATCGCGGAAGAGACGTTGGCGCCCGGCGCCTCCGTCGCTGTGATCGCGCGCGCTCATGGCGTCAACGCCAACCAGGTCTTCCAGTGGCGCAAACTCTATCACGAAGGTCGTCTCGGTTCGGCCACAACGTCAACACAACTGATCCCGGTTCGCATTGCCGATGTTGTGAGCCAAGACATGAGACCAGCCGTGTCGGCTTCCGGTGCCATCCACATCGAGATGGGCAAGGTGCGGCTGCGCGTCGAAGGGAAGGTCGACCCCGAGTGTCTCCGCCTCATTCTGGAGCAACTCGTTCGATGATCTCGCTGCCAACAGGCACCAACATCTGGATCGCCGCCGGCGTCACCGACATGCGACGTGGCTTCACCGGTCTCAGTGCCACTGCGCAAACCGTGCTCGAACAGAACCCGTACTCCGGCCACGTCTTCGTCTTCCGGGGCAGGCGCGGCGATCTCATCAAAGTTCTCTGGTGGGATGGTGACGGGCTCTGCCTGTTCGCCAAGCGTCTGGAGCGCGGCCGTTTCGTCTGGCCCAAAGCGGAACAGGGGGTGGTGTCGTTGAGCCGGGCTCAGCTCTCGATGCTACTGGAAGGCATCGACTGGCGAAGACCGATACGAACCAGTGCACCCTCCGTTGCCGTCTAAAACATCTCTTCGCGAAAATGTTCGCGAATCTTCATGCCATCGAAAAGCTGGTGTGACATAGTTGCGGTATGGACGCCGGGAACAGCCAGGGCAAACGCGAGAGACAGCTTCCCAACCTCGACGCGCTCGATCCCCAGGCCTTGAAGGCGCTCGTGCTGGCGCAGCAGTCCGAACTCGACTCCCGCGAAACTGAGATCGAGAATCTGAAACTGCTCATCCTCAAACTGAAGCGCATGCACTTCGGGCCTCGTGCCGAGAAGTTCGACCGCGACATCAAACAGCTCGAACTGCGGCTGGAAGACCTGGAAGCCAACCAGGCCGCCGCCGAAGCATTGCCCACGCAGCCGGCGACGGTCGTGTCTCACGAAACCCGCCGCAAGCCGGCGCGCCGTCCGCTCCCGGCGGACCTGCCGCGTGAGACAGAAACCATCGCGCCCGCGCAGGAAGCCTGTCCCGACTGCGGCGGCACGTTGCGGATGCTCGGCGAAGACGTGTGCGAGACACTCGAATACGTGCCGGCGCGCTTCAAGGTGATTCGCACGGTGCGGCCGAAGCTGAGCTGTGCCGCCTGCTCGCGCATCGTGCAGGAGCCGGCGCCGAACCGGCCGATCGACCGCGGTCTGGCGGGACCTGGTCTGCTGGCACATGTGCTGGTTGCCAAGTATGCCGATTATGTTGGCTCTTTCGTTATGTGACGTTCGGCCGGGCCATGGGGCTAAACTGCGGACCTGTCGGCAGCGAACGTCACATAACTGCTGGTCAGAGTTGGGCGAGGAAAGACATCAGATCAGGATTGTCACGCCAGTGTCTCGGTGATCGTTTGCGCTTCACGGCACAGAGCTCGAGCGCCCTGGCTTTCATCTCAAGGTCGGTTTCGGCGTAGATGTTTGTGGTGTTGATTGAGACGTGGCCGAGCCAGGCACGGATGGTGTTGATATCGACCCCGGCACGAAGGAGATGTGTGGCTGTGGTGTGCCGACTATTCCGGGACCGGAATAGGAGGCACTATGCCGGGCTCCGGACTATTCCGGGTGAAGTGGATTTCGAACCGATTGGCAGTAGCTTGACGAATATTTTCCCGGCATAGTCCGGCGGTGCTTTCCTGACAGTCTGGTCTGGAAGGAGAACACCGATGAAGCAGGTTTTCAGTGCACACCAACTGTGCGAGCAGGACGGCCCCTTGGGCCCGTATATCGAATCCTACGACGCCGAGATGCGTGGTGAGGGCTACGCCCAGCAGACGAGAGAGGTACAAACCCGTTTGGTCGTCGATTTCGGCTGCTGGTTGGCCAAGCGTGGAATCCAGGCGCAGAACATTACCGCCGAGTTGTTCCGGCCGTACCTTCGCGCGCGAGCACGACGGCGACGTCCGACGAGAAACGATCTTTCCGCTTTGCAGCGACTGCTGGAGTTGTTGAGGCGGCATGAGGTGGTTGCGGCAGCTGCGTTGCCAGCCACTACACCGGCGGAGCGATTGCAGAGCGAATTTCGTCTCTACTTGCGACAGGAGCGTGCGCTCGCTGCTACCACACAGGCGGCATACACGGCGTTCGTCAGCGAGTTTCTGACGGAGCGCTTTGGTGCCAGACCAGTCGACCTATCTCGGCTATGTGCCGCGGACATTACGCGATTCGTGCGGCGGCGTGCCAGCACTATTCAGAGCAAGCGGGTCCAGTTGATGACGACGGCGCTGAGATCGTTTCTACGATTCGCGCGGTATCAGGGAGACATCGAAACGGATCTTGCCGCTTGCATACCGGCGGTGGCCAACTGGAAGCAGTCGACCCTGCCTCGTGCCCTTCCGCCCGACCAGGTAGAGCAGGTATTGAATTCGGTGGACCGGAAAACGGCCCTTGGCCGCCGCGACTACGCGATTCTCCTGATCCTGGCACGTCTGGGCTTGCGCGCCGGTGAGATCAGAGCACTCACGTTGGAAGATTTGGATTGGAAAGAAGGATTGATTACGGTGCGGGGGAAGGCTGGCCGCTTTTCCCAGCTACCACTACCAAAAGACGTCGGGGCGGCGATTGCCGACTATTTGCGACTCGGGCGGCCGGCTGCCAATAGCAGATGCGTTTTTCTCCGCGCGAAAGCGCCCGCGGGAGGTTTCCAGGGGCAATCTGGAGTGGGCTCCATGGTCAGACACGCGCTTGAGCGGGCCGGAATCGATTCTCCTCGCAAAGGCGCCCACCAGTTCCGGCACGCACTCGCTTGTCAGATGCTCAAGCAGGGAGCGTCGTTGTCTGAGATCGGCGAACTCCTCCGTCACCGCAGCCCGCAGACCACCGCGATTTACGCCAAGGTGGACTTAGATTCGCTTGCGTCATTAGCTCTGTCCTGGCCAGGAGGGGCTCGATGATCCGTTGGCGAAAAAAGGTCGAAGAGTACGTCGAACTGCGCCGCAGTCTGGGATTCAAGCTGCTGGATGCCAGGAATGGCTTGATCCAGTTCGCCTCGTTTCTCGAACAGAGTCGCGCGACACACATTACGATTGCGTTGGCGATGAAATGGGCGCAGCAGGACAAGAGCGCGCGTCCCACCGAATGGGCCAGACGGCTCAGTTTCGTTCGCGGTTTTGCACGCCATTGGAGCGCTCATGATTCCCGCACCGAGGTGCCGCCACCCGGTTTGCTGCCTTACCGGCCTGGGCGGGCTCGCCCCTACTTATACAGCAACGAGGAGATCCGGAAACTGCTCCAGGAGGCGCGGCGGCTGCCATCTGCTCACGGTCTGCGGGGGCCGACCTATTACAGTTTGCTGGGGCTGCTGGCGGTGGCGGGACTGCGCATCAGTGAGGCACGCAATCTACAAACAGAAGATGTGGATCTAAAGAAAGGTGTTCTCACCATTCGGGGAACCAAGTTTGGCAAGTCCCGTCTCGTACCCATTCACCCTTCGACACGTAAGGTGCTCTCCGACTATGCATCCCGGCGGGATCGTTTTCTGGGGCGACGGCCGGCAACCTTCTTCGTATCCGGCCGCGGGACGAGGCTGGACGGCGCCGAGGTCCGGCGCACGTTTTACTTTTTGTCGCGGCAGATTGGTTTGCGTGGGCCGACGGATAGTCATGGACCGCGTCTGCACGATTTTCGTCACCGGTTTGCCGTGGAAACGCTGGTCCAGTGGTATCGGGCCGGTCAAGATGTAGAGCGCCGTCTGCCCGCTTTGTCGACTTACCTGGGACACGTTCACGTAGCGGACACCTACTGGTATTTAAGCGCCTCTCCCGAGTTGATGGGCCTGGCAGTCAAGCGGTTCGAGGATTACTGGGAGAAGCAATCATGAAGTCCTCAGGTACGCTGGCTGCGCTGCTGGAAAGCTTCTTCACCCAGCGTCTGATGAATCAGCGGCAGGCCAGTCCTCACACCATCAGTTCCTATCGGGACACGTTTCGCCTGCTTCTGCAGTTCGCTCAGCAACGGCTGCATAAGCCGCCTGCCAAGCTGGCCTTTGAAGAGGTAAATGCGCCATTGATTGCTGCCTTTCTGGATGACCTGGAGAAGAACCGTGGGATTACCATTCGCAGCCGCAATCTGCGACTGACAGCCATTCGCTCCTTTTTCCACTATGCCGCTTATGAAGAACCGTCCCACGCTGCTCAAATCCAACGTGTCCTGGCAATACCGGGGAAGCGTCACACGCGCGCGTTGGTTCACTTCCTGGACCGCCCCGAAATCGACGCCTTACTCGCGGCTCCCAACCAGCAGACTTGGTTGGGCCGCCGTGATCACGCCTTTCTGCTGGTGGCCGTTCAAACCGGTTTGCGCTTATCGGAGTTGACCGGCTTACAACGAGCCGACGTGGTTTTGGGCAGGGGCGCGCACGTTCGCTGCGAAGGCAAGGGTCGCAAAGAACGGTGTACGCCGCTCGCCAAGACCGCCGTCGCGGTTCTGAAGTCATGGCTACGGGAACCGCCCAGGCGCCACACTGAAGTACTCTTCCCCGCCAGCCATGGCGGTCGCCTCAGCCCGGATAGTGTCGCGGACTTGCTGGCCAAACACGTCGCCGTCGCCAGCAAATCCTGCCCGTCTCTCCGCAAAAAGCGCGTCACTCCACACGTGCTCAGACATTCGATGGCCATGGGGCTGTTGCAGGCAGGCGTCGATCGTGCGGTGATCGCTCTTTGGCTCGGCCATGAATCGGTGGAGACCACGCAGATCTACCTCGAAGCCAACCTCGCAATGAAGGAGGAGATTCTGGCAAAGACAACGCCGCTAAACGGCAAGCCCGGCCGATACCGACCTGGTGACGGACTGCTGACCTTTCTCCAAAATCTATGACCAAGACTATGCCGGGTGACTCCATGGGCGGACGCGCTCCGCCTCAACATTGACGCGCCTTTCGCGCATTTCGATCTGCCGCACCCGGAATAGTCCGGAGCCCGGCATAGTGCCGGATCGTGTGCGGCCCGATCCGTTTCTTGCGCATGTCCGGCATGCGATTCATGGCGGCACGCGCATAGCGGGTCACGATCTCGTGAATGCCGAAGCGTGTGAGCGGCTCGGAGCGACGACTGAGGAACACTCGCTCCGTGGGACTCCGGCCGGCGACGAGGCTCCTCAAAGCCACGGTCGTGGAGGTCCAAAGCGGACAGATGCGAACCTTACCGCCCTTGCCATTAAGGCGCACCGATGACAGCGTACCGACCCCGTCGGTGTGCAGGCTGAGATCGTTTATGCAGAGTCGGGCTACTTCATCGGCCCGCGCGCCCGAGTTGTACAGGAAGAGCAGGAGTGCCCGATCCCGGGCGCCGAGTTTGGTGAGTAGGCTAGGAGCATCCAGTAGAGCGTCGATTTCCGGCTTCTCGAGATAGCAGACTGGCCCGGGAGCAGAGCGCTTAGCCTTGACAGTGCGGAGTTGGGCGCACCAGTCCAGGTATTCGGGGCAGCGCTCTGCGATGAAGCCGGCCAGCGCGTGGATGGCCGCAAGGCGCTGATTGCGGCTGGAGACGCTGCATCTGCGTTTCTCTTCAATGTGTCGCAGGAACGCGCGCAGCAGGTCCGCATCGATGTCGGGGACAAGCAGTTCATCCGCCTTCTTGCGCATTTGCGCGGCAGCGAACGTCAGCAGCAGGCGAATGGCATCGCGATAGCTGTGTTGTGTGTTGCGGGCCAGATTCCTTTCGCTGACGAGGTATTCCATCAAAAAGCGCCTGATCCAGGAACCGAGGGCCGCTCTATTCATGGCGCCCTCCGTACACGTACCCCTGGAATCTATAGTTGGCCTCTGACAGCAACTCCGTAGTCACGGTCAGATAGCACTGCGTCGAGTGAAGGTCGACATGTCCGAGGTACGTGGACAAAGCAGGCAGGAGTTTCTGCACGTCGGCGCCGGTTTTGTACCATTCCGTCAGCCTGTGGACGGCGAACGTGTGCCGCAAGTCATGAAGCCGGGGCTGACGAGAGTTCGCGTCACTACGACGGACGCCTGCAAAGGTTCGCAGGCGCTGGAAGGCGCTTTCTATCAAGCGGTGGCTAACGGCCTGGTGCTGCCGCGTCTGGAAAAGAGGCCGGTAGTGCTGATTCCTTCTCCCAGGTGTGGTCAGATGCTCCCGAAGGAGCCGAACAATATCCCGTCCCAACGGAACGAGTCTGGATTTGTAGAACTTCGTCCCCCGGATGGTGATCACGGCATCATCGAGGTCTACGTCCGCAAGGCGCAGCCGAATCGCTTCTCCTATTCGCATGCCGGTTCCATATAGGAATAGCAACAGGATGCGAAGCGTGGCTGGGGAGAGGCGGCACTCCCCATTCCGCTGGCAATGAGGAACAGCGTCCAGCAACTGACGAAGTTCCTGGCGGGAGTAAATATACGGAACGAAGGCCTGCGTGTACCTGGGAGCCGTGGGCGGCATGGGAACAGCATTCAGCTTTCCGCGGCACCGCCAGTACGAGAAGAAGTCCCCCAATACCCCATACTTCCGGCGCCAGGCTGCGGGCCCGGTTTGCGGTACGTCCAGAAACTGCTTAACATCCGAAGGCGTGATCCCCTGAAGAGGCTTGTTGCCGTAACGACGACCAAATGCGCGGAGTGCAACAGCGGGGCCCTCGCACTTCTGGCCCATCGCCCGTCGGTGCGAAACATAGATGTCGACCGCTGCATCGAGATTCATAGCAGCCCTCCCAGATCGAAGTCCGCCACACGGCGCAGTTGCGGCAGGTGAACCTTTGCATAGATCCTGGTGGAATTGAAATCACGGTGGCCCAGCAGATCCCCGATCTCCTTCAGCGATGCTCCTTGCTCCAGCAGATGAGTGGCACAGGCGTGCCGCAGGCTGTGCGGTCCGCGGCAGCGGCATTGGATGCCAGCCGCGTCGATACGTGTACTCGTGATGCGCCACAGGCTGGTGTATCCGATGCCGCGGTACGGAGGATGCAAGGTGAGGAACAGATTTCGGCAAGAGATCCGCGGGCGCGCCTTCAGGACGTACTCCAGGATGGCTTCGCCCACCTCACGTTGCAGCGGGTATTTCTGTACGCCTCCGCGTTTGGAGTGGTTCACCGTGAAGGTCTCCTGCCGCCAGTCGAAGTCGCTCAGCAACAGACGCGATATCTCCCCGCTCCGCAACCCGTAAACCGTCAGGAGCAACAGCACAGCTCTAGCGCGCAGGACGGCGATGCTATTCCCCTTTACGTCTTCGAGCAGCCGTTGCACATCCTTCCATCGCGGCCCTTCGGGTAAGCCTTCATGCACATACAACCTCGGAGAAAGGATGCCCTCCGCGATGCCCGGCTTGCACCAGTGGCGTTGTTCAGCGTAACGGAAGAACGCACGCAGTGCGTCGGCGTAGCCGCGAGCCGACTTCCGACTCCAGCCGCTCGTCCCTTTGAAGACCAGGAACTTGTCGACATCCGTGAGCCGCACGGCCGCCAGCGAACGGCGCCGCTCGGCGAACCACTTCAGAAACTGCGCTGTTTTCGACCGGTGCGACCGCACCGTAAGCGCGGCGCTCCCTTTCTCTTCCGTCATCCACCTCGCAAATTCGTCAATCTGGTCTGCGAACTGCAGGCGCGGAGCCGCAGCCTCCTCCAGCACGCCCGCGAAGCGCAGCCACTTCTTCGCCACGTACACAAAGAAGTTTGCCGAGTGCTTGCAAGAGGAAAGGTTGGGATTCGAGCGTTGCAACTGTGCCCATCGGCGGGCAGCATTCTCAATCTCATCGACTCTCACATCGCGCAGTCGAGTCAGCCGCAGTAATCGAATGACGTTCAATAACTGCCAAGCCACACCGCGCGCTGCCGCAAGGCTCGTGCCTTGCTGAAGCAGGTGCTCCAGAAAAACTTCTCGTTCCTTGAGTAATGGAGCCTTCTCTTGGCGGTCGGCATAGAAGGCTCGTTCTATTCGCAACAGGGTTGTCAGCATTCACCGGGGCTCCTTCACACCCCCAGTTCCATGCTAAGAACACCAGGACCGGCTTCCGCCGCTTCGTTATGTTGCCTTGAGGCTCGCCGCACGGCCCGTTCGGGCGCATACTCCGCCCGATCACAACATAACGGGGAAGCCAACATAATCGGCATTATGTGATGAACCACATAATGCCGACCACTTACCGCTCTACCGGCAATCGGAAATCTACGCGCGGGAAGGCATCGACCTGGACCGCTCCACGCTGGCCGACTGGGTGGGTGGCGCGAGCCGGACGCTGCGGCCTCTGGTGGATGCGCTGAAACGCTATGTGCTCAGCGCGGAAAAACTGCATGGCGACGACGTGCCGGTTCCGGTGCTGGAGCCGGGCAACGGCAAGACCAAAACCGGCCGCCTCTGGACCTATGTTCGCGATGACCGGCCGGCGGGAAGCCAAGCGGCTCCTGCGGTCTGGTTCGCCTACTCGCCCGATCGCAAGGGCGAGCATCCGGCGAGACACTTGAGCAGCTACAAGGGAATCCTGCAGGCCGACGGCTATGCGGGCTTCAACCAACTTTACGAGAAAGGCGAGATCGTCGAGGCCGCGTGTTGGGCGCATGTCAGACGCAAGTTCCACGATCTCTATCAGGCGCACCGATCCCCGATAGCGAAGGAGGCGCTGGAGCGCATTGCCCAGTTATACGGAATCGAGAAAGAGATCCGTGGGAGAT
>Ga0302320_10000688_pt1 | contig 80066 bp, 50 predicted proteins | sample Bog_T0_3_FD_202130 | JGI IMG/M metagenome (GOLD analysis project Ga0302320, IMG submission 202130) | Peat permafrost microbial communities from Stordalen Mire near Abisko, Sweden - Bog_T0_3 | ecosystem: Environmental > Terrestrial > Soil > Wetlands > Peat | place: Sweden: Abisko, Stordalen Mire...
CCCCAATATCGCTCCGGATCAGATCGGCGTATTCGTCTCCCAGAGGCATCCGCCAGAACTTCTCTCCGGAAATCTCCAGTGCCGACGCGAACTTCCCAAACGTTTCTTCGTCGTTGGAAAACGCGCCAGCATGCACCTTGCCCAGCGCAACACCGATCGCGCCCGTCAGCGTCGCCGCATCAATCAGGTGGGTCGCGCCCAGCATCTTCGCATAGGCAAGCCCATCGGCCAGCACCAGCCTGCCTTCGGCATCGGTATTGATAATCTCGATCGTCTTGCCTGACATCGCTGTCTGCACATCTCCGGGTTTCTGCGCTTTGCCGTCCGGCATGTTCTCGGCGGCGCACACAATTCCGATGACGCGCACATTCGGCTTGAGGAGCGCAATCGCGCGCATCGCGCCAATCATCGCCGCGCCGCCCGCCATGTCGTACTTCATGGCCTCCATGTTTTCGGAAGGCTTGATGGAGATTCCGCCGGTGTCGAAAGTAATGCCTTTGCCCACCAACCCAAGCACAGGCCCGTCGGTGACGCCCTCCGGCTCGTAATACATCTCAATCAGCGCCGGTGGCTCTTCCGATCCTTGCGACACGCTCCAGAACGCGCCCATCTTCAGCTTGTGCAGCTTCTTGGTGGAATGGACCTTGCACTTCAGTCCGACTTCCTTGGCCATCGCCGCCGCGCGTTCGCCCAGCACCGTCGGCGTCAGCTTGTTCCCCGGCTCGTTCACCAGTTGACGCGCAAGGTTCTGGCTGTCGCCCACAATCACGCCCTCGTCAAACGCCTTGTGCAGCTTCTTCCTTTCTTCCGCGCTTGCCGTTTCCGGAGCTACCAGCGTGAAGCCCTCCACGCTCTGGTCCTTGCGATCGCTGCGATACGTGTCCGGATCGTAATCGGCCAGCAGCGCGCCCTCCACCACGGTTCGCGTCGCGGCCTCATGATCCAGCCCCGCGCCTTCCGGCAGCGCCAGCGCAATCTTCTTGATCCCGCGCGGCTTGGCAAAGCGGACCGCCGTCCCCGCCGCATTCCGCACGCTGTGCGCCGTAGCTTTTTTCTCCTTGCCCAGCCCCACCAGCAGCAGCCGCTTCGTTCCCAGCTTCGCCGGAGCATGCAGCAGCAGCGTCTCGTTGGACCCGGCCTTGAACTCGCCGCTCTTCAGCACCTCCGCCGCGGCGGCCTTGATCGCCGCATCCGTCGTCAGCAGCACCGGATTCGGCTGCGCATCCCGCGCGTTGCCTGTCTGTGTATCCACCGCCAGCACCGCCAGCAGTTCCGTCTTCACGTCAGAGGATTTTTGAAATACGAGTTGTGTCCGCATGGCCCTTATTATTTCATCCCCATGCGCACCGAGCCGCGGCGCACCCCGCTGACCTGCCAACTCCTCAACTGGGCAAAGCGCAGGCTGCCTCTCTGGCCTTTTATCAAATCCCACCGTCACGCCGCGAAAACGGAGTTCGCAGGGAAATTTGTGCGCGAGTACAACCTTGGCGCACAAGACGCGCCAAGGTTGGAGCACCCGGCCGTGCCCTTGCTAAAGAGCGGTGCTCCGACGGTGTTTCGTAACAGTCTGTGAAGCGCGGGGCTAACATCCACTGCGCCTTCGGCGCGGGTGAAGCCACTTAGCGCGGGCGTGGACGCCCGCGCTACTACTACTGCTGTTGCTGCTGTTGTTGCTGGGCCTGGAGGTCGGTGAAGGGGATGTCGGCTACGGCGGGTTGCTGGGCGCGCTCGACGAGGACGCTCCAGTCTTCGGGGATGGGCATCTTGCGATCAAGGGCGGGAGGCTCGTCGCTGGCTTCCACTTGTACGGCGACGTAGAGCTCGCTCTCAGCGCTTCCGCGAAACACACCGTGCGTCGGCGGCACGTCGGCATAGTCGCGGCCAACGGCGGTGCGAATGTGGCGGTGGTGCGCGATGAGGTTGTTGGTGGGATCGAATCCGACCCAACCGAGATGAGGCAGAAGGACCTCGACCCAGGCGTGAGAGGCGTCGGGAGTGGAGCGGTCCTGGTCTCCGCTGCCGCGAAACAGGTATCCGGAGACATAGCGGGCGGGAATGCGCACCAGGCGAAGCAGGGCAATCATGGTGTGGGCGAAATCCTGGCAGACGCCCTTGCCGCTGACGATGGCCTCATCGATGGGCGAATCGACGCGCGTGTGGCTAGGCACGTATTCGAAATATTCGTAAAGCTTTTGGTTGAGCTCCTGCACGAGCATGAGAGGGTCGTCGCGGCGCACGACATCCATGTTTCTGGCGAGCATGCGGACGGCATCGGTTTCAACGGCGAAGGTGGAGGGCAGCAGCATCTCCCAGTAATCGCCGGAGTCGATAAGATCGTCGAGGGCTTTCCATGCGTCGGGTGCGAGGAAGCGGGGAACATCGGGCAGGGGCTGCTGTTCGACGATGGATTCGGCAACGATGACAAGCTGATTATGTTCGCCGGGAATGTCGAAGTGCTGCACGTTGTTGCCCTGATGGTCGCGGTAGCTGAAGACGCGGCAGCGCGGGCTGACGGAGAGGGTGAAGTTGAGGCAGTGCTGGTTTGAGTCAGAGCGCGGGTTCATGCGCGTTTCCATGATGCTCTCGCTGATGGAGCAAGAGTAGCGGAAGCGCGTGAGATGGCGGATTGAGTAGAAATTCATAAGTTGGTTGTCAGTGATCAGTCGTTAGTGTTCAGCAATCAGACCGCAAGCGCGGATTGGATGGAGTAGTGGACGTAATAGCGGTAGATGAGCTCGTGGATGCGGAGGCATTGCTCGCGGATGTTGTGGAGGAAGGCCGCGGTGTCGCCGGCGAGGATTTCTTCGACGGTGGTGAAGCCGAGCATGGCGTGGAGACGACCGATGCTGGCGGTGAGTTCGTCAGGCGAGCGGCGACCGCCGGTGTGCTGTACGGAATTGATCGCGTCGCGAATCGTCTCTACACAGTAGCGGATGGCGTGGGGAAAGTCGCGGTCCAACAGGAGGAATTCAAGGATGCGATCAGGCATGAGGTCAGCAGTGTAGACCTGGCAGTATCCCTCGAAGGCCGTGCAGCAGCGGAGCATGCCGACGAGCTCCAGGTAGTGGTAGCCAGAGTGGTGGCGCTCAGCGTTGGCAAAGAGCTCTTCCTGGTAAACCTCGAGCATGGTGGCTGTGGCGTAGGCGCGCTCGAGGTAGCGGCCGAGGCGAATGAACTGCCAGCCCTGGCCATGAATCATGGTGGAGTCGCCGACACCCTGAAAGAGATGGATGCCGTCGATGACCGACGTCAGCGTCTCGTTGATGCTGGAGCTGAACTGCGTTTGCGCGTGCGGCGAATGGATCTGGTGGAAGAGGCGATTGAGTCGCTGCCACTGTTCGCTGGAAATTTCTTCGCGGACCTGGCGGGCATTTTCGCGCGCGCCGTTGACGCAGAAGGTGACGGAGATGGGATTGGCGCTGTCAAAGACCAGCTCGCGAGCCATGGACTCAGTGCTTCCATTCCACTCCATGTCAGTGGGATCGCCGAGGGATTTGAGCAGGCGCTTCCAGCGCTCTTCGACGTTGACGCTGCCGGTGTCAAGCATGAGCGTCATGGTGACGTCGAGCTGGCGCGCGGTATTTTCAGCGCGCTCCAGGTAGCGGCTCATCCAGTAGAGACTGTCGGCGACGCGCGAAAGCATGGTGGAACTTTCGCGGGCGCGCGAACGGATTGCTATTCCAGAACCCATGTGTCCTTGCTTCCGCCTCCCTGGGAGGAGTTGACTACGAGCGAGCCTTTTTCAAGGGCGACGCGGGTAAGGCCGCCGGGAACAATGTTGATGCGGTCACCGAAGAGAACGTAGGGGCGCAGGTCGACGTGGCGCGGTTCGAGACGATTGCCGATGAGGCAGGGAGCGCGCGAAAAGTCGAGCGTGGGCTGGGCGATGTAGTTGCGGGGATTGGCCTTGATCTGGCGGGCAAACTCCTCGCGCTGCTTGGCCGTGGATTGCGGCCCGATGAGCATGCCGTATCCGCCGCTCTCGCCGACGGCCTTGACGACCAGCTTGTCGAGATTGGCGAGCACATGCTTGCGATCCTTGTCTTCGCTCAACAGAAAGGTCTTGACGTTGGGAAGGATGGGATCTTCGTTGAGGTAGTACTTGATCATGCTGGGCACGTAGGCGTAGACGGCCTTGTCGTCGGCCAGGCCCGTGCCGAAGGCGTTGGTGACGGTGACGTTGCCGGCGCGGTAGGCGTTGAAGAGGCCCGCGCAGCCGAGAGCAGAGTCGGAGCGAAAGACGAGCGGGTCACTGAAGTCGTCGTCGACGCGGCGATAGATAACGTCGACGCGCTTGAGGCCGTCGGTGGTGCGCATGTAGACAATGTTGTCGTGGGTGACCAGATCGCGGCCCTCGACGAGGTCGATGCCCATTTGTCGGGCGAGATAGGTGTGCTCGAAGTAAGCGGAGTTGAAGACGCCGGGGGTGAGCAAAACGATGTTGGGTTCGGGGCGGCCCTCGGGAGCGAGCGAGCGCAGCGTTGCGAGCAGCAGTTGCGAATAGTGTTCGATGGGGCGGACGCCGTAGCTGGAGAAGAGCCGGGGGAACGTGCGCTTCATGACGCGGCGATTGGTGAGCATGTAACTGACGCCGGATGGAACGCGCAGATTGTCTTCAAGGACGACGAATTCGCCGGTGTTTAGGCGGAGCAGATCGGAGCCGACGACGGCGATGTAGACGTTTCGCGGCACGGTGAGTCCGCGCATCTGGCGGCGGTAGTGCTTGCAACTGTAGACGAGCTCGCGAGGAACAATTTTGTCGTTGAGGATTTTGGCGTCGGAGTAAACGTCGCGCAGGAAGAGATTAAGAGCGGTGATGCGCTGGGTGAGGCCGCGCTCGATGCGGTCCCATTCCGCGCCGGTGATGAGGCGAGGGAGCAGGTCGTAGGGGAAGATGCGCTCGGTGCCCTCGTCGCGGCCGTAGACGGTGAAGGTGATGCCCTGGGTGAGGAAGGAAAGCTCGGCGGCCTGCTTGCGCCGTTGCAGCTCATCGGCGGGAAGCTGGGCGATATTTTCGGCAAGCGCCCGGTAGTAGGGGCGCAGAGTGCCGTTGGCTTCGCGCATTTCGTCGAAGGCGTGGTCGAGTGGATAGTCTCCGAAGAGCGAATCCAATTCCATTGAGTGGCCGGCGCTCATTGTCTCTGACTGGCTTTCGTTCGTGCGGATTCAGGGACTGATTCGGGAGGAGTTGCGGCCGTGGGAGAGAGGTAAGGCTGATCCGACCCGGCGCGGCTTGGAAACCCTTCCAGCTTGTACCCTGTTCTATTGCTTTTAACACATTGGGCGTCAGGGGGGAATGAGGAAAGGGGGCGGAAGGCAGGGAATAGGGAACGGGGAGTAGGGAGTAGAAAGACTTTCATCCGGAGTTTGTTGCCTACCGATCGAAGTGGAGCGTCCTCAGCCAGCGCCTAGATTAGGTTGGAGGGATCAGGGTGCGATTCAGGGCCCATCCGAAATCCCCTTCCACGTGATAGTGCGATGCCTTCTGGAGGAGGGTGTCGAGGAATTCTTCAAGCGGCCATTCGTCGCCTCTCTGGAGACATCGGACTTTTCCATATATCTGGTGCTGGAGCTCATTCATGCCAATCAGGGGCGAGATATTTCCAGGTGTGTTGCCCACGGGATAGCCGGAGCGAGCGCAGATGGTGAGATAGAGTCCCAGGTCGGCGAGCCATTTCAATAGTTCGGGTTGGTCGAGCTTTTTTAGCCGTTCGAGAGCTTCTTGTTTCGTCATTAGGTTCAATCCAATTTTCGTTTGATTTTCGTGCCGCCCCCACGGGGCGACGAGGATTTCTTGGGGATGGTCGTCCCAGGGCTGCGTCCGCTGGCGCGGACTTACCCTGGGCTACTTTCGTGTTCTCCCTCCGGGAGACGTTGGATTTTGCGGCTGGAGCGATTCGATCCAGGACAGAATGGACTCTGCTGTTTATCCTTTGTGCGGGGCACTTGCCATGGGAAAAACGGTCTCCTCGTAGACTTCAACCAAGGTTATGAGACTTTCCAGACGATCTCCGTCGGGTGTGCCTTCCTTAGCGTTCCATAAGGACTCAATCTCCCGTAGGGCTGCTTCGTGATCGGTGTGTGACTTTATCAGTTCCAGTTCCATAAGAAAGCCTCGTACGAACCAATGATAAAGGCGGAGTCGAGGTCGAATTTGTGCTGTCCCACCCTTTCGCCAGAAGGAAGGCGAAAGGATGGGGCACGGGGCTTTTGTTTGTGGGCCAGTGGAGCCGGTGCGGGTTGGTTTAGAACAAATTCCAGAGGGACTGGTTGTAGACGGCGTGGTGGAACTGGACCTCAGAGCCTTTGACGATGGTGCCTAGCTCGCGGGGGGAGCGGTTGGCGGTGGCTTGCTTGAGGTCGGCATAACGGCCCTGCACATCGGCGCCAAGGAGTTCGGTGATCCAGCTGGATTCCTTGAAATCGTAGATGGCCTCCTGAATGTTGTCGGGCAGGTAGCGGCCGCCGGTGCGGAGGTTGTCGCCAGTGAAGGTGGGGCCGTCGATGCCGGTCTTGAAGATGGCGAACAGAGCGAGATAGGGGTTGGCGTCAGGAGCTACGGCGCGCACCTCCGTGCGCATGGAGCGCTGGTTGCCGATAGGCACGCGGACCATGGCGCCGCGGTCCACGGCGGAGGCGCGGATCTGATTGGGCGCTTCGAAATGCGGGTCGAGGCGGCGATAGGCATTGACGCTGGAGTTGAAGATGAGGCAGAGATCGAGCGCGCTCGAGAGGATGCGATCAAGAAAGTCCCAGCCGAACTTGGAGAGCTGCTCACTGCCCTTCTCGTCCCAGAAGAGATTGGTCTTGCCCTGGGAGACGGAGACGTTGGTGTGCATGCCGCTGCCATTGACGCCGACGACGGGCTTGGGCAGGAAAGAGGCGGTGTAGCCCATATTTGCCGCGATTTGGCGGCAGAGCAGCTTGTAGATCTGAATCTGATCGGCAGCGTTGACGGCCTCAGAATATCCGTAGTTGATTTCGAACTGGCTGGGCGCGACTTCCGGGTGATCCTTTTCATTCTGGAAGCCCATGGCGCGCTGCACTTCCGCCGCCGTGTCAATGAACTGACGGAGCGGGTCGAGGGGAAGCACGTGGAAGTAGCCGCCGGTGTTGATGAATTCGAACTTGCCGGTCTCGTGATAGCGCTGCTCGGCGTCTTTGCCGGCGAAGAGGAACCCTTCAATTTCTGTGGCGGCGTTAAGGGTGTACTGCTTCTCCTTGTAGAGCTTTTCCGAGTAGGCCTTGAGGACGCCGCGAAGGTCGCCGGAGTAGGGGCTTCCATCCTTGTCAATCACGTTGCCGAAGACCATGACCTTGCCGTTGCCGAAGACGTCGGCGGGGACCCAGTAGAAAGAGGCCCAGTCGATGCCGAGGCGGAGATCGCTCTCTTTCTGCTGGGTGAAACCGCGGATGGAGGAACCGTCGAAGGTGAGGTTCTCGTAGGCGCCAAGCAGGAATTTCTTGTCGTAGTCGAGCAGATGGAGCCGGCCTTCGAGGTCGGCAAACAGAACGGTAACGGCCTTGATGTGCTTTTGGTCGGTGAGGTACTTGAGGCGTTTTTCGCGGATTTCATCGGCAGGCACGCGGTTGGCGCGGTCGGCTTTGGCCTGGAGGTTGAGTTCTTCCAACTCGTCGTAGGAGAGAGCGAGAAAATTGCGATAGTCGTTAGCCATGGGTCTCCTTGATTCCCTGTCGGGCAGAAAAGGGTTGAGTTTGGACGAACGTCGAGCCGCGATTGCGAAAAGGTGCTGAAGACAGGGTAAACCGAAGGGGGCGGACGGGGTGGGGAAAACATTGGGCTGGGGCGGATGCGGGAAGAGCAACCGCAGGCTTCGGATACGTTTCGTCTTGTCCCACCCTTTCGCCAGCAACCACCCCACAAACGAAGACCTGTTTGTGGGGGCCCCGGTAAGGCGAAAGGATGGGGCACGGGGCTTCTACGCTGGGAGGCGATCCGAGTAGTTTCTATTAGTGGGCGGGTTTATCGACTTCGCGCGTGACTTTTACCGGCGGCGTCTTGGAAGCGGCATGGACCTGGAGAGCCTTGGTCTGGTCGTCGTTGCAGGCGGTTTCGTCTTCCTGTTTGCAGGCCAGAGATCCGTCGGGCGCCTTGAGGAAAAGCGCCTTGATTCCTTTCAGACTTTTGCCAACATCCTTGACGTCAGTCTTGGCATCCTGGGCTACCTGCTGCACATCAGATTTCACCGTTCCCGGATCACCATAGGCCTGCTTACCGTCGGATACGGCAGTCTTGACGTCTTTGGGGATCTGCTTCGCATTGGCTACCGGGTGCTTGGCATCGGTGCCTAACTGCTTTGCATCGGAGCCGACCTGTTTTACATCCGACGGGGTTTGTTTCGTGTCGTCTACCGCTCCCTTGGTGTCGCCGTAGGATTGCTTCGCATCGGCAATATCTTTGTTGAGGGCGGCAATCTCAGCCTGGGTGCACGGAGATTTGCCGTCTGCCTTGGCGCACTTTATGGCGTGGCCGGGAGGTGGGTCGGGGACCGCCGGCTTTTGTGCGCAAATCGGGTGCGCGGTGGCGAGGAGCAGGGAAGCCGAAAGCAGATGGGCCGACATCAGAGTATGCGCAGTTGCCATGTTTACCCCTTGTCCTGGAACATTCGAACGAATGAGGAGTTGCGCGAGGGTTGGATCAGTCCTTCGGTCTGGCTGGGGGAAATTCTGATGGGGAAGAACTGACGACAGCGTACAACAGGGTGCAATTGCGGAGTCAAGAGAAAAGCGCCCCTTGCTGGGAGATTGGGCTGGGCTTGCAAGCAAGGCTTTCGAAAGAGGATTGGATTGGGATAGTCTGATTTCTCAGGAGAATCCACTAGAAGATGCGTATCTTGTGCCGTTTTGCCGCCGTTGCAACGCTTACCTTGATTTCCTCGATGCAAGTTGCGCGCGCACAAGATGCTCCGGCGAAGGCGCCGGAGGAAGACTATGTTCGGGCGCATTACACCAAGTACGAATACCGGATTCCGATGCGGGATGGAAAGCATCTGTTTACTGCGGTGTACGTGCCGAAGGATGTTGGGGGAGGGCCGTATCCGTTCTTGATGGATCGGACGCCGTACAACGTGGGGCCTTATGGCGAGGATCAGTATCCGCATACGCTAGGGCCGAGCGACGAGTTTGAAAAGGCGGGCTACATTTTTGTCTACCAGGACGTGCGCGGGCGGTGGATGAGCGAAGGCGATTTTGTGGAGATGCGGCCGCACATCGACGTGAAGAAGGGGCCGCAGGATGTGGACGACTCATCCGACACATACGACACGATCGAGTTTCTGCTGAAGCACGTGGCGAACACTAACGGCAAGGTGGGCATCTGGGGGATTTCGTATCCGGGGTTCTACACGTCGGCATCGATCATTGATTCGCATCCGGCGCTGGTGGCGGCGAGCCCGCAGGCGCCGATGACTGACTTGTTTCGCGGAGATGACGGATATCACGGCGGCGCGTTTATGCTGTCGGCGAACTTTGGATTCTATGCGCCCTTCTTTCGTCCGCAGGAAAATCCAACGCACCAGGGATTTATGGTGCCGTTTGAGTTTGGCACGCCGGACAGCTATGAGTTTTATCTGAAGGCCGGCAATGTGGCGAACCTGGACAAACTTTATTTGAAGGGATCGAACTGGTTGTTCAACGACCAGGTGAAGCACGATACCTACGACGATTACTGGAAAGCCCGCGATCTGTCGCCGCATATGAAGAACGTGCACTGCGCCGTGCTGGTGGTGGGCGGATGGTACGACGCGGAAGATTTGATGGGACCGTATCGGACGTTCAGCGCGATCAGCAAGTTCAGCCCTGACACGCCGACGACGCTGGTGGAAGGGCCGTGGGTGCATGGCGGGTGGGCACACAGCGATGGCAGCCACCTGGGCGATATCGATTTCAATGCGAAGACGGGGGCGTACTTCCGGTCGGAGATTCAGTTTCCGTTCTTTGAGCATTATTTGAAGGGGAAGGGCTCAGCGCAGGCGAAGGCGATTGTGTTTGAGACAGGCACGAACGTATGGCGGCGCTACGATAGGTGGCCTCCGAAAGCGGCGGCAGCGAAGACTCTCTACTTTCATGCGGGCGGCAAGCTGAGTTTCGACCCGCCAGAAGAGACGAAGAGCGAAGCAACGTACATGAGCGATCCGAATCATCCGGTTCCGTTTGTGGGCTACACGACCGATACGGTTCCGCAACGCTACATGGTGGACGACCAGCGATTCGCGAGCTACCGGCCGGACGTGGTGGTGTATGAAACAGAGCCGCTGAAAGAGGACGTGACGATTGCGGGGCCGGTTTCTCCGCGCTTGAAAGTTGCAAGTTCCGGAACGGATTCGGACTTCGACGTGAAACTGATCGATGTGTATCCGGACGATGCTCCCGATCCGGATCCTTCGCTTGCGGGGAACAAGCGGGTTATGGATGCGCCGCCGCTGCACATGGGCGGCTACCAGGAGTTGCTGCGCGGCGAGCCGTTCCGGGCGAAGTTCCGCAACAGCTGGGAGAAGCCTGAGCCGCTGACGCCGGGCAAAGAGGCCGACATCCGTTTTGAGATGCCGGACCTGTTCCATACATTCCGGCGGGGACATCGCATCATGGTGCAGGTGCAGAGTTCGTGGTTTCCGCTGACGGATCGCAATCCGCAGACGTTTACCGATATTCCGACGGCGCAGCCTGAGGACTTCAAGGTGGCGACGGAAGAGATTTTCGAGCAGAAGGATGCGGCATCGGGCGTGGAAGTGCTGGTGCTGCCGCAGCCTTGATTCGAGCGAAGGATTTGGTGGGCGGCCTGCGTCGTTTCCCACCCCTACGACAAAAAGAAGTCGCATGGATGGGGCACGGGAGCCTAATGCTATGGTCGGTAATTTGTGACCCGTCTGGGGTATTTTGGCTTTCGCAAGGCGTCCTATACAATTTTCAAGAGCGGAGAGGTGGCCGAGTGGTTTAAGGCAGCGGTCTTGAAAACCGCCGAGCCTTTACGGGTTCCGTGAGTTCGAATCTCACCCTCTCCGCCATTGCATGGAGCAGACGCTCGCTAGTCGCTCGCAGGAATGCATTCCGTTTCACCCAGAGTTTGATCCTTCGGCTTCGCTCAGGATTTCGCCTGCGGGCTCGGACGCCCGCAAAACGGCTCAAGTTCGAATCTCACCCTCGCCGCCATAGTCCCTTCATTTGCCGGCTGCCTGGAAGAGCCTGGGCGCGAAGTCATTCAGATCTCTTCGCCATGTGAGCCACTCGTGCGCGGTGCCGGGCGATGAAAAGAAGACGTATTGAATCCCCGCCTTGTCCAGCATTGTGCGAAATGCGCCAATCGATCGATGGAAGAGTTCGGGCTCCTCTGTGCCCATGCCGAGCCAGAGCAGCTTCACCTTCCTGTTGAACGCTTCTCCGTCTTTGAAGGTCCCATTGAACGCCGTGGCGGGATCGAGCGGGTCGCCACTCAGTCCGTTCATCGTGCCGCTGAATCCGGCCATATAGGCGAAGGTGTCCAAATGGTTCGTCGCGACGTGCAAAGCCTGGTTGGCTCCCATCGAAAGGCCTGCCATGGCCCGATGGTCGAGATCCGGAATCGTGCGGAAGGTCGAGTCGATCATGGGAATGACCTCCTTGATCATCACGTCGTCGAATGTGCTGAAGTCTCCCGGTCCCGCGCTTGGTGGCCCAAACGGCCCTGCGGGTCGAGAGGCATAGCCGTTGTCCATCACGATGATCATCGGCACGGCTTTCTTTTCCGCGATCAGATTGTCGAGGATCAGGTTGGCGTGCCCCTGGAAGATCCAGCCGGTTTCATCCTCGCCCGATCCATGCTGCAAATAGAGAACGGGATAGCGCTGGTCAGGATCCTTGTCATAGTCCGGAGGCGTGTAGACGAAGCAACGGCGCCATTGGCCAGTGATTGTTGAGTGGTAGATGCGGATGCGAACATCGCCGTGCGGCACATCCTTGGCGAGATAGTAGTCAACGCCTTCCTCGGGAACTTCGATCCCGCTTGCGTCGGTACCGGTGCCGAAGTACGTGTGGCTGCCCGGATCGTTCATGCGGACACCGTCCGCGTCCAGCGCGTAATAGTGGAAGCCGGCAACCAGCGGCGGGGTGGTCACGCTCCACACTCCATCGGCGCCGCGTGTCATCGGAAACTTCTTTCCGGTGATGTCTACATCCATTGACTGGGCGCTTGGAGCCTTGAACTGAAACGCCACGCTTTGGTCCGGAAGAGCGCGTGGATACGTCGCGCCCATCACATTGGTTGTAGCGGGCCTGGCGTCCTCGACAGCCGAAGCTCGAATTCCCTCAGGCGAACGGCGCCACGCGAAGTAGGCATCCAGTGTTTTGAGCCCAGCCTCATTAGGAAGGGGCCCGGTGTGGGCCGTCCCGCCAAAATACATGAGCTCGGGATCCTGGTCGCTAAACGCGGGCCATTTGGGCATGCCCTTGCCATTCGGATCGCCGTACTTGGCGAAGTTGGTCCAATAGGTTGCCATTGCGTCTGAGATCGTCAGGTCTGTTGCGCTCGGCTTTTTCGATGGTCCGCCGGTCACATGCTCGAACACATATTCCACCTCCATTCCATGGGGCGAGCCGTGGCCGGCCTGCGGAGAATCGGCTGGATAGTCCGGATGCTGATCGAAATAGTAGTAGTAGGCTTTGTGCGTTCCCAGACTCGTCTGCATCCGCGCCCACGCCCACGTATGCCAACCAAAGGCCGAATCGCGGCTCAGATCGCGAGCGGTCTTGGGCACAGTTGTTTCGCCCGCCGGGTAGTCCTTGAGCAGGCTGTCCGCGAAGGTCCCGTAACGCTTGCGGACCCCGTCCATGTAATCCCGTGGTGTGCGGTCGCGTGAAAAGCTCGCGCCCTCGTCGGAGTTGTAGCCAACCAGGATGGGTGTGTCGTTGAACTGCTTCTTTTCGTAGATGGAATACTGATCCGAAGGAATCACCCAGCCGTCGATGATGGGCCAAAACAGGCCGTGTGTGGCGGCCAGCAGTTGTTCCGGTGGCGTCTTCCGCAGGTCGGCGAGGGATGCCGCTCCGACCGTTCTTGTAAACTCCGCTCCGCTCCGTTCGGCGTCGGCGAGCAGGCGCATATTCTCGCCCGGCGCGCCCGCGTTGCGTGGCGCTCCGAATGAGCCGCCGCTCTCGGAGATTGCGCCTTCAAAGAGCCCCCGCGCCAGTGGAGAGGCGCACAACTGGCTCACGGCGATGCCTCCGGCGGATTCGCCAAAGATCGTCACCTTGTTGGGATCACCACCAAAGGCGGCAATGTTCTTCTTGATCCATTGCAAACCGGCGATCATATCGAGCAAGCCATAGTTACCCGAGACATGCTGCGGCGATTCCGCGCTCAGCTCCGGATGGGCGAGGAAGCCAAGCGCTCCCAGGCGGTAGCCAATGCTGACGAGCACGACTCCCTTTTGCGCCAGCTTCTCTCCGCTGTAGGTGGGAACGGCGGTGCCTCCAACACTGAAGCCTCCTCCGTAAATCCAAACGAGTACCGGAACCCGAGCGGAGGCCGACTTGGCCGGGCTCCATACATTCAGATAAAGGCAGTCCTCGCTCGTTGTGATTCCCGGGATGCTCTGAATGCATTGCGGCGCGAATTTCTCCGCCGGCCGAATGCCCTGCCACTTCGCGGCAGGCTGTGGCGCGCGCCAGCGCAAGTCGCCCACCGGCGGCGCAGCGAAAGGAACACCTCGATAAACCGTCAGCCCGTCTTCGATTGTGCCTTGCAGTTGGCCTTGTTCAACTTTCGCGGTAGGAGCCTTGGCCCAGCTCGTACAGGAGACTGCCACGATGGCGATTGTCAGCAAAAGCGTTCTCATCTTCGATTTCCTCTTGGTGGTTTGAAAGCGGCAGATTCCAGATTCTTTTTCGCGTCGCGGCATGTTGGGTCTGTTGGCTCGTCCACATTGTAATTCCCGTTTTCGATTGGTTCCGGTGCCTCACGCTACATGTGGAGAAGACGCCGGTTTCGGCCCACCGCCCCAGGGAGAGCGATGACGCTGCCGCAGCTACGCAACTGCCATTTTTCCGGGATGAATTCGGAAATCGCCATGCGTTGTATGCAATCCGCGATGCCGTTTTAGGCCCATCCAACTCGGTTTCCAAAGAATGGCCCGCAATGGCCTCGTCGACCCAAAAAGCAAACGGCCGGATCGGAGCGATCCGGCCGTGTTGGACGGCGTGGGCAACAGCACAGCGAAGAGGCTATTCCGTGGGGCTGGCCGCGGTGAATTGGGAACAGCAGGGCTTGGCCGCCGCCTGAAACTCCATGATCTCGGCCCGCGTCCCGTCGGGACTGAACAAGTTGTACTGCCACTTGCCGTCGCGGCCAATCTTCGGGCCAGTTGTCCGCTCAGGAATTCTGTCGCCGTCATAGAGAACCAACGCCGTACTCTTGATGTCCTTTACGCCAAGAGAAAAATGATCCATGGCTCCAAGCCGTTCGGCCGTGACGCTGGAAGGGATACCTTTTGTTTCCGGGCCTGTGACCAGCATGTACTCGATCCAATCGGTTCCATCAGGAACCTGCTGCGAGACCCAGCTTGGCGCGGCATCCGTCGCACCCCCAAACCAGTAGGGCCTGAAGCCAAGCACTGCGCGGAAGAACGTATCTTCTGCAGAGCGGCTATGCACCATGTAGCCGACGTGGATGATGTGATGGCTGAGCGGATCGAGGGGCACCTGGGGAAGCTTGGCAGGATTTTGTACAAACTCAACCTTGTTGTCCTCTGGATCCATCACGTCGAACCATTTGCTTCCGTCCGATCCGCTCCGGACCGAAGCTGGTACAGCGATTCCATGCGCGCCCAGATAAGCTCGAAGGCCCTCTGCATTTCCGGTGGCGAATGCGACATGATCGAGCCGATTGATGGATGCCGGACCGGAAGGAAGCGGCAACACCTCTACGTATTGAGTGGGGCTGAAGTAGTAGCGAACACCTTGCGGATTCTCCGGATCCGCGGCCTTGAAGGCACCAAGATTATGGACGTAGAAACTTTCGGCCTTGGCTGCATCGGCAACATAGACGCTCAAATGCGAAATGCCGGTGATGGAAGGCCTGCTGCTCGAGGCTTGTCCGCTGACGAAGTGGCCAGGGAGAAGCAGCAGGCTGGACAGTGCCACGAGGTAGGTCTTCTTCATTTCAAATCTCCAAGAGGGGGAATTGTAGGCTAGCGCGGAAAGCCGCGTCAACGCCATGCGCCAACGTGTTCTTTCACCAGGGTGACGGGCGCCAACACAGAATGAACGAACACAGGCAAAGTGATCTTCGATTGCTTTATTCTTGACAGTCCTCGTGCCGAAAGTGTTCAATGACGACTCAGTTCGAGAGCCGACCTTTTTCGGATTGCAGAAGACGCTCAAGTGCCCCGTTCCCCAAGTCCCCGCGGCGGCAGGTCGTAGAACGAGAACCATCAAGCCTTCGCGATTGCCATAACCAGATTCATTATGCGACGAAGTACGAGCGGCGCCAATCTTTTTCTTGACATTGGTCCTACCATCAACTTAGAGTTCAATGCGGTTACTGGATGGCGCTTGCGGAACTGGGTTATTGTCGGTGGTTTGTGGTCAAAGCGAATTCGCCTGGCAAGAATCGACGCGTCATCTTCGTCTGCTGTCCCTGCATCAATGCTCTGAAGGCAAGTCCGATTTGACTTAAAAGACGGCCGAGAGTCGTTCCCTGGCGTTTTCGATCGGAGAAATAGGGCCCAGCCGGTACATCCTCCTCGCGGGTTGACAGCCTCTGCCAGTTCCCTGCGGAAACAAGAGCGTCGTTTTCTTGCCTGCCAGGTGCGGGAACGGTATCAGGAACAGCTTATTTGGAATCACGCACCAGCAGTTGCATTGCCAGTACCAACTCGAAAGGATTCACTATGAACTGGAGAAGCCAAAGTACTCTGACAAAAGCCTTGACCGTGATATGCCTGGTCGGGATAGCGGCAGGTCATTTTGCATTGGGACAGACGACGACTGGCACTATCGCCGGAAGCGTCACAGATCCGACGGGCAGCGTGATTCCGAATGCATCCATCACGGTAACGAATGTGCAAACCGGAATTCCGCAGAACACGCACAGCAATGCCTCGGGGAATTACATTTTTCCATCGCTGCAGCCGGGGGACTACACTCTCGCGGCGCAAGCGGCGGGGTTCGGCACCACCACGGAAAGCGGCCTCCATCTGGATGTGTTGCAGACTCTCACGTCGAACGTTCAACTGAAGCTCGGCTCCGAGTCCGAAACCGTGACGGTTTCAACGGCGGCGGCAATGGTTGAGTTGCGCGAGTCGCAGTTGAGTACGACCGTGGCGCAACAGCAGATCTCAGATCTTCCACTCAATGGAAGAGCCGCGATCAGCCTGGTGCAGTTGGTGCCTGGCGTGACGACTTTCGCTCCTTCGGCAACGATCGGAGACTCTGCCGGCAACAAGTTCAGCCTGAACGGCAATCGCACCAATGAGAACTCGTATTATCTGGATGGCTCGTACGATACCTCGTTCATGAGCCAGGGCGGCAATGTGATTCCGAATCCGGATGCTCTTCAGGAGTTCCGCGTTCTGACGAATAACTTTGACGCGGAGTACGGACGCTATCCCGGCGGCGTTGTGAACGTGATCACCCGATCCGGCACCAACACTTTCCATGCTCTGGCATACGACTACCTGAGAAACAGTTCCCTGAACCTGAAGAATTACTTTGCCACTCGCGTTACTCCGCTAGTCCAAAACCAGTTTGGAGCGGCGGCCGGTGGTCCGCTCGTCCGCAATAAGGCCTTCCTCTTCGGCTCGTATGAGGGGTTGAGGATTTCCACTCCAACGCAGATTCTATCGACGTCCGTCAATCTGCTGACAGCACAAGAGAAACTCGGCGATTTCACGGACCTGCCAGTCAGCAAGCAGCCAAATGTAAAATGCAACGGCGCGCCGGGGATAGTCTGCCAAAATCTGCTTGATCCTGTTGCACAGAACCTCTTGAAGTTTGTCCCCAATGCAACCGCACCGGGGGTGGCACCCGAGCAAGATGCCCACGGAAGCACCGTTGCCAACCAATACCTCATTCGCTCCGACTATCAACTCAACAGCAAGCACCAACTCTCCGCCGAGTTCTTCCAGTCCATCGGCACCATTATCAATCCCTCTCTTGATGGAAACCAGGTTCTGGACTACAGCACGGCGCGCCAGTTGAATACAACGGCAAACGTAATTCTGGGCGACGTTTGGTCGATCTCTTCAAACAAGGTGAACTCTCTGCGCCTGTTCTATACCGTGGATCACACCCAGGTGCAGCAGGTCATTCCGCCGCATAGCTGGACGTCGCTGGGGAGCACGATTGTTGACGGCATTCAGCCGGCCACTTCGCCGGTGATTTCGATTACGGGCTACTACCAGGAGGGCTTGGCGGCCGGCGGCATTACCAACAACAACATGCAGACAATCGGCGCTGAGGACACATTCAACTGGACCAAGGGAAACCATGAGATCAAGACCGGCGGGTCTTTTTTCTACAACATGTATCGCGAAAATGGAATTTACTACGGCGCCGGCCTGGCCACATTCTCCGGTTCCTTTAGCGGCAATGCCATGGTCGACTTTCTCGAAGGCCGCGCGGCTTCTCTTCGCCAAAACACAGGCGTCTATCATAGATTCCACCAGCCAGACCCGGCAGTGTTTTTCCAGGATGACTGGAAGCTCACACATCGTCTCACTGTCGATCTCGGCGTTCGCTGGGAAGCCTATGCCGCATTCACGGGCGGCAATACCGAAGGAACGTTTGTTCCGAACGTACAGTCGACGCGATTCCCCAATGCTCCGCTTGGACTGCTCACTGCCGGCGATAAAGGAGTTCCCGACGGTATTGTTCCGACCAAGTGGCACACCTTTGTTCCGCGCGTAGGGTTTGCCTACGACGTTCACGGAGACGGCACCACTTCGGTTCGCGGCGGCTATGGCATTTTCTATGCAACCCGAGGCGCGAGCCAGTTTGACAATACCGAAGAACAGCCCTTCAGTCTGGACAACACCATCAACGGTACGCCCAACCTTGTAACGCCTTACTCCATCGCCCCTTTCAATGGAGTCGATCCGTTCCCCTACAACACCGCTCCGTACTACGACAAACCCTTGCCGAATCCGACGTTCTTCTCAGGCGCAACCATTGATGGTGTCGAGCCGAATGCGGCCTATCCCTACGTGATGGAGTACAACCTGACCGTAGAGCAGCAACTGGGCAAGAGCTGGGGCGCTCGGATTGCTTATGTCGGGAGCCAATCCCGCAGGTTCTTCCTTTCACGCGATATCAACGAGCCAGCGTATGTTCCAGGGGCTGCTGTTACCTCGGCGGGGCTGAACGCCAGGCGACCCTATGAGCCCTACGGAACGGGATCGAACGCGCAGTATGTTTTCGGACAGATTGTGCAGAATGCCGACTCGAATGACGCCAACTACAACGCATTGCAACTCACATTGACCCATCAATTCGAGCACAACTTCTCAGTGCTTGCGAGCTACGTGTGGTCGAAGTCGATGGACTTCATCTCCATCGATCCGGCCAACATTACGCTCACGCAATCGAATCAGCTCGATCAGCACCAGGACTACGCAAGGTCGGACTTCGACATCCCCGAGAACTTCTTCGTCTCCTACGTCTGGTCCCTTCCGGGTACTCACAAGCTTGGAGCGTTTGGCACGCAAGTTCTGAGCGGATGGCAAGTAAACGGAATCACAACCTTCAGAACGGGCATTCCCTACAACGTGCTCTCCGGCAAGGATTCCAATCTCGACGGAATTGCGACGGATCGTCCGAACGTAGTTGCCAATCCAGCCGTCGGCGGCAAGCGCACCAGAATCGCCAGAATCAGCGCGTTCTTTAATACGGCTGCTTTTGCGCAGGTTCCCGCGGGCGTGCCGTACGGGAATGCACAACGGAATGTTGCAATCGGCCCCGGATTCATCAATACCGATTTCTCCGCGTTCAAGAACTTCCCCATCTTCCGGGAGTCGAGCCTGCAGTTCCGCGCGGAGGCATTCAACCTGTTCAACAACGTGAATCTTGCCAATCCGAATACAACGGAAACCAGTCCGTCGTTCGGAAAGGTCAGCGCACTGTATGCCAATTACTCGCCTCGAGTGATTCAATTCGCATTGAAGTTGAGTTTCTAGCGGAGAAGCAACGACAGATGTCAAAGCCAGGGCTTCTCACGAGGCTTCTGGCTTTGGCATCTGTTTGCATTCGACAAGCGAGTTGAAGAAACCAGTAACAAAGCAAGCCCCATTCCATCGGTAAAGGTGAATATCCATGTCAACACAGCTCTCCAGGGCAAGCTTCGCAATCGGGCGGAAAGAAAGCGCAGTCGCAACCATGCAGTGGGGCGTCATCGCGGCATGTCTGGGAATCGTTCTGTACCTGTGCCCGTTGGGCGGAGCGCAGCAAAAGCACCACGCTTCCGGAGACAATGCGCCACCTGCGGTGGAAGGCTTCCCCGTCCTTGCGATCGGCGCGCATGCCCCGGACTTCACGCTGCCTGGAATCGATGGAAAGACGCACAGCCTCAAGGACTACAACTCGGCCAAAATATTCGCGGTCATTTTCACGTGCAATCACTGCCCGGTCGCGCAGATGTACGAGAAGCGGATCAAGCAACTCATTGCCGACTATAGTGCCAAAGGCGTGGGTTTTGTTGTGATCATGGGCAACGACGACAGGGCTGAGAAGGATAGCGAGCTTGGCTACACAGACGTAGGCGACTCCTTCAACGACATGAAGATTCGGGCAGCCTATCGCGGACTCACCTATCCCTACCTCTACGACGGCGCGACGCAAGCGGTAACCCGCAAGTACGGTCCGACCGCGACGCCGCATATCTTCATCTTCGACAAGCAGAGAATTCTCCGCTACGAGGGGCGAATCGACAGCAATCCGCGCGAAGAGCTTGCTTCGAAGCATGAGGCGAGGACTGCTCTCGATGCAATGCTGGCCGGCAAAGAGGTGGAAGTGAAGGACACGCCCGCCATGGGTTGCTCCACCAAGTGGGCCTTTAAAGAAAGCAGCGTGAAGGAAGAGAACGACGCAAACGACGCGAAGCCGGTGACTGTCGACTTGATTTCTCCGGCGGAGCTGAAAAAGCTTCTGCAGAACCGCGGCACCGACCAGGTGCTCTTCGTCAATTTCTGGGCGACCTGGTGCGCACCCTGCGTGGAAGAGTTCCCTGCGATTGAAAAGATGGTTCGCTGGTACGATCAGCGCCAAGTTCAGTTCATCACGGTAAGCATCAACAACACGGATGAGCAGCCGATGGTGCTGAAGTTTCTAAAGAAGCAACATGCCTACAACAAGAATCTGCTCGTGAATACTACGGACGCAGCAGAAGCAGTGGCTGCGCTTGGCAGTCCCGACTGGAAGGGCGCCGTGCCTTATACGGCAATCATCGACACGAATGGAAAGATTGTCTATTCCACTCAGGCCGGTGCTTTGGATCCAATGCAAGTCCGTAGAGCGCTGCTCAAGCATTTACCGGACGACCGTTATATAGGCCAGCTGGCGTATTGGAACAGCAAGTTTTAACGACGCGAAAAACCAATCTTCGAATATCACTGGGAGAGCGAATGAAGCGGTTCATGTTCCTGCTGTCGTGCAGCCTGTCCATCTTCCTGCTTTGCGCTGGCGTGGGCCACGCTGCTGGACGCAACATCCGGGTGCTCCTGATCGATGGTGAAAGCGCGGGCACGTACCATAACTGGCAAATGACCACTCCAATTCTGAAGCGAGAGTTGGAAGAGACTGGCCTGTTTGATGTGACGGTGGCGACGGCTCCGCATTCCGATGGAGACTTCAGCAACTTCAATCCGGAGTTCGACCGCTACCAGGTAGTTGTGTCGAATCTCGATTCACCGCAGTGGCCAGCACCGCTGCGTGAAAAGTTTGAACAATATATGCGCAATGGCGGAGGCCTGGTGATTGTTCATGCGGCTGACAATGCCTTTCCCGATTGGGCTGCGTACAACCAGATGGCAGGCATCGGGGGATGGCGAGGCCGGACGGAAGCGGCGGGACCACTGTGGTACATGCGCGATGGCAAGTTGGTCTCGGATCCCACGCCCGGTCACGCGGGGCGCCACGGGGCTCGTCTTCCGTTCCTGATTACGACACAGAATAGCGCACACCCAATCATGAAGGGGCTGCCTCCGACCTGGATGCACGCGACCGATGAACTCTATGGGATGTTGCGTGGGCCGGGCCAGAACATGACTGTGCTTGCGACCGCACATTCCGATCCCAACAATCGCGGCACAGGGAACGATGAGCCGATGTTGATGGTTCTCAGTTTTGGCAAGGGAAGGATATTCCACACGGCGATTGGCCATGACTCGGTTGCCCTAAGCTGTGTTGGATTCATGACGACGTTTCAGCGAGGAACAGAATGGGCAGCAACGGGAAAAGTTACGCAAAAGGTGCCCGCCGGTTTCCCAACGGCCAAGACGGTCAGCTATCGAGTGGATATAGCGGAGATGGATCCATACGTCAGGAAGGGAACGATGGTTAATCCGCAAGCGCTCACCGCCGCACCGCAGCCGAAGTAATCTTTGCTTGATAGGAGCGGGATCTGCCTGGCACTCAGGCTGGGAGGAAAACGCGCCGCGCTCGGCGACGCGTTCCGGATTTCGATCCTTACCGCACTTTGCCCGCAGAGTTTTTGAGCAGCACGTTTGAGAACTCGCCGGTATCTACCGTGACCGGGTAATGAGGACAGAATCCAATTCCCACATAGAAAGGTCCATCGAAATGCAGTTGGACCGGCGGCCCGAACTGATGCATTGGCTCACCCTGAACACTGATGTACATTGCAATGCTGTCGCCATGCTTTTCGATTCCGATCCTCTTGGGCATCACTCCTGGAAGCATGCTGCCGCTGATGCGGTACTGTTCATCCTTGATCATGCCGTTCTTTTCCGGACGCAGGGCAAGATGCACCATGCCGGTGCCATGTTCGGCCGCCATGACCTCTTGCGAGTTGTCGTCGAGGTCCTGGCGAATGACCAGAACCACTTTGCGGTCATGCGGAGGCTGCGGAACCGGAAAGTTCACATCCGCAGCGAAAGAAACATCGCCCGACATCTTCTTCCACAAATACCGAAACTCGTCGCGCGTATACCAGATGTTGTAACCGGCAGAGTTGATCGTGTATTTCTTTGTTGCGTCGTCATAGCTGGCGCTTGCCGGTACCAGCGCGCTGCCGATATCCGACTGCCCAGTGAAGATTCCTATCTTCGTATCGAAGGTTCTGCTGGGCCGGTGAAAATCCGCAGGTGGCGGATACTGCTTGTGCGTAGCCGAGCTGGGCAGCGCCCAATCGGGAACTTCGGGAGTCGCCGTTGTCTGCGACGAGGGCGCTTGCGCGTTTGCCCAACTGCCAGTTGCGCACAAAACAAAGGTCAGTATGGAGCCGAAAGCTAAAGATCTAAATCCAGGGGCGCTGCGAAAGGTGGAATTCATCATGCACGATACGCTAGCAGACGAAGGAAACAATATTCCAGAGATTTCTTCGCTTCTGCTATCCATGAAATTTCATAGTCTCAAGTACGTGTTTGCGGTCTTGAGACAATAGAACAATACTGCACAGACGCCGGGCAGGCCCGGTGCGAGAAGGTGTCCTTATGTCCTCATTGTTTCAGCCTTTCCCTTTGAAGAGCCTTAGGCTCAGGAATCGCATTGCGGTTTCTCCCATGTGCCAGTACTCGGCAACGGATGGTTTCGCGAACGACTGGCATCACGTGCACCTGGCCAGCCTCGCGCGCGGAGGCTCGGGCCTGGTGGTTGCCGAGGCAACGGCAGTTTCACCGGAAGGAAGAATTACTCCCGGCTGCACGGGGCTTTGGAATGACGCCCAGGCCGAAGCATTCGTTCCATCGATCCGCGCCATCAAGGCTGCAGGCGCAGTTCCGGGAATCCAGATTGGTCACGCGGGGCGAAAGGCCAGCGCGAACCTGCCGTGGCAGGGGGACGACCACATAGCGAAGGATGATCCGCGCGCGTGGGAGACCATTGCTCCATCTGCGATCGCGTTTGGCGCGAACCTGCCGCGTGTGCCGCGTGAAATGACGATTGCCGATATCGATCGCGTCCGCAAAGATTTTGTTGCAGCTGCGCAGCGTGCCGTCGAGGCGGGCTTTGAGTGGCTGGTTCTTCACTTTGCTCACGGCTACCTGGCGCAGAGTTTTCTGTCGGATTACTCGAATAAGCGCGAAGACGAATATGGCGGCAGTTTTGAAAATCGCAGCCGCTTCCTGATGGAGACGCTCGCGGCCGTGCGTGAGGTTTGGCCGGAGCGCCTGCCGCTGACGATGCGCCTCGGCGTGATCGAGTTTGACGGGCGCGATGAGGAAACTCTTGCGCAGTCCATCAGCTTGATTCAGAGATTCAAATCGGGCGGGCTCGACCTGATCGATGTCAGCATTGCGTTTTCGACTCCAACAGCGCAGATCCCCTGGGGACCCGCATTCATGACTCCCTATGCGGCGCGAATTCGGCAGGAGACGGGACTGCCCACCGCGACAAGCTGGTTTATCAGCGAGCCTAAGCAGGCGGACGGACTCGTTCGCGACGGGAAGGTCGACCTGGTGATGCTGGCTCGACCGTTGCTGGCCAATCCGCATTGGCCGTATCGCGCGGCACTTGAGTTGGGCGAAGAGCGCGCAGCATGGGTACTGCCGGCGCCCTATGCGCATTGGCTGCAGAGCTACCGGGCCGAATGATTGGATTGATGCGAGTGGCTTTGCCTGCGCTTATTCGTAGCCGATGGCTTCGATGACGGGGGTCTTCATGGCGTGGCGTGCGGGGATCCAGCCGGCCGCGAGCGCTACGATGACCACCGCGGGGAACGACTCGAGGATGAGCAGCCAGGGAAAATAGAAGGGCACATCGTAGCCGGCGAGTACTGTGGAAACCGTGTGCGAGAAGAACTGGATGTTGAACAACGCGCCGACGACGCCCACGATGACGCCCACAACCGAAATGGAAAAGGCTTCGAGGAGCACCATTTTTCGAATCTGCGCCTGATAGCCGCCGATGGCGCGGATGATGCCAAACTCACGGCGGCGCTCCGCCACTGAGATGATGAGCGTGTTGGCGATTCCGACGAGCGCGACCATGACCGCGACCACGAGTTGCATGTAATTCAGTAGGAAAAATTTGTCGACGAGCGCGTCAATCCATTGCCGGAATTCGACGTTGGTGTAGACGATGGCGTGCTCTTGTCCGGCGGTGAGCGCTTCAATCTTGTGCTTGACGGCGATGGCGTCCTGGTTGGGCTTGAGCGTGACGTCGATGAAGTCGACGGCGTCGTCTTTCCAATAGCGCTTGTAGAGGGTGCGATCGATGAAGATGGTTCCCTTGTCGGAGCGGTAGTCCTCTAGCATGCCGAGGATGGTGAGATCGAGCGGGCCGGTCGGGGTGTCGATGTGGAGGGTGTCGCCGATCTTGTTTCCGAAGCGCGCGGCGAAATTTCTTGAGACCAGCGCACCTTTGCCTTGCGGCAGAAGGTCTTTCTGCACTTTGAGGTTGCCGCCGATGACGGCACCGGAGGAACGAAGGAGAAAGGCGGCCATGTCCGAGCCGCTGAGGGCGGTTGTGTCGCCGCGATAGGGAATGATGGTGAAGCGCACATTTTCGATGCGGGCAACTTCAGCTAGAGCGCCTATGCGATTTCCCAGGTCTTCACTGAAGTGGTACGACGTGGAGCGAAGCAAGGTGGACGTCGAGATGAAGAGATCGGCGTTCAACATCTGGTCGGTCCAGCGGGAGATCATGTGCTTGTAGCTCTCGATGTAGGCGGCCGTGGAATAGACAAACATGAGGCCGACCATGAGCGCGCCGACGGTGGCAGCACTGCGACGCGGTGACTGGATCATGGCGTCGACGGCGAGTGCGCCTTCGGATCCGCCGAGGCGATCGAGCGCGGGACGAAGGGCGCGCGCGGACCAGTGAACGAGCATGGGGAGCAGGATGGTGAGCCCGATGAGTTGAATGGCGGCGTAAGAGAATTGAAAGCCCATGCCGACGCCGATGGGTGAAAACTGAATGAGGAGCATGCTGCCGGCAAGGAGAGCAATTCCGAGCGAAACGCGGCCCCAGCCAAGGGCAGATTCTTTCTGGCGCGACTCAATATTGTGCAGGGCGAGAATGGGATCGAGCCAGGAGGCGGCGCGGGCGGGCATCCATGCGCCACCGAGAGAAGCAGCGAGGCCCAGACCAATCGACGTGAGCACCAGCGACCAATGGATCTTGGGAGCGACGGCGATGGAGACGATGCCGTAGACCGATGCGGCAATGGAGCCCATCATCTGGTTGGCGACTCGGGCAATGAAAAATCCCGCGATGACTCCGAGGATGGATCCGACCAGGCCCATGCAGAAAGCTTCGCCGAGGAACATGAAGTTGATGTTGCCGCGCTCGACGCCGATGGCGCGCAGGATGCCGATTTCTTTCCAGCGCTGATTTACCGCGATGGTGAACGAGTTGAAGATGATATAGACACCGACGAGCAGTGCGATGAAGCTCGTGATCATCATGCCGAGACGCATGGCGGTTACGGCGTTCTCGAGTTCGCGGCCCTTCATCTCCGGGCGGACGACATCGATTCCCTGGGGCAGGCGGGCGCGCAGGCTTTGCTGGAGGCCGTCGACGGTTACGGATGGGGAGTTGACGAGATCGATGCGGTCGAAGTTGTGGCCGCGGGCGAAGACGACCTGTGCGGAGTAAACGTCCATGACGGCGATGTTGCCGCCGAAGACTTCTCCTACGCCGGTTGGCTTGAAAGTGCCTTCCACGACGAAGTCGGTTTTTCCGTGCGAGGTGAAGATGGGGAGATGGCTGCCGATGGTGAGGCCGTGGCGATCGGCGAAGGAGCGGGAAAGCAGGATGGCGTTGGGTTGGGCGAGAAACGTGAGTTGGTCGGCGACCTGGGTTTGATTCTTGTCAAAGTCGTACTGGCGTAATTGCTGGTCGCCGGTGGTGTCGACGCCGAGGATGAGCAGGTTGCCCTCATCCTGAAGCGCTGTGTGGACGATGACTTCGATAACGGGCTCGGCAATCTGGACGCCGGGAGTTGCGCGCACGGTGTCGAGCGTCTGCTCAGGGAAGCCGGCCTCGCCAGCTGTGACTTCCAGCGTGGATTTGCCTGCGAGGCGTTCGACGGCAAGCGAGAGAGACTCAAGCAGGGCGGCGTTTGCGGTGCGGATTGCAAAGAAGACTGAGACACCGAGGGCAATACCCAGGGTGGTCATGGCGACCCTGAGACGATGCGTGCGCCACTGACGCGAGGCGATCTGCCAGAGAGCTGAAATCATCAGTTCCCTTTGGAGGCGAGCTGGACGGAAGGGACGTCCTGCACGATCTGGCCGTCATGGAGGGTGATGATGCGATTGCAGTAGCCGGCGGCTTCGGCGTTGTGAGTCACCATGAGCAGTGTGCTCTGGTATTCCACCTGCAACTCGTCGAGCAGGGTGAGGATTTCGTCGCCGGTGTTTGAATCGAGATTGCCGGTGGGCTCGTCACCGAGCAGCAGCGGGGGACGGAAGATGAGGGCACGCGCAATGGCGACACGCTGACGCTCGCCTCCGGACATTTCATCGGGGCGATGCGTGATGCGACGCTTGAGAGCTACGCGGCCGAGCATGTCTGTGGCCCTGGATTCCGCTTCCTTTTTTGAGATTCCCTGCAGGCGGAGCGGCAAGGCTACATTTTCAAGCGCGGACAAGGTTGACAGGAGATTGAAGGTTTGGAAGATCATTCCGATTTTTTCGCGGCGCAGGCGGGTGCGTGGGTCATCGGTCAAGCCCGAGAGCTCAACGCCATCCACTTTTACGGAGCCGGTGGTGGGCTGGTCGAGGCCGCAGATCAGGTTCAAGAGGGTCGATTTCCCGGAGCCGGAGGGACCCATCACGGCAACTCTTTCGGCGCGTCCCACGAAGAGGCTGATGCTCTTCAGGGCCGAGACGGCACTCTCTGTCCCGTAGCTCCTGGTGACATTCGTCAATTCAATCATTGCGGATTCCTGTCCATGAAGGCTAGCACACCGAATGGGTGTAAGGGCGGTACTATCCCAAAGGCTTTTGGCGGCATTTAGTCGCTATAGAAGAAGATGCCCAAACCATGGAATTGGTCTAGTCAAGGATATCAGCGACTGGGCGGAATCAAGGGCGGGAAGATGGCTGTGCATCCCACCCTTTCGCCAGAAAGAAGGCGAAAGGATGGGGCACGGAGTTTTTTCGCGGGTCATGCTATCGAGATTTGCCGGCCTAAAGGACGTCGTCGAGCTGGGTGAGCAGGTTTTCGATGCGCTGATGACCGCGAGAGCTTTCGCTCTTGAAGAAGTGAACTTCCCGCTCCAGAGTTTGGATGCGGGGGATCTGACGGTTCAGCTCGGCTTCAGCCAGCGCGGCGCGATCCTCGGCAGAGATACGATCCTGACGCTCGCGCTTGACGACTTCGACAGCTCGGATAATGCGATCTTCAAGGGCCGCAAAATCGCTGACGCTGACGGCGATGGCTTCCTGCTGCGAGTCAAGATCGGACTGGTATTGATTCTCTCGCGACTGCTGTTCGTTGCGTTCCGACTCGGCCATCTGCAGCTGCGCGAATATCAAGGACATTTTTCAATTCCCCCTGGAGAATCAAGCCCCCTGGCTTTCAAGTGAGTTCAGTGGGCTATGGGAATAGTGTGTACGGAGCTGACATCACGGTCAATGGCCGTTGACCGGAATCGCTTCACACCAAAGTGGTATTCCGCGAGGGGCGTGGGGGATGCATTGGATGGGAGGTGGAGTTCTCGGATGTTCCCGGTCCCTCCACCTCGACAGCCGGTCAGGAGACCGGCGCTACTTCGGACTCAATACCATAACTTGACCTTCTCCCAGCTTGCGGCGAAAGGCTGCTTGCGGTGGCGCAGCCAATAGAAATGCCGGTGCTCATAATCCATCGTCCAAGGCGAGTTGAAGGCGCCCAGGTCGATGACTTCGGCGTAATCGCCGGTGAACTGGTCGCGGCTGTCGCCGAGCGTGAGCACGGAGTCCCCGGAGTAGCCATGCCAGCCCCAGAAGAAGTAATTCTGATGGCCGCCGATGGCGGCGGGAAGGCCGTATTTCGGGCCGAGGATATCGACTGCGCCGGCTTCACCGTAGTTGTCACAGAAGATGGCTGTTTCGGCCCGCACGTCAGGCGGCAAGGCTTCGTACCGGGCGGCGAATCCCTGCACCATCTCGGGCCAGCCGAGTCGATCGGAGAGGACTTCCGGCAAGGGGCCGGTGAACTGCACCATCTGGACCGAAGCGGGGGAAAAGATGCCGGTGAGGGCGTTGTACTTGTCGGGCGGCAGTACGGTGAGTGTGATGGGGCCGGTGATGAAGAGACAGGTTAGTGCCAGGACGACCGAGTAAGTGTTGATCCGGCGAGGGCGCGGAACGAACTGGGCGAAGGCGACGGCGCCTGCGGCAAACAGCACCGGGTAAATGGGACCGAGGTAGTAGGGCTTGCCTTCGAGCAAGATCATGATGGTGAGAAAGACGACATAGGTGATGGCTACAAAACGCCAGCGGCGGGCCTGCGCCGAGAAGGCCAGCCATAGCAACCCTCCGAACCACAAAGGGAAAGTGGAGTAGAGCAGGACCTTGAACTGGTCGTAGAGGAAAAGCGGGAGGGAGAGACGGAAGGACTTATTCGCAACATGCGTTTTTGAAAGAAATTGGTACGTTGGGAAGTGGTGATTCACCTGCCACAGCAGGTTGGGCAAGGCGAGGAGAACGATAAGGGCGACGGCTGCGGCACATTGGCGGGTAAAGAGAATGCGGCGCTGCGGGGTCAGGATGAGGCCAACGAGAAGCGCGATGAGAAAGAAGACGGTGGAGTGCTTGTTCTCAATCCCCAAACCGGCGAGGAGTCCGAAAAGCAGCCACGAAGAGAGAAGGCCGGGGGCATCGGGGCCTGCTGATTCCTCTGTCAGCCGCAAGATGAAGAAAAGCGCGCCCATCCAAAGGCAGGGCTCGATGGCGTTCATCGAGAGGAAATTGGTGACTCCCAGGAAAAGGGGAGCGGCCATGACGCCCGTCATCGCGAGGATTTGCGTTCTGCGGTCTGCACCGAGTTGCCAGGCGAGCAGGCCGGTGAGGCCCACGATCGTGCCTCCGCCCATGAAGCTGAAGATGCGGACTCCGGTGGGCGAGACGCCAAAGAGAAGCTCGGCGAGGCGTGCCTGAAGGGCAACAAGGGGAGGGTGATCGACGAAACCCCAAGCCAAACGACGGCCACAATCGAGGTAATAGAATTCGTCCCGGTAGAAGCCGTAACCGAGATGGGCGCCCCAGAGGGACGTTGCCAGATGAATGAGGAAGGTGATGCCGGCAAAGAGGCCGGCTAACCCAAGAGCGGAGCGCACCGACCTTCGGACGGGGTCGTTCGAATGGTCTTGCGTCAATCCGGGTTCCTCCGAGGCTTCTGGAAAACTGGTAACAAGCTCTAGCCTACCGGCTGGGGGGATTGATCGCCAAACTAAGGCGAGGCGTCGAAGATTATTGGATCGGGGCGGCTTCCGTGACCAGGCGGGAGAGTGCATCGCAGGCAACGCGGATCATTTCATTCTGCGCGGTCGAGAAATCTTCAAGCCATTGATCGGTGGAACGATTGCCGTGGACTGCCAGCAGGACGCCGGCGACCAGGCCGAGCCTTTCGCCAAGGACGAGGATGGTTTCGGCTTCCATGTCGAGCGCTGCTACGCCCAGGGATTGGTAGTGCTGGAGGACGGAGTCGGAGGGCGCGCCGGAGTTGGGAAAGGGGCGGCCCTGACCAGCGTAGTAGCTGTCCGTTGAGGCAACGAGCGCGGTTCGATGGGGAAGACCGAACGTGCTTGCGGAGCGGGTGAGTGCAGCGAGCATGAGGGGATGCGCTTTGGCGGGGTAGTCGGGCGGAGCGTAGAAGCAGGCTGCTCCGCCCCCGCGCAATGCTTCTGACGCGAGGATGAAGGAGCCGAGGGGGATGGACGGATCGAGTGCTCCGGCTCCGCCGACGCGCAGGGCGAATTTGCAGCCGAGCTCTGCAGCTTCCACGAGAGCGATTTCCGTGGACGGGCCACCGATTCCGGTGGAGCAAACGCCGAGTTCGATCCCGTTGAAGGCACCGACGCCGATGCGGAATTCTCGGTTCTGGCCGAGGATGCGGAATCCGGAAAAGATGCTGGCGAAACGGTCGACGCGGCCCGGATCGCCGGGGAAGAGGACGGCCAAGGGCAACTCGCCCCTGCGGCAGGGGAGATGCGGGGGCTTGTCGTCCTTCCAGGGGTGCGCGGCGCTGATGGTAGGTGGCACTGGAACTAGAATAGCGAGTTTTATGGGCGGTGCCGGATGGTCGAATGGGGCTGCGATACTGAAAAGCAAAAGAGGGTCGGGTTAAGAGCACGAGGGGGAGTTTTTGCGATCCTACCCTGGCGACAAAAATCCGCCGCGGCGGATCGCGAGGATGGGCGCCCGGCGAAGTTTCTCGTATCCCACCCTTTCGCCAGAAAGAAGGCGAAAGGATGGGGCACGGGGCTGTTCGATCCCAGGTCCCCAAGTGCGAGGGACCTGGGGCACCCGGTTTTCTTGTCTCAACGGGCCAAAGCAACACGAGGAGCAGTGCTTTTTGACAGATTCGACTCCACATTCAGTGGCTGAAGTTCGAAACAGAGGCGGCGCTGAGCGGCCGGATCGCGCGGCTAGGCTCGCGATGTGGGCGTCGGCGATTGGCTATGGAGTCGAGGGATTCGATCTTCTAATCCTGGTGTTTCTGCTGGCTGCGATTGCGGCGGACTTCAGGCTGACGACAACGCGAACCGCCACCTTGATGACGGGAACGCTGCTGGGAGCCGTCACCGGCGGAATCGCGTTTGGGTTGTTGAGCGATTTCTTTGGGCGCGTTCGCGTGCTGCGCTGGACGATTCTCGTGTTTGGTGTGTTCACGGGGCTGTGTGCTTTCGCGCGCGGCTACTGGGATCTGCTGGCCTATCGCACGCTGGCGGGGCTGGGCTTTGGCGGGGAGTTTGGGATTGGCATAGCGCTGGTTTCGGAGACGTGGCCGGCTTCGCTGCGGGCACGGGCAGCGTCGTATGTTGCGCTGGGAGGACAGGCGGGAATTCTGGCTGCCGCACTGCTGACGCCGCTGCTGCTGCCTCGTATCGGGTGGAGAGGGATGTTCCTGCTCGGGGTGGCTCCCGTTTTTTTGACGATCGGGTTGAGACGACTGATTGCGGAGCCGCCGATTTTTGTTGAGACGCTGAAGCATGGGCATCATGGGGCGCCGATTCGCCTTCTGTTCAAGGATTGGCAGGCAACGAAGGTGAGCATGGGCGTGCTGATTCTTTGCAGTGTTCAGCAGATTGGGTATTACGGACTGATGACCTGGCTGCCTTACATTCTTGCTACGCGACATGGGCTTTCGCTGACGCAAACAGCCGTGTGGACTTCGGCAACAGTGCTGGGCATGAGCTTTGGCATCTGGATGTTTGGTCAACTGGCGGATCGGTTTGGCAGGCGGCCGATCTTTTTTCTGTTTCAGGCCGTTGCGGCGGTGATGGTGGTTGTTTATTCGAGGCTTGAACAACCCTGGGAATTGCTGGTGGGCGGAGCGGTGATGGGAATGTTTGTGAACGGAATGCTCGGCGGGTATGGTGCGCTGATCTCGGAACTTTATCCAACCGAGGCGCGATCGACGGCGCAAAATCTGTTTTTCAACGTTGGTAGAGCCTTGGGCGGACTGGGGCCGTTGATTCTTGGTTTTCTTGCTGCGAAATATTCTTTTGCTACGGCGATTGCGTTGCTTTCGTCCTTATATATCGTCGATCTGCTGGCGACGGCTTTGCTGATACCGGAGACGAAAGGTGTGAGGCTCACCTAGGTTTTGATCGATTTCATTAGAATCATCGATTTAGGAAAAGCCTCCGACGCAACCCTTCGCAGGCGTTCGGCATCTGTCAAAAAATCGAGAGCACAATTTGATGACAAAACAATGACAAAATACACACAGAAATAAACTTGCTTAATCGATTTGGCATTTGCGACAATGGCTCACCGGTTGGGCGGCTCAACTTATGGAGCGACTGCAACTGATTTGAAAATCGACAGCGAAGAACGCAGCCGGCAAAACCAGAATCCGCGTAGCGATTCAATTTCCCCAGGGCAAGAAACGCGAATCTGACGAAATCCAATTCGAACAATGTTTTCGTTCTCTTCTTTTAGAGATCCGGCGAATCGGGCATCAGTAGAGACCGATTGCGTCCTTTCGGGATCGTTTCCGGGCTCATCCGGCTGAAATTACCAGGCAAATCATACCGGCATTTTTCATACACGGCATCTTCATAGTTCACATTTTTTGAATGGACTCATGCAGATCGAAAGGGGCGTTTCCTTGAACCCTCCTCTTCGTTCCGTCGCTGTATTCGCAGCGGGATTCCTTTGCGTCGCAACGTGCTTCGCGACTGGTGCCGGCAAAGCGCCGCCGACCACTTCCCCTGCGGAAGACCAGGAAGCCGCGGCCGCGAGTTCGTCGCCGCCGGTGGCGATGGTCAACCTGCCCGGACCGCTCCGGCCATTTCTGCGCCTGGCGGGAATCAGCCAGGAGATTTCCGCGTCGGAGGTTCTGCCGCTGCTTGCCCGCAATGTATCGCTGTGGGGCTATGACGGCAACAAGCCGACCGAGTACCTGGTGCTGGTGACGCGCTACGTTCAACTGGCCAAGGAACTGCAAGCCCTTGGCGGGGCCGAGGGCCGCATCCGGGTTGGGCGATGTGAAGACGCGGAGCAACTGATCCGGACGCTCGGATACAAGTTTGAGAATGGCTGCAGCGCGAAGGGCGCTACGCTGATGACGGCCGATCCAGAGCGCGCTTTCCTCACCATCGATTCCGGCTTTCCGCTGACGACGCTGGAAGAAGACCTGGAAAAAGGGATTCCATTTTCTTACGCATTTCCTGCGACGCCGGTCCCGGTTCTATTTTCCGAGCGAACGTGGACGTCGCTGAGCCCATCGAACAAGAGAACAGGGAACGACATCGTTTCTGTTTTGCTGCGGGACAAGAACGTGGACCATTTGTACTCGGCACTGGCGAAGAGCGATCGTCAAACACGATTTGCACTGTTCCGTGCGCCGGGGTTGCGACGTCTGTTGCCTGATGCGGCCGCACTTGATTTTTACGGAAGCTGGATTTCGATCCGGTCGGGACAAGTGAATGTGCCGGGCGGAGCAAAGTCTGAAGATGCCTGGAAAGAGCTTGTGGGAGCGAGTCCGAAGTCGCAGGGAGAATTTGTCATTCACCTGCTGGAGCGGGATAAGGGCTGGCTGGCTGCTTACTATGACGCGATGGCCAGATTGACTGCTGCGCAGCAGGCGCGCTTTGTGGAATCCGATCGCCTGAGCCGACTCTATGATGCGTACCGCGATGGCAGCCGCTTCTCCTTCAATACCGCAGCGGCCGGAGTGTTCCCGCGCAATGCGGGGCTGCTGGTGTTGCTGACACGGACGCGCTGGGAGCCCAATGGCGAGCCACAAGTTCCGGGCGGCCTGGATGCGTGGAAGGATGTGATGAGCCACAGCTCGGATACGGAGGCAAGACACGGCGGCGCCGCCAACGCACGCGCATGGAACAGTCCGGACCAGTTGCTGGAAACGATGGTGAGTTCTTCCGTTTCAGAGTCGGCCGGGGCAAGTCCTTCGCAGATCTACCTGATGGTGAGCGCGATCGACGGTGGAAGGCCGGCAGAGCGCAGGCTCTCGGACGCGACGGTGCGGCTGCTCGGCGACAGGTATTTCGAATTCAACAAGTGGTATCCGATTTTTGCGGAATTTCCGGCTTTGGACGATGCCGCAATCGCGGGCTTCATTGACGCGGCGAGCAAGATCGACAAGATCAACAATCCGGCATTGCGCGCCAATGCGCTCGGATCTTTTCAGGCAGAGGTTGGTCTCTGGCAGATTTTCGCGCGGCAAGGACAGATTCCGAGCAAGGACCTGAATGCGTCATGGAAGAGAACGGTCGATCCATATCTGAACATCAGCACCAACGTTCAACTGTTTGAAGCAGCGCACGGGGCGCTTAATTCCATCCTGACGGCAGCGGGCGGCGATCCGCACATGCTTGCGCAGAATCAGATGGTCGAGTTGCTTGCGGGGCCGGCGCAGAACTCTGCGGATGGCAAGCGCGCTCACCAGGAACTGGCACGCAGAATTCGCGCGGTGCTGGATGACGAGCGGCTGGTTTCCCTGGACACGTTGATTGGCCTGTTTGAGGGAATCGACGACGTGGCGCACAAGAAGGCGTCCGGCGATTCGCTGCTTCCGCTGGCGGCGGAGCTGCGGGAATTCGAGATGCCCCGGCCGATTTTTTCAGGCAATGAGAAAGCATCGTGGGCGCCAGTGGTTTACTCGAGCCGTCACGCGGAGTTGCAGGTTCGAACCGACCTTACGCAAATTCTGCGCACGGGAGGCACGGCAGCGCAACTGGAGCATGCGCGCGGACTGCTGACACCGTTTCTGCGGGACACGCTGGTTGGTTTGAACTACGCGTACTATGAACCTCCGGGCGCGCAGGTGTTGCATAACAATCCTCTGTTCGTTCGCTCCCACGACTTTACGGCGTCGTCGGTGCAGGGGATTGAACACGTATGGGGCTCGCCTGAATTGATTGGCGTGGGCGTGACGGCGGGTGGTGGCGCTTACCTGCTGGGCTCGCTTGCGGATTTGCCGTATGCGCTGGCTTCAATGGAGCAGGACTTTATTGCGCCGGCAAAAGTGCAGGCGTTGATCTGGCAGGAGATTGTGCCGGAGTTCCTGGTGAATTCGGTGCTGCCGCGCTGGTGGGGCGTGGCTCCGGGCGAGATGCACGCAGCGGCACTCTATCAGCGGGCGGGCGAAGAACTGCTGATTCAATCCGCATCCGACCCTGCCCTGCGTGAAAAGGTGCTGGGCATACTTGCCGACCGCATGCCGCCTGCACGGCTGGAGACGACTGCCGAGGCGCTGGAAGATCCGGAGATGGCGTCGGATCTTCGCCGCCAGATGCTGCCGGCGGATACGTTTTTCCTGACGGAAGAATTTCGGCGCAGGTATCCTGAGCAGGATGCGGTTTGGGGACAGTCGGGCAAGGAACTGTTGGCTGTTTCCAAACGAGATCCGGAGTGGGCCAGTGCCGCTCGCATTGCGAAAGATTTTGGCGTGCCACACCTGGAACTTGCGCAGAGCGATTCGTGCACGCTTTTGAATACGTCGATCTTTCCCGCATCCGGCGCGTTTGACGGCAGGCTGTTTGGAGAGTCGTGGGAGTCAAGCAATCTGTATTGGGCACGCGTGGCGGACGAGATGGGCTACTCGCCCGCGATGCTGAATGTGCTGGTTCCCAACCTGACACGGACGATGGTGGCCAACATTTTCGCGACGGAAGTGAATGACTGGCCAGCGCTGTTGCGAGCGCTGAACGAGACGGGGGATCAATTTCGCAAGGGAAAGATCACCGTGCGCGGAGCGACCACGATGGCTGGACAGCCGGATGGAGTGCCGATGGCCGCAGCAAAAAGCTATGCACCCTAGTGGAATTTCTGAGCTGAGGCGGATGCGGAGACGAAGCGGGAGTTGAGAGGAGCGGGCGCGATGATCGCGAAAAAAGTTTTATATGTATGCATAAACGCAGGCGCAGTTTTACTGCTGTTGCAGGCGTCCGTTGAAAAGCCCGCGGCCCAAGACGAGGCAACATCGCGTTTCCGCGTGAACGTGGTGCTGGTGGAATTGAATGTTGCTGTGATCGACAACAAGGGCAACTACGTGACCGGACTGCGGCCGGAAGATTTCGTGATTACCGAAGACAACATTCCGGAGAAGCTGTCGAACTTTGAAGAAGGCGATGAGTCGATACGCAACGGCAAGGTGCCCGACCCTACGGGCGCGCCAGCAGAGCGCGAGGCCACGGACAGCGGGGCTGTGCCGGTTGCGGTGAAGGCCAACGCATCCGACTTGCCGGCGCCAGTGCACACGCTTGCGGGCAGTACGTTGCCGGGGTTTGGCGGCGCGAATGTGTTTGTTCTGTTCGACACGAGCAACTACATGTACCGTAGCTTTGTGTTTGCGCAGGATGCAATTGCCGATTTTGTGCGCACCATGCCGGACGCAAGTAAGATCGCATTCTATTCGTACAGCCGCGACCTTTCGCGAGCCGCACTGCTTACGGAAGATCGGTTCAAGGTGGTGAACGGCGTGCGGAGTACAGTAGCGGGCGACGACGCGGCGCTCTATAACTCGCTGCTGCTGACGGTGAAGGATGCTGCTCCGCTGCAGGGGCGCAAGGCGATCGTGGTGTTTTCGAATGGGCCGGACAATGCGAGCTCGGTGCCTCCAGAGGATGTGGCCGAGCTGGCGCAGTCGACGGGAACGTTGATCTACATTGTGAGCACGCACCAGGCGGAGGCGGAGCCCATTTCTTCGGCTGCGTTTGAGCGCATGAGCAGGGCGACGGGAGGGAAGGCTTATTTTGCGCGCAACTGGCGCGAAGAGAAGGATGCCTTTGCATCGATCCGGGACGATTTGAACCACTTGTACACGTTGGCATACTATCCGCAGGCCAACCAGAATCGCGGCTGGCGAAGCATCAAGGTGAAACTCGTGGGAAAGAACTTGGAGAAATATCACATCCGAACACGCGATGGATACAGCTTGCTGCAACAGGCTGAGGTGACAACAGAGGCGGATGCGGAGCCTGCGCCCGATTCTGCGAATCCGAATCCTGGGGGTGCGATTCCGCAATAGGTTCGGGGCCTTCTGATTTGAGTGGATTGCTTTCCCACCCTTTCGACAGAAAGAAGTCGAAAGGATGGGGCACGGGGTTTTAGTTTTCGAGGGCTAAGAGAAGCGGGTGCGACGCCAGAGGAGCGTGCCGCAGACGCCTAGCGGAATCAGCGTGCCGATGACGAGGACGATGGTCCAAGGGAAGTTGATGGATATCTGTTGCGCCTTGGTGCCGAGGGCTAGCCAGACAAATACGCCAACCGCGCAGCACATGATCACGACTTCCCACCAGCGGCGCTGCTGCGGGCGACCGGCGTGCGGATCGTCTCCGGCGACAACGGCGGCAACGTTTGTGTGATTGAGGCCGTAGCGGTCGCATTCACGATCCATGGCGGACTTCCAGTTGACGAGCTCGGAGTCTCCGGGGTCGGCCATGCTGATGGCAAGAGCGCCGAGAATCATGATGCCGGAGCCGGCGAAGATGAGAAGGCGCGCGGAGGAGTTGACGCCGGCGAGTTCGCCAAAGACCAACGCGCCCCAGGCGAGCCCCCAGAGCTGGTTGGTATTGGAAAGCGGAATGCCACGACCGATGCCGATGTACTTTGCGGCATATTGCTGGAAGAGATCGCCGATGACCCAGCAGAAGCCGCCAAGGAACGGCCAGAAGAGCATGGGGCGCGCGCGCTGGAGTTCGTGGAAGAGCGGGCCAACGCCGCCGGTGTTGATGGCGGTGAGCAGGAAGACAGTGCCCAGTTCGCCAAAGGTGAAGATGGTGACGAAGGAGAGCGGGTTCATGCCGCTGATGTACGCCTTGCGGTAAGGGATGTACATGGTGCCGAGCAGAACGCCTGCGCCGAGAGCGGCAATGATGCCGGTGGCCGCTTTGCCGGGAGTGTCAGAGTGCTGCGCCGTGGCAACGGCAAGAATGGCAGCGCCGCCGACGATGGCGAATGCGCCTCCAAGCACTTTTGACCAGCCCTTGAAGCCGGAACCGCGCAGCTCCTTGAACAAAAGCCATCCCCAGAACAGTCCGACCAGACTGTTCGTGTTCCAGAGGGGAAAGGCGATGGCGAGGCCGACGTTGCGCACGGCAAAGATGGTGAGAGTGTTGCCAACGGCCCACAGCATGCCGGCGAGCAGCGCCCACACGATGAGGTGCGGCTTGTCGACCAGGTCCTGAAAGAGAAAGCCGGTGCCTTTGAGCAGCGTGGGAACCGTCCAGCGCGCGACGAATGCGCCCATGACCATGCCCATGGAGATGATGAAAGGCGAGAAGCCTGCGTTGACGAGCTTGGTTGGCGCTTCGGCGCTGCCGAGCCAGACGGCCGCGGCGAGTCCGCAAAACACGCCGAGTTTATGGAGAGAGAGCGTTGACTGCTGATAGTGGGAAGTGGTGCTCACGGGCTTACCTCAAGGTCATGAGAAGTGCGGTGCCGAGAATCAAAATGCCGACTGGTACCCAGAGGTGAACATCGGTGAGAACACACATCAGGTTGGAACGTTTCATGCGTTGACCTCTTCCAGACGAACGGGACGATGTTCGTCAAAGGATTTGCGTGCCGCGAGCGCCATGACAACGGGAATGCGGCCGTCGATGCCGGTTACTGCCGTGGGCTTGCCTTCCAGGATGGCCTCGGTAAAGGACTTGAGTTCGAGAGCAAAGCTTTCCGTATAGCGCTCCATGAAGAAGTTGAGGGGAAGATCTTTATACACGGTGCTTCCGTTGCTGACAACCGCCTGGTTGGGATAGCAGTTGCCGGTCTCGATTTTGCCCGCGCTGCCGAGGATCTCAACGCGTTGGTCATAACCATAGGCCGCTTTGCGGGAGTTGTCGATGGTGCCGATGACGCCGTTCTTGAAGCGCATAAGAACGAGCGCGGTATCGAGGTCGCCAGCCTTGCCGATTTCCGGATCGACCATGACGCCGGCGGCGGTGTAGATTTCTTCCACTTCGTCGCCAATGAGGAAGCGGGCCATATCGAAGTCGTGGATGGTCATGTCGAGAAAGATTCCGCCGGAGGAACGGATGTAGCTGATGGGCGGCGGCGCAGGATCGCGGCTGATGATGTGCATGAGACTGGGCTTGCCGATTTCGCCGCTCACGACGGCGTGGCGAACGCGGGCGAAGTTGGCGTCGAAACGGCGATTGAAACCAATCTGCAACTGAACTCCGGCGGCCTTGACGGCGGCCAGTGCGGCATCGATTTTTGAAAGGCTGAAGGAGACGGGCTTTTCGCAGAAGATGTGCTTGCCGGCCTGCGCAGCCTTGACGATGAGCTCCGCATGGGTATCGGTGGGAGAGCAGATGAGGACCGCATCGATGGCGGGGTCAGCGAGGATGGCCTCGGCCGAGTCGGCCACCTTGGGAATGCCGCAATGAGCGGCGACTGCCTGCGCGCCTTCGCGATTGATGTCGTTAATGGCAAGAATTTTGGCTTCGGGCAGGCGAAATGCAAGCGTTTCAGCGTGCACGCGGCCAATGCGGCCGGCACCTATGATTCCGAAATGAAGTTGTTTCGTCACTGTGCCCTCGCACAAAAGATCTTGAGGCTAAATGGCGTTGACAAAATTCAGTAGCCCGCTCGAAGGGATACAAGGAACGAGCTGGCTACAGGACTCAAATAGAAGTTCAGGAAAAATTGGATTCAATGGAACGAATGTATTCGCGGTTGCGTTGTGCGCTTTCTTTGGGTGTGCCCATGCCGGGAAGAACATCCTGCTCGACGAGGGCATAGCCCTGGTAGTTTTGCGCGCCGAGCCATTGGAGCAGCGCAGGAAAATCGACGCATCCTTTGCCGAGTTCGCAATAAACGCCGTGACGCATGCCCGTGAAGTAGTCCCACTGCTCGGCGCGAGAACGGCGTGCGATTTGCGGATCAATGTCTTTGAGGTGGATGTACCAGATGCGATCTTTGAAGCGGTTGAGGGCTGCGACGATGTCGCAGGTTTCCTGGCCGGTGCCGTGGTAATAATGGCCCGCGTCGAAGACGAGACCCAATCGATCGGGAGTCGTTAATTCAAGCAGGGTGGCGATTTCGTCGGGTGTTTCGACGTAGCCGGCGCAATGATGATGAAAGACGGTGCGCAGGCCGGTTTCTTCAAATACGGCTTTCGCAATCTGGTCGGCGCCACTGGCGAAGGTCTTCCACTCGGAGGGAGTGAGGCCGTCCGCGGAAGTGACCCGGCCGGCAATTTTGGTGCGGATGGGATCGGTGCCATTATCGTCCGCCAACACAAGAAACGGCGCAGGCGTGCCGGCCACCGCGGCCAGCAACCGCGCTGTTTTTACAGCAACAGCTACGCCTTCGGCGTGAGCCTCGGGATACTTCATCGCGACCGGAACGAAAGCGCCGAGCATGACGAGCTTGCGCTTTTCGATTTCCGCTTTGAGAGCCGAGGGGTCCGTGGGCATGTAGCCCCAGTCGCCCAATTCTGTTCCGGTGTAGCCGGTCTCGACGAGTTCGTTCAACATGCGGTCAAATGGAACCTGTTGGCTGGTGTCCTGGTGTTCCAGCGTGCCCCACGAGCAAGGGGCATTGCCAACGTGCAACTGCTTCATGCCTTCTCCTTAAAACTTCCGGCTCCAGTCCCTGGGCCAGCGTTCAACAATAACCTTGGTCTGCGTATAGAATTCGACCGCGTGATGCGCCTGCGCGTGCAGATCGCCGAAGAAGCTTTCGCCCCAGCCACTGAACGGGAAGGTGGACATGGGCGCGGCGACACCGACGTTGATGCCAACATTGCCGGCGTTCACTTCGTAGCGGAAGCGGCGGGCGTTGGCGCCATCGGTTGTGAAGATACAGGCCATGTTGCCATAGGCGCGTGCGTTCACGAGTGCGATGGCTTCGTCGATGGTCTTGGCGTGCATCAGGCTGAGGACGGGCCCAAAGATCTCAGTGCGCGCGGTGTCTGACTCGGGCGGAACGTCGTCGAGCACGGTGGGTGAAACGAAGTAGCCCTCTTCAAAGCCGGCGATCTTGGGCGAGCGGCCATCGGCGAGGGCGCGGGCTCCATCGTGAATTCCTTTGGCGATGAGGCCTTCAATGCGCGTCTTGCTTTCAGCGGAGATCACGGGCCCCATCTCGACGCCGGCAGCGGCACCGTAGCCTACCTTGCGGCTGGTGGCCGTGGCAACAATGCGCTCTGTGAAGCTGGGCCGCGCGTCGCCAACGGTGATGGCGACGGAGGCAGCAAGGCAGCGTTGGCCGGCGCAGCCAAAGGCGGAGTCGGCAAGGATGCGGGTGGTCATTTCCATGTCGGCATCGGGCATGACGACGACAGGATTCTTTGCGCCGCCCTGGCATTGCGCGCGCTTTCCATTGGCCGCTGCGCGCGAATAGATGTAGCGGGCGGTGGGCGTGGAACCGACGAAGCTGACGGCGCGAATGCCGGGATGATCGAGAATGGCGTTCACGGTATCGCGGCCGCCGTTGACCAGTTGAATGACGCCGGCAGGGAAGCCCGCCTGCTCAAACAGATGGAAGAGTTTTTGCGATGTGATGGGCACGCGCTCCGAGGGCTTGAGCAGGAAGCAATTGCCGGCCGCGAGCGCATAGGGCAGGAACCAGAAGGGAATCATGCCTGGAAAATTGAAAGGCGTGATGGCGGCGACGACGCCGAGGGGCTGGCGAATCATGTGCTCGTCAATGCCGGCGGCGATGTCTTCGTTGTTGACGCCCTGCATCATCATGGGCATGCCGCAGGCGGTTTCGACGTTCTCAATGGCGCGCTGCATTTCCGCGCGGCTCTCGGCGAGGGTTTTGCCGCACTCGTTGGTGATGGCGAGTGCGATGTCGTCACGATTGGCATCGAGCAGGGCGCGGAGCTTGAAGAGCGGAAGGATGCGGTCGCCCACCGGAGTGCGACGCCAGCCAACGAAGGCACGCTCGGCGGCTTCGACGGCTTGGTTGATTTCGGCGGCGGGCGAGAGGGGAACCTTGGCCAGCACCTTGGTGGAGGCGGGATCAAGTACGTCGAGCGTTTGCTCGGCGGCGGAAGGGCGCCATGCGCCATCGACGAAATTCTGCAACTGGTCAATTACTTCGGGCATGTTGGCATTCTCCTCAAAGGTGGTGGCGTTCGCGCTTGCGCGCCTCTTCATAGCTTGCACGGGCTTTGCGCACGCTGTCCATTTCAGAAACTTCGGCAACCGCTACGTCCCACCAGGAGTCGTAACCGGGAACGCCCTTGGAAGTGTCGGTTTCAATCACGATTACGGTGGTGCGGTCGTTGGCTTTGGCTTGCTCGAGCGCCGTTTTCAACTCGGCGATGCTGGTGGCCTTGATGGCGAGAGCGCCGAGAGAGCGCGCATTGGCGACGTAGTCGACCTTGATCTGTTCGCCATCCAACTGCCCTGAAGCTTGTGAGCGAAGGCGATAGCTGGTGCCGAAGCCCTGCTGGCCGAGCGAGCGACTGAGTGCGCCGATGCTGGCAAAGCCGTGATTGTCGACGAGGACGATGATAATCTTGACGCCTTCCTGCACGGAGGTGACGATCTCGGAGGGCATCATCTGGTAGGTTCCGTCACCGAGGAAGACGTAGACTTCGCGGCTTGGATCGGCGACCTTTGCGCCCATCGCGCCGGGAATCTCATAGCCCATGCAGGAGTAGCCGTACTCCATGTGATAGCCGTTGGGCGTGCGCGTGCGCCAGAGCTTGTGCAGATCGCCGGGATGACTGCCTGCAGCCGAGAGCAGCACATCGCGCGGGCCGGACGCTTCCCACATTGCGCCGATGACTTCGCTCTGAGCGGGGCGGCCGGGATTGTTGAGATGGAAGAGCCGATCGACTTCTGCTTCCCACTCGGCTTTGAGGCCGGCAACTTCAGCGGCGTATTCGTTGCTGACTTTAAACGTGGGTAAGGCGGCAGTGAATTGTTCAAGCGCAACGCGAGCATCGGCAACGACTGGAATAGCGCCGACCTTGTAGGCGTCGAACTCGGCGGTGTTGATGTTGACGAAGCGGACGTCAGGATTTTGAAAGGCCGTCATGGAGGCGGAGGTGAAGTCCGCATAGCGCGTGCCGATACCGATGACAAGGTCGGCTTTCGCGGCAAGGCGATTGGATGCCAGAGTTCCGGTGGCGCCGATTGCGCCCATGGATTGCGGATGATCCCATGCGAGCGAGCCTTTGCCGGCCTGCGATTCGCCAACGGGAATGCCGGTTTTTGCGACGAATGCCGTGAGCGCTTCAGAGGCTTCGCTCATCAACACGCCGCCGCCGGCGACGATGAGCGGGCGCTTGCTGGCGCTGATGGCGGAGACTGCGCGGTTGAAGGAGATCGTATCCGGCTGGCCGCGACGGATGAGCCAAACGCGCTTGCGGAAGAGCTCTTCAGGATAGTCGTAGGCTTCGGTCTGCACGTCCTGCGGAAGAGCCAGGGTGACAGCGCCGCAATCGGATGGAGAGGTGAGCACGCGCATGACTTCAGGCAATGCGGTGATGAGTTGCTCGGCGCGATAGATGCGGTCCCAGTAGCGCGAGACGGGCTTGAAGCAATCGTTGACGCCGATGTCCTGCGTGGTGGGCGACTCGATTTGCTGCAGCACGGGGGCAACGTTGCGGCGGGCGAAGATATCGCCGGGCAGCAACAGCACGGGCAGGCGATTGATGGTGGCCAGCGCCGCGCCGGTAATCATGTTGGTAGCGCCGGGGCCGATCGACGAGGTGCAGGCGAAGGTGCGGAGGCGGTTGGATGCCTTGGCGTAGGCTGCGGCCATGTGCACGGCGGACTGCTCGTTGCGCACGAGAATGTATTTGAAGTCAGGATTCTGTTGCAGGGCCTGGCCGATGCCGGCAACGTTGCCATGACCGAAGATGCCAAGCATGCCTGCGAAGAACGCGTGCTGTTCTCCATCGCGCTCGACATATTGATTTTTCAGGAAAAGAATCAGGGCCTGCGCCATGGTCAGGCGACGCGTCGTCATGTTCTCACTCACTTTGTCACCATCGGAAGACGGGGATCCCTGGTGTTCCAGGTTCCGCGCACCCATGCGTAGTTTGGATCGTCAGAGGCGGCCAGCGAGCGTGCTGAGCCTGCCAGGGCATTCAGGTAGTAGACGTTGTAGCCGTGCGCGGCCACCACTGGATGATATCCCTCGGGGATGAGAACCAGTTCGCCATTGCGCACGGTGAGGGTTTCGTCGATACGGCCGTCGCTGGTGTAGACCTTCTGCACGGCGAAGCCCTCGGGCTTATCGATGCGGTAGTAGTAAATTTCTTCGAGATCGACTTCGCCGGGAGGGTTGTGCACGTCATGCTTATGCGGCGGGAAGCTGGACCAGTTGCCGGCGGGCGTGAACACTTCCACGATGATGAGGCGGTGCGCGGGGAAGTTGGGCGGCAGCATGCTGTTGATCTGGCGCGTGGCATTGGCGCCCCCGCGGATCTCGATGCCCACTTCGTCTGGCGTGATCAGGACCGGGGGATGTTCGACTTCCGCCTTGCTGTAACAGAAAGCGAGATCGCAATCGGAGTCGGCCGTAACCGTGAACCTGGTGTTGATGGGGAGATAGAGCGTGTAGGGAAGGCCGTCAAACACCGTGGCGCGCTTGCCGAAGCGCTGCCACTCGCCGCGCGAGCTCTTGACGGAACAAACGCCACCGAGGACGACGATGGCCACTTCTGTGCCAACGGTCTCGCTACTGAAGGATTCGCCTTGCTTGAGCTTGCGCGCCTCAAACGACAGCAGCTCGAAGCCGAAATTCTCAATCCGATTCTGGAATTTCTCAGGACGAACAAGAAGTGTACTCATAAACCCTCCACGGGCTGCGGATGCGCGGACCAACGGCGATTTTGCCGGCGTCGATGGGCCGGCTTTCTAATGGTGATCGAGGGCGCAACTAAGGTCAATTTAGAGTCGAAAATGCACACGTGTGCACCAGCCTCAAAATCATCAACCTCAAAGGGCTTCTCTGTCAACAAGAAAGGCCATTCGATGAATGCAATTTCACGTTGAAAATTTCGGCATTCGTGGACCGTCGCGAGCCGCGCAGGAAGTAGAATGGGAGTGCTCGAGCAAATGGGAATTGCGCAGCAATGACGCGCATTTGCCGATTAGGACTACGGCGAAGGCCGGGGCGTGGCGACCTCGATTGCGGTGCAGGTGGCCGACTGTTTCGGCGCTGCTTTCCAGTGGCTGCCCGTGACGCATTGCCTTGACCGCGCTTTCTTGGCGGTGTTACGGTTTTTCTGCACACGTTTGCAATTTGAGGAGGACGCATGTCCCAGGCGCAGCAAGAAGTTGAGTACAAGAGCCCGCTTTTCAAGATGACGCAGACCACGCAGACTGCCTTGTGGAATGATTCGGCTGCGATTGAAGAGTTGACCTATTCCATTGAACATGGGGCTGTTGGAGCGACTTGCAATCCCTCGATTGCGGTGACTGTGCTGAAGCAGGAGCTGCCGTTCTGGAAGCCACGCATCCTGGAACTGGCGAAGAGCTTTCCGCAGGCGACGGAGGACGAGATTGCGTGGATGGTGGTGGAAGAAATGTCGGCGAATGCGGCCAAGCTGCTGAAGCCGGTTTTCGATCGCGAGAAGGGACGCAACGGGCGACTTTCGATCCAGACGGACCCGAGGAACTATCGCAACTCCGATGCGATGCTGAAGCAGGCGATCCGTTTCAGCAGGCTCGCGCCCAATATGATCGTAAAGATCGCGGCCACGAAGGCGGGCATTGTGGCGATGGAAGAGGCGACGTATCGCGGCATCAGCATCAATGCGACGGTGAGCTTTACGCTGCCACAAGCAATTGCGGTTGCGGAAGCGGTGGAGCGCGGCCTGAAGCGGAGAGAAGCGGAAGGGCTGGATATTTCGACGATGGGGCCGGTGTGCACCATCATGGTGGGCAGGCTGGACGACTGGCTCAAGGTTCTGCACGACAAGCATAATTTGTCGGTGGATCCGGGCTACTTTGAGTGGGCCGGCGTGGCAGTTTTCAAAAAGGCTTACAAGATTTTCCGCGAGCGCGGGTACCGGATTCGGCTCCTGTCGGCGGCGTTCCGCAACCACATGCACTGGAGTGAATTCATCGGTGGTGACGTGGTGATCTCGCCTCCGTGCCCCTGGCAGAAGCGTTATAACGAGAGCCATATTGAAGTGGTCTCGCGGATCGACGTACCGGTGGACAAAAAGATTGTGGACACGCTTCTGGCCGAATTCCCCGACTTTGAGCGCGCCTACACGGAGAACGGATTGACGCACGAGGAGTTTGATACGTTCGGGTCAACACGCAGGACACTTCGGCAATTTATTACGGCCTGCGCGGAGATGAACAGCATCGTGCGAGACATTATTCTTCCGAATCCTGACAAGGAATAGGGAAGAACAGGGAACAGGGAACAGAGAAACGCCCGCGAGCATACGCACTCGCCTTTTTCGCACCGCACCTTGGCGAGAGCGGGCAAGCGCCGTCAGCGGATCCACATTTGCGGGTTGCTGGTGGAGACTGCGGTGAGTCCCTGTGCCAGCAGCTGTTCCACTTCCTTGAGAGTCTGAATAAGGCCGCCGCCCACCACGGGCAAGTCCAGCGGAATGGCGCGCACACGTTCCAGGATTTTTGGCGCTACCATCGCTGGCAAGACTTCCAGCGCATCGACAGGGGTGTTTTTGAGCTGATTGGTGATTGTGTCCATGGCGCCGCTGTCGAGGAGAAATGTGCGCTGCACGGCGTACATGCCGATGGAGAGCGCGTGGCGCAATGGATCGAGATGCGTGGAGATGATTCCGCGCGCGCCGGTGCGCTTCAGATAATTGACGGCGTAGCGATCGCGTGAGAAGCCGTTGAGCAGATCGAGATTCACGAGGGGAAGCTTGTCTGCGGCCAGGATTTTCTGAATCATGGACTCGCAGTTTTCAGGATCGCCGGTGAGCAGGTAGACGATTTTTCCATGCGCGGCAATCGCCTGATCCAAGAACTCAACTTTACGGATGGCGGGAATGACGGGCGTCGCCTGGCAGAATTCCTTGAACGGTATGGGTTGGCCGGGCATGATGGTCGCCTTCCGCGAATGGAAAGGCAATTATATACAGCCATCGGTGTGCGCGGCGTTACTGCCAGCACAGCGTCTCCGAAGTTCGCGGTCTAGCTGCGTCTTGTCCCATCCTTTCGACAGAAAGAAGTCGAAAGGATGGGGCACGGGAGTTTTTTGCGGGCAGACGCAAATAAGTTTGGTGTCAGCGTTTGCGGGTGGTTCCGGAGCGTTTCTTGACGCGCGCAGTGGATTCGCGAACGACCAGCTCGGGCTTGATTCTGACTCGGACCGCGGACTCTTCGCCTGACATGAGCTTGATGAGGTTTTCCATGGCGAGTTGTCCCATGCGGCGCATGGGCTGGCGGACGGTAGTAAGCGGCGGTTGCGTGTAAGAGGCGACGAACAAATCGTCGAAGCCCGCAACGGAGATTTCATCGGGCACGCTGAGTCCGTGCGTGCGGATGGAGCGCATGGCGCCGAGAGCGGTCATGTCGTTGTAGCAGCAGACGGCGGTGGGAGGATGATTGAGGGCGAGCAACTCGTCCATGGCGTGCATGCCCGCTTCCGGTTTGCCGTCGCCGCGAACGACGAGTTCAGGTAGCACGGGGATCTTTGCCGCGTCGAGTGCTTCGCGATAGCCGGCGAAACGCTCGGTGTCAGACTGGTAGCCATATTGATCGCCGATGTAGGCGATGCGCTTGTGCCCCAGGCCGATGAGGTGTTCCGTTACGATGCGCACGCCTTCGACGTTGCCGATCATGACGGAGTGCACAAAGGCGCCGGGATGCTGGTCGTTGATGAGGACGATGGGCACCATCATCTCGGAGAGCAAGGGAAGGTACAGCGCGCCGACACGGGACGAGGTGACGATGATGCCGTCGACCCGCTGCTCGGCAAAGGCCTGGACGATTTTCTTTTCGCGACGAGGATCGGCGTTGGAGTCGGCGAGGTAGACGCTGTAGCCGTGATCGTTAGCGGTCTGCTCGATGCCGGAGACAACTTCGCTGGTGAACGGGTCGGCGACGGTGGTGACGACGAGGCCGATGGTGCGCGTTCGGCGAGTGACCAGTCCGCGCGCGACGGCGCTGGCGCGATAGCCGGATTCCTTGGCAATTTTGCGGATGCGCTCGGCGGTCTTCGCGTTCACCAAAGGGCTATTTTGCAATGCGCGCGAGACGGTGGGATGGGAGACGCGGGCGATGCGGGCGATGTCTTTGATGGAGGGCTGACGAAGGATTCGCTTCGAGGCGCCGGCGTGAGGCGCGCGCGCCGATTCGTCCATCTTGCCCTTCTCGTCGTCAAACACGGCAGGCTCGCTTCATCGCAGGCGTTCTCGTTCGACACTCAGTCTCAAACAGGGTGCCGGGTGAAGTCAATGGGCGTCCTAACCGGCGTCGACGTCAACGGGTGATGGAGCAGTGTCGGTGGGCCTGGTTTGCATTACCCTGGGAGCGCGCGGCGAAAGTCTCCACGATAACGAGAGAAGCACGATGGCCATGAAGGTTGCTCCCAGAACGGCATAGAGCGCGGTGTTCCACCCGTAAAGCTCTACGAGCGTGCCGATGCCTTTGCCTTCGATGACGCGGCCAAGATAGCCGAAGAGGCCGATGAATCCTGCGGCGGTACCGACGGCTTTTTTCGATGTGAAATCGAGCGCGCTTACGACCAGCAGAAGGATGGTTGGATAGACGAAGAATCCGATGACTCCGAAGTAGACAAGATCGAGCCAGAGCTTGTTGTCGGGGCTGTAGATGATGCCGACGTAGGCAAGGAAAACGGGGATCATGCAGAGGAGGCTGATCATGCCGCGACGGCCGCCGAGCTTGTCTGACAGCCAGCCGACGGCGATGCTCGAGAAGATGGCTGAGAATTCAAGGGCTGCGGTGCTGACGCCGCCTTCGCCGAGGCTGGCGTGCTTTACCTCTTTCAGATATGTGGGTCCCCAATCGAGCATGCTGTAACGGGCGATGTAGACGAAGAAGTTGGCGCCTGCAAAGAGCCAAACGTACTTGTTTTTGAGAATGTAGTTGACGAGCAGATCGCGCGTGCCGAGCTCGACTTCAGCGTCTTTCTGATTGCCGGGGGGATAATCGTTGCGATATTCCTCGATGGGTGGCAGGCCGACGGATTGCGGCGTGTCTCGAAGACGAACGAGCAGGTAGATGGCGCACACGATGGCGAGGATGCCGGGGACGTAGAATGCCGAGCGCCATCCGAGAAGGGATGTGCAATAGGCGACGACCAAACCGGTAAGGCCACCGCCGAGATTCTGCGCGACGTTCCAGAAAGCAAACTTGGTTCCGCGCTCGCCGAGCGAATACCAGTGGCCGAGAGAACGGCCGCAGGGCGCCCAGCCCATGCTCTGCACCAGGCCGTTGAGTGCCCACAAAACCAGATGGACGTGATAATTGCTGGCACTTGCAAAGGCAAAATTGCAGAGAGCGGTGAGCACCAAACCGAGAGGCATGAAGTAACGCGGGTTGCTGCGATCGGACCACGCGCCCATGGCGAATTTTCCAACGCCGTAGGAGATTGCGGTGGCTGCGAGAAGGTTGCCGATCTGGCCTTTGCTGTATCCGAGCGATTGTCCGATCTCGCGGGAGACGACGGGAAGATTGTTGCGAACAAGATAGAAGACGGCGTAGCCAATGAAGGTGGCTTCAAGGATTTGCCATCGGAGGCGCGGATACAAACGCTTGACCTGATCCTCAGGAAGCCGGGCGATGTGGGGAGCCGGCCTGAGGAAAGGTGGGTTCCAGGACATGATGTGCCTCACTCAATGGAAAGCGCTAACGTAAATTCGACTCGGGCAATTGTATATTCCAAACGCGCCGATAGCCGGGCGAGGAGCTGCCCCACCCTTTCGTCAGAAAAAAGACGAAAGGATGGGGCACGGAGGGACTTCCTCATGCGGCGTTGCCTTCGTGGTAAAGGTAACCCTTCGCGGTATCGAGAAATGCGGCTAGATCTTTGGCCTTCCATTCTTCGGTGCGATGGAGTTCCGCGGCTAAAAGATCGGCAACGGCAGGCGCGGCTTCCATGGCCGCGCGCGCATCGAGAAAAAGAGCACGTGTGCGACGGGCGAGGACGTCCTCGACCGTACGTGCCATTTCATGGCGGGCCGCCCATACGACTTCGCGGGCTTTGAAGGGCAAGCGCGGATGCACGAGGGCGTTGAGGCCGGGTGTCTCTGCAGAAAGCTCCTGAAGCATAGGAAGGTCGGAGCCGTACACGCGCTCCCACTCGGAGGTTGCCGCGGACGTGTCCTTCGTCCATCCGTGGATCTTCAACTCAAGTGTCTGCGAGTTCACCTTGGGAAGGGAGGCCACTTGGCATGCACGATTGATGGTGTCGAATCCCATGCGCCGATAGGTGGTCCACTTGCCACCGGTCACCGTAATGAGGCCAGTTTGCGAGACGAGGATGGTATGGTCGCGCGACAGCTTCGATGTTTTGACGCCGCTCTTCTTGACCAGCGGCCGCAGGCCCGACCAGACACTCAGAATTTCCTCTTCCGCCGGTTTGCGGCCGAAGTACTTGGTGATGTGATCGAAGAGGAATTGCTTTTCTGTCGCGAGCGCACGCGGTTCTGCCGAGGAACGATCGACGGGCTCATCGGTTGTGCCGACGATGGTGGCTCCGTGCCACGGGATGGCAAACAGGACGCGGCCGTCTGCGGTTTTGGGAATCATGAGCGCCGTCGTTCCCTTGAGAAAATTGCGCGGCAAGACAAAATGGGTGCCCTGGCTTACGGCAAGAACCGCGTCGTGTGCGCCGCGATCTTTCGACATCATCTCTTCCGAAAATACTCCGCAGGCATTGATGACGGACTTTGCCTTGAGGCTGAACGTTGCGCCGCTCTCGAGATCTCTTGCATCGATTCCAGCAACCTTGTTTCCCTCTTGCAACAGGCCGACGGCTTCCACGTAATTGATGGCCGTGCCGCCGAGGTTCTGGAAGGTGCGCATGAGCGCGATCGCGTAGCGGGCGTCGTCAAACTGTCCGTCGTGGTAGAGGATGCCTCCTCGAAGATCGTCCTGCATAAGCTCCGGCAGCCGATCGAGCGTATCTTTGCGCGAGAGCAGTTCGGAACGGCCGAAGGACAGGCGGCCCGACAGCATTTCGTAGACCTTGAGTCCGAAGCCGTAGTAAGGAAGAGACGCATAGCTGTAAGCAGGGACGACGAACTGCTGATCGTGGACGAGGTGAGGAGCGTTGCGCAACATGTGACCGCGCTCGCGCAGTGCGTCGGTGACGAGGGTGAGATTGAATTGCTCAAGGTAGCGAACGCCGCCGTGCACGAGCTTGGTGCTTCGGCTGGAAGTGCCTTTGGCGAAGTCGCAACGTTCGACGAGCAAAGTGCGATAGCCGCGAGAGGCCGCTTCCACGGCGGTGCCGAGGCCTGTTGCGCCGCCGCCGATGACCACGACGTCCCAAGGCTCAGATTGGCTGCCGAGTTCCCTTAGAATCTGTTCTCTTGTATTCACAACTCTCCCTTTCCATATGTGAGATGACGGAAACCAACACGGCTCAACCGGATGCGCACTTGTCGATGTGCAAAGCCAGAGCGCAACGCGCCGGAAGAAACCGGTGCGCTGACTGGAATCAGGTTGAGGATCAGATTTTCCGCCCCATCTCTTTTCTCTTGGGGAGGTGAGGCCGCGGGCCGAATCGCCACGGGCTCTTGAGCAGGCAAGCGCGGTCGTTGTTCGACTGCGCCGCTGCTTTCACTTTATCACGATCCCGGGTGCCCAAATGCGAGGCACCCGGGGCACCCGGCGAGGGACGATCCGGGACCGGCGCGGATTCGATTTGCAGTTCGGGTTAGTAAACGACCTTCAGACCGAACTGGATCACGCGCGGAGTGAAGGTGCTGCTAATGAGGCCGCCCGAGGACACGGTCGGTGCACCCTGCGTGCCTCCAACGGTAGACGGGAGGTAGAGATTGGAGTGGTTGAAAATGTTATAGAGCTCAGAACGGAATTCGATGTGCATGCCTTCTATCGGCGTATTGAAGCGCTTGTTGAAGTCGAGGTCGGTCTGATAGAGCGCTGGAGTGCGTCCCGGGTTGCGCGACATATTGCCGAACGGCGGCTGGTAAGCGCCAGCGGCATTTTTGGTCGCCGGCAGCGCGGCGGCGTTGTAGTTGATGTATTGGACAGCGCCGCTGTTGGCCACTCGCACACTGCGCCCCTGCGTCAGCGGTACGCCGGGCACGCGGTTGGGGCGGTACAGGTTGACGCCACGGTAGTTTGCCGCGATCTGTGTAGAGGCAAGCTGGTTTGAATTTGGCCCATACGTGAGGTTGAAGGGCGTGCCGGCCTGCATGGTGTTGACTGCGCTCACCTGCCATCCGCCTAAGACCGCATCCACTACTGGATTGAGATCGTGACCGAAGGCGCGACCGCGCCCAAACGGCAGATCGTAGACCAGACTGGTGATATTGGCAACCGGCAGGTTGTAATCCGATTGCGCGTATTCGGCACGGAGGTTGTTGGCGTCCTGCGGTGAAGGTGTATTGCCTTCGAGCGAAGCACTGGCGTTATCCAGCGAGTGCTCCCAGGTAAAGCTGTTGAGCAAGGTCAGTCCTGCGACCATATGCTGCTCATAGCGAACCTCCAACGCGTTGTAATTGGAATAAGCCTCGTTCAGCGCTTCTGTAATGTCCGATGGCCAGTTGGCAAAGGGGCGCGAGTAAACAGTGGTTGTGGATGTGCTTAGTGCCACGTTGATGTTGCGTTGGTTGCCGTTGAGAAATTGTTCCAACTTCAGGCCGTGGTTGCCGACGTAAGCGACGTCAACCAGGCTGTTCTTCGTGAGCTGCCGCTGCACCGCAAAATAATAATTCTCCACATAGCTATCGCGTCTATTCTTGGGCACCCACGTGACGTTATCGGTGGCGTAATTGAAGCTCGTCACCAGTCCCGACGGGAAGCCCTGAGACGCGGTTGCGTAGCAGCTGGGAGTTGTTTTTCCCGTGGCGACAATCTGGGCAGGGAGCGGCGTGGAACAGAGAGTGCCCGGGGTTGGGGCGTTCTGCACTACGCTGGCAAACTGCGCCTGCGGGGCGTTGATGGCGGCGATGTCGCCGGAGCCGGCACGCGTGTAGTGCACGTAGCCGGTGCCGAATCCGCCGCGAATGGACATCTTGGAAAAGGGTGCATACGCAAAGCCGATGCGTGGAGCAAAGTCGCTCAGGTCGGGATTGATAAGGCTTTTGCCGTAAACGCCCGATCCGGATGTTGGGGTGATGCCGAAGGCTGCGTTCGCAGTGGTCACCGAGGGATTGATCGTAAACACCGTTTGCGATGCCGGATCCCAGTTCGAGACCAGGTTATTCTGCTCCGAATAGGGCGAGCCGTACTCCCAGCGTAGACCAAGGTTCAAGGTCAGGTTGGGCATAACCTTCCAATCGTCCTGCACGTAGGCGCTATCGAGTGTCTGGCGAAGGTGGGCCTCGAAGGCTTGTGCCAAAGAGTACGCGCTGGTAGTGCCGAAGAGGAAATCGGCCCAGTAGCTGTCGGCAACCTTTGCACCGCCGTTGGCGCTGTAGCCACCGCCATAGGTAAACGAGCCGTAGGGTGGGTTGTTGTCGAACACGCCCATCCAGACATGTTCGTACTCGTAGCCAAACTTCAGGGAGTGGTTGCCCATGATCCAGGTGTAGCCCACGGACGGATCAATGATCGCCGGGTTCTGGAACTGTGGGTTTGTGGTCTGACGGCCGAACGCTGTGAAGCCGCCGGTGATGGAGACGGCGGGGAGGCCGCCCTGGAAGCTGGCCGGCAAGCTCGCAAGGCCAGGAATCGGCGCGCCATTCACCTGGATAGGGGTGGTTCCTTCGCTCAAAGGAGTCTTGCCCGCCTTGGTCCGTGACAGGCTGAGGCGCAGATCGAGCAGCCGGTTGGCGCCGAAACTGCCGGTGTAGCCAAGGGCGATCTGCTGATCGAGAATGCGTTGATATCCCGCGGTCTGGCCTTCCAGCGGCAGAGGCATGGTGGGAAAATTGATTCCCGTCTCCTTACGGTCGCTTACGCGGAGAAAGTAGCGCGCAGAGGGACTGGCCGCATAATCGAGGCGCAGATCGCCCTTGTCTGAATAGTCGCGGAAAGGTATGAACACAGAGTAGTCGCCGGTGTTTGCCCCGCCATTGGACACCGGTCCGGAGACGGGCAAGCTGGAGATCTTCTTGAATGCGGTCACAATCACCGCCGAAAGCGGATCGAAGGCGCTGGGGGGTATGGACGTTCCAGCCGGGTAGGTGATGCCTGTTAGGGGATTGGTGGCCGCTACAACAAGATTGCCGTTCAACTCGTTCTGCGTAGGCAGCGTGAGAAGAAAGAGGGGGCTCGTAATAGCGCGAAGACCTTCATAGTCCAGAAAGAAGAACATCTTGTCCTTCAGGAGGGGCCCGCCGAAGTTGCCGCCATACTGGTTGCGATGCGTCGGAGGCTTGACGAACGGAACAGGTCCGCTGGATGTGCTGGTGATCGGCTTGAAGAAGCCAGTGGCGTTCAGATCGGTGTTGCGCAGGAACTCATACGCGGTGGCATGGAATTGATTGCCGCCGGACTGCGATGCCACATTGATGGTTGCGGCCGAACCGCGTCCATATTCCGCGCTTTCGTTGTTGGTGACCACGCTGAATTGGGCAACGGAGTCAGGCGGGACCGAGATGATCTGGTTGTCAAAGCCCTGGTTTGACTCGCCATAGGCGTTGTTGTCCATGCCGTCGAGCAAGAAATTGTTGAACATGGAGCGCTGGCCGTTGACGTTGTACGCACCCGCGCGAACCGGGCTGTTGATGTTGCTTGTTGTAGTGGCCTGTGTGGGTGCCTGGCGAACGCCGGAGACCAGAGCCAGCAGGTCGGTATAGTTCCGGCTCACTAGCGGCAGAGCCTGCGACTGGTATCCGGAAATCACCTGGTCGCGCTGGCTCGAATCGGTCTGAATTTGCAGCGCCACATCGCTCACCTCAACGGTTGTCGTGCTCTGACCCACCGTAAGGGTCAGGTCGATGTGCTGCCGCTCGCCTACTGAAACCGTGATCTTATCGGCCACCGCGGTGCCAAAGCCCGCGTGCGTTGCCGTGATCTTATAGAGCCCGGTGCGCAGCGATGGCACTTCGTATTCGCCGGCAGCGCCCGACACCGCAGTAAACCTGGCGCCGGTGGCCTTGTTCTCCACGGTGATATTGACTCCCGGGATGACCGCACCGGTTGAGTCGTGTATCTCGCCGACCAGGCTGCCCGTGTCGAACTGGGCGAAGGCCTTGAACGCAGGGAACAGGACGAGGAGTGCCAGTGCAAGGAAGATGGCAACGTGTCCGGCTTTCCATGGACGCATGGAGCCCGTGTTTTGTGTGAAATAACCAACATTTTTCATAGTGGACAGCCTCCGATTGAGCAGAATCATACCAACCACGTTTGTTAACGACAGTTAACGTACCAATAAAATATCCACCGCCAAAGTGCGTGGGTATTGGTCCCAGTGAGCGCTAACGCTCCTTGAGGCCAAAAAAAAGATCCCAAACATTTGGCGGTGGATTTCTCTGATTCCTCTTCCGCGGATAGGAAGCTACCAATCCCCTTCAACGGGTGTCAAGGGGAAAATCCTGAGGGAGCGGATTTCGTGTGGCTCGGGTCGAATGGCTTCCGATAGTCTGAATGCAACGAGCTTACGGAGTTGCAGGTCACAGTGGCGCCGCATGTGAAACGTGAGAGGCGAGGCCGCCAGGCTGCGGGGGAAAAACAAGGTGCAACACAGGCAATTCGCCAATGGAATTCGGCACGTCGATCTGACGGATGTTCAGCTTGCGTCGAGTGAAACAGCGCGCGGCATTAACCGGAACATTGTTCTGGAGCTCATCCGCGCCAATCAGCCACTTTCGCGTGCCGATTTGTCACGGCGTTCGGGATTGCAACGCAGCACGGTTTCGCAGATTGTGGAGCAGCTGATTCGGGAAAAATGGGTGCGCGAGGGCGCGGTGGCTTCGTTGGCGCGGGGCCGTCATCCGACGCTGCTGGGGCTGAACGACGATCTGGCGGTGATCGCGGTTGACCTTCATCCAAAGATCGCAACAGTCGCCATGATCGACCTGAATGGGCGCCTGCTTTCCCGGTCGCTGACACCACTGACATCGAATCCAACCGCGTCCACACGGCAGATTACGGAATGCATCGAGCGCATGCGATCGGAATTCGCAACCAAGTCCATCGAGGGCATCGGCATCAGCCTGCCGGGACGCATTGATCCGAATACGGAGCGGCTGGTTTTTGCGCCGAATCTGCAGTGGTCGGATTTTGATTTGAAGGGATTGATCGAAAAAGAAACCGGGCTTGCGGTTCGCATGGAAAATGCGGCGACTGCATGCCTGTTAGCGGAGCTCCTGTTCGGACGCCTCAATGGGGTCAGCGATGCGGTGCTGGTGACGGTTTCAGAAGGCATAGGTACGGGAGTGTTCGCCAACGGGCAAGTCATCTCGGGCCATCATGGCATGGCGGGCGAGTTCGGCCATTTCGCCATGGACCCTTCCGGGATTCGTTGCGCGTGTGGACGCAATGGTTGCTGGGAGACGTTTGCTTCGTGCCAGGCAGCGCTGCGGTACTACCAGGAAATGGAACCAAAAGCACCGGTGATTTCCTTTCAGGAACTGCTTTTCAAGGCCGAAGAAGGCGACCCATCCGCGAGCAAAGCACTCGCTGAACAGGCTCATCAAATTGGCCGGGGGCTGGGTCCGATCATCGCCGGACTCTCTCCGCAGATGATCTTTATTGCGGGCGACATTACGTCTGCCTGGCACCGCTTTGGTCCGATTCTCGAAAAAGAGGCGGCCGAGCTGACGCTGGTGGGACCGCCGCCAAAGATTTTGCCGACGCACGACGGCGATATCGCGCGCCTTCGCGGGGCGGCGGCGCTTGTGTTTCAGCGGAGATTTGTTCACGAGGCGCCGGAATCGTCCGCTCCGACAGCGCCGGCTGCGAAGGGGAAGCGCGCTATCCAGAAGCGGAGCAAGGGCAAGGGATAAGTCGGGAGGAGTTTCTGAGCAAGCCTTGCAGTTCTTGTTGATGGAAACATTGTTCGATGGTTTCCGTACAAACATGGAACCGGCGGTGTGGATATTCTTCGAGGAAGAAGATCCACACCGCCGGTTTTTGTTTCTGATCGTCGCGATTTGCGCAACGCCGCGAGCTAACGCTTTGCGGCTTCTTCGACTTTCTGGTTGCTTTCAGGCCCGTTGAGCGTGTCGTACAGTGGCTGCGCGGGTGTTACGTTGGGTGCCTGGTGTGCAACCGAAACGGCAAGCACGCGGATTTTGTCGTTCTTGGGCATCGTGAGTGTCGTTGTGTTGGGAGCGATTTCCATTTCGTATGCGAACAGGTAGCTGTAGGCATAGGGCTCATTCAATCCGTCGGGAGTGTGATGGTGCGACACATACCAGGCCAGTGTTGCGGGCTTGATGAAGCCCGGCCGCAAGCCAAGATAGTCGTCAGGATAGCGGGGCGCCCAGTCGGGCGATCCGCGATACGCCATGTCGGTCCACGTTGCATGGTTCGCCGAGACCGCCCAGTTCTTGCGGAGAGCGAGTGTCTGCTGCGGGTTGCCGGTGGTGACGGTATCGGGCCGAGGCTTCCAAAGACGCGTGTCCCATTGTCCGATGAATCCGCCCCAGTCTTCAACCGAGAGCGAAGCAGAGTGATTGCCGGCATGGAAGACGGCGTCTTGATCGCCATCGGCCGAAGCGGCGAGAACGTACACGCGGTTGAAGTCACCCCTGGGGAGGGAAATTGTTTGCCCTTTGGCGACGACTGCGTTTGCTTTTCCGGTTGCGGCGGGAGCAAGTTGGAAGTCGACTCCATCGAACTTGATCTGCGAGGGCAGCATCTCGGCGGGCAGTGCATTGCCATTGCTGTCGAAACCGCCCTCGGATTTTGTATCGTCGTTGCTGGCCGCGGCAAGATCGTAGTTGAGCGTGACGGGTTGCGACGATACTGCGGAAATGTGCGCTGGTGCTGCGCCCAAATGCAACGCGAATGTTCGCGGTTGATAGGCCGTAAAAGAAGTTTTCAAAGCGCCGTCCACGATTGTGGCTTGACCCACCGGCTGCTCCTGCCCGTTGACTTCGCTTGCGGAGGAAACGGGGCCAGCAAATTTTACGCTGACATCTGGCGCCGGCTTGCCGTCCAACTCCACCATGCGCAGGATGACATCGTCACTCATTTCGGCCTTCTTGAGAGCGAGGATGCGGACGTGCGGATCGCTGACGTTGACGAGCGAGAATGTTTTGCCAAGCGAGCCATCGTGCTTCACTGTCGTGAAGGATTCAAGCGGGGTGCTCAAGCGGTAGGCCTGCCAGTCTGTCTGGCCCTCGCGCCATCCACCGGCGTGGCCGGCGAGCCCGTACAGAATTTCGTGATGGCCCCAGTCTTGATTCAACTGGTCAGAATAATTCCGGTTGGCAGACGCTCCTGGAGAACGCACCAGCGTGAGCCGGATGGTGTGATCGTCGCGCTTGTCGGAGCCGTTCTTTACGTCGGTGAGAAGGGTTGCGCCATACGAGCCGGATTTGTCCGTCAGGTCGATCCAGTGGTGCGAGGCAACTTCAAACTGGCGCTCGCTTGCCGTTGGCCGCTCGATGGTGCCGATCTCCCAGTTGTAGGTTGCTTTGGGATTTTCTGGTGCGAGCGGAAAGACTGCCTTGAGATTTGCGCTGAGGGTTCGCCAGTCGATGGAGTCCGCGAACTCGACGCGATTGCCGGCGTCTCCAGCCGAGAGGCGAACGATTTGCGTGAACTTGGAGCCTTCCGTCGTTCGCGTAACAGCAATGGCCACGCGCGCGGGCCCGTTCTCGACGATACGAATGGTGGCTGGTCCGCTGACGTAGTTGCGCGGCGCGGCCTGCTCCTGGTCGAAGTCCATGTTCCATGCGGGCCATTGGTGCGGCGCGTCGTTGGAAATGGCAAGGCGAATGGGACCGGAAAGCAAGTCCTTCCCGACGGATTTATCGAAGACGCTGGTGATGTCGCCGTCAGCGTTGAGCGTGACCTTGTAGCGCGCATTCTCCAATCCGGATTGCGTCACTTTCAATTCATGCGAATGCTGCTGCGCCGATGCGCGGCGAACATCGTAAACGGCGTAGCCAACGGAGGGAGCCTTGGCAAGGAAAAGAACCTTGCCGTTTTCTACTTGCGACGGAACTTCCGCGCCATCGGGACCAATGACCTTGACGGCTGCGGGTGTTCCTCCTGGGAAGGATACCTGCGCTTCCACAACATCTTCGCGCGCGATGTTGAGCGAGTTGTAGACGACGACAGGAACGCCTTCCGCGCGTGTGTTCATCGCGGAGCTCACTGCCTGCGTCGCGCTGGTGAGCACATCGGCGAACTGGTTCATCGCGATGACGTCGTCGTTCTGCGCGTACTCATAGGAGCGGGGCGTGGCCGTGCCGGCGCCGGTGTCGTGGAATTGCCCGCCCATCACCAGCATCCACGCATCGTTCAGTTGCTTCTGCGGATAGGGACGGCCGCCCATCCAATCTGCTGCGATCGAGGCCTTCTCTGCGCCGTCGGCCAGAATTTCATTCTTGCGATTCCAGCGCTTGTGGTAGGCCTGCGAAGTGAGCGAACCGGCGGAGTGGTTGATGAGCTCGAGATCGCCCGTGTAGGTGGGCATTTTTGCCGTCATCTCCGGCTTGATGTCGAGGAACATCTGGTCGGCATGCGTGGAAAGAACTTTGACCGGGCCATCGCCATAGCGGATCGGCGTGCCTTGATCGGCGGCAGGCGCGGTGGGTGCGTTGGTTCCGCGCGGGGCATCAGGCGGGGGCGGCACGGCCATTCCCTGCGTCACGGTCGCCTCGAGCAGCTTGACGGTTTCTTCGTCCGTAGCGCCGCCGATATCGCCGGTGCCGACATAGTGATAGTCGGCAAATACCCCTGTTGCTTTACCGTCGATCGCAATGCGCGATGGCCAGTCCACTTCGCCTGTGGGGGCGGGAGACTTGCTGAGGTCGTAGCGAATCCTGCTTCCATAGCTGAGCGGGTTGAGCGCCGCCATGATTTTTTCGCCGTCAGGACCAATCCAGACGCCTACGTTGAACGGAATGCCAACAGGTGTTTGCTCTGCGGAGTCGGGCCCGCCAACCAGAGGCGCGGGTTGCCAGTTTGAACTGAGCTTTTGCGTTGAAAATCCCTTGATGCCCGCGTGCGCGAGGATCGTGGGCAACGATGCAGGGAAGCCGAAGCAATCCGGCAGCATGTACTCCGCGCCGGCTACGCCAAATTCCTTTCGGTAATAAGTATTGCCGTAGAGAACTTGGCGGATGATCGACTCCGCGCTGGGAAGATTCACGTCGCCTTCTTCGACGGAGGAGCCGGCGGGATACCAGCTTCCGCGGGCGATATACTGCTTCATCCGCTCATAGTCTGCCGGGTAATACTCCTTCATCAGGCGGTAGCGATTGGCGCCGGTCCAGTTGAAGACGTAGTGCGGGTACTTATCCATGTAGTAGAAATTCACGCGCAGCGTCTTGAGCAGGTATTCGCTGATGACCTGTGGGAACTCCCAGCGCCACTGCGTGTCGAGGTGGGCGTAGGGAACCACGTAAAGTGTGGGCTGGGTCGCCAAATCGGGAGCACTGGCGGTCTGGCCCTGCGCACGAAGCGCCAGGATAGCGAAGGAAGTGGATAGAAGGAGTTTTCTGATCAAGCGCGGCATTTTACCCTCTGGATGAGTTTGCGCGCGAGGGAGTGGAGAGGCCGGTCCCCGCGGCACGCAACATTGTTTCAGTTGACGGGCGGGCGCGACAAGCTGCGGACGGATTGCGCAGGCATCCCATTTTTTTGCAAGGAGCCGGACGGGAGAGAAGGCGAGAGCGGAAAGAGAGTGCAGAAGGGGATGTTTGCGCGCAAAAAAAATCCTTCCGGCGCCGAGAGTTTCTGGCACCGGAAGGACTGTTCGGAAAACAACTAGAAGGTGATCTTGACCGAACCCTGGAATACACGGGCTGCCAGGGCCGGGATGTTGGCCAGGCTGTTGCCGCCGGCGGTTGCGGTGATGGTGCCGAATGCGGCGCCCGTAGGGTTGCTCAACGTGCTCGGGTTGGCAAAATTCGGATGGTTGGGAACGTTGAACGCTTCAAGACGAGTGTCCAGCTTCAGGCGCTCGCCCAGGATCGGCCAGATGCGCGAGATCTGCGCATCGAACTGGAAGAACATGGGACCGCTGATCATGTTTCTCTGCAGGTTGCCGTAGGTACCGGAAGCTACTACAGGGGAGCATGTTGTTTGAGTGAAGCAGAAGGCTGCCGGATTCAAGTATCCGTGATTGCCCTGGTTGTTTGCCGCCGTTCCGCCCTGCATCTTGACTTCCTTGATAGGGTTCACGCCTGACACCAAGTTAGGCCGGTCGTTTCCAATCGAGGTGAACGAGACGTCGGAGCCGTCGGTAATGTTCATCGGGGCTCCGCTGAGGATATGGAACAGCGGGGCCAGTTCCCAGTTATTCACCAAGTAGCCCGCTACTCCGTGCAGTGAGCTGAAGTTGCTTGTTGCCACGATCGAGGTGTTGTAGATGTTGCGGTAGTCCGATCCGCAGCGACCATAGTCCAGCCCAATCTTGAGGGGATTCATGGGGCCGTTTCCGCCGATATCGCCGCCAGCGTCGGAGACGTTCAAGCACTTGGACCAGGTGTAGTTGGCCATGATGCTGAACGTGGTCGAGAGGCGGTGCTGCAGCGAAGCGATCATGCCGTTGTAGTTGGCCCAGGCATTGTCGTTGATCAACGCCGAGTTGCCCGCGCCCTGGTAGAGGTTGCCCTGAACCGGGCTGGCCTCGGCCAGTGCGTAGCGCGCCTGAGCATTGGCTGTGGTCGAGCAATTGGAGCCGACCTTGGGGGAGAGTGTCCCTGCCGAAGCTGCAGCCGGACCGGTCGTCACAACAGGGCCGCAGCCGGTTGCATTCGGGCCCCAGGTGCCGGGCGTGTAGACCGCCTGGTCAAAGGCCGTACCGATGGGCATGTTGCGCGTCCTGCTGCCCACGTAGTCCACCTGCGCCTGCCAGCCGTGGGGGAACTGATGCTGCACACTCAACGTGTACTGCATCGTATCCGAAACGTGGAAGGTTGTGGGAAGCACAATGAACTGCCCTTGATTCGGGAAGGCCACGGTTGAGCTAGGTATTTCGGGCTGCGGATAGGGGCTGGTATCGGCGCCGCCGGCTTGAGCGCAGCCATAGCCGCTACCGCCGGTCAGCCAGGGATGGCTGAAGCAGAGGGGAGCGATCTGGTTCGGGCTGGAGGCGGTAGCGAACGGCGGGTTCTGGTGAACACGATTGGTCGTGTAGTAGTTGGCTACGTCATAGAACAGGCCGAATCCGCCGCGGACGATCGTGTCGTTCCGCCCTTTGAACGGATTCCACGACGCGCCAAAGTTGGGATTGAACTGCCCCGGCGAGTTGTTCGTGAACCCACGCGAGACGCCCGGATCGCCATAGAAGAAGGAGCCTGCCGGCGCATTCGGAAAGACCGAGCTCGTCTTGCCCGCGAGGAACGCGGCATAGTCAAACACCGAGCCGCGGTTGAAGTAGTCCGACGGCATATAAAACGGCGACCAGCGGATACCGGCCACAATCGTCAGCCGAGAGTTCACACGGTAAGTGTCTTCAGCATAGATGCTGGGTACGTTGCCGCGCAGAGCAAGCTCTTGCTCCTTGCTTTGCGAGTAAGCGCTCAATGCACCTACCAGGTAGTCCAGATTCGAATCGCCGTACTCTGTGGTGCAATTCACAAGCGAGCCATTATAGGTGGTACACCCTGTGGGACCGCTGCCGCTGTACTGGCCGTTGAAGGTAAATGCACCGTCGGCTTGGTAACCGGCGATTTCGTTGAAATGCACACGCAGGAATTCGCCGCCGAAGGCGATCTGGTGTTGGCCTTTGACCCAGGTCAGATCGTCGGAAACGCCTTCGTCGTCCACATTGAAGTGGCCCGGCGAGCAGGTGCCGCAATAGGTGCTCCAGTTGTGATTGGCTCCGGAAGTCGAATTGGTGATCTGCAGGAAGCCACCGTACGCGTTGTATGCCGTGACGCCGATGTTGTTGCTGTTGGGTCCGGCCGTAGCACCCGTGCGAATGTCGACACGCTTGGTAAACATGGCATGAACGTTGTTTACAACGTGCGAATTGAGGGCCCAGGTTTCACCCACCACACCAGACTGAACCACCTGGTATTGGCCCGGCGCCTGGAAGGTGACAAGGATGTTGTTTGGGAAGTAGGACGCAGGGAACGTGTAGCCGTCGTACATATAACGGACGTAAAGGTTGTGCTTCTCATTTATGGCAAAGTCAAAACGGCCAACGCCCTGGTCGTCGTTCACCTTGCCGGGAATAGCGAATTGGACCTTGCCGTTGCCGCCCGCGCCGGCGTTCCAGTACGCCACTTCGGCCGAATTTGCCAGCGGCATGAACGGTTGCAGCTTCAGCGCCGATGCGTTCCAACTCGGCACTGTGGGGTACTTATTGCAGGTATTGGTGGCTGGGCTGTAGACCGGCGTGCCGGTGATGGGATCGTAGAGCTGGGCCGGTTTGCCGGTGACTGAGTTAACGCACAACGGCTGTCCGGTGTTTGCATAGTTGGCGGTGTAAACCGCCGGGTCAGTAAACGAGAAGTCGCCGTTCAGGTTGTCGGTGGTCGGAATGTACATCGTGTTGACCGCCGTTGAGTAGTCGGAATTTGTCCGCTGGTAGCCGCCAAACATGAACAGGCGTTTGCTGCCTGGGAACAGCGGGCCGCCCATGGTGCCGCCGAACTGGTTCTGGTGCAGTGTATCTTTGCTGGCCGCGAAGAAGTTGGTGGCGTCAAGAAAGTTGTTGCGGATGAATTCAAACGCGTCGCCGTGGTACTGGCTGGTTCCGGACTTGGTGATCACGTTGACCAGGCCGCCCGAGTGTTCACCACCGCGTGCGCCCAGGTTTGAGGACTCGACGCTGAATTCCTGAACCGCGTCAGGGAACGGGAAGGGCAGGTTCGCATTCGACATGTAGTCGCTGTTGTCCGCACCGTCGAGCTTCCATTCGGTGGTATTGCCCATGCCGCCGGCAACCGAAACGGAAATGGTCTGGTAGCTGTACTTGCTGCCCGTAAAGTCGCCGCCGGGCGCCGGGCTCGATCCGCCAGAGAGCGTGATGAGCGCCGTCATTTGTCGGCCATTGAGCGGCATCTCAGAGACGTTGGCCTTGTCGATGGTCTGCTTGAACGAGCTGTCCTCAGTTTGCAAAGCCAGCGCGTCGGCGTGGACTTCAACCGTTTGATCGGTGGAGCCCGCCTTGAGAGATGCGTTGATGGCAATGTTGCTGCCGACTTCGAGGACGATGTTGGTTTGCTCATACCTTTGGAAGCCGGATGCGGATATGTTCAGCTTGTAGACCGCGATATCCACGTTCGGAAACAGGTATGCGCCGGTTTCGTTCGACTTGGTTGCATGCGTAACGCCAGACGACATATTTGTCAGCGTTACGGAGGCGTTTGGTACCACGGCGCCTGTGGCGTCGCTGACCGTGCCCTGGATCGTACCGGCTCCAGCAACCTGAGAATGCATCCGTGCGGTGCACAGAAGAATCGTTAGGCAGAAAAACGCGGCAAGACACCGATAGACAGCCTTCGGGTTGTTGAATCTCAATTTGGTCAAGTTGGCCTCCAATGGCATTTAGCCAGTTAATCGTGGACGTATCGACTTCTGAGCGTGCAATACCCGAGCACGGATTCCGGAACGCTAGCTCTTGGCAGGCCTGTGAACACGGCTCTCCTAACCAAAATTTCGGCATGCGGGCGGGCTAATTAGGTATATTGAGGTCCGACCACGACTGTCAAGCGATATTTTGCGGGTACTGAATAATGTATTTGAGGTTTTTGTCGGGAACGATTTGGCGCGATCCCTACCGGAAACCGGCAATCACCGCTCATCGGTAAGATTGAGAGTAATCGTTTGTTTTGAGTTATTTGCAGAAGGCAGGCTGGGCCGGTTCCGAAAACAATGTGTGCGAAGCGCTCGCCAGCCCGGCACCTGAAGGGCCCGTCCTCCGTTCGAATTGAGCGGTATTGTTGCGGACGCAAATTCGGATTGCGAGGAGTTTCCGTCCCGAATTCCACGGGAATGAGTTTGCCACGCGAAGGCGCGAAATCACCAGTGCCGACAAGGCTCGGCCAAGGCTTAGGTAAATTCGGCATTCGAAGGCCGCTGGAGCCAACGCCATTACAGTCGTCTGCGTCAGTGTCAATGGTATGACCAGTTCACAGCGCAAAGAGCAAGGGCGCAGGTTTTCGAAGCAAAGCGCGATTGCGGCGATGACCTAACGGAAGATGAGATGGGAATGGTGGACGCGGTAGGAATCGAACCTACAACCTGTCGGTTAAGAGCCGAATGCTCTGCCAGTTGAGCTACGCGTCCATTTGGCCTGGGAAAACCGCGCAGCGTGGGGATTTGCGCACGATTTGAGCGGGGAAAACTCAACCCGCACCATCAAAAATATAGCACAAATGGCGGTCAGAATCCAAAGGCGCGCCGGTGGAAACCGAGGCGCCTTTCGCTGAATTGGAAGGTGCGCAGGGGCCGCGCTCAGGCGGCTGCAGCGCCCGGTGCGAGCTCGATGGCCAAGCGCACGGCTTCGAGCATGCTGCCTTCCTCCACTTTGCCGGTGCCAGCAATATCAAAGGCCGTGCCGTGGTCGACCGATGTGCGAATCACCGGCAGCCCGATGGTGATGTTGACACCCGATTCCAGCCCCAGAACCTTGACCGGCCCGTGGCCCTGATCGTGATACATCGCCACTACAAGGTCAAAGTCGCCACGCTGGGCGAGGAAGAATAACGTGTCCGCGGGTAGAGGGCCGACGACGTTCCACCCCTTGGCCTTGCAGGCCGCAATCGCTGGAGCGATCTTGCTTTCCTCTTCTCCGTAACCGAAGAGCCCGTTCTCGCCCGCGTGCGGATTGATGCCGCAAACAGCGATGCGCGGGTTTGGAATGCCGGCGCTTGCGAGGGCCGCGTGGCCGCGTATGAGCGTTCGCTCCACGAGGCCCGGCTCGATTTTTGCAACGGCATCAATCAGGCCGATGTGCGTGGTGACATGCAGTACGCGCATCTTCGGCGTGCTCAGCATCATGGAGACTTCTTCCGTGCCGCAAAGGTGCGCCAGCAACTCCGTGTGGCCGGGAAAGTGATGTCCGCCGGCCTGCAATGCTTCCTTGTTTAACGGAGCGGTGCAGATGGCCGCGACTTTGCCGCTCAACGCCAGCTCGGCGGCAACCTTTATGTATTGATAGGCGGCATCGCCCGCCAGCGCGGAGAGTTTGCCCCAGGGAAGATCTTCGGGAATCAACTTGAGATCGATGCAGTCGACGGTGCCAGGCTCAAACTTCGCCTGGTCCAACTGGTCGACGGACAGTCCCCGCACCTCGAGAGCGCTGCCGAGAATGCGTGCAGCCGCTCGCAGGCGCGCCGCATCGCCGATGACCAGCGGACGGCACTTTGCGTAAAACTCCGGATGGACAAGGCTTTTCATAATGACTTCAGGGCCAACGCCGGCAGCGTCTCCCATGGTCATGGCGATAATCGGGCGTTCCTTCATTAGCGTCCTTTGCTTTGATCTGTGGTGCGCGGAAGTTCACGCCCGAGTTCGTTCAAAAATTCGCGGCAGCGGAGAAAGGTTTGCGCGTCGCCGAAGGCTCCAGCCTTGGTGAGCACGGGCAATTCACGATGCCAGCCCGACGTGATCGAGAAGGGAAGCCCCGTCTCTACCTCTCCCGCGACCTGCAATCTCTGGATGCCCCATGCATCGAAGATTGCGCGTGCTGTTTCGCCTCCGGTGGAGACCAGCGCTCCGACGGATTCTGAAAACGGGCGGACGAGTTCGCCGAGCGCAGTGGTCAACTGCACTCCGATGCGGCGATCGAGTTCGTCTCCTGCTTCGAGCAGCACCACGACATCCTTTCCGTGCTTGAGAGCGGCGCCCAGTTCAGATTCATACTCGCGCCACGCTGCCGAGTCTGTTCCCGCCAGCAAAATGCTTGGCCGAACCCTGATTGCCATCGTATCGGATTCGGCCGCGAGTTTCTCCGCCTGTTCCCGCGATGAGGGAGAGCCGCTGCCGACCACGTAAAGCGCAGGGTGCGCGGCGGTCGCTTGTATGCGAAGAGGAAACGGGTCACCCACCAATCCTGCCGCCCGCGGAAGAAATCTCGCCAGCCCCGCTGAGCCTGCCCATATTGTGCCGCGCCCAAGGATCATGGATGCTTCCGCAATGGCGCGCAAATCTTCGTCGGTCTCCGCATCGCACACGAGGACATCCGCGTTCAGAGCGCGGGCTTTCATCGTGCTGTGCAGATTTTCGCGATCGCCGCGTACCAGGGCGAGCGCAATCAACTCGGGACGGAGGTGTGCTTCGCGAAGTAACGATGCGATATCCGAGTTCACCGCCATCTCGCCGGTTTTGGCGATGGATGTCTCCTCCAGCGGATTGCCGTGGAGCAACTGCCGACCGTCGATCGTCGTTCGACCGGTGCCTGGAAACGCAGGCGCTAGAACAGCAACGACGCGCTCTTTTCCGCCATGCAGGAGCCGCAGCGTTTCAAGGGCCGCTGCCAGTTCCGCCGCGATCGGGCCGCGCAGTGTTGAGTCGATTTTTTTGTAGAGCAATTGAGAATCGCCGCCATGTTTCTTCAGCAGCCGCGCAACTTCGGCGGCAGCTTCTTGCGTGGCGCGGCGGCGCGTGTCGGCGTCAACGGCGAGCACGTGGGCATGCGCATCGCCATCGGCGTCACCTAGCACGACGGTTGCGCGAAGGCCGTGACCGATACAGGCAACAGCGCAGTCCGCTGCACCCGACAGATCATCCGCGATGATGAGCATCCGCGCCATTCAGCTCGCGCCTCGCTCTTCCGTACTCGCTGCTGTGCTTCGCGTGCGGTTGTCGAACCAGGCTACGAGCGGCGGCACCAGGAACGCAGTCACCAACACGCTTGATGCCACCAGCACGGTTGCCGGCCCCGCAGCCTGCGCGAACTTGGGATCGGCGGCGGCCACCAGCGCGGGAACGGCAGCTGCATTGCCGGCCGTGGTTGCAGCGGCGAGCCCAGCGATACCTGTTCCACCCGTCAAGCGATCGGCGACAAAAAGAAACGCTCCGGAGATAGCAATGACGGCGATGCCGAGAACCAATCCTGCGAGCCCCGCATCGCGAACGCGCGCAAGATTCATCGATGCACCCAGCGCAAAGGCAAAGAAAGGAATCAGGGCCGGCGCAGCTTTGCCCAGGAGATCTCGAATCTCGGGATCAAGGTTGCCTAATACCAAACCAAGGAACAGTGGAAGAATTGCACCCACCAAGGTTTGCCAGGGAAAGCTCGACAATCCGGCTACGCCCATTGCCACCATGGTGAAAAATGGTCCTGATTCCAGAGACAGCACGCAATAGGCGCCTGCGTCGGCAGGACGTCCGTAACGCTCCATCAGGGCAATGTAGAGCCCGCCATTCGTATTCACGAAGGCTGCCACCACGGCCAGTGTGGAGATGCCCGCAAGCCATCCGCCCTGGACAGGCAGAATTCCGATCAGGCGGCCGAGCACGAGGCCGAGTGCAATGCCAACCCCGACTTTGGTTGCCATCAGAACGCCGCCGCGCTTCAGCATCTCCGGCAGCGTTCGCAGCGGAATTGTGCTGCCGAGGCACACGTAGAAAACGGCGAGGATGGGGATAGCGCCGGTGAAAAGTGCGCCAGTGAACGAACCGAAAAAATCGGCAGTGTGGGGCGCGAACGTCGTCATCATCGCTCCGCACGCAAGCGGAACCACCATCAGCCCGCCAGGGATCTTCTCGATTGCCCGCTTGATTCTGATTGCCGCCGCCCCCTGGGAATCACGACATCGCGACGATGTGTGCTCCCGTCGAAGTGTAGCAGCGACGGCGGTGGTTTCGCAGCAGTGAGGTGCGGTAACTGAGAGGACGGGCGCGAACGCTTATCGAGAACTTTTGCCGGCTTTTGCGTCCCAATACGTTTCGAGCAGGGACCGCGCGGCACGGAACGACGTCATGCGCCCTTCCAGGACTTCCCGTTCGAGTGCTACCCTGCGATCTCGCACTGCGGGATGCGACTCAAACTGTTGGATCAATTCCTGGCGAATCATGGCATGGATCCAGCGGTGTTCCTGCTGCTGGCGCACTTGGTTGAGCCACCCATTTGCGCGCGTGAGTTCAACATAGGCAAGCACACTCTGCCATAGCTCTGCGATGCCGCGACCGGTTTGCGCGGAGCAGGTAACGGCGCATGGCGTCCAGCCGGAGGCACCGCGAGGCAAATAGTGGAGCGCGTTTTCCGTTTCGCGTCGCGCATTTTCCGCGGCAGTTATGTTGCTACCGTCGGCCTTGTTGACCGCGACGATGTTTGCAAGCTCCATGATGCCGCGCTTCATCCCTTGCAGTTCATCGCCGGCTCCCGCAAGCGTGATCAGCAGAAAGAAGTCCACCATCTCGTGTAAGGCAGTTTCCGATTGGCCCACGCCGACAGTCTCAACCAGGATGTTCCGATAGCCGGCTGCCTCGCACAACAGCATCGCTTCGCGCGTGTGCTGCGCTACGCCGCCAAGCGATCCGCGCGAGGGCGAAGGACGAATGAAGGCCATGTCGTTGTTGGCGAGCGACTCCATCCGTGTTTTGTCGCCGAGGATGCTGCCCCCGGAAAGCTGGCTGCTTGGATCGATGGCGAGCACCGCGACCTTCTGGCCGTGATCGCGAATGAGATGTGTGCCGAGGGCCTCGATGATGCTGCTCTTGCCTGCACCCGGAACTCCGGTGATGCCGACGCGAATGGAATTGCCGCTATAAGGAAGGCAATCTTCGACGATCTGCTCGGAAAGCAGGCGGTCTTCCTCTCGTGAGCTTTCAATCAACGTAATGGCTCGGGCAAGGATGGTGCGGTCACCGCTCAAGATGCCGGCTGTGTATTGTTCAGGTGACAAGCTGCGCCGCCTGACAGCGGATTGCGCGAACGGCAGCTGTGGAGTCGCGCATCCGGGCTTCACGTTGAGCGCGCCTTGTTTTGTGTCACGCAATCACTGAACTCCTCCGGCAGGGCATCGGTCCAAGATTTTGAGAATGCGCTGGGCTGCGATCGGGATGACGGTGCCCGGACCAAAGATGCCTGCCACGCCGGCGTTCAAGAGGAACTCGTAATCCTGCGCCGGGATGACGCCGCCCACCACGACGAGGATGTCGTCGCGCTGAATTTTGGCGAGTTCGTCTATGAGTTGCGGCATCAGCGTTTTGTGTCCCGCGGCCAATGAGGAAACACCGACCACGTGCACATCGTTTTCAGCAGCGTGGCGAGCCACTTCGCGCGGCGTCTGGAACAGCGGACCCATGTCCACGTCGAACCCAATGTCAGCGAATGCCGTGGCAATCACTTTTGCGCCGCGATCGTGGCCGTCCTGGCCCATCTTTGCTACCAGGATGCGAGGGCGGCGGCCTTCCGCCTCTTCAAAGGCCGTGACCATCTGCGCGGCTTTTTGAAATTCTTCCGCGTTGCCGCTCTCCGCCGAGTAGACGCCGGCGATGGTGCGTGTGGTGGCTTGATAGCGGCCCCAGATTTTTTCAAGCGCGGCAGAGATTTCGCCGAGTGTTGCGCGCTTGCGGGCAGCGTCTACAGCGCAGTCGAGCAGGTTGCCTTCGCCGCTGGTTGCGCATTGCTCAAGCTGTGCGAGCGATTGCTTGACGGCATCGTTGTCGCGATCGCGCTTGAGTTGCGTCAGGCGCGTGATTTGCGATTCGCGAACCGCATCGTTGTCGATATCGAGAACGGGAACCTCGGTCTCTTGCGAAGACTTGAAGGCGTTGAGCCCGACGATGACGTCCACGCCGGAATCGATGCGCGCCTGCCTGCGTGCGGCAGCTTCTTCGATCCGCATCTTGGGGACGCCGGTCTCGATCGCCTTGGCCATGCCGCCCAAACTTTCCACTTCCTCAATCAGATCCCACGCTGCGTGCATCAGGTCGTGTGTGAGCTTCTCGACGTAATAAGAGCCAGCCCAGGGATCGACGACGCGGGTGATGCTGGTTTCTTCATGAAGATAAATTTGAGTGTTGCGCGCGATGCGTGCAGAAAAATCGGTGGGCAAGGCCAGCGCTTCATCGAGTGCGTTGGTGTGTAGCGATTGCGTGTGTCCAAAGGCCGCTGCCAGAGCTTCAACGCACGTGCGCACAACATTGTTGAACGGATCCTGGGCGGTCAGGCTCCATCCCGAGGTTTGCGAATGCGTGCGGAGAGCGAGAGATTTAGGGCTCTTGGGATGGAACTGGCTGACGAGTTTTGCCCACAGCATGCGGGCCGCGCGCATCTTGGCAATCTCCATGAAGTGGTTCATGCCAATGCCCCAGAAGAAAGAAATCCGCGGCGCAAAGCTGTCTACGTCGAGGCCAGCCTTCACTCCCGTGCGCAGGTATTCCAGACCGTCGGCAAGCGTATAGGCCAGCTCGATGTCCGCCGTAGCGCCGGCTTCCTGCATGTGGTAGCCGCTTACGCTGATGCAGTTGAAGCGGGGCATGTTCGCTGCGCAGTAGCGGAAGATATCGCCGACGATGCGCATGGAACTTTCGGGAGGATAGATGTAGGTGTTGCGGACCATGAACTCTTTCAGAATGTCGTTCTGAATGGTGCCGCTCAATTTGGCGAGCTCGACTCCCTGTTCTTCGGCCGCAACAATATAGAAGGCCATGATCGGCAGAACTGCTCCGTTCATGGTCATCGACACTGACATCTGGTCGAGCGGGATCTGGTCGAAGAGAATCTTCATGTCGAGAACGGAGTCGATGGCGACGCCGGCCTTGCCAACGTCGCCCGCGACGCGCTCGTGGTCGGAGTCGTAGCCGCGATGCGTCGCAAGATCGAACGCAACGGAGAGCCCACGCTGGCCCGCGGCAAGATTGCGGCGATAAAAGGCGTTTGATTCTTCGGCTGTCGAAAAGCCAGCGTATTGCCGAATGGTCCACGGCTGCATCACGTACATGGTGCTGTACGGGCCGCGCAGGAAAGGCGGAATGCCGGCCGCGTAGTCAAGGTGCTCGAGGCCGACGAGGTCGCTCGGCGAATTGAGGCTCTTGATTGCGACGTGTTCCGGGCTGAGCCATTCTTCGCATTCCGGCGTTTGGCTCTGTTCGGCCGCCGGCTTGTAATCGATCGTGGAAAAGTCTGGGCGCATGGTTAAGCCTCCACTCCCAACCGCTGTTGCCAGGCCGTGAGCACATCGATCGGGTTGCTGCGGATGTGGATGAAGTCGGCGATCCCGATCTCGCGTAATTGCTCGGCCGACTCGGGATTGCCGGCAACGAGGACCGGGACGTGTAGATCCATGGCTCGCAGCGCGAAGAGAACCTGGGCAGCCAGTGCGGGGTATTCCGGATTAGAGCTGCACAGGACAATCAGGTCTGGATCGCTCGAAGCTATCTCATTCGTGTTTTGAAAGCTCTGGGTGACGATGCGAAACCCCGCGCATGCAAAAAAGTTCTGCGCGAACGCGGAGCGAGCAGCACTCAGCTTTCCGTCGCCGAATGAAGCGAGCAGCACCCGCGGCGTTTTGCCGGTGCGTGCCGCATGGCGTTCGGTTCGCAGGCGAAGTTGCTCAAAGCCGTGCGCGCCGCGCTGTCCGCTCGAAATGCGCGACTCTTCGATTCGATCAAGTGCCTTTTCCTCTGCATTGGCGTACTGGCTGGTTCCCGTGAAGACGCGGCGACGCTGGGCTACTGTCTTATTGCGCGCGGCTTGTTTTTTAGCGAGCATCTGGGTGAGCGGGCCGTTGGCAGCCGCTTTTCGATAGCCACCGGCGGCCTCGATCTGCTGCATGCACGTCCAGCCTTCGCGCGCCAGGAAATCCGTGATGACTTCGAGATAGTAAGAGCCAGCGCCGGGGTCGGCGACGCGACCGAGCAATGCTTCCTGCTTCAGAATGATCTGCGTGTTGCGCGCCAACCGACGGCTTGCCTCGTCCGGCGCCTTGTAGCACTCGTCGAAGGCTGCCACAGTGAGGGAATCCACACCGCCAAGGGCGGCAGACATTGCTTCTGTGGTTGCGCGCAGAATGTTTACATGTGGGTCGTAGATGGTCTTGTTCCATCGCGACGTGCGTGCGTGAATTCTGGCCGGCAGGCTCGCATGCGTTTCATCAAAGCCGGCAAGCACGTTTGCAAAGAGCTTGCGGAAGGCGCGAAACTTGGCAATCTGGAAGAAGTAGTTGGAACCGATGGAGAACGAGAACTCGATTGCAGTGGCGGCGCGCTCTAGGTCGATGTTGCGCGATGTCATTTCCGAGAGGTAGTCGATGGTGGCCGCAAGCGTGATTCCGATTTCTTCAACCGAGGTGGCGCCGGATTCTTCGAGTCCCGATCCGTCGATCGTGAATGGGGCAAACGCCGGCTTAGAGCCTAGCAAAAGTTCCGTCGCAAATTCCGGATCTTTGAGCGGATTCCATCCGGGAGAGAAAGGCGCGGAGTCAGGCCGATGCTGATGACGCTCAAGCAGAAGCCGCAACAGGCGCTTGTCTGCATTTTGAAAATGGATGGGAATGCTTTCGAGGTTCACGAGCAGCAGACCCAGGTCGGAGCTGTTTTGTATGTTGACGTTGAGGAAGGTGACCTCTTCCGCACCGGCTGCTAACGCATTCTGCGCTGCGCGGTTCGCTTGCTCAGGATCGACGATGTCGATCTCTTCCCGAATGTGCCAGTCGTTCTTCGAGCGATGGCCTGAGTTGCATGCAGACGAGCCCAGCGCGGCGAGGTCTTCTTTTCGGTAGTAGGGCTTGACCGCGAGTCCTTCCGCAGTTTGCCAAATCAGTTTCTTCGCGTAGTCGGCGCCCTTCAGGTCCTTGTGGATGGCCTGTTCCCACGAGTCGGTGTTGACGGGTGCGAACTCTTCGAGCAGACTCCCGGTCGTCATCGTCTACCCCTTGCTTTCAGGGTCTTCGACCACTTCGATAAGAAAACCAAAGGGAAAATCGGCCTTCGACTTGGGATGAACGAAAAACACCGTCGTGCCACGCGATCCTCTGCGCGGGGCTTTGTCAATTAACTGGAATCCACTCGCCTTCATGGCGTCGAACGCGTGCCGCGCGCTCTCAACGCGAAAGGCAACGTGAGCCAGTCCACCACGCCCTCCGTTTCGCTCAATGGTTTTTTGCACGGGAGAGTCCTCGCTCAAGGGCTCGAGCAGTTGAATCAGGTTGGGTCCATCGCCCATCTGCAGCAGCACTTCGCGCACATGGTCGCTGCCGAGCACGTCTTCGCGATGAACGACGCGGAAGCCGAGCATTTCGTAGGCAGACACCTGGCATTCCAGATCGCCCTGCTTCACGGCGATCGCTACATGATCGATGAATTTGATTCCCGGAACCTGATCTTGAATGCTGCTCACAAACTTGCCTTTCTTTTCGACGCTTAAAGTCGCGGTGCTTACTCCATTTCAACCAAGACCTGGTGCGCCTTGACCGGATCGCCCGGCGAAACATGAACGTATTTGACTCGGCCCGCGGAGTGCGCTGCGATGGTGGTTTCCATCTTCATCGCTTCCAACACAAGGATCACGTCGTTCGGCTGAACCTGCTGCCCGGCTTCGACATTCACCCGGATCACGAGGCCCGTCACGGGACTGCAATATTTCTTGTCGTCGGCCAGGTGCTCGCTGGCATGGGCTGCGGGAGCATAACTGACGGGAGCGGCCATGGGCTGCGCAGTCGAAACCACGGGCGGGTAGGGCGGGTAGCCTTCCTGACTCGCCTCTTCGTCCAGTACTTCCACTTCGGCGATGTACGTGTATCCGTCTATCTTTATCTGGAGCTTCAACGTGCCGCTGCCTTTCTCTACTGTCCTGCAGGTCCGCGAGGCTGCCGATTCGTGCGCAGGTTGTGCGAGGCCTGAATGGAGCTGCGTCCCTGCCGTGTCCAGCGGCTTGCAGAGTCGTGGTGTCCGTGCTGAAGTTCAATGGACATAATGTGGAGTTGGCGGCCGAGCATGGCCGTTGCTGCCGCCACGATCACCGCGAGTATCTCCGGCGCGACCGGATGCGTAACGGAACGCGCCTCGCTCTTGCCATCCGTCAAATTGAACGCCATGCGCATATCCTCATTACAGCGGAATCAGCCCGTGCTTCTTTTGTGGCCGCAGCTCGCGCTTGGTGTGTAGCGATTCAAGAGCTTCGGCGAGATATTTGCGTGTGTCGGCCGGCTCGATAATGTCGTCGACAAGACGGCGGCCTGCAGCTACATAAGGATTGGCAAAGGTTTCGCGATACTCGTCCACCAGTTCCTTGCGACGCACGTCTCTGTCTTCGGCGTTGTCCATCTCGCGGCGAAACACAATTTCAGCGGCTCCTTCAGCTCCCATCACGGCGATTTCTGCGGTGGGCCACGCGACTACGCGGTCTGCGCCCAGGCCCTTGGAGCACATGGCGATGTATGCGCCGCCATAGGCTTTGCGCAACACGACCGTGATTTTTGGAACCGTTGATGCCGAATAGGCGAACAACAGCTTTGCTCCGTGGCGGATAATGCCACCGCGTTCCTGCTCCACTCCGGGCAAGAATCCCGGCACGTCGACGAACGTGAGCAGCGGAATATTGAAGGCATTGCAGAAGCGAACAAAACGCGCGGACTTGTCTGAAGCATCAATATCCAGCGCTCCCGCGGTCACGCACGGCTGGTTGGCGATGATGCCCACGGGGCGTCCCTGCAGGCGACCAAATCCAATCACGATGTTGGCGGCGAAGCCGGATTGGATCTCAAGAAAATCCTGATAGTCCACTACGCGAGAGATCACACCCCTCACGTCGTAGGCAATTTTGGGATCGGTGGGGACCACGCTGTTCATGTCCGAATCCGATTTGATTTTCGCGCTGAATGCCATGCGCGGCGGATCTTCAAGATTGTTCGACGGCAGAAAGCTCAACAGACGCCGGCAAAGCTGCATCGCCTCCTCGTCATCTTTCGCAATCAGGTGCACCACGCCGGAGAGGTTCATCTGCGACTGCGGGCCACCAAGCTCTTCCGCGCTCACCACCTCGCCGGTCACCTGCTTGATGACTTGCGGGCCGGTAATGAACATGCGGCCCTGACGGGTTTGGATGACGAAGTCGGTCAGCGCCGGGCTGTACGCGGCGCCGCCGGCGCATGGTCCACAAATCAGCGAGATCTGCGGAACCGTTCCCGAGAGCATCACGTTGTTGTAAAAAACCCGCGCATAGCCGGCCAGGCTGTCAATGCCCTCCTGCACGCGCGCACCACCTGAGTCGTTGATAAAGACGAAAGGGCTGCCGGTCTTGAGCGACATGCCCATCATGTCGGCAACCTTATTGCTGTGGGTTTCGCCCGCCGCTCCACCGGCGACTGTAAAATCCTGGCTGGCCAGGTGAACAAGCCGCCCATCGATGGTTGCGCATCCTGTGACTACGCCGTCGGCTGGCAGTTCCTTGTCGGCCATTCCGAAATACGTGGCGCGATGCCGGGCAAACATGCCGATCTCTTCAAAGCTTTCCTTGTCCACCAGCTTTGCCACGCGCTCGCGCGCCGACAGCTTGCCGGATTCGTGCTGCTTTTGAATGCGATCTTTACCGCCGCCAAGTTCCAGTACGGCCCGCTTCGCGCGAAGATCGGCAACCTTTTCCGCCATCGTCGCTGCTTTTGGGCCTTCTTTTTCTCTTGCCATTCCTGCTCCACGGTTCGTTGTTCTGAACCAGATTTCAACGCGTTGCTGGGGCCCGTTTTGGTAACTTTCTTCGCGGCCCGGCGGCCGCATGTTTTGGCGGAGGTCCGGTACGGCTGAATCAGCCTGGAACCCGGTCGTTTTCCTCTACCGATGGAAGTCTATTCTCGGCAGGGCAGGCTCGGATGTGACGTAATTCACGCAACTTACCGGGAAGCAGACGCAGCGCGAAGATCAGGGCGTCGGGCATCTTAACCGTTGCTAAGTATGGAGTTATGGGACTTCTTCCGCATCGGTATAATTGCGATGCCGCCAGGCACCTATCGCCGGCGCGCTGAAGGTTTCTTCTGGAGTCCTATTCGATGCGAATCCGTTTCTCGCGCAATTTTGCGTTTCTCTCCGCTGCCTTGGGTTGCAGTTTCCTGTTTTCCTTCTCGGGCTCTGCCCAGGAACCGCTGAAGACGCTGCTCGTAGATGTGGATCACCGTCCCGCCACCAGCCTCAACGGCGACTGGCATTACCTGGTCGACATGACGGGAAGAAGCCTGTACAGCGCCGACGGAACCGTCCATGACGGCGGCTACGGGATGAACGAGCATCCCGTTCTTGTGACGGAACGCAGGAACCAGGAGTACGATTTCGCCACCGCGCCCACGCTCAAGGTCCCCGGAGACTGGAACACGCAGGACCCGACGCTGTTTCGCTACGAAGGCGTGCTCTGGTACGAGCGCGATTTCACGTACCAGCCCAAGCCCGATATGCGCACGTTCCTCCACATCGGCGCTGCGAACTATCGCTCGTATGTCTGGGTCAATCAGAAACGAATCTGCGAGCACGAAGGCGGCTTCACGCCATTCGATTGCGAAGTCACGTCTGCGCTTCATGCGGGCAATAACTTTGTCGTCATCGCGGTCGACTCCACGCGCCTGCTCGACGGCATTCCGACGATCGTCTCCGACTGGTACAACTATGGCGGGCTCACGCGCGATGTTTCTCTTGTCGACGTGCCCAAGACCTTCGTCGACGATTTTGATGTACATCTCAAGCCGGGAACCACGGATCGTTTGGCTGGTTACGTACATGTAGTGGACGGAGCCGCATCGATGCCGGTGACTCTTCGCATTCCCGAGGCTGGTGTCGATACCGCCATCAAGACCGACGCGAATGGACGCGCAGAGTTTGATGTGGCTGCGAAGAATCTCAGCCTCTGGTCTCCGGATAATCCGCATCTTTACAAAGTCAGCATTGCGACCGGCAAGGACGCCCTCACCGACGACATTGGCTTTCGCGACATTCGCGTGGATGGAACGCGCATTTTGCTCAACGGCAAGCCGATCTTTCTGTACGGTGTGAATGCCCATGCCGAGGCAGCGTATCGCACTGGCCGCGTCAACTCCGACAAGGACGTGGAAGCGATCTTTGGATTTCTTACGGACCTGCACGCAAACTTCGTTCGTCTCTGCCACTACCCGCACGATGAGCGTATGGAGCGCATGGCCGATCGCAAAGGCATTCTGGTCTGGTCGGAGATTCCAAACTGGCAGCACATTTCTTTTGACAAGCCAAGCGTCTATGCCAAGGCCGTGACCATGCTTGATGAGATGATTCGACGCGACCGCGACAAGGCTTCGGTTATTTTGTGGTCGGTGGCCAACGAGACGCCAGACAATCCCACGCGCACTGAATTTCTTACCAATCTCGCCGGTGAAGCGCGCAAGCTTGATTCAACACGGCTCGTCACTGCCGCGTTTCTGCAGCCGACGAATCCTGGAGACACGAAAAAATTCACTGATCCGCTGGCGCAGGCGCTGGATGTCGTTGGGATGAATGAGTACGTGGGCTGGTACAACTACACGCCCGCGCAGGCAGACAACGTGAAGTTCGAATTGCCGCAAAAGCCAATCATCATCAGCGAATTCGGCGCCGAGGCGAAGGCAGGGAATCACGGACCCAAGGAGCAGCGCTGGACCGAGGAATATCAGCTCGATTACTACCGCTACAACTTCGTCATGCTTTCGAACATTCCGCAAGTTCGCGGCTATTCGCCCTGGGTTCTTATGGATTTCCGCTCACCCACACGCAACATTCCTGTATTGCAAGACGGCTACAACCGCAAGGGGTTGATCTCGGAGGACGGGAAAAAGAAGCTCGCCTTCGACTTCATGCAGAAGGTCTACAAGGATCACGCCTACGGAAAGGCTGACTAAATCGGAAAGATAGAGTATTTCCGCTTGCCATCCGGATATTCCTGCGTCTTTCCCTTCAGCAGATCATCAAAAGCAGCAGCTTTCGTGTAGATTTCAGTTATAGAAACGAATGAGGAGTCGCCTTTCCCCTCGATGTCCCAGAACCCTGCCTTTCTCGCACGTACCTTCCGAGCTTTCCGCTATCGCGACTTTCGCTTGATGTGGATGGGTGCGTGCGCTTCGACGATCGGCACCTTTGTGCAGCAGTTTGCGCAGAGCTGGCTGGTTTACGACCTCACCAAGAATCCCTTCTACCTCGGCCTGGATATTTTCCTGGGCCAACTGCCGATCATGATGTTCTCGCTGTTTGGGGGCGTCTTTGCGGATAGGCTTGATCGGCGAAAGATGTTGCTGGCGTCTCAATATATCCAGATGACGTGCGCGTTCCTGCTGATGTTCCTGTTCATCTTCCACGTTGTGCACGTGTGGCAGATCCTCGCGCTCTCTTTCATCGTGGGAATAGGACAGTCGTTCGGCGGACCCGCCTATTCGGCGCTGTTGCCGGCGCTGGTTGGCAAGGAAGATATTTCCAACGCGATCGCGATGAATTCCATCCAGTTCAATCTCGCGCGCATTCTTGGTCCGGTGATTGGCGGAGTGGCGTACACAACGCTTGGAGCAACGTGGTGTTTCGGACTCAACGGGTTGTCCTACATTGCCGTTATCGCCTCGCTGTTTGCCATTCACGTCAAGTTCGTTCCCTCCAAATCCACCGAGTCTGTTCTCTCCAGCATGAAGCAGGGCATCCAGTTTATTCGGCGGCGCGAGGGAATGAGTGCGCTGGTGGTTCTGGCGTTTTCCACGACGGTATTCGGATTTTCGTTAAGCGCCTTTCTGCCGGTGTTTGTGCGCAGTGTCTTCAACCAGGGGCCGGCAACTTACACGCTGCTGCTGGTCTGTTCCGGTGCAGGATCCATTTGCGGTGCGCTGGCGGTCGCTACGTTGGAAGCGCTGAAACGGCAGGCGCGGCTCGCGCTCCTGATTCTTGTTGCGCTGGGCCTGCTTACCGCGGGGTTTGCCATGTCGCGGTGGCTGCCACTCTCCTGCTTCCTGATGTTCCTGGCCGGCGTGGCGGTTATGGCTTCCGCGTCGTTCATGCTTTCGCTGGCGCAACTGCTCACTACAGACGCCATGCGCGGCAGAGTGATGAGTGTCTACAACCTGGCGTTTCGCGCGGGCATGCCGCTGGGCGCGCTGATCCTCGGCAAACTGATTCCCATCTTCGGCGTTTCCGTTGCGCTGGCCGGATCAGGATTCGCGCTGGTGGCCATCGCGCTCTATTTCCTCTTGCTCAAGCGGCGGGCATTCTCGCAGATTGCGGCAGGAGG